>OICE01000001.1_pt1 | contig 342798 bp, 294 predicted proteins | sample 1581171 | NCBI WGS metagenome assembly OICE01 (sample SAMEA3882545, study PRJEB24775) | human gut metagenome | biome: human-associated habitat; feature: intestine environment; material: feces | place: Netherlands | collected 2009/2010 | reverse complement strand
TGTGATTATCTCATAAGGGCAAAAATAAGGGAAACTACATATCATTTCACTAATGAACAGGCGGGAAAGCCTGTAAAATAGGGAAAGTTAGAGGAATAATTATATAAATTTCAGTTTATATATGTTATATATGGGAGGATGAAAGAATTGACAGAACAAGGAAGAGTAAATAAGACTGCAATGACAGGGCATACAATTATGGGAATCTTATTGGCACTGGTTAATTTTTTGGAAATTTTCAAAACTTCCAAGAATGTAGTTTATGTGGCGGTGCTTATTGTGCTGGCACTTGGACCGGTGGTGGCAGAATGGATTTGCTATAGGAAAGATCAGGAGACAAAAGCAATCAAGCATCTTTTGGGGATTGGATTTGCAGTATATTATACGGTGGCACTGATAGGTGCCGGCGATCAGTTGGTTTTTGTATATGTAATACCGATGTTTATTTTGATTTCTGTATTTTCAGATTCGAAATATGCATTGGAGCTTGGAATTGGTGCAACTATCGTAAATTTTATTTCTATTGCAGTGCATACGATGAAAGGTCAAGGTGAGGGACCTACTTTCTATGGAACAGAGATTATTATACTGATTTTGACAACGGCATTTTCTTATTGCAGTTCTGCAGTTTTGCAGAAATCGTTTTTATCACGGCTGGGTGAAATGAATCAGGCAAAGGGACAGTCTGATACCATGCTTCAGAAAATTTTAGAAGTATCTGATGCCATGACAAAGAAAATTAATGGAATGTCTGATGAAGTAGAATTACTTGGCAGTGGTGTCAGTGATACCAGAAATGCCATGGAAGAGTTGACCGGCGGAACAACAGATACAGCGGAAGCGGTGCAGAATCAGCTAGGCCAGACAGAAGCGATCCAGAAAAAAGTAATGCAGGTAACCCAGGTTTCTGGCAGCATTGCTGAGAGCATGGCAGTTACAGCAGAGGCGTTGAATGCGGGTAAGAAAAATATTGAACAGCTGGTATCACAGGTGAGTGTGACTGAGCAGACGAACAGTCAGGTGGCAGCAGAACTTACTTCTTTAAAAGAGTATATGGATAAAATGTATTCCATCATTGAGATTATCAATAATATTACTTCAGAAACCAGTCTGCTTTCATTAAATGCATCAATTGAAGCAGCCCGTGCCGGTGAAGCAGGAAGAGGTTTTGCTGTAGTAGCATCTGAGATTTCCAGTCTGGCAACCCAGACACAGGAAGCAACGGTCAGTATTGAAGAACTGATAAGAAATGTATCGGAAGAACTGGAAAAAGTAGTGACCATCATCGAAAGCATGATTTCACAGGTTGAACATCAGAATGTAACAGTCAATGAAACTGCCGGAAGCTTCCGTACGATAGAGGATAATTCGGGCCGTGTACAGAGCCAGTCGGATGCATTGTCCGGTATTGTGAAAGAATTAGAAAGTGCCAATGCAGGTATCATGGATAGTATCCAGACAATTTCCGCTATTTCAGAAGAAGTAGCAGCACATACAAATAATACACTGACAACCTGCGAGAAGAACCAGAAGAGCGTAGAACATCTGATGGCAGAGACTGAAAATTTAATTGAACTGACGCATCAGCTTCAGCAGTAAAGATATTTATTATATGAGCAGGGAGCAAAAAATGGGAGCATATCATAATCTTTCAGAAAAATTACAGCAGAGAATCATAGAAGACAGAAAAGAGCATAGGGCAAATCCATATGCTTTTTCCGAAGAACAGGTTTTGCGCCGGGAGATGAATCATGACAGGGCGAATCTCTGGAGGCCTCCCTTTGTCCGGGACATTGAGAAAATCATGCATCTGCCTTATTATAACCGTTATGGAGACAAGACGCAGGTATTTTCCCTTTACAGAAATGATGACATTTCAAGACGGGCGCAGCATGTGCAGCTCGTTTCAAGGATTGCAAGGAATATTGGAAATGTATTAAATCTCAATCAGGATTTAATAGAAGCAATTTCCCTGGGACATGACATCGGACATGCACCATTCGGACATGCCGGTGAGAGAATTTTAAGTGCACTTTTACGGGGAGAGACCGGACGATATTTTAACCATAATGTGCACAGTGTGCGTGTGCTGGATGTACTGGGACAGAGAAATATCAGTCTGCAGACTCTGGATGGTGTCCTATGTCATAATGGTGAAATGGAACAGCAGGAGTATCAGCCGAAAAAGGCAAAAACCTTTGCAGATCTGGATACAGAAGTAGAAATGTGTTATCAGAAGGAAGATGGAATTAAACATCTTGTGCCGGGAACCCTGGAAGCCTGTGTAATGCGGATTTGTGATATTATAGCCTATCTTGGCAAGGACAGACAGGATGCTGTACGCTTGCATCTTCTGCCGGATGACAGAGGTTTTAACGGAGATACTATAGGCAGCAGCAATGCGGAAATCATCAATAATATGGTAGTTAACATCATTGAAAACAGCTATGGAAAACCATATCTTTCCATGGATGAAGCATATTTTCAACAGTTGAAGCTTGCAAAGACTGAAAATTATGAGTATATCTATCACAATGAGAAAATCGAAAAAGTCATCCGGGAAAATCTGAATCCGATGTTTGAAGAGATGTACTATCAGTTATTGAAAGATGCAAAGGATAAGAATGAAAAATCCTGGCTCTACCGCCACCACATTGCATATGTGGCAGAAAACAACCGGTTCAGCAGAACCTTTTCGAAGGAACAATACATGGAGACAGAACCGAACCAGCTTGTGGTGGATTATATCGCAAGCATGACGGATGACTATTTTGTAGATTTGTACCATGAAATGTTCCCGAAAGGAAAGTATGATGTAAAATACATCGGCTACTTTGATGAAGATTAACTATTTTAATGGCGAGGCTGTTGCCCGGGAAACCATCCGGTCAACAGCCTTCAATTCTTCTAAGAAAAGCTGCTGGTTATAGCTGGAAAGAGTATGATAGATACTTAGCAGTTCACCTTCACAGCTGTTGAGATGCGTCAGACTGGCATTGCGGATATTACTGTGACCGAGCAGATAGTCGGTGGAAGTATGAAAATAGTCGGCTATTCTTACTAAAGTTGCATAGTCCGGTTCTTTCCCCTGATTGATATATCCATTCAGAGCAGAGGGAGAGATATGTAGTGCATCTGCAAGCTGCCGCTGGGTAATGTAAGCTTCTTCAATCAGGTATCGTAACTTAGAACCGATATTCATATACAAACCTCATCTTTCGTAAATAATACCTCTATTTTAAAACATGTTAAAAAACCAGTGGCAAAAATAAACGAAAGATAAATTGTATCAACGGAGCACAAACTATTCACATATATAAATTAACACCAGCCACCATCTAAGGTAATAATCTGACCGGTGAGATATGGACTTTGTGATACGATAGCATAAGCAAGTTCAGCTGTTTCCACAGGTGTACCATATCTGCCGCAGGGAATTTCGGATTCTAAGTCAGCACGCTCTTCGGCAGAAAAACAGGCGTTCATGGAAGTATCAATGGTGCCGCAGGCAATGGCATTGACAGAGATTCCACTGGGTGCAACCTCTTTGGCAAGTGCCTTTGTAAAGGAATTAACAGCTCCCTTGCTGGCGGAATAAGCAACCTCACAGGAGGCACCTACATTTCCCCAGACAGAAGAAATGTTAAGAATCCGACCTGATTTTTTGTGCAACATATCTGGCAGAGCATATTTGCAGCAGGAAAAAACAGAAGAAAGATTGGTGTTTATAACGTGCTGCCATTGTTCATAAGTCATATCCTGCAGCAGACCGATGTGGGAGATTCCGGCATTGTTGATCAGAACATCAACCGAAAGGGACTGCTGGTGAATCATGGCAAACATATTGGCAATAAAATCCGGATCACTGACATCTCCGATAACCGGAAGAACCGTGACATGATATTTGTCCGAAAGTTCATCAGACAAAGCCTTAAGAGCAGTTTCGGAATGACAGCAATTTAAAATGAGCTCATAACCGTGGCGGGCAAATACTTCTGCGATAGCAGCACCGATGCCCCGGGAAGCTCCGGTAATTAAAACAGTATTCATAAGAAACAAATCCTTTCTGGTTTTTATCTGCATTAGAAAATGATAGCACAGATGAAAACGTTAAAAAATACAGTTATATTTTAGACTTATTTTAGAATACAGGCAATCCCTTTTGAAAAATCCTGCAGATTTCCTGCTTTCAGAAAGATATTCGAAAAATTCTCTAAAAATACAGTAAATATTGCACAAAAAACTTGTAAATATTCGTACAAAATAGTATAATAAAACCATGATATCAGTCTGTATCAAATAAATGGCAAAGGGGTTGGACATCATGCGTATTACTATTTCAGGAAGAAACATCGAATTGACAGACGGTCTTAAGGCAGCAGTTGAGGACAAAATTGGAAAACTGGAGAAGTACTTTACTCCGGACACAGACGTATTTGTAACTTTGAGTGTAGAAAAGGAGAGACAGAAAATCGAGGTTACGATTCCTGTACCTGGACACATTATCCGTTCAGAGCAGGTAAGCAATGATATGTATGTATCAATTGATCTTGTGGAAGAGATTATTGAGAGACAGCTTAAAAAGTATAAGAATAAGATTATTACAAAACAGCAGAGCAACAGCAATTTCCGTAAGGAATATATTGAAAAAGAAGTGGAAGCAGATGATGAAATTAAAATCATCCGTACCAAGAAATTCGATATGAAACCAATGTATCCGGAAGATGCATGTGTTCAGATGGAATTATTAGGACATGATTTCTTTGTATTCGTAAATGCAGAGGATGACAATGTAAACGTTGTATATAAGAGAAAAGGTAACACCTACGGTCTGATTGAACCGGAATTCTAGATATATAACGAAAAAGACTATTACCGGCAGTTCCTTATGGATAACTGGTAACAGACAGCGGTATCGCAGTTAACGTTTTGACAACAGGATTGACAAAACGCCAATAGCGGTACCGTTATTTTTATGCTACAGTAGTTATAATATATCGATAAGACATTTCTTTGGAACAGTCAATACGATGGGTTATGAGAAAAGGGAGGTTAGGAATTGGCTTGTTACAATCTTGGGGATTATATATGTGAATCCCGCAAACAGCTTGGCATTACACAGGAAGAACTTGCTTTTGGCATCTGTTCAACTGGAACTTTATCAAAAATTGAAAACGGATTTGTGGTACCAAAGCGGAAAAATTATGAAGCTATTATGCAGCGTCTTGGAAAGACAATGAGTATATGCAATATTCATGCAACGGCGGAAGAAATGGAATTATATGCCTATATGCGACAACTGGTGCATGCAGTAGCAAATAATGATATGGAGGGCAGCAGGGAACTCTGGCAGAGACAACCGGAACATAAACAAGAGGATAAACTGACCAGACAGTTCTTTTCATACATAAAGGCGGTGCTGGACAGTAAGGAAGGAGTCCGTCCGGAACTTGTATATGCAAAGCTGGAAGAAGCGTTACATCTGACACATCCGGCGGGGCTGGCAAATCTGGCGCAGAAGCGGATGTTTACCTTTGAGGAAATCAACATTATCAACAGTATGGCGGTACAGAAACAGCGACTTGGTGAAAGAAAGCAGGCACTCCGCATCTGGATGCAGTTATCTGATTATCTGGAAGTAAGAAAAGTAGATGATGAAGAAAAAGAAAAGGTATATCCGATGATACTTTACAATGAAGCTAATCTTTTGTATGAGATGGAAATTTACAGAGAGGCGCTGGAATTATGCAATAAGGGTATCGATTATTGCACAAGGAGCAATAAATATATGGTATTGCCATATCTTTTGCTCTGCAAGTCCGGAATTTTAAAATGGATGGAGCAGCCGGAAGAAGCCATGGATGTACAGCAGTGTGCAGAGCATCTTTTTCAGGTGTTTGAAAATCATAATGCAAAGCCCGGAGAACCAATCTTGATTGCTTTGTGAGATTCTCTTGTCATTCTAAGAAAAAAAGGTATAATATACATATTGAAAAAAGAGATGTAATATACATATTTGAATCTGAAAGAAAGAAGGACATTAGAGAATGAATATCGTAGTTTTGGCAGGCGGCTTGAGCACAGAGCGTGATGTGTCTTTTAAAACAGGAGATATGGTAACAAAGGCATTGCGGAAGAATGGGCATCAGGTTATTCTTCTGGATGTGTTTATGGGATATGGAGAAGAAGAACAGGATATTACTGGAATTTTTGAACATTCAGAAGAAGCAAGTGTAAAAGTAACGGATATACCGGAGACGGCTCCGGATCTTGATAAGGTAAGAAAGAGTAGAAAAGACCAGTCTGCCTGCTTCTTTGGACCGAATGTAATCGCAATGTGCCGTATGGCAGATATTGTATTTATGGCATTACATGGAGAAAACGGAGAGAATGGTAAGATTCAGGCAGCCTTTGATTTGTTTGGAATCCGTTATACCGGAAGCGGCTATTTAAGCAGTGCGATTGCCATGAATAAAAATATGGCAAAGCAGTTTTTTGAAGCCAATGGAATCCCTTGCCCGAAGGGCATTTATATGAAGAAAAAGGACAGAAAAGACAGCCTGGCTGAAATCGGAATTACGTTGCCTTGCGTGGTAAAGCCATGTTGCGGTGGTTCCAGTATTGGGGTTTCCATTGTAAAAGAAGAAAGCAATTTTACAAAAGCATTGGATGATGCATTTTTCTGGGAAGATGAAATCTTAATTGAAGAGTATGTAGAGGGAAGAGAATTTTCAGTAGGTGTCATCAAAGGAAGAGCATTGCCGGTTATCGAGATTGCACCAAAAGAAGGATTTTACGATTATAAAAATAAGTATAAGGCTGGAAGCACAGTGGAAACCTGTCCGGCAGATATTAAAGACAGTGTGGCAAAAGAGATGCAGAAGCATGCAGTAAAAGTTGCGGAAGCGTTAGGCCTGGACACCTATTCCAGAATCGACTTCTTAGTCAATGCAAAAGATGAAGTATACTGCTTAGAGGCAAATACATTGCCTGGTATGACAGCAACCAGCTTACTGCCGCAGGAAGCCAAGGTAGAAGGAGTAAACTTCGAAGAGTTATGCCAGCAGCTGGTTGATATTTCCATGGAGAAATACGGAGCATAAGAAAGGGCAGAGAAGGCAGATATGAAGGAACTGACATTAGCACAGATTGCAGAAGCCTGCGGTGGAACATTAATAGGTGGAAATGAAGCAAAAGAATATACCGTAACCGGAGTAGAGATTGACAGCCGGAGAGTAAAGGCAGGAGATTTATTTGTTGCCATTCCGGGAGAAAAGGTCGATGGTCACAAATTTATTCCGGATGTATTAAAAAAAGGAGCATATGCACTGTCCCAGCAGAGTCTTGATGTAGATGGAGCTTATATTCTGGTGGAAGATACCGTAACTGCCATGAAGCGTCTGGCACGTTTCTATCGGAGTACTCTTGACATTAAAGTAGTGGGAATTACCGGAAGTGTTGGAAAGACCAGTACCAAAGAAATGATTGCATCTGTACTGGACACAAAATTCCGGGTACATAAGACACAGGGGAATTTTAATAATGGAATTGGTCTGCCACTGACTATTTTTCAGATTGAAAAAGAGCATCAGGTTGCAGTTCTGGAAATGGGAATTTCTGAATTTGGCGAGATGCATGAACTGGCAGATATGGCGCAGCCGGATATTATGGTTATTACCAATATCGGTTTATGTCATCTGGAGAATTTGAAAACCAGAGATGGAATCTTAAAAGCAAAGACAGAAAGCTTTGCCCATTTGAAACCGGATGGTGTTGTGATATTAAATGGAGATGATGACAAACTTTCAACTGTAGAGCAGGTGGCAGGAAGAAAGCCTGTATTTTATGGAATCAAGGGAAGGAATCTCTGCGAGACTTCTGTCTGTGCAGATGCAGTTACAGAGCATGGCTTAGAAGGAATGACAGCAGAATTCCACACTCCACAGGGAGACATGGAAGTATTTATTCCAATTCCGGGAGAACATAATGTATATAATGCACTGGCAGCAACCTGCGTGGCAGAACAGTTAGGCCTTTCCATGGATGAAATTAAATGTGGAATTGCAGCCGCTTCTACCATCAGCGGAAGAACTAATCTGATTCACACAAAGGGCATGACGGTTATTGATGACTGCTACAATGCGAATCCGGTTTCCATGAAGGCATCTTTGGATGTCCTGTCTAAGGCAGGGGGACGAAAGATAGCGGTTCTTGGAGATATGGGTGAATTAGGCGAGGATGAAAAACAGCTTCATTATGAAGTGGGAACCTATGCCGGAACACTGCCAATTGATTTGTTATTCTGTGTTGGAACATTATCCGGGAAACTGGCAGAAGGAGCGAAGAAACAGAATCCGGCTCTGACCGTAAAACACTATGCAACCCGTGAGGAGATGACAGAAGAACTTCTTGCTACCGTAAAAGAAGGAGATACTGTTTTAGTCAAGGCATCCCATTTTATGGAATTCCCGAAAGTGGTGGCAGCATTAACCGAAGCATAAGAAAATGTTTTTTTTAAATGGTAAATACAGGAAGTGTCTGATAATAATATAGAAAAATGAAAAAAGAAACTGTAACTTTGAAGTATAGTCATCAAAGCTACAGTTTCTTTTTTCGTCAATATTTGCGGTTTAAAGATATTTCCGGTTATCTGCCAGCAGCTCATGCACCGTATTCTGTGTATAGGCAGCAAGATGTTTGCGGTCATCAGCAGAAAGCTGATCTAAATAAATCGGAGTACCATACTGCAGGATAACATGGGTAGGTTTTACCTTTGGAAAATGATTTTCCAGAATATCAGCAGAATTGGTGATTGCCATAGGAACAATCGGACATCCGGTTTTCTCAGAGAGCTTTAGGCTTCCGGCTTTGAAAGGAAGCATTTCGTCCTCAGTCTTGTTTCTGGTACCTTCCGGGAAGATACACATGGAAATGCCGGTTTTAATCTGGTCGATACCGGTCAGGATGGTTTTTAAGCCCTTCTTCATATCGGTACGGTCTAAGAAGAGGCAGTAGAGCCGCTTCATCCAGATGTTTAAAAGAGGAACTTTTCCCATGGTGTCTTTGGCAATGTAACCGGTGAGTCTCGGACATCTGGAATAAGTGATAATAATGTCAAAATAACTTCTATGGTTTCCGATATAAAGAACCGGAACATCTTTTGGAACATTTTCTTCCCCGATTACAGTCAGCTTAACGCCACAGATAAACATAATCACACGGAATGCCCACTGCACCATGCGAAGACTGCTGATATCGGCGGCATGGCGGTTGCATTTACGGATAATCCATTCTACAAAGAGAACTGGAATACCAAGAATCAGGTAAAGAACAGCAAATAAAAGTGCAAGAATTGCTCGTATCATAGAGATAGAATTCCTTTCTGGATATAAATTTCAAAAACAAAATACTGATTTCTTTCCCTATTATAGCGGTAAAGCTTAAGAATTACAACATGATAATCCGGATTTTGGAATAGAATGAAAAGAATAAAAACAGGGAGAAGAAAGTGAAACGGAAAACAATAGAAGCAAGGAAAGCTGTCCGGAGTGTCATCGGTCTGCTTGCGGTGGCATGGATTGGACTGGCAACAGCAGGTTGCGGTATCGAAGATACCAATGGCAGTAAAATAGAAGACGTGGAATTTACCGTGTTAGAAGAGGAAGCAGTGCCGGAAGAATTGAAGCAGGAAATTGAAGAACGAAAGGAAATGGATTTCAAGCTGACTTATGAAGATAACGGAAAACTCTATATTGCAAGGGGTTATGGAGAGAAGGAAACGGGAGGCTACAGCATTTCCGTAAAAGATGTTTATCTGACTCAGAATGCCCTTTGTTTTGTTACAACGCTGATTGGCCCGGGGGAGAATGAGACGGTGGCAAAGGCACCAAGTTTCCCATATATTGTGGTTGAGGTGACAAAATGTGACAAGAACGTGGTGTTTGAGTGAAAAAATGGTACTTTTTTCCCTTTGACAGCATTTTAACACGGTGATATACTAAAGAGCGTGGATAAAAAAGGAGGAACTGGTATATGCAGAGAGCAGATATTAACAGAGTCCGGGCATCCGTGCATCAGCAGTGCGGTAGCAGTGTAATGATTCAACTGGACAGAGGTCGTAATAAAGTAGATGTACAGCGTGGTGTAATACAGAATGCTTATCCGAGTGTATTCACGATTCTTGTAGATGATGAAAGAGAAGGCAATCCGCCACAGTTATTATCTTTCAGTTATACAGATATCATCACAAGAGATATCCGAATGAAATTATGTTAGAAGAATAAAGTCCCTTTTTCCTGAATAAAATGAAATAACATTCAGGAAGGGGATTTTTTTAGTGGAAATAAAGAAACAGAACATACATATGAATTATGAAAAAGCCAGTGCCATGAGTCAGATTACTCTGGATGATGATTACAATCTACCGGATTACCGGCCGGATATTGTAAAAGTACTGAAAGAAAAAGGTGAAATCCGCTTTGATGAGATACAGGTAAAAGAAGGACGTATTTATGTGAAGGGGAATCTTATCTTTCATGTGCTCTACCGCAGCGATATGGAGGAGCATAAATTAGACTGCCTGCGGGGACAGATTCCATTTGAAGAAACCATCAGTATGGATGGAGTGAATGAATTAGATCCGGTGGACGTCACAGCAGAACTGGAAGACATTAATATCGGGATTATTAATTCCAGAAAATTAAGTGTTCGTGCACTGGTGATGCTGAAGGCAGAAATGCGGATGCGCAAGGAGACGGAACTGATTACGGGAGTAGCCATGGAACATCCGTTGGAAATCCTTCAGAACAGGCATAATATTCTGGAATTAGAAACCTGTAAGAAAGATAATTACCGGTTGAAACAGGAAATAGAGTTGCCCCAGAGCAAGCCAGATGTAGAACAGATTTTATGGAAAAGTGTGCAGCTTCGGGGTGTGGAAACGAGGTTACGGGAAGAAAAAATCCAGCTTACCGGAGAAATAAGACTGTTTTTGCTTTATTATGCCCAGAAAGAAGAACGCCGGTTAGAATGGTTAGAAGAGACGATACCACTGAACGGAGAACTTGCCTGTGAGGGATGCAGTGAGGAAAAAATCTATCGGATTCAGGTAACACCTGCCAGTGTGGAAGTAGAGGTCAGACCGGATTATGATGGAGAAGACCGGAAAATCAGTCTGGATATGACGTTAGAATTAGATATCTGTATCTGGAAGGAAACAGAGGCAGATGTGGTAGAGGACGTATATTCGCTGCGGGAAGAGATGACACCAGCTTATGAAGAAGTTACCATGAGCAGGCTGCTGGCAAAGAATTATGCAAAATGCCGGTTGACAGACCACATGAATTTAAAGAAGAATCAGGAGAATATCCTGCAGATTTGTTCCTGCGAAGGAATGGCATTTATTGACCATGTGGAGCCACAGGCAGACGGTCTTAAAGTGGAAGGAAGCCTGAATGTGGAAATCCTTTATGTAACCACGGACGATGCCATGCCGATTGGAACCTGCCGGGAGACATTTCCTTTTGAACAGCTGATTGAAGTCCCGGAAATGACAGACGATATGAACTATGAACTGGAAGCGGGAATCGAGCAGTTGTCAGCGATTCTTTTGGATAATACCCAGATTGAGGTAAAGGCAGTACTGAATCTGAATCTGATTGCATTTTCACAGGAGAACATCCAGAAAATGGATGAAATCAGAATTACAGAACGGGATATGGAAGAATTACAGAGACAGCCAGGAATTACCGGATATATTGTAAGAGAGGGGGACAGTCTCTGGAAAATTGCCAAGGCAAATCATACGACTATTTCCCAGTTAATGGAAACCAACGACTTAAAGAGTGAAGAAATTCAAAAAGGCGATAAATTGTTAATTGTAAAGATGGTATCATGATGTTATACTAAGATGATAGGAAATACACAAAAGTGGAAGGAGCAGAAATATGCACAGAAAAAAACATATGTGGAAAATGCGGTTGGTTGCAGCAGGACTGGTAGCAATTCTTGGAATTTCATGTTTTCAAAGTGCGTCAGCAAGCGCTCTTTCAAAGGCTAAAAACAAGAAGAGTGAAGCACAGACCGCATTGGATAATGCCAATGCAGATATAGAGAATATACAGAGCCAGCAGCAGGAACTGCAGTCCCAGATTGATGCACTGGATGCAGATCTGGTAAATATTATTATGAACTTAGATATTCTGGAAGGGGAACTTTCGGATAAGCAGACTGAACTGGATAATGTGACAGCACAGCTTGCACAGGCGCAGGAAGATGAACAGAACCAGTACGATGCTATGAAAAAGCGTATCGTATATATGTATGAGAATGGGGATGACAGTTATATTGAGGCACTGGTGGGCGCAACAGATTTCTCCGATTTACTGAATCGTCTGGAATATGCCCAGCAGATTTATGATTATGACAGAAATCTGCTGACGCAGTATCAGGAGACAGTGCAGCAGGTAGCTGACCTTAAGAGTCAGGTGGAGACAGAGAAGGCAGAGTTAGAGGAAGTACAGCAGTCTTATCAGGAACAGCAGGCTTCTTATGAAAGCATGATTGCAGAGAAACAGTCTCAGATGTCTGATTTTGATACCCAGCTTGCATCAGCCCAGAGCCTTGCAGCCCAGTATAAAGCAACTGTTGATGAACAGAATGAAATCATAAGACAGGAGCAGGCAGCTGCAGCAGCTGCCGCTGCTCAGAATAATAATAAAGGCAATAATACAACAACTGCTAACAATAATAATGGAAATACAACGGGAAATAATAATGGCAGCAATACCGGAGGTGACAGCGCTACTGGTGGCAGTACAGGGGGAGGTGGATTGAATCCTCCTTTTAGTACATCAGTAAGTGGAAGTGATGTCGTATCTTATGCCTGCCAGTTTATTGGAAACCCGTATGTATGGGGCGGCGAGAGTCTCACCAATGGAGCGGACTGTTCCGGATTTATCAAGAGCGTTTATGCCAACTTTGGAATCAGCCTGCCACACAGTTCTGTGGCATTGCAGCGGGCAGGAAGTGAAGTGAGCTATGAGAATGCCCAGCCAGGTGACATTGTCTGTTATGCCGGTCATGTGGCAATTTATATGGGCGGAGGACAGATTGTCCATGCAAGTTCACCGTCTACCGGCATTAAGACAGGCTCAGCAACTTATCGAAGCATTATATCTGTCCGGCGTGTATTGTAAAAAGTTATCAATAAAGAAGAAAAATGATAAAAATTCCCCGCAGTAAGCAAACTACTGCGGGGTTTTAAGAACTTGTAAAATCTTTCAAGTTGCGTATAATGAAAAAGTAGAAAATATTTTAGGAGGAATAAGAAATGCAGATAGAACAGTTACAAAAAGAAATGATAGCAGCAATGAAGGCAAAAGATAAACCAAGAAAAGATGCAATTTCTTCTCTGGTTTCTGCAGTGAAGAAAACAGCAATTGATGAAGGCTGTCGTGATGACATAAAAGAAGAATTAGTAAATCGTGTGATTTTAAAAGAAATGAAGACCGTAAAAGAACAGATTGATTCCTGTCCGGCAGAAAGAACAGATTTACTTGCGGAATATCAGCAGCGTTATGACATTATGAGCGAATATGCACCGGCAATGCTTTCTGAGGAAGAAGTACGTAAGATTCTGACAGAAAAATTTGCAGATGTCATTGCAACCAAAAATAAAGGTCAGATTATGAAAACAGTTATGCCGGAGTTAAAAGGCAAGGCAGATGGAAAATTAATCGGACAGGTTGTAGCAGAGCTTTGCAAATAGGATAGTGTATGAGTGAAAATAAATCACAGAAGAAGCGCATATGGTTCATTACAATACTGATTCTACTGGTACTGTTATTAATCAGTCTCTTTGCTTCCGAACGAAGGGGGAAGATTGTATACAGGGAGTATCTTTCCGAAGATATCCTGACAGTAGATGGAGAAAAACTGCAGCTTGGGGATCTGGCAATGTATATCGCTTATGAGGAACTGAAGGTAGAAGATGAGGCAGCAGCCTATGATTATTATGATACGAATAAGTATTGGAATCTTCATACCAGTGGAAGGTTTGTAAAAGAAGTAGCAAAGACCCATGTCATCGAAATGGCAGTACATGATGAAATCTTTTACAGGCAGGCAATGGCAGAGAAACTGACGCTGGATGAAAAAGAAGAAGAACAGCTTCGTAGCCGTCAGGAGGATTTCTGGACGGATATGACAGAGGAACAGCAGGAAAGATTGGGCGTTGATAAAGCAGAGATAGATCGTCAGTTAGAGAAAGCTGCATTGGCACAGAAATATCAGAATCAGATAGCAACAGAGAATAACAGTGATTTTGACGGTTACAGTGCCGGGGCAGAGCCATATGAGCAGATTTTAAAAGAACATAAGTATAAACTGAATGAGAAGCTCTGGGACAGAGTGGATTTTGGGAATATCATATTGAATCATTAGAATGGAAGGAATTAGAAATGTCTGTAAAAATAGGTAGAAATGATCCCTGCTGGTGTGGCAGTGGAAGAAAGTATAAGACATGCCATCAGTCATTTGATGAAAAGATTGAAAAGTATCGTGAGGCAGGCTGTATTGTGCCAACCCATGATTTGATTAAGACACCGAAGGATATCGAAGGTATCAGGGAAAGTGCCAAAATTAATGTGGCAGTACTGGATTATGTGGCTGAGCATATCAAAGCTGGCATGAGTACAGAAGAAATTGACCGTATGGTATATGAGAAAACAACAGCCATGGGTGGAATCCCGGCACCGCTTAATTATCAAGGATTTCCGAAGAGCGTCTGTACGTCAATTAATGAAGAAGTATGCCATGGTATTCCATCGGAGGATATTATTTTAAAGGATGGCGATATCATTAATGTGGATGTTTCCACAATATTAGATGGATATTTCTCCGATTCCTCCAGAATGTTTCTGATTGGAGATGTCAGTGAAGAAAAGAAGCGTCTTGTCCAGGTAACAAAAGAATGTGTGGAAGAAGGCTTAAAAGCGGTAAAACCATGGGGCTTTTTAGGAGATATGGGTCAGGCAGTACATGACCATGCTTATGAAAATGGCTATACTATCGTAAGAGAAATCGGTGGACATGGTGTTGGAAAAGAATTCCACGAAGAGCCATGGGTTGGCTATCACAGCAAGAGAGGAACCGAGATGCTCTTAGTTCCGGGCATGATGTTTACGATTGAGCCAATGGTAAATATGGGAAAAGAAGCTATCTACATAGATGATGAAAATAACTGGACCGTGTATACAGAAGACGGACTTCCGAGTGCCCAGTGGGAGATTCAGGTTCTGGTAACCGAAGAGGGAACCGAAGTTATTTCCTGGTAGGTATCTCTTAAAAAAGCTATTTTTGAAAGAAAAACCGGATGGAAAGTTTCTCATTCTGGTAAGCGCAAAGATGCTTATAGATAACAAGCAGTGCAATTCCAAGGCAGGCAAAGTCAATGGAGAGAACCGGCACAAAGAGAAAGACCAGAAGGCAGAATACGCCAAAGGTAATAATGGACCGGAAAAGATGTGGCCGGATAATTAAGACCACAGAAAAAAGAATATAAGCAGCAGCAAGGAAAAGAACCGGAAGAACAACCGGAAAGATTCCAAGCAGTACACCAAAGGAGACGGCAATGGCTTTGCCGCCTTTTTTGTTACTGTTTTTCGGATGAAACTGCAATGGGAACGCATGTCCGAGAACCGGTGCTATCAGAATCGGAATCATGTATGGAGTGTCAATATCCAATGTCCGTAGGGCGAGTACAACCGGGAAAAAGCCCTTGAAAAGTTCCAAAAGGAGCGCAAGAATACCAGCCCGGAATCCGCCGTACACAAAGGCATTGGCAGTGCCGGGATTTCCATCCGGACTTAATGCACAGATATCTTTCTGGAATAATATCTTCGGAATCCAGTAGGCATAGAGTATGCTGCCGCTGAGATAGCCGGCGATGGAAAAAAAGATGCAGGTGATAATTGACTGGTTCATATAAAGGCTCCTTTTCTTTTCGATAAACAGGTGATTGCGGAAGGGGATAGATTTTGAATAAAGGAATTTTGCGGTATTCCATATGCATTGATTTTCCGATGATGAAATACCACCGTTCTAAGTAGTTCATTTTTCTTTTTCTGATAAAAACAGTCTTTTCCATGTTTAACAGAATCCTGGTACTGTTCGTCAAAGTACGGATGCCTGGTAAGGACTGTTAGGGGCACTTGGAATTTCGTCTGGCAACAGGCAACGCTGGTACAGGGATGTACCAGCGAGGCACAGTTGAACATGGATGTGAATTTGTGCCGGTTGCCAGATGAAAATAGCATGATGTCGAAATTCCTAGTGCCCCTTGCAGGCTTTATGTGGCATCCGCTTTTGACGGACAGTGCCGAGATTCTGTCAAAGCAAGCGAAAAGACAGTTTATAATCAAGAAAAATGAACCACTAAGAATGGTTGGCATTTCACATCCAGGAAAATCAGATGTACATGGAATGCCACAAAATTTCCTATTAAAATCTTTTCTCCTGCTTCCGCAATCACTTGTTTGAATAAAAGCAATTGTCGCTATTTTTCAGACAGTGATTCTAACAGGTCTACAATGCGTTCTGCTGCATCGGATTTCTGCTCCCGGAGCTGTGCGGTATGCATTTCCTCCTGCAAATCATGGCTTCGCATCAGCAGCTTTCCAAGGCGAATCTGTTCTATCATGTATTTAGAGGCATAGGAAATGCCACGGTCTACGAAAAATGCACTGTTTGCGGTTTCGCAGCCTGGAATCGGTGCGGTATGGATAGTTGGGATTCCCTTTACCAAACTTTCGGTAGAGGTAAGTCCGCCCGGTTTGGTAAAGATGACATCACAGGCATCCATATAAAGGGAAACATGTCTGGTGTAGCCTAAGACATGAACCCGCGGGCAATGTCTGAATTCTTTGGTGAGAACTGACTGTAATTTCTTATTGTTTCCGCAGATAATTACAATGTGTTCGTCATTTTTACACTGCTTATAAAGTGCCATGGCAAAGACTGCCAGTTTTCCAAATCCCATACTTCCGCTCATAATGAGAAAGGTAGGAGCATCAGCATCTAGGTGGCATTTGCGGCGGGCAATGTCCTTTGGTGTATGCTTGGCAAAGGCGTGGCGTACCGGAATACCGTAAGGCAGTAATTTTTCCTTTGGAACACCACGTTTTATATATTCGTCTACTAAATCCTCATGGGGAATAACATAGTAGTCGCAGTTGGTTTCCTCCCAGAAAGGGATGCAGGTATAATCGGTTCCGATAGCGACTGCTTTTACCGGCAGCATGTTGTGTTTCTTCATATAAGTAATGGTCTCTGCCGGGTAAAGGTGCGGCATCACCACAATGTCATAAGTTCCTTCTTCGATGAGGGATGCAAGCGGTTTCGCCAGCTTTGCATTTGCCCAGTAAACCGGAGATTTGAAATGGCGGTTACTGATAAGCATTCCCAGTTTATAAATGAAACCGAAAAACCACGGCAGATGCTTTACAATCCCAATATAAAGTCCGCTGATAAGGCGTGAAGTATGTCTTTTGCCAAGCTGCATGGCATCAACGAAATTTACTTCGTGTCCCCTTGCTAAAGCTGCTTCTTCCACGGCATGACCGGCGGCGTTATGTCCTTCTCCTGTGTTGCAGGATAAAATCAGAATTTTCACAAAAAATCCCCTTTCCGAACTTTTCTTTCGTATAGAACATCTTAATATATTTGCAACAAAATAGCAACTTTTCATAAAATTTTATAACCAAAAACGAAACATTTTATAAAAAATTGCTTGTATTTCTGGCAGTATAAATTTATAATAAAAAAGTGTTTTTTAAAACAGAGGGCAGTAAATAGAAAGAAGGGTATTAAGATGAAAAAAATAGAAGAATATGTAAGAAGTATACCGGATTTTCCAGAGCCGGGAATTATTTTCAGAGATATTACTTCCGTATTGCAGGATGCAGACGGACTTCAGCTTGCAATAGATTCCATGATCAAGCTTTTAGATGGTGTGGACTTTGATGTCGTTGCCGGTACAGAATCCAGAGGATTCATTTTCGGAGTACCAATTGCTTACGAAATGCATAAACCGTTTGTACCGGTTCGTAAAAAAGGAAAATTACCATGTGAGACCATTTCACAGTCTTATGATTTAGAGTATGGACAGGCTACCATTGAGATGCACAAGGATTCCATCAAACCGGGGCAGAAGGTTGTTTTAGTAGATGACTTAATCGCAACCGGCGGAACCATTGAAGCTGCTATCAAATTAGTAGAGCAGCTTGGCGGAGAAGTAGTTAAGGTCATTTTCTTAATGGAACTGGCTGGATTAAAGGGAAGAGAGCGTTTGAAGGGTTATGATGTTGCTTCTGTAATTACATATGAAGGAAAATAATTTACAGAAGAGAAGTTTAACATGACTTATTGCCAGAGAGGCTGGCTTTAGGTATAAAAAACAATTTGGAGGAAGAAAAATGTTAGAGAAAATGTTCAAATTCAAAGAGAACAACACTAACGTCAAGACAGAAGTAATTGCAGGTCTTACCACATTTATGACAATGGCTTACATCCTGGCAGTTAACCCGAACCTGTTATCTGCTGCTGGCATGGATCCTACTGCAGTTTTGATTGCAACCTGTCTTGCATCCTTTATCGGAACACTTGCAATGGCTTTGATGGCTAATTATCCATTTGCATTAGCTCCTGGTATGGGATTGAATGCATATTTCGCATTTACAGTATGTGGAAATATGGGTTATGACTGGAGAGTCGCATTAATGGCAGTGTTCATTGAAGGTATCATCTTTATCGTACTTTCACTGACCAGCGTACGTGAGGCAATTTTCAATGCCATTCCTGCTACACTGAAAAAAGGTGTAAGTGCCGGTATTGGTCTGTTTATCGCTTTCATCGGTTTACAGGGTGCTCACATTGTTGTTGACAACAGCTCTACTTTATTATCTTATGTTAAATTTACAGAGAACTGGCATACAGAAGGAATCTGTGCTTTGCTTGCACTGATTGGTTTACTTCTTACCATTATCTTATATGTAAAAAATGTAAAAGGTTCCATCCTTATCGGAATCCTTGCTACATGGATTCTTGGTATGATCTGCCAGGCAGCAGGTATCTATCAGATTGATGCAGAAGCTGGATTCTATTCTTTATATCCTACATTTGCAATGACAGACTTCACCAAAATCGGAGAAACCTTTGGACAGTGTTTCAAAGCTGACTTTACCGGTGTAGGTATTGTTAACTTTATCGTAGTATTATTATCCTTCTTATTTGTAGATATGTTTGATACTATCGGAACCTTAATCGGTGTTTCTGATAAAGCTGGTATGTTAGACAAAGAAGGAAAGCTTCCAAGAGTTAAAAATGCGTTATTAGCTGACGCTATCGCAACATCCGCTGGTGCTGTTCTTGGTACTTCTACAACCACAACTTTCGTAGAGAGTTCTGCTGGTGTAGGTGCAGGTGCCAGAACCGGTTTTGCATCTGTTGTAACCGGATTCATGTTCCTGATTGCAATCTTATTTGCACCAATCTTTACAGCAATCCCAGGATTTGCTACCGCTCCTGCATTAATCTTCGTTGGATTCCTTATGGTATCTGCAATCGTTAAGATTGACTTCAACGATGTTACAGAAGCAGCTCCTGCATACCTTTGCTTAATCGCTATGCCTCTTATGTACAGCATTGCAGAAGGTATCGCAATCGGTGTTATCTCTTACGTTATCATCAACTTAATCTGTGGTAAAGCTAAGAAAATTACTCCGCTGATGTATATTCTTGCAGTATTATTCATTTGTAAGTATATCTTCCTGTAAGAGGAGATTAAATTAAATAAAACAATTTGAAGCAGACATTTATTGCTATTTAAGGTGGCAATTTATGTCTGCTTTTTTGTGCAAAAAACTTCCGAAGAACATTTGGCATCATTGAAATCCCCTTCTCGTCAAAATCCACAAATTCAGGAAACCAATTTTGGTAATTCAGTTTCTTGTAACGGATATGCAGAAAACGGATTTAACCAGATGAGCCAGAGGCTGCATCATTTTATCCGGGAGCATATTGTCCGTGGAACCTGGCAGAAGAAGGAGCGGCCGATACTGCTTAACAGTTGGGAGGCTTCCTATTTTGACATCAGTGAGAAGAAGTTACTGAAGCTGGCAAAGGAAGCAAAAGAAGTTGGCATAGAATTATTTGTAATGGATGACGGCTGGTTTGGCGAACGGATGGATGACAGCAGTTCCTTAGGAGACTGGGAAGCAAATGCAAAGAAGCTGCCGGGTGGGCTTAAAGGTTTATCCGATAAGATTCGCGGACTGGGACTGCAATTCGGTATCTGGGTGGAGCCGGAAATGGTCAATGTGAAAAGCAAACTTTATGTGGCACATCCGGACTGGACCATTGAGATTCCGGGACAGCCACATTCGGAAGGAAGAAACCAGCGGATTTTAGATTTGGGAAGAAGAGAAGTGCAGGATTATATTATCGAGAGTATGAGTAAAGTCTTTTCTTCTGCGGACATTTCCTATGTGAAATGGGACATGAACCGGACCTTTAGTGATTATTATTCCACAGCACTTCCGCCGGAACGGCAGGGAGAGGTGGCACACCGCTATGTGCTGGGATTATATCGCTGCATAAAGGAGCTGACGGAACGGTTTCCGGAGATTCTATTTGAAGGCTGTGCAGCAGGCGGCAACCGCTTTGACCTTGGAATCTTATGCTATTTTCCACAGATCTGGGGCAGTGATGATACGGATGCACTGTGCCGGGCGGAGATAGAAGAAAATTATAGTTATGGCTATCCGCTGTCAGCAGTCAGTGCCCATGTGTCTGCCTGCCCGAATCACCAGACGCTGCGGAATACGCCATTAGAGACAAGATTTCAGGTGGCATGCTTTGGAAGCTTCGGATATGAATGCAACCTCTGCGATATGAAAAAGGAAGAAAAGGAAGCCATGAAAGAGCAGATTGCATTATATAAGAAATGGCGGAAGGTGTTGCAACAGGGAACTTTTTACCGGGGTAGAAGCTTTTATGATGGAGCACAGAGTGGAATGGGTGGCAGTGTTTTGGCGGACGAAGCCGGTAACCAGATGGAGTGGACCTGCGTATCGGAAGATGGCACAAAGGCAGTGGGTATGCTGATGCAGAAATTAGTGGTGCCAAATACGCAGCAGCAGACCTATTATCCGAAGGGATTGCTGCCGGATGTCCGTTACCATTTCTACAACCGTAAATTAAAATATAATATCAAAGAATTCGGAGATCTGGTAAATACCGTTTCACCGGTTCACATCAGACAGGATTCCCTGACCCATCAGGTGCTTTCGAAATTGGTAAAAATGGATGGAGAGACAGAAGACTTCCATGCGTATGGAGATACCTTAATGTATGGTGGTGTTCATGTCAGTCCGGCATTTGGCGGAACCGGATATAATGATAAGGTAAGACACTATCCGGATTTTGCTTCCCGGTTATATTTTATGGATGGAGAAGTAAAAAAGTAGGGAGACAGAAGTCCATGTTTGTGCTAAGATGAACATATCCATAAAACACAAACAGGAGCGGATATGAAGAATAAATCAAAGTTAAAGAAAATAAGAGAAAAGAAAGCAGGCATTGTCACCGTTACCAAAGAGTGGCTTTATATGAATCCAAATACCATTACAGTAGCTGAGATTGAAGCTGCATTAGAGGGAATGGATGGCATCGAAACAGAAATCTGGAAAGAAGCGGGAGTATTAGAGGTGGAGGTTCCGGAGCATCATTCCATGGATATCGAAGAGATTGCAGTCAATTTAAAGGATGAATATGCCAATGCTTATTTAAAAGAGCATGATATTCATGCTCTTTTTGCTGTCACAATTGACATAGAAAACTATGCATTTATGCAAAAAATCATGCAGAAAATCATCGCCGGTGCAGGAGGCTTCTTCTGCGGTGATACAGAGGATTTTACATCGGTAGTAAAAGAGTAAGAAGTGAAATAGAAAATGCGAAAGATAAGATTATATGATGCAACAAAATTAGACCGGGAACATATGATGTTTTCCAATAAGCAACTTATTACGCTGCTTCTGCCGATTATGGTAGAGCAGCTTTTGAATTCCTTTATGGGAATGGCAGATACCATGATGGTAAGCAACGTGGGAAGTGCCGCAATTTCTGCGGTATCTCTAGTGGATTCCATCAATGTGCTGGTCATACAGGTATTTACGGCATTGGGAGCAGGAGCGGCAATTATCTGTTCCCAGTATCTTGGAAGAGGAGACCGGGAATCCAGTAATGAAGCAGCAAGACAGGTAACCTTAAGTGTCCTGACGATTTCAACGGTATTGTCCATACTTTGCATTGTATTTCGTGGACCGCTGTTGCATCTGATTTTCGGACAGGTAGAAGAGGCAGTTATGGATAATTCCATGATTTACTTCCTACTGACAGCCATTTCCTTTCCGTTTATTGCACTTTTTGATGCCGGCGGAGCCTTTTACCGGGCGGCAGGAAACAGCCGTTTTCCAATGATGATTTCCGTCCTTTCCAATGGACTCAACATTGCCGGAAATGCAGTGCTTATCTTTGGATTTCAGATGGGGGTGGAAGGAGCAGCCCTTTCTACATTATTTTCCAGAATCTTTTGTGCAGTAGTCATTTTCTGGAATCTGCGGAAACCGGATCAGGTGATTGTGGTAAATCATTATCTTAAGATCCGTCCCAATTTCCCATTGATTGGAAAAATTCTTTCTATCGGAATTCCATCCGGAATTGAAAACGGAATGTTCCAGTTTGGAAAGCTGGCAATCCAGTCCAGCGTATCAACCCTTGGAACGGCAGCCATTGCTGCGCAGGCAATGACCATTATTCTGGAAAACTTAAACGGAATCGGAGCCATTGGAATCGGCATCGGTCTGATGACGGTAGTAGGACAGTGCATCGGAGCCGGAAAAGTGGAAGAGGCGCGTTATTATATGGTGAAACTCTGCGGCTATGCAGAAATTGTTATTCTGATTTCCTGTGCAGTGGTATTTTTATTGACAAAGCCGGTTACATTTTTAGCTGGAATGGAAGCAGAAAGTGCCTCCCTCTGCATGGAAATGATAATAGCAATTACGATTGTAAAACCGATTGTATGGGTGCTGGCATTTATCCCGGCTTATGGCATGCGTGCCGCCGGAGATGTGAAATTCTCCATGATTTTATCCAGCCTTACCATGTGGTTCTGCCGTGTGGCACTGTGTGTATATCTGATCCGCAGCTGTGGTTTCGGACCAATGGCGGTGTGGATTGGCATGTTTGCCGATTGGACGCTTCGTGCTATCGCATTCAGCGTCCGGTATCTAAGCGGCAGGTGGAGCCGGATACATGTCATTTAGAACATGCTAGCGGAAGCAGTACCTGGGTAATAAATTTACTTTTATCTTTATGTTGTGGTGGCCCCTCTAAGTAACAGTGACGGAAGATACCAACCGGTGTAAGTTTTTGCTCTCTGGCATAGGAAAGCAGGGTATCATGAACCGATGGCAATTCTTCATACGCTCCATGATGATAGAGGCAGACTGCTTTCTGGGCGGGGAAATTTAAAATGTGCTCACCCTTGCTTCCTGCCGGGACAACAGCAAAAAAGGACATATCCTTTGCATCCGCAATGGGAGCTTCCGTAAAATAAATCTGCCCGGTATGTGCCGGACCATAGTTCTGCAGTGCTTCCAAGGCAACCTCTCTTAAAAGATTCGTCTTTTCTGCGATGCTGTCACTTTCCGTTTTGCGGCAGTACACCGTCTGTGGTGGAATTGTAATGATTTCCATTGATTCAAATCCCTGATTGATTCTTTCGTATAAGGCTTTGATATTGGCATTTAATTCATCCCGCAAAGCTTCCAGCCTTCGAACCATGGATAAAAGGTCGTTGGAGTTGTCGAAGTAGCCATGGATTTCATCCAGTGACAGGCCAAGATTCTGCAGCGAGCGGATGGTTCGAATCTTCGTCAGTGTATCAATGGTATAGTAACGATTGCCGGATGGGTCTTCTTTTTTATCCGGAAAAACCAGTCCATGAGCTTCATAATTTAAAATAATTCTTCTTGTGATGCCCACAAAGTCTGCGGCATCTCCAATTGAAAACAGTTCTTTCAAAATGTTCCCCCTTTTTATTTATTCGGTGATTGTGAAAAGAATGGATTTAGAAATTTTTGGAGAAATAAAGTCGGCTGCACCACTTCAAAACACCGTAGTTCTAAAATGTATGTTTTGCTTTTCTCTATGAAAGCCAGTCTTTCCAATGTTTGACAGTCTGCACCGGTTGTCCGCCTGCATACAGATACATAAACAAGCCTGTTAGGAGGTCTTGGCATTCTGTTATGCAACCGGCAATGCAGGCACATGGATGTGCCTGCAAGGCGCAGTTGAATATGGATATGAATTTGCGCCGGTTGCCGGAATCATAAACTTATTTGCCAGAATGCCTAGACCTCCTTACGGGTTTGTGAAAGTATCTGTAGCAGACGGACAACCGGGCAGCCGGTCAAAGCAACGGAAAGACAGCTTACAAACAAGCAAAACATACATTTAAGAACTGCTGGTGTTTTGAGGCAAACCAGCCGGTCTTTATTTCACACAAAATTTTCATATCATATATTTTTTCACAATTACCGGCAAAATTTGTAAAATAATTGCATCGTACATTGATGTACGGTGTAAAATAACAGTGTAATTGTAGCACAGCATTGAGAGTGTGAAAAGTGAAAAAAGAAAAAAGTAATTTAAGTGTAATTTAAGAAGGGAAGGATGTACATGAAACAAAAGAAGAAAAGTTTATTTTCCTTGTTACTTGCGTTGATGATGATGGCAGGTCTTATGCAGGGGATGACAGTTGAGACAAAGGCAGCTACAAATTCGGTTCAGGCAGGACCATTTACGTTGTCAAGGGATTCGGGGACGATTGTAGAAGGAGTCGATTATACCTATGGAAAATATGGATTTGGAAATAGAAATTCGCTTATCATTCTGACGGATGACATTACGATTGCAATGGATGAAAATGCGGAGCCCACATCAGATATTATTGAGCTGGGAGAATATAATGAACCACCACTTGACAGTTTTTCAAAGGTGACATTTTCTAATTTAAAATTAAAATCTTATTCTTATAATGTATTAAGCTATGTAGATAACATTCATATTACACTGGTTGGAAACAATGAGCTGGTCAGCATAAAAGAAGAATCTAGAACCTATGGTGATTTTGCAATTTTTGGATGTGGAAGTGTAAGTATTGAGAATAGTCCAAATGGTTCCCTTTATGCGACTGCAGATGGACTTGGCTGGGGTGCCATTTTTACATCAGATGGATATGGAAAAAGTGATGCATGCATTACAGTTGGAGATGCCATGTCAATGAAAGGTTCTACAGCTATGATGGCAGATATTTCAGAATTGACAGATACGCCACAAGTTTGGAGAGGTCATATTGGAGTAGGTCAAAAATCTGCCAAAACACTCCTGATTGGTGAGTGGAAGCACAGACACACATGGAGTTATGCAGTGGATGAAGGCAAAGATGGAAGCCGTATTCTTGCAGCCTGCAGTGGCCTGGAAGACTGCAATGAGAAAGATGCATCTTTATGGTTATCCTTATCAGCTGAGAATACAGACTATGATGGAACAGCAAAAGCTGCCAATATAACAACATCCGAAGACTGGAAGAGACTTAATCTTCCGGTTCCGGAAATCGTATATTATCTGAGTGAAACAGACACAAAGACCAACAGTGACAACAGCGGAGCAGAAGCCGTTGGAGGTGCACCAAAGTTACCGGGCAGTTATAAGGCACAGATTACAGTTGGAACAGATACGAAAGCAACAAAAGAATTTACAATTACATGCAAGCATGGTGAATGGGTGGAAACAGTATCAGATTCTTATCTGAAAACAGCAGCAACCTGTACGGCACCGGCAGTTTACTACAAATCCTGCAAGCTGTGTGGGGCAAAGGGAACGGAAACATTTACCAGTGGAAATCCATTAGGACATGACTTTAGCAACAATGCAGAAGTCTGCAGACGGGAAGGCTGTAATGAGAAGAACCCGGATTATAAACCGGCAACACCGGTCATTATTGAAGGTGCCGGTGGAGAATGGACAAAGGAAAGTGGTGCAACGCTTCGTTTCCGCAGTGACGCCGGTATCAGCAGTTTTGTTCGTGTAGAAGTGGATGGCACCGTAGTAGATGCAAAAAATTATACGGTAACAGAAGGCTCTACCATTGTCACCTTTACTGCAGAATACTTAGAAAGCCTTGCTACCGGAAAGCATACGGTTGCGATTGTGTCTTCTATCAGTGGGGAAGAAAAGAAAGCAACCGCCGAATTTACCGTTGCGAAGAAAGCTGATACAACAAATGGAAGTAATAATGCAACTGCAGACCAGACCACAGCACAGAAAACAAAAGCATTGAAAACAGGTGATGAATCACCGATTGGATACCTGCTTGCACTCTTGGCATTATGCGGAGCGGCAGTAGTATTCACAGGGAAAAAGGGTTATTTAAAATAGAATATAGATGAGATAAAAAGCCATACATAAAAGCAAATCCTCTGCATACAATGTAAAAACAAGTATTGCAGGGGATTTTCTTTGAAAAGCTATATAGAAGAAAGAGCCGTAGAAATAGCCAAATACATTATAGATAACAATGCGACAGTGCGTCAGACCGCAAAGCAGTTTGGAATCAGTAAGAGTACGGTACATAAGGACGTAACAGAACGTTTATCTCAGGTGAATCCGACCCTGGCGCGGGAAGCAAGGAAAGTACTGGATGTCAATAAGTCAGAGCGTCATATCCGTGGGGGACTGGCAACGAGAGAAAAATATCTTCATCAGCATGTGACGGGTTGATATGTTTGAAACAAAGAAAACGTAATATTGTGCCCGGCATTGGGAAAAATCAGTGCGGCGGCGCAATCAAAAAGAAATGCCAGTATCAGCAGCGTAAGAAAAATGCGTTGTAGTGGTACTGGCATTTTTCTCCATAAATGAGATGCAATCCGTGCAAACACGCAGACCCAGAGCACACCGGCAATGCCAAATCCCAATGCAGAATAAAGACAGATATAACCGCCAAGCTGCAGTGGATAACCGTGATAATCCCAGTAACGCAGGTGGAAAACTTGGGCGAGGAACCATCCGATAAAAAGTTCTACAAAAGAGCCGAGAAGCACCGCAAGAAAAAAGACTTTGACCGGATGCTTCTGAAAGCGTCTTAAAATAAGCAGCATCAGGACAGCCCCCACACCATAGACCGGAAGCCATGGACCATAGAGAAAGCCACGGTTACAGAAAACCCCATCCTGTACATAAAAAAGCAGCACTTCCCACAGGTATCCAAGGAATGCTCCCAGAAAGAAAAAGAAAATATATTGTGTGATGGATTTAATCAGATAATCTTTACGCATACAGGGAGTATTTCCATATAATAAAGAATTATGTGCTGCCCCAAATAACAACTCAGAATATCTTGCGAAAACAAAATAGGGCTTGTCTTTCCAGGTTGGCTCAACTATAATAAAATTTAGACGCTGGGCGAGTCTCAGCAAAAATTAGGAGGAAAAACGTCCATGGATAAGGAAAAAGTTATTGTCATTGATTTTGGCGGACAGTACAACCAGCTGGTTGCAAGACGTGTCCGTGAATGCAATGTATATTGTGAAATATATTCTTACCGCACGGATATCGAGACAATCAAAGCGATGAACCCGAAGGGAATTATCCTGACCGGAGGCCCAAATAGTTGTTATGAGGCAGATTCACCGACTTACAGCAAAGAGCTTTTTGAACTTGGTATCCCGGTTCTGGGACTTTGTTATGGCGCACAGCTCATGATGCATGTGTTGGGCGGCAAGGTAGAAAAAGCACCGGTTCGCGAATATGGTAAGACAGAAGTAATGGTAGATAAGAATTCACCATTATTCCAGAATGTAGAAGAAAAGACCATTTGCTGGATGAGCCATTTTGATTATATTTCAAAGACAGCACCTGGTTTTGAAATCGTAGCACATACTGCAGACTGCCCGGTGGCAGCCGCAGAAAACCGTGAAAAAAATCTCTATGCCATCCAGTTCCACCCGGAGGTACTCCATACCAAAGAGGGAACCAAGATGCTCCACAACTTCGTGCGTGGTGTCTGTGGCTGTGCCGGAACATGGAGAATGGATTCCTTTGTGGAAAATACCATCAAGGAAATCCGTGAAAAAGTCGGTAACGGAAGAGTGCTTCTGGCATTGTCCGGTGGAGTGGATTCTTCTGTGGCAGCAGGTCTTTTATCCAGAGCAATCGGAAAGAAGCTTACCTGCGTATTTGTTGACCATGGCCTTCTTCGTAAAGACGAGGGAGATGAAGTGGAAAATGTATTCGGACCGAACGGTCAGTTTGACTTAAACTTCATCCGTGTAAATGCCCAGGAGCGTTACTATAACAAGCTTGCCGGAGTAACAGAGCCGGAAGCAAAACGTAAAATTATCGGTGAAGAATTTATCCGTGTCTTTGAAGAAGAAGCAAAGAAAATCGGAGCCGTTGATTTCCTGGCACAGGGAACCATTTATCCAGATGTGGTAGAAAGTGGTCTTGGCGGAGAATCCGCTGTCATCAAATCCCACCACAATGTAGGCGGTCTCCCGGAATATGTTGATTTCAAGGAAATCATCGAGCCACTGCGTAACCTCTTCAAAGATGAGGTTCGTAAAGCCGGTCTTGAACTTGGAATTCCGGAGCATCTGGTATTCCGTCAGCCATTCCCGGGTCCGGGTCTTGGTATCCGAATCATCGGTGAAGTCAATGCTGAGAAAGTCCGCATCGTACAGGATGCCGATGCTATCTACCGTGAAGAAGTGGACAAGGCAGTAGCTGCTTACAAGAAAGAAAATGGCAAAGCTCCATCCTGGATGCCGAACCAGTATTTCGCAGCTCTGACCAATATGCGTTCCGTTGGAGTAATGGGCGACGAGAGAACCTACGACTACGCAGTTGCACTGCGCGCCGTAAATACCGTCGATTTCATGACCGCCGAAAGTGCAGAGATTCCATTTGCAGTACTGCAAACAGTAATGAGCCGAATCATCAACGAGGTACGCGGGGTAAACCGTGTATTCTATGATCTGACGAGTAAGCCACCTGGAACGATTGAGTTTGAATAACGGACATTTGAGCCACGAATCCTTATTTTAATGGGATTGTGGCTCTTTTATTTTGCTCCGTGATGTTAACGTGATGCTGAAAAATGACACCATTATTTTTCCTATGCATATTATACTGGATTGAAAATTGTCGTGATGTGTGATAAAATGACAGCCATGGAACCCACGACAGGGGGTGGTAGCCTCCCGAGCCAATGGACCGGTTTTCCGGAATACATAGGAAGGGAGGTGGCGCCGATGACAGCTTATGAGATCATTTCGATTTTCATTGGGATATTAGCTCTGCTGATGTCCTTTGGCAGCTTAGTTATTGCGTTGCTTGCCTTTCTCGACAAGAGAAACAAGCGAAAATAAAAATGCCTACTCTGTCGCAACCAGAGTAGGCGTCTCTATTTAGAGAAATAAGCTAACTCGGGAAACTCCACCTTTTGGAGTGGGGCTCCTGAGAGGCATCTGTTCGAGCAGGTGCCTTTCTTTATGCTTAATATATCACAATCAGCGGATGATTTCAACTTCATTTTACTGGTTTCGGAACTGATTCAGCCGGTCTGCAAGTTTCTGATCCTTATCAGGATAAAGATGTGAGTACGTGTCAAGAGTAGTCTTTACGGATTCATGACCAAGCCGGTCTGCAATTTCCAGAGCAGAGAACCCAAGCTCTATGAGCATACTTGCGTGGGAATGCCGCAGATCATGCACTCTGATCGGCTTCAGACCTACCCTTTCAGACACTCTTTTCATTTCCTTTTCCAGAGCAGTCTTCTGGAAGTAGAATATCCGATCACCCTTTTCAATCCCATACAGCTTTGAAATGTATTCCTGGATATCGTCATACAGGAAATCCGGAATGGAGATACACCTTTTGGATTTTGGTGTCTTCGGTTCCAGAAATATCTCTTTCCCCTTTACCTTTGCATAGTTTTTGTTTATGTCTATCCTCTTGGATGGAAGAATATCCGCTGGTGTCAGTGCAAGCAGCTCTCCGGAACGCATACCTGTATAGAACAGGATATCAAAAGCCAGCTTCATGGATGATTTGCTGATAGCCTTGGAAAATTTCTCGTACTCAGCCTGTGTCCAGATATTCATTTCGTCAGCATTGCTTTTTCCCATACTGCCTGCGGCCTTGCAGGGATTGAGGGCGAGGTGGTAGTGCGAGACAGCATAATTCATAATAGCGGACATCTGATTGTTTACAGTTTTCAGATATGTTTGGGAGAAAGGCTTATCGTCTCTGTCCCGGAATGAGATAAGCTCATTCTGCCATTTGCGTATCTTGATCGTATCAATGTCGCACACTTTCTGCCTTCCGAAGTAAGGGAGTAGCTTTGTATCTATGATAAACCGCTTATTCTCCATTGTGGTAGGTTTGAGGCGGTGTTCCATATCCTCGAGATAATTGGTAACAAGCGAGGAGAACAGTATGTCGCTAGTAGCATTCTGCTGATCCATGAAAGTACGTTCATATTCTTTTGCTTCACGCTGCGTAGAGAAGCCCCTTTTGCAGATATGCTTCTTCTCTCCAGTCCAATCGGTATAGTAGAAGTTGGCATACCACATCGTTTTTCCATTTTTCAGAGTATATTTATATGCTGGCATGCCGCACCCCTTTCCATTCTTTGCAGATTATTTATCCTCCGAAGTGAAATTCTTTCTTATACTTCGGTTTTTCGTATTCTATGCCTTTGTAATGATAGTATGACCGTTCCATAGCCTCTAGAGTGAGCAGATCAATCTCCCTGGCAGAGAGGATTCCGTCATTCTTCCTGTGTGTCCGGATCCGGTAGAATTCGGACCGGGATTCCTCGTCGAGCTTGGCCAGCCTTTCTTCAATCTCTTTTTCAAACTCCGGATCGTAGATATTATCATCCGCCTCAGCCTGACGTTTGAGCTTGGCACGAACCTGTGCTTCCAGTTCCATAAGGGATTCGGCCCCTTTTTTCTGTTGTGACTTTCTGTACTCTTTTTCCAGATCGCTTATCTTTTGTGAGGTTTCGTCTGCGTTATACATAAATAGATTCCTCCTCATTTCCTTTTTTATTAACAATGACAGATGTGCCATTTACTGATACACCTATCATATCTCTGCTTAGAGTAATCATTTCATATGAGATTCCGATAATGGCATTTCCACCTTTTGAAACGGATTCTTTTATCATGCTATCAAGTGCATTCTTTTTGGCCTGCTTAATTTTATCTGAATAAGCTTCTGATTCTACACCAAATAAATCTGAAATATTGGATTCCATTGTTGAAAACCATCCTGTTCCAATGACAGATTCACCAGATACAAGACCTACATACTTTTTAATAGAACAGGTTTCAAAAGAATATCCGGTGGATAACAAATGTTCTTTATACCGCAACACTTCTTCTTGCTGTAATTGCTCTTGTTTTCTTAATTGTTCTTGCTTTGCAATAGACTGCATCTCGACTCTCTTGCGTTTTTCTTCTTGCTGTGCACGCTCGTAAGCTTCGACCGTATCACTAGTTGGAACACCGCATTGAAAGCATATACCGCTCGTAAGCATTTCAGAAGTTATTTCGTGGCCACACTTTATACAATTCATACAATCTCCCTTTTTAATCTGACGACCAATCAGAAAATACTATCTTTTATGGTGACCTCGGTACCACGCGAGGTCTATTATTTTCCAACAACTTTTCTTTGATCATCCGCTGCAACAGATGATTCGTTTTCGGATTCGTATTTTTTGAGAATGTCAATCATTTGTCCGACAGCCCATCGTTTGTCTATTTTTCGCAACTGACTATAATATGAAAGAACATCTTTGTCTTCACCAGAAGGAAGGTTAAACTGATCGGTCCGTCCTAAAAGATAATCAACAGATGTATTTAGACAGTCAGCAACCAATATGAGCTGTCTTACGCTTGGAACTTCGTTTACACACCAATATTCCAGAACTTCTTTTTCTAATCCAGTAGCCATAACAATATCATCCATTGTTATATGGCGAATTTCCATTAAATCAAGCAAAGCAGAGTGGCAACTTCCGTCACTAAGGATTGCTTTGTTAAAATCTTCGGATTGGTATTCGGCAACATTTGATATACCAATAAGAAAGTCCAAAGGAACATTAAAATAGTTACAGATTTTAAGTTTCATTTGGTCATTGGGGCAGCTTTTTCCACTCTCATAAAGAGACACAGTTGATTTTACAATACCAAATATATTGCCAAACTCTTCTTGAGTAAGACCAGCAGAAGTACGCAGCATTTTGATTCTGTCGGATATGTTTGCCATGCAGACCGCCTCCTTTTGTTTAATATTTTCAAACATATTATAAGTGACACCTCCTTGAAATTAAACTGTTTTCAACAAAGTTGATAAAAATTCAACTAAGATATTGACATAAATGAGAAGTTGAAGTATTATAAACACAAGTTGAAGAAACTAAAACATGAAAGGAGAAAAGTGATGAATCTTGAACTACTAAAATCCGAGAGGAAAGCTAAGGGCTACACTCAAAAATATATGGCCGAACAGCTGGGGTTCAAAGACAGGAGCAGTTATTGCCTTATTGAGAATGGAAAATGCTCCGTAGATATAGAGTTAGCCAATCGTATCGCCTCTGTACTGGACTTATCGGAACGAAGAACATTTGAAATTTTTTTTGCTTCAAAAGTTCAAGTATCTTCAACTTAGTTAAAGTTTAGTCGAAATGGAGGAAAAAATAAATGGGAACAAACCCTACGAAAGCCGCTGACAATATCTACTGTAAATGCAGAAAAGAGGCTGCAAAATACAATGACAAGTTGAATAGCCGTGAAGGAGCGGCTGAACTTCTTGGAATTTCTGCTAGTACACTTGCTGATTATGAATTAGGTATTACAAAGATTATCCCAGCTGATGCGATTTTGAGAATGGCTGATCTTTATAATGCACCGGAACTCAGAAATCACTATTGCAAGTATAGCTGTCCTTTGGGACAGGATGTACCGCTGGTTGATACAGAAAGCTTAGACAGAATTGCTGTAAGAGCCCTTGCTTCACTCAAAAAGGTACAGGAATCAAAAGAAAATCTTTTAGATGTCGTAGCCGACGGAGTGATATCTGAGGATGAAAAACCAATTTTGCAGGACATACTTAGCAACTTGGATGAGCTGACAGCTGTATCACAAAATCTAAAAGTTTGGGTTCAAAAGAACCTGGAATAGGAGGTTTTATGGGAGCAGTAAGAACCGCACCGAGACCATTTTTGACCGTAAAGGAAGTTATGATTTTACTCGGTTGCAAAGAAGACTTTGCGTACAAGACGATGCGCAAAATCAATAAGGAATCCGAGAGCCAGGGATATATCAGCATAGGCTCCGGAAAAGTCAATAAGCATTTATTTGCGGATAAGTTGCAGATTCCGGAAGAGGATATTGAGCAGGCAATCCAGTATGTAGCTGCACAGGAGAACAGATAGGAGGCAATCATGGCATATTACAATGTCTGCCCTGTTTGTGGAAGCAATCTTGATCCGGGAGAACGGTGCGATTGCCAGAGCATAAGGGCAAAGGAACAGGAGAAGAACAGGCTGTTTTTCAGCCAGATGTTGAGAACAGAAAAGAACAGCGGTCAGATGTCGTTTGCATTCGAACATCCGGGAGGAGGTGCGATAGGAGCATGAGAAATAAGTGCCTATTTGCATTGGGATTGGTATTTGCCATGTCCCTGACTTCAATTGTCGCATTTGCTTTCAGCTTTACCGGAGAGCCGGACGTGAAGAACGATCAACAACAGATTGTTGTAGTGAATCCTGCGACAGAGAGTGAGGAAACGACCTCAGAGCAGACAGTTTCGGCAGAAACAGAGGACACAACAGCAACCTTACAGTCGGCTGGCAGTTCATTGAGTGGAAGCATGGACTGGGATGCGGAAGATGCTTATATGCTTGCCAAGATTGCAATGGCAGAAGCGGAATCCGAGGACACCGAGGGCAAAGCTCTTGTAATGCTGGTGGTGCTGAACAGAGTTTGGAGCGACGAGTTTCCAGACACGATTGCAGGAGTTATCTTCCAAGACGGACAGTTCAGTCCAATCAGCAACGGCCGGTATGACGAGGTCAAACCGGATGCCGACTGTTACAGAGCATTACAGCTTATCCAGATTGACGGATGGGATGAAAGCCGGGGAGCGACTTACTTCGAGAGCAAGAGCGAATCCAACTGGCACAGCGAGCATCTGACCTTTCTATTCCAGCATGGGAAACATTATTTTTACAAGGAGTGATGAAGAGTGAAGAGAGACTTGATAGCGGTTATTTGGTCATTGCTCGTAACCGGAGCAATAAGCAAATGGGCTTTCCACGTTGCGTATCTGGAAAGAGGGTACAAGGCAGTAGGCGGTGAGTACCTTGTGATACTGGTGGCTTATGTAGCTGCATGGAAAGCAATTAACTATTTATTTGATTCGTTGGAGGAATTGGAAAGTGAAAGAAATCGTAGAAAAAAGAGAAGTAGAAGAACTGCTCGGATGCGAGATTACAGATGAACAGTTTGAGCAGGCATTAAAGTATGCCAGACATAAGCAGAAGTACATATATCAGCGAGAACAGAGAAAGGTCGTGTTACAGCACTGGTATCTCGTTAAACTGACAGAAGAATATGTGAGAAATCTTGCTTTTTCAAAATTCACAATGGATTTATGCAGTGCACTGAGAGATATGGAAAAAGAGTGCTCGGACAAAGTCCGGAACACCCTCGTAAGCAACCATATTGTATCACAGCCATCTGCTTAAAATCAATAAAATTATACTATATGGAGGTACAATATGGAAAACAATTCTAACGCTATTGCTGAAATTCAGAAAAAGTATGCCGGATGCAATTTGCTTATGCCGGCCGCAACAGAAGTTCAGCTCAATCCTTTTTACAAGATTACGGTTATGGAAGTGACTGCAGATCTTTCTGAAAATTCTGGAGATATTTTTAAGGTCGGCTCTGTTAAGACTGGAACAACACAACAGGGCAAGGACATTTGGGAAGAAACCTATTCTCCGGCAAAACCCCTTCTTATGAAAATTGCCGCGGCAGCTGGCATACAGTTTGATCCTGATCATACTTATGGAACCAAAATTGATGCCAATACATATAAAGCCAAAGCATATGGAGCTATGAGAATGCCAGATGGTACTGGTAAAACACATGCTGATGAGAAAGTTATTTGCCTCGATGATGAAGAGGCTAATTACAGAGTAGAGTTCATGGATAAGTCTATCAAAGGTATTACAGATGAAAAAGCTGCAAAGGCCGCAGCTGAAATGTTCAAAGGGAATTGGATCGATGCCAAAAATAAATGGGGAAAGGCTTGCAAAGCATATGTTATCGATGATTGTGACAGGGAGAAGTATATTGAGCGTTCTGTTCTTGTAAATATGACATTGCTCCGTAAAACAGCTGCCGCAAAAGCCATGACAGGTGCAATTCTTCGTGTAATCAGAGCTCTAACAGGCATGAAAGGGCAGTATACCAAAAAGGAGTTGCAGAAGCCATTTGCTATTCCTCGTGTTACCTTTTCTCCTGATTATACAGATCCGGAAGTGAGAAAAGCAATGCTGTCTCAGGGAATGAATTCTATAGGATCTTTATTTGGAGCCGCTCCAACTATTGCGGCTATTCCGGACGCTTTAACTGGTAGGGAAAGAGACGAATTCAATCCAGAAGAATTTGCTGATAATCCTGCATTTGCATCTGATGAAGCTATGGTAGAGGAGAATGCAGGAGGCGAACAGAACTGGTTTGATGAAACACCACAGCAGAATTCGGAGTCAGAAGCAAATGAACAGACAGGATACATCTGTGACGAATGTGGCGCTCAGATTTCCGACAAAGTATATTCCTACTCTATTAATAAATTTGGCAAGCCATTGTGTGTAAGATGCCAGAGAGGAGCCCACTAATGAAGATTATAAAAATAACCACTGAAAATGAAATTACAACACTTGAATTTCCAGAGGGAGATATTACTTCGGTAAATAAGCGGTTATATGAAATGATTGGACCGAAATGTGAATTGATGGAGCATGTGATGCCGTCTCGACTTTATAAGATCTTAGGAGCGTCTAACAGACCTAAGAAAGAGAAAGGGAGCTGCACAAGCATTCTGATGGATGAGGAAGCATACTATCACGATCTGGAAGTGAATGTGGTAGGAAGTTGGCTTTATGAAAGCGATTTGCACGGAAACCCGATTTTGGGAAACATTTTGGTCATTGGAGAATACTGGGGTGGAGATGGAGTTGAATTCTGCGGAATGTCAGATGAACAATACAACTTATTATATCCACAACTTGAAGAACTTACGAAGAAAGCGAGGGAATACAGATGAAAATATTACATACTGCAGATTGGCACATTGGTTCATTTAAGGGACCAGAAAAGGAGGGGGTAAATCTCCGTTCTGAGGATACAATGAAGTGTCTGCGTAGCAGGAACACCGCAACGAACAGGAGTAACAGCCAGCCGATACAGAAATGATAGACCAGTGATTTGTCACTGGCACGAATCCTGTTACCTTTCTTTTTCCACATCATACGCTAACACCTCTTATTTCTTCGGTGGTTGCTGTGGAGCATTGTTCTGTGGATTTCCGGCATGAGTGCCTTTGTTCTTCAAAACGATATCGTCTGCTTTTACATACCAGTCCACATCTGCACCACGATAATTCGCATTTGCCACTGTATCCGCAACAGGATTGATAAGTTCTACTTCGGCATTGTAATCATATTTCTTTAACGGAATAGTCGCCGGAACTGACACCTGTATCATGCGTCCCTGTGTGTTGCACTTCAAATCGTAGGTACGTTCTTTGATTTCTTCACTGACCGAGCCATCTTCATTCTGCACATGAACTTCACGGCGTAATGCGGAAAACTTTAACACTCCGAAAGTTTTTTCTTTATCAATAACAATTCCATTTGCTAATCTCATAATCTGAATACCCCCTTATTTACTTTCCACTGGTAACATATCGTCTGCAAGCAAGATATAATTGACAAATCCACGTTCCCCGATTTTATAACCATCGGTAGTAATTCGTGGATTGATAAGTTTTACTTTCTGCTCCGGCAAGAAATGTTTTTCGCCGGCTTTGGCAGGAAGCGTCACAACTACATCATCAGCTCTCTGCACATCGGAATACAGGTTGTAGCTTCTGTTAATGACAGCCATACGCCCGTTGATTCTCTGCTGTTCCGTAGTATTTTCTCCGGCAAACTCCAAGTTTCCAAATGTCTTTTCCATGTTTGGTACGACAAATCTTAATTCCATAATAATTGACCTCTTTTCTTTCTATTTGTAAGTTCTTTCCTGCTGTACTTTGTGGGGAGCTACACTCCCCACGCCCTTAGTGGACTTCACGCTCCCATAAATCAAAGCTTCACGGGAGCGTGAAGTTGCAAAAAGGGTGGCGACCTTGAACGCTCTACCAACCGCTACATTACCGCCTTATGATTTCTTTTTACGGCGTTTGAAGTAAAGCATACCGCCAAGCCCTACGCAGGAAAGACCGAGCATGGCAAGATAAGCATAGATATTGGTATTGTCGCCTGTTTTTGGGCTGTCACTTGTCTTAGTAACCGTAGATGGTGTATCCGGCGTGTCGGTATCCTTTGGTGTGTCTGGGACTTCCGGCACTTCCTTGATTGTCACAGTCTGTCCATCGTCTGTGATGTCCTTATGTTCTGTCACTTTCTTTGGTTCGTCTGGATTGGTCATATCGTATAATTCCTCAAATGTGACAAGGCTCTTGCCACCAAGAGAAGAACCATCAAAAGTAAATGCAATCTCAACTGTCATTTTTTCATTGTCGGCTGTAAACTCATAATCATTGGATACTTTCTTTCCATCAATCAGAAGTTCTGCATTTTCCTCTTTTAACATCTGCCAGCCGGAAAGTTTGTATTTTGTTCCAACTTCCAGCCCATCTAATGTGACTTTATCCACAATCGTTACATCTTTTCCGGCTTCGATTTCTTTCTTGCCGTTCTTGTCCGTAGCGGTTGTATGGATTTTGATGATACGTTCTGTGATAAGAACGGTCTGTCCATCATCGTTGATGTCCTTATGTTCGGCAACCTTGACAGGCTCTTTCGGATTGCTCATATCGTACAATTCCTCAAAGGTAACAAGGTTCTGACCGCCAAGAGCTGAACCGTCAAAGCTGTAAGTAATTTCAACTACCATTTTTTCGCTGTCAGCAGTGAAAGTGTAATCACTGTCTACACATTTCCCGTCAATCAGAAGTTCGGCATTTTCTTCCTTTAACATCTGCCAGCCGGATAATTTATATTTTGTTCCAACTTCCAAGCCATCAAGTGTGACTTTGTCCACGATCTTGATGTCTTTTCCGGCAACAATCATTTTTTCGCCAGTTTTCTTGTCGGTAGCTGTGGTATGGATTGTGATTTCTTTTTCATATTCATCGGTCAGTGTCCCTAAATTTACGGTCACTTTATTTCTGGATACGACCACCTCAAAAGCTGGAATCAGCTTAAATCCGGCGTTGGAATCACACTTTAATTCCTCAATCACATAGGTATCATAAAGTAATGCACCTTTGCTGTCGTCTGGTTCAGATGTTCCAAACCATACACCGTCCTCACTGGATTTTCCGGCATTGGTATTGACCTTGTGGGAAGCCCAGCTTGAAGCAGTGGAGAACTGACCGTTTTTGTCAGTGACTACAATATGGGATTCTCCCGTTGTCTTGCTTGTAATTCTGAATGGAACACCTGCAAGGCGTTTGTGTGTACCTGCACCGATTTTTACACCCTCAATATCGCCACGCTTAATCTGGTTGTAGACAGAGTGGGATTTGTCAGTCAAGTCTACGATTTTTCCATCTTCTGTGATAGAAAAGTCGATTGCCTTTGCACCATCTGTCAAGTAGCCCTCTGGTGCTTTGCTTTCTTCTAATCTGTAATTTCCGTAAGGGAGTAAATCAGCAGAAGTAGAAGCGATTCCGTCAATTCCTGTCTGAATCTTCTTGACAGTTTCATTCTTGCTGTATAATTTTCCCTCAACCAGTACAGGACTGTCATTTAAGGAAATGATATTAAATTCTGTGTACTGTAAGGTCGCACTTCCCTGTGCTTTGGTATCCTTTGTTTCAAGGTCACGTTTCTGGATTTTTACACCGCCACGGATAACCTTATCGGATACGGAATACTGGTTACTTCCAGAAAGTACGGCAAGTTCGCCATCTTCGGAAATCTGTGTAAGGTACGTCCCCTTAATCTGTTCAGAACTTCCGTCAGCCTGCATATATGCACCATCTAATAAGTAGCCGTTTGGTGCTTTGGTTTCTGTGACAGTAAGTGTACCAAGTGGCAGTACATTTTTACCGTCCTGTGTATAGAAGCTGTCGCCAGATACTTTGTAGTTGTCAGCAAGTCTGGATACATAATAGATAGTTCCGTCACTGTCTTTTTCGGCAACTGTTTTGGTTGTCCATGTACGGGTAGCCTTTGCAGGAAGATTGTCTGCATTGTAGTAACCGTCATAATAGCTCCATGTGAACTCTGCACCCTCTAAAGAAGCAGTTCCCTGTGGAGTAGATTTTCCTGTTTCCATGTCAATTTTGAATAAATCAATCAAAGTTTCTGTGACCTTTGGAGTGTCAGCAACAGTTAAAGTCGCTGTTTTTCCAACTTCCACATTTAAGGCATGGACAGTAGAATCCAGCATATAACCCTTTGGAGCAGAAAGCTCTTTGATATACACTGTTCCAGCTTTTACCTCAACTTCTTTGGTATCGCCGTTTCCATCGGCAGTAAGTGTGGCAAGCTGGCTGTTACAGCCTTTATCAGAATAGACACCAAATGTTGCACCCTCAAAGGAATAGTTGGCATTGCCATCTGTGACCGTGGGATTGGAAGAAGTCTTTTTGACCTTTGCATTTCCCACATTTAACTTCGCCCAGAACTGTCCGATGTCCTGTCCTTCGCCAGTATAAATGTAACCGCCACATTCATAGCGTCCCTTATTTGCTTTCACAAATGCTTTCGCACCAGCGTAAACTTCATTCTGTACTGCCTGTGAGATTTCATTATAGGAAGCTCTGACGTTATCGCACTGCCAGCCGAGCTGTTCACTCAACCTCTGCCAGACAACACACTGTTCCAGCAAGTATCCCTGCTTGTAATTCAAGTTCGTATGAGAAGCGGTATATTGCTTGACGTACTCTAAGGAAAGAGCAACGTCTGCAATCTGATCGCTACTCATACGGGTGCTTGCGTCAGAACGGGTTTTATATCCATTCTTGAAACTGGTGTTGATGTCCACACAGTAGGCAGTTTCGCCCTCAACTTTCATGTGTCCCTCATTGAATGTAGATTTGATAGAACTGTCATTCATAACGTGTTCAATGTAGCCGACACGTTCTGCTGATTCTGTCCAGTATTGATTGCCGGAAGCATGAACCGCCGTCACTGGTAATGCCGTGAGAATGGTTGCAAAAGCAAGCGTCCCTGTCAGCAATCGCTTTACTAGCTTATTCATATTTTCTCTTTCTCCTTTCGATTTTGGGTATGAAAAAAGACGCTCATTTATTGAACGTCTTTAACTAAATAGTCGATATTGAGATTTGGGATTGGGTACAAATCAGATAATTTTGATTGCACCTCATTGCATTAAAATTGCATTTTTTAATATTTTTATATGGTTTTATAGTTACTTATATTGCCTAAAAATGGCTTAAAATCAACGATTTTGCTTTATACTCCGCACTGTCTTTCTGGAGTTTGAGTAATCCACACAATCACGAGAAACCAGTATTTATGCGGGCTACAAGCAAATTTGCTTAGTGATTGGCAACAAAATGGCAACATTTTGTGATTATTCAAGAAATAGAAATTTTATTTCATAACGTATATAAAGAAACCTTACTGATTTTCAGAAGTAAAAAACTGAATATCGGTAAGGTTTTCTTTTTTTCTTAATTTTCTTTTTTAGTCAATTCTTTTACGAGGTAATCACTCAATTCCTGAGAGGGTACCTTGGCACGTTTCTGGTAAGTATCCAGTTCCGGGTACTTATATCTCCATTCATCATATTCTGCCTTGCTGATTTCACCGTTTTCCAGTTTGTCAGTTTGTTCCATCCATGCACGAAACATTTCATCGACAGATGAGCCGGGAGCAGATATGGAAGAGTCAAGGCAGAGATGAGGTTGTCCATCTACATTTTTTACCTTCAGACCATACATATCTTCCAGTGCAAATAGTGTATGCATCAGACCTATATGGGTATCAATATCGGGCACGGTTAAAGCATGTGTGTTGACACCAAAGATCTGAGACATTTGTTTTACAAGATCAATCTTAGGAACTCTGGCTTCAGATTCATACTGAGCCATGCGGACATCTGAGGTTTTTCCTTTGAACCCCAGTTGTTCTCCGAGTTGCTTTTGTGTCATGCCTTTGCGGTTGCGAAAAAATTTGATACGTTGTCCGATTGCCATTTTTGTTTGCCTCCTTATAGTAGTCATTCGTGTTGTCATAATTAATTGTGATAGAAAATAAAACAATTCTGTTTAGGTTCAGTATAGCATGAGCAATTTCGGATATCAAGAAGAACTTAAACAAAAGAATTTAATATTCGCATAAAATCGCTTGACTTAAATTAAAATGTTTAGTATCATGCAAATGTAACAACTTAAACAAATTGCGTTAAGTTAGAAAGGAGAGATGCGATGTGACGAACAGAACTTTTATGACAGTAGAAGAAGTTGCAGCGGAACTGGGAGTTTCCAAGTCTTATGCTTATAAGATTGTCAAACAGTTAAATGATGAATTACAGAAGCTGGGTTATCTTACGGTAGCTGGCAGAGTAAACACCAATTATTTCCGCAAAAAAGTATGTTACAGCGAAGTGTAAGAGAGAGGAGAATTTGTATGAGTATTTACAAAGATAATGTCACTGGGAAGTGGCGAGTGGTTTATCGGTATACCGACTGGACAGGGAAAACGAAACAGACTTCAAAACGAGGATTTCCTACGAAGCGAGAAGCGCAGACGTGGGAACACGAACAAATGTTAAAGCATGATGCAAAACTGGATATGACTTTCGCAAGTTTTTATGAAATCTATGTAGAAGATAAAAAGGAACGAATCCGGGATAACACATGGGGAACTAAGAATAATATTGCCAGAACAAAAATTCTTCCATACTTTGGGGAGAGAAAGATTGCGGAAATTGAACCAAAAGATGTGATTGCATGGCAGAATCATTTGCTTGCATTTAAGAGAGCGAATGGAAAAGGGTATTCTGCTTCATATCTGCGGAAAATCCACAGCCAGTTAAGTGCCATTTTCAATCATGCGGTTGATTTTTATCATTTGCCTTCTAATCCGGCACAGAAAGCTGGAAATATAGCAATAGAGGAATATAAGGAAATGTTGTTCTGGACGAAAGAAGAGTATTTGAAATTTGCAGATGTGATGATGGATAAACCAGTTTCTTACTACGCTTTTGAAATGCTTTACTGGTGTGGTATCCGTGAAGGAGAGTTGCTTGCCCTGACACCAGCGGATTTTAACTTTACAACGCATACACTGCGAATTAACAAATCATATCAAAGATTAAACCGGGAAGATGTGATTACCCCACCAAAGACATTTAAAAGTAACAGATTTATCAAGATGCCACAATTTATATGTGATGAGATGCAGGATTATATGGGAATGCTTTACGGTCTGAAAGAAGACGAAAGAATTTTCACAATTTCCAAATCTTATCTGCATCATGAAATGAACAGAGGATCAAAAGTGTCTGGGGTAAAGCGAATTCGTGTGCATGATTTGCGACATTCCCATGTATCGTTATTGATCAATATGGGATTTACGGTATTGGCAATTGCAGACCGAATGGGACATGAGAGCATTGATATCACTTACCGATATGCACATCTGTTTCCAAGTGAGCAGACACAAATGGCAGAACAGCTGGATATTGAAAGGATGGAAAAATTAAATGGAGAAAAATCTGGACAGTAAAGGAAGATGGAGAAACAAAATCGTAGCATTCCGGGTATCACCGGAAGAAGCAGAGCAGATTGATGCATGTGTCCGATTGTCAGGACTTAGCAAGCAGGACTATATCACAAGACGATTAACTGATCGGGAAATTGTGGTACAAGGAAATCCAAGAGTGTATAAAGCATTGCGAAATCAGATGGCAGAGATTTATGAAGAATTGAAGCGTCTGGAAAAATGCAGTGAGGAAAATGAAGAGTTGCTGAGTACCCTGAGATTGGTCGCAGAGACATTGTATGGATTGAAAGGGGAAAATGAATGACAGCAAAAGAAAAAATGACTGCTCCGATTGCATCTGTTGGCGCAGATGTGGAACAGTCATCAAGTAATAAATTAACCAACCAAAGTATAGCAGATTTGCCCGGTAAGGGCAATCTGCAAGCCACAAATAATGCGGAAAATACAGCAAAATCAGCAAATAAAAAGAATCCAGATGATCTGGAAACAGTTTCTATGATGGAATTATACGATACCGCATATCCACCAAAACTGCCAATTGTAGATGGACTTCTGTATAACGGAACTTACCTGTTTGTCGGTTCGCCGAAAATTGGAAAATCATTCTTTATGGCACAGATCGGGTATCACATCAGTAAGGGACTTCCATTGTGGGGCTTTTCAGTCAGACAGGGAACGGTTCTCTATCTGGCACTGGAAGATGATTATGCAAGGTTGCAAAAGCGGTTATCACAGATGTTTGGAATGGAGGGCAGTGAGAACTTCTATTTCGCTACAAAATCTAAATCGCTCAATGACGGACTGGAAAAACAGCTTGTAACGTTTGTAACAGAGCATGAAGACGCAAGATTGATTATCATTGATACTCTTCAGAAGGTTCGAGAGGTCGGTGGAGATAAATTCAGTTATGCCAGCGATTACGAGATTGTAACGAAGCTGAAAGCATTCAGTGATAAATATGGCATCTGTTTTCTGGTTGTGCATCATACAAGGAAAATGGAATCTTCAGATAGTTTCGATATGATTTCCGGTACGAATGGTCTACTGGGAGCAGCGGATGGAGCATTCGTCATGCAGAAAGAAAAGCGTACAGATAATAAAGCAGTTCTAGAAGTGGCAGGGCGTGACCAGCAGGATCAGAAACTGTGGTTGAACTTTAATCGGGAGAGATGTGTCTGGGAACTTACCAAGACAGAAACAGAACTTTGGAAAGAACCAGAAGATCCAGTGTTGGAAAAAATCAAAGAACTTGTAACAGAAACTACGCCAGAGTGGGCAGGAACAGCAACAGAGCTTGTGGAAGTATTGCAGGTGGAAATGCAGCCGAACGCATTATCACGAAAATTAAATGTCAGCCTGGAACGATTGATTCTGGAGTATGGAATTCAGTATAAAACGGAACGAGGACATGATGGGAGAAAGATCAGATTAACTTTTGTTGGAAAACAAGCGTGACGATATGTGACGGTTGTGACGGTATTTTATATAGCGTGACAGTAGTGAAAATATCGTCACTATCGTCACGACCGTCACGGAAAGGAGAAACATGGAAAGAAAATTACAGGTACAGATACCAAAAGATTTATTACTGGCATTGTTCCAGTATCATCTTGCCGGGAACGAAGAATATCTGCCGGAGATAGAAAAAGCATTGATGGAAAAACTAGACAGTATGGTAAAACGTCAGTTATATACAACATTCAAAACAGCACCAACCGAGGAAGAACGGGAAAAGGCAAGACAAGAGTACTTGGATAAGTGTGGAATGCATGAGGACTTTCGTTGGTAAGGATTCAGCTTGATGACCTTATGACAGGAGCGTGCCACGCACCTGTAGATAGCAAACAAAGAGAAGATCTGTAAGGTGTAGCCGGTAGTTGATTAGCGAAGAAAAAACTTTTCAAAAGGGGGCCCTGATTCAGGGCGTCCCTGCGGAAATGATAAATGAAGGGAGAGTGACACCATGAGAGAAGGAAGATTAGGTTACAACAGTTATAACAAAAGATATGGATTATTGTCATCAGACTTATGGATTGATCCAGGATTTCACTGCGGAGAATGTCTGGAAGTTCTAGTTGATGATCAGTGGGTAAAGACACGAATGGAAATGAATCTGGCGAGAGAATGGTATTTGGTTGGAACACCGTATTGTGGAGATCTGGAGTATGTGCGGGCAAGGATACGGGAATAAAGCAGACAGGAAGAGTAATAGTCGGTTTGTTGTTAGTGAAAAAATAAGCCCGGATACGGGCAGAAAAAGAGGGCGGATACGCCCAAAATGAAAAGCGAAAGCCAAGTTGTGGTAGATATAAGAAGCATCTCACAAAGCCCTCGGCGTTTGAGAGCGAAATACACCCATCGCACAAATCAAAGATTTGTACTCAGGATATTTCGCCCTGCCGGGAGCTGTTCCGCCGACAGGCGGATAGTTCGTAAACGGATGCCGATGCATCCACTCACAAATGATATGGCAGAATTTATTTTGCCGAAGACAAGGAGGGAGTGCCTATCGGAAGAAATTCATTTATTCAAATGACAAAACTAAGCAATGTAAAAGGCAGGATCACTTATATATCCAGTCATGCAAAACAGGAAAACCTCTATGCAGTTTATGAAACCACAGAACGGAAATTCTGGCGGGAACTTGCAAAATGTAATCAGGAAGAATTTGCAAAAAGTGGAACAGAAGGAAAATGTATTGAGGCAAGAGAACTGATCATTGCTTTGCCAGAGAGTTTTACAGAATATCAGCCGGATAGATTGCTACAGCTTTTTACAAATCATTTTAAACAGAATTATGGAACAGAGTGTATTGCTGCTTTGCACCACAATAAAAGAAAGACCAATTATCACATTCATTTGATATTTGCAGAACGGAAACTACTGGATGAACCAATCATTAAGATTGCCAGCAGAAATATGTTTTATAATGAAAATGGAAAACATGTCCGAACCAAGAAAGAGATATTAGGAGAAGATGGCGAGATCCGAGAAGGCTGCAGTATTGTGAAGAAAGGAGAAGTCTATGAGAAGAAGCTGTTTACTGCGAAAGATGAACGCTTCAAGTGCAATTCATTTCTGGATGAGGTAAAGCATTCTTATACAGATTTAATCAATATTTATGTGCAGGACGAGAAACAGAAATTACAGGTATTTGAGCGTGGCAGTGTTTATCTTGCAACAAAGAAAATCGGAAAAAATAATCCGAAGGCACAGGAAATAGAAGCGGATAATCAAAAACGCCGGGAATGGAACAGAGCTGTTGATATGGCATTGATTAGTGGAGTGCCAGAACCGAAGATAATGGAAGTGAAGCGGAAAGAAATCACGGAGCCGATCAGGGAATCAATTGCCCGGCGTGGAAACAGACCACGATTATTTTCCAGAGTTGTAACAGTGGCTGTTGAGGCATTGGAGTTTTTGATAGCAAGTGTGCTGTTTAAGAACCCCAGAGAAGTGCCAAAACAGACAGAGCAAACGGAAACTGAACACTCAGAGCATGTTGCTGAAAATAGCACGGCAGCAGTCAAGACAACAAAAGAAGAAAAGGCAGAACCGGAACAACCTAAAATGACGAGGCTTGCATCAAAGTATCCGAAACTATTTAAAGTGAATAAAGAACTGGAAGATCAAAACGGTGCAATTCAACAGAAACAAAAACAGCTTTCTGCAAAGAAGAAAGAACTGTCAGAAGTCACAGGATGGTTTAAAGGAAGAAAGAAAAAAGAATTGCAGAAAGAAATTGATGAACTGAAAAGCCAGATTAGAGATATGAAAGATTATCTTCCAAGGATTGTGCAGAAAATCGGATATAGAAGTGTACAGGAATTTTTAAAGGATTTTAAGGCTTCTCAAACTGAGTATAGTCAGTATCGAACTGCAATAGAAAAATGGAAGAAAGAAACAGGAAAAGAGCCAGTAGCGCATGGTATTAGGGCAAAGCTGGCAGAAAAGAAACAAGAAATACAGAATGAACAGAAAAATAAACAGCATACCCATAGTCAGAATAAAGACCGGGGAGCAAGATAGGAGGACAATCATGGAGAAACACATTATGGGAGAAAATGGAATCAGTTATACTTTAGGAGAGGACGGTCTGTATTATCCAGACCTGTATCTCCCGGAAGAGACAGAGTATCCGATTGGAAAGTATGGAATGTTGAGAAAGTCATATTTGCAGGAACATCGGAAGGGATTATATCTGGAGCTGGTACTTGCCGGGAAGTTAAATGAGCATCTGCATCAGATTGATGAGGAGTGTAATCAGATGATGGACAGACTGGTGGAGCAGATGAAAGAAAAGCAGGGAGTAACAGAAGAATTGAAGATGCAGGATCAGATGGCATGGGTTGGGAGAATGAATAATATCCGGGCTTGTGCGGAGGAGATTGTGTTAAAAGAAATTGTTTATAGATAGTAGGATTGAGGGCAGTTTTCGGGCTGCCCTTTTATAAAATATACCGGAAAGAAAAAGAACATACGTTTGCAAAAGAACATTGAAAACAGGGCTGAGTTATAGTATAATAGCAAGAAATAAAAGGCTTGTAGGTAGGTGGAATATGTTAGAGAAAATTATAGAGCTTACAAACGAATATATAGAAGGCATGCCGAAAAAGGAACGTAAAAAATATGGGCAATTTTTTACCAGTATGGAGACTGCTCGTTTTATGGCAGGATTATATAATATTGATGAAAAACAGAATAAGATAAGTGTGCTTGATGCAGGAGCAGGTTCTGGCATATTATCATGTGCCTTCATTGAAAGATTAGAAACGATAGATTCCATTCAGGAAATTGAGCTTACCTGTTATGAGAATGATAATAACGTATTACCATTGTTAAAGCGAAATTTGGAATACTGCAAGGAAAAATCTCGAAAAAAAATAAAAGTTCATATAATCGAAGACAATTACATTCTCAGTCAGTATCTCGATTTTAATCATATGATAGGTGGAAATAATGATCCTAAGAAATATGATTTTGTAATTGGCAATCCTCCATATATGAAAATCCCTAAAGATGCTCCAGAAGCAACAGCAATGCCAGAAGTATGCTATGGGGCACCGAATTTGTATTTTATTTTTGCTTCTATGGGATTGTTTAATTTATGCGAGAATGGGGAAATGGTATATATCATTCCTCGATCATGGACATCCGGAGCATATTTTAAACGTTTCAGAGAGTATTTCCTGACAGTAGGTAAACTGGAACATATACATCTTTTTGTTAGCCGTAGTAAGGTGTTTGACAAAGAGAGTGTATTGCAGGAAACGATAATTATTAAGGTAAGAAAAACAGCTAAAACGCCAGAAACAGTTACTATTACATCTTCGAAATCAAATAGTGACTTTGGTGAAATCACTTCATTGACAGTTCCATATGATTTAGTTGTAGCGGGTGAGGAATATTATGTTTATCTTGTGACGGATGAAAACGAAGTAGAGGTTTTACGAAAACTGCATAAATTTGATAAAACACTGCCTGCAATTGGTGTAAAAATGAAAACAGGATTAACGGTGGATTTCCGTAATCGTGAAATTTTGCGAGATGAGGAAGAAGAAGGAGCGATTCCTTTATTCTATTCTCAGCATATAAAACAGGGAAAAGTAGAATTCCCAATACAGAAAGAACACGAATATGTGGTGACAGAACAAAAAGGATTGATGCAGGATAACAAGAACTATCTGTTTGTAAAACGATTTACAGCAAAGGAAGAGCCTCGAAGGTTACAGTGTGGAGTGTACTTGGCCAAAAGATTTCCGCAATATAAAAAGATAAGTACACAGAACAAAATAAATTTTGTAGATGGTGTATTGACGGAAATGTCGGAATGTCTGGTGTATGGGTTGTATGTATTGTTTAATTCAACGCTTTACGATGAATATTATCGTATTTTGAACGGATCTACGCAGGTTAATTCAACAGAGATCAATGCAATGCCTGTGCCGGATCTAGAAGATATTCAGGAAATGGGAAGAAAAGTGCTTAAAAGTAGAGACTATTCAGAGGCAAATTGCAATTTGATATTGGAGGGGTACTGTGGATAAGAAGATAGAAGAAACAAGGGAATTTCTGCAAACAATAGGTATGCCTAAGGCACAGCAAGCGGATATATGTTGTTACGTGATACTGGCAATGGCGGGAGTAAAACCAGATATGTCATGGAGTGAAGCAACAAATGAGTGGATTCGTATTCATGATATTATTCAGTTTGTTAATACATTTTATGGTATGAGTTATGCGGAAAACAGTAGAGAAACGTTTAGGAAGCAGGCTCTGCACAGATTCCGGACGGCAGCCTTAATAGAGGATAATGGAAAGGCAACTAACAGTCCGAATTATAGATATAGACTGACGGAAGAAACAGTACAAATACTAAGAACTATGGGAACTTCAAAGTGGAAGGAATCTGTAAAGCGATTTCTTTGCTACCATGAGAAGTTAATTGATCTGTATGCTTCTAAAAAGAAGATGACAATGATGCCGGTAAATATAAATGGTGAAAGTTTTAAATTCTCTACAGGTAAGCATAATGAACTGCAAAAAGCCATTATTGAGGAATTTGCACCGAGATTCGCTCCAAATTCTGAATGCTTATACGTCGGAGACACAATAGAAAAAGATCTGGTAAAGAATGTCGAAAAACTGAAAGAGCTAGGATTTGAAATTACACTACATGATAAGATGCCGGACGTTGTGCTGTATCGGGAAGATAAGGACTGGATTTATTTTGTAGAATCGGTAACATCGGTCGGTCCGATGGATCCGAAGCGCATATTGGAAATAACAGAAATGACAAAAGATGTTACGGCAGGAAAAATTTTTGTAACAGCATTTCTGGACTTTAAGACATACAAAAAGTTTGCAGAGGAACTTGCTTGGGAAACAGAAGTTTGGATTGCCGAAATGCCGGAGCATATGATACATTTAAATGGGGATAGGTTTATGGGCCCGAGATAATTTTATATAGATAATAGGTGTGGTTTTATATTGAACTGAGTAGCAGTTTGATATAAAACCATTTTTGCGATTATATAGTTTATAACGGCAAAAACGAGTAAAAATATCAACACACATAACGAAAAATAGAATTGAACACGAAATATCAACATTGATGTAGAAAAAAATAAAATAACTATTGACATCAAGAGGAGAAGATGATACTATAATGACGAAATGGAGGGAAAAAGATGGATAATACAATACTTAAATATTTGTCTGTTGAGAATTTTGCTTCATTTGCCGATAAAATTGAATTTACAACAGAAATTGATTCTGGTAAAAAAGAATTTATAGAAAGCGTCTTTTCATGTGGTGATAATCAGTTTAATAAAGTGTCTTTCTTATATGGCGCAAATGGATCAGGAAAGACTTTCTTTTGTAAAATAATTAGAGAGATTCAACGCTTGTTAGAGTGGTCGCCTTTGTGTGGAATGAATAATTCTGAATTATTATCATTACCACAATTAAAGGGAATGGATGATCCTATTACAACTTTTGCATTTGACATGTCTTATGAAGAAAAGCCTACACGATTTGTAGTAGAAATTATTCTAGATGGAATTACATATCATTACGAGTTTGCTGTTTTAAACAGAAAGATAGAATATGAACTATTGACAAAGAAATATAGAAGAACAGAGAAATTAATTGAGAGAACATCACCTTCCTATAAAGATATAATATTGAAATCTGATTTAAAGGATTTTGAGAATACAAAGCAAGTTGTAAAAGAAGAAGCATTATGTCTTCCGATAGCTGCATTATTAAATAATAAAATGGCACTAAAAATTAATGCGGCAATTAAAGGGATTTGCGTTGTTAGTATGACGGCAGCAAGATTAAAGCCAACAAATTCTAAAGAAGCTTTTTCTGATGAACGATTGGCAAAATATATTAATATTTTGCAAAAAGCAGACCCAACTTTAAGAGATATTAAAGTTTCTTTTGAAGAGGAAGAGATTGCACATCAGAAAATAGACAGTGACGATTTTGAAAACAGAGAAATTATTGCAAAAAAAATGACTGTTGGAGTTGATACGGTCCATGCTGTTTTTAAGGACGGGAAAGAAACAACAAGTACGCCCATTACGTTTTTTGCGGATGAATCGTTAGGAACAGTTAAGCTATTTACAGCATTACCATATTTGTTTGACATATTAGAATCAGGTGGAGTGCTTGTTATAGATGAAATTGAAAACGGTTTGCACCTATCTTTAGCTAAGGAGATTGTAGAGCTATTCATGAATGAATCGACAAATCCAAATCATGCACAATTGATTTGCACCTCTCATCAACCATTACTTCTAGATGGTGCTTTTCGACGGGATCAAGTTTGGATTGCGAGCAAGAATGATTTAGGAAAGAGTAGCTTACATAGATTAAGTGACTACAAGACATCAAGAGCAAAGGTAAATTTAACTAATAAAATTCTTGAAGGGGCTTTTGGCTGTAATCCTAATATTTTTTTCAAATAACACATTTAGTATAGAAAAAGAAAAACACCGAGTTGGCGCTCGGTGTTCTGTAGGACGACAGAAGCACAAGTCGTCGATACAATATTATATAATAACTTTCCTATGTATTGTATCACGCTATAAACTTGAATGCAATATGAAATCTGTGTCCAGAAAGGCAAAAAAATACAGACTTTTTCTAAAAATGTGATGATATATAGTAACTATTAACACAGTTTTAGAAAGGAAAAATATGAAAATTAAATATACTTATTATATTTGCCGTTGTGGCAGAAAACTTATTCCGGTTACTAATCCGTCAAAGTGTCCATATTGTGGACGTGTAACCAGATTAAAGTGAGGTGCGATATGGGAAAAAATCAACATGTAACACCCCATCCAGCTGGTGGATGGCAAGTAAAAGGAGAAGGAAATAGTAAAGCAACGGTCCGAACGAGTACACAAAAGGAAGCAATAGATCGAGCACGTGCTATTTCGAGAAATCAGGGATCGGAATTGGTTATTCATCGTCTGAATGGCATGATCAGAGATAAAGATTCACATGGAAGAGATCCATTTCCTCCTAGAGGATAAGTAAATTAACGGGGCATGCTGTAAATATAAAGCATGCCCTAGTGTATTTTAGTATGAGGTGAATGAATTATGGCACAGATAGATACATATAGAAACACTTTATTGAAAAAGAAACAAGAATTAGCAAAATTAAATCAGGATATGGCTCGTGAACAAGGAAAAGTAGCTCCTTTACAGAAAAAAATAATTTCTGCTAATGCAGCCATTGGAAGAACTAAGAATGCTTCAACGATAAAATCAAAATTAGGTGAAATAGAACGAGCAAATAAAAGTATTGCAGATATTCAGAAAAAAGTTGGAGAAATACAAAAGAAAATTGCACAGAAAGAAAAAGAGATTGCGATAGCTGAGAAGAATTATCGAAATGAAGAAGCGAAAATAGCAAAGAAAAAAATGGAAGCAGAGAAAAAACAGTTGAGAGAAAATGAGAGAAATAACGCATTAATTCGAGAAACATTAGCGCAACATGAAAAATACCAAGAGGAATTACAAATGCAGATTGAGCAATTAAAAGTTATTCCGGAAAAGATTACAGTTTTATTTTTGGCTGCAAATCCAACAGATACACCAGCTCTTCGCTTAGATGAAGAGGCGAGAATGATTTTTGAGAAAATTAGGCAGTCGGAATTTAGGGATTCTGTTGAGTTTGAAAGTCGTTGGGCAACACGTGCAGCGGATATATTACAGGCAATTAATGAAACAAATCCGACGATTGTTCATTTTAGTGGACATGGAACTGATAATGGAGAACTTGTATTGCTGAATCCTGATGGAACACATAAATTGGTAAGTAAGGAAGCTATTTCGATGGCGATGTCTACAGCATCTGATGTTATTAAACTGGTTGTATTTAATGCGTGTTTTTCGGAAGCCCAGGCAGAAAATGTTGTTACATATGTAGATTCAGCTATTGGTATGGGAACTTCTATAAGTGACGAAGCAGCGTGTGTGTTTGCGGCACAGTTGTATTCATCAATTGGATTTGGAAATTCTTTAACAACGTCATTTAATCAGGCAGTAGCAGCATTAATGTTAGAGGGAATTCCGGAAGAAAAGACACCCAAATTATATTTGCGAGACGGAGTGACAGCTGAAGATGTTATATTGGTTAATCCATCGTCTCCAGAGTAACATTTTGTTACTGACAAGTTCTCAAAATAAAGGTTGTAAAACATTTCTACGCTAGTTATAATGAAATGGCAACAAATTGGCAACAGAAAATCAGCGAGCCAAAATAATATATGTAACAGAGATAAAATAACGGCAGAAAAAAGATAAAAACTAAACAAATATGTTTAAGAGCATCTTTGGACTTGCCGAGTTTGAATAGAAGTCACAAGTCTTGGAACCCGCTAAACAAGCGGATTCCGAGACTTTTTCTTTTGCACTGCTACTAATAGCAACTACTCTTTTTCTATCGTTTTCAGTTGGTTGTCATTAACTTTAATAGCAAGAAACCCTGATGACTGCGGGATTTCTACTATATGATCTTTCGCTGTGGCATCTGGATGATTCCCCCTGATGCGGTATTTGATGGTACTAACGCAGGTCCAAACTGAGGTCGGATTGTTACATCTGAGCCGTTGCTCTGAGTCTGCGGCACTTCACATGTGATACCTGCGGCTTCAAGCAGAGGGTTATCAGATGGTGGTTCAGGTGTTGGCGAATCTGTTGCCTGCAATGATTCTAGACTATGCACAAGCTCCTGCTGTTTATGTGGAAACAGATGGGAGTATGTGTTAAGTGTTGTGGATACCTTTTCATGTCCGAGCCTGTCTGCTAACATCAAGGCATCACAGCCCTGATTAATAAGTAAGCTGGCGTGACTGTGTCTGAGGTTGTGTACTCTGATCTGCTCAACACAAGCTCTGCATCTGCCAGAACCTTTATCTCGTTTATGAGACCAGACTTCGTAAAAGAGAAGATTCTTTTGTACAACTTGCTAATTCTAAGGATTGCCAGCATTTTGAAAATAATGCTGGTAATCGATAATCCCTACGGAAGCAGATGACCTGCCGCCAGGTACAGCTCATACCATTCCTCACGAGTCAGAGTAATATCGCACGCCGCGATAATTTCTTTCAGGCGGCTTTCACTTGCAGTGCCGGTAACAATCTGCATATTTGCCGGATGACGTAAAATCCACGCAGCCGCAATAGTAGTATCGCTGACATTATATTTTTCGGCAATCACATGAAGTTTTTTATTCAGTTCAGGGTATTCGTCGCTTCCGAGAAAGCAGCCTTTCCATGCCGGCATCTGAAACGGAGACCATGCCTGGAGAGTGATATTGTGGAGGCGGCAGTAGTTGAGCAGACTTCCATCGTGATCGATTGAACCTGGGGTTTCCATATTGACTTCCATGCCATTTGCAACAAGATTGGAAACAGGGATGCTGAACTGAACCTGATTGACAACGAGTGGTTGGCGGACATATTTCTGCAGCAGTTCAATCTGCATCGGCTTATGGTTTGAAACTCCAAAATGGCGTACCTTTCCGCTTTCATAAAGAACATCAAATGCAGCAGCAACATCTTCCGGTTCTACGAGTGTATCCGGACGGTGAAGAAGCAAAAGATCAAGATAATCTGTATGGAGCCTTTGTAAAATGCCATCGACAGATTTCAGAATGTGCTCCTTTGAGAGATCATAGAAGCCTTGACGGATGCCACATTTTGACTGAAGATAAATATCTTCACGCTTTATGGATGAATCATCTGCGAACGCTTCGCCGAATATGCTCTCGCTCATACCATCACCGTAGATATCCGCGTGATCAAAGAGATATGCACCTTGTTCCAGAGCTGCATGAATAAAACGATTCATCTCATCCTTCGATTTTTCAGAAAGGCGCATGCATCCAACAGCAACTGAAGGAACCTTTCGTATGTGATTTCCTAAAATTATTTCTTTCATAGTAAAAATCTCCTTTGCAGTTATTTTCTTATTCCAATAATGAGTGAGGCATATCCCCAATCCCACATGAGTTGTTCTTTATTTATACAGAATTGTGAATAATGAAGAATGGTACCCAGCAGATTGGCTTGGTAATTGTGATAAAGGGAACCGTCTTAAAGCAGAGATTTGCACTGGCAGGTTCCAATGAGAGATGCTAAAAGCTGCTCTATTATAATCGGAACCAAAAGTTTTCGAAACATTACCTTTATTGAAATATATTCTACGAGTTTAGGTTAGTACGATAAATTCATAATGTCAATAAGAAACATTTAAAGCGTTAATGAAAGACTGCGTAATGAGTTGGAGCAGGTGGGACTAAAAGATCCTGTTTATCATACAAATGCTTTTATGTTGCAGGCAGTTATTTATAATTCAAAAGTTGGAAAAACTATTGTTGAAAAAACCGCTGATTCATTTAAAAAATTGGCTGTTGCAGTCAATAAGTCGTCGATTGATTACCAAAAGCCGGCGATTGGAGAAGAAAAGTCGGCGATTGACAATAAAAAATCGGCGGTTGAGCAACAAAAATATAATGAACCTTCGAAAGCAAATATTCTTAAGGTGTATGATGAAATAGAGAAAAATCAGATTTTTGGAACAAAAGAAATAAAAGAAATTCTTGATTGCTCACCATCCACAGCAAGAGCAGTCATGACAAAACTTAGAGATATGAAAGTTGTTAAAGTGGTAAATGGTAAAGGAAAGGGAAAGTATGTATTCATAGAATAAACATCAGGTATAGACTATTGATGAAAGTAAAAGCTCTATGTATGGAAGGTAGGGAGAAGGTAAAAATTGAATTGATTAAAGGCACAAATTTGTTTTAGGTAACGCTTATAATGAAGATGGGAAATGTCACAGAAAATGTCGTAGAAATGTCATAGAAAATGTCATAGAAATTTTGAGAAAAATCAAGTGGTTAAAATCAGAATATTCTAAGAAAAAGCTTTCTAAAGAGAGACGATTAAAGAGCTTTCTGAAAAACGAATATTTCAAAGTTAGTCTCAACGAAGTCTCACGAGATTTGAGACTGAGTGAGACTCTATGATATAGCAAAACGCGATAAAACCGGGATTTGCAGGAAAATTATATGGAAGGTCTTGTTAAAGAGTATGCAAATTTTCTGAATGATGATAAAAAGCCTGCATCAGAGAGATTCTGGGAACTAGAAAAACGGATAAAAGAAGATAAACGTCATCCGGGAGTTGTCGTGGAACTGAAAAAATCAGAGGTAATATGGGATATTGTTCGTTTTTAGTAGTAAAAGTAGATTATATCTGCCATGGATTTCGTGGAAGTAATATTGAATAATTGCAACTAATTTGCTACTAAAGTTTTTGAAAACGATATGAAAAGAGTAACATAAGATGAAACAGATGCGGTGGAATGCCGCATAAAATCAGCATTTTTGATTTGATGATACTTCCCTTGGGAAGAGTTTGAGTAGTAAACTGTAAATTAGCAAACTCTATTATCCTGAAATTAGTAAACTTCATTATCCCGTCATAGGTAGAGTCCTAAACATATTTTTTGGTATGTTTGGGGCTCTTTTTTTAATGGAGAAAGAGGGTACATATCAATCCGTATGGCAGGATCATCAGGGAATTTTGTTAAAGTTCACAAAAATATTATAAATATTTTATTAAATATTCCAGATAGACAACATATATTTTTTCTGATATTATTATGCACAGTTATTAAATAGTTACGAATCAGAAGGATTGTTACTGAAATATTTATTTATCGTCAGGCAAGACCTTATAGTAGTATAGGAATAGGTTTTCTATATACTGTAATGGCCTTTTTTTATTTGTCTGGCAGCGGGGGAACAGGAATATGGTTATCCATAAGATTTTGAATAATAATCTGATACTGTCCAGGGATGGACAGGGACATGAAGTTATTGTAAAGGGCTGCGGAATTGCCTTTCAGAAAAAGAAAGGACAGCAAGTGGAGGAGTCCAGGATCGAGAAGATCTTTACTGCGGAAAATGCCCAGATCAGCAAGGAGATACAGGGTTATCTGACTGCTATTCCGGAAAAATATCTGGATTTTGTGGGAGCTTTTGTAAATGAAGTGAAGGAAAAAGAGGGGATGAAATTAAATGACAGTATTTATTTTTCCCTTAGCGACCATATCATGGGTGCGATCTCCAGACTTGAAAACGGGATCCGCCTTCAGAATATGCTGCTTCTGGATATCAAGCAGCTTTATCATAAGGAATATGAGATCGGCTTGGAATTACTGAAAAAGGTAAATGAGATGTTCGAGGTAGATCTTTCTGCAGATGAAGCAGGATTTTTTGCATTGCATTTTGTGAATGCGGAAGATGGCGGCAAGACGGACAGCTATCAGATTTCCATTATCGTACATCAGATCCTGGACATCGTGGAGAAGTATTATGACAATATGGAATTTCAGGAGGATAATCTGTATTATCAGCGGTTTCTCACGCATCTGAAATATTTTGCCCAGAGATTCCTTCATAAAGAACTTCACTATGATGAGAATCAGGAGCTTTTCAAGATCATTAAGGAGCAGTACAGAGAAGCTTACGGCTGTGTAAAAATGATCTATCTTATGATGGAAGAGGAATATAAATACGCTATGACTGAGGACGAAATGCTGTATCTGACGATTCATATCCAGAAGATCACAGAAGACCATAAACGTCTGAAAAATCTGTGAAAAGAGATTGTTTTATAAATTAGGTGTTAATGGATTGTTACTGAAATACGTGCCATGTGCGTATCTTTTCAGGCAAGACCTTTAATATAAATTTCAATATTTATTATTAAAGGAGGTCCCCAAATGAAAAAGGACTATGCAAAAACTGCAGACACACTGATTGCAGCGCTGGGCGGAAAAGATAATATCACCCGTCTGTTCCACTGCATGACAAGGCTTCGTTTCTATGTGAAAGACAGATCGAAGATCAACGAGAAAGAGATCTTAAAGCTTTCTGAGATCTCCGGCGTTAACTGGCATGAAGATCAGTTCCAGGTTATCGCAGGAAACGAAGTAAACGCTGTTTACAAGGCATTGGAAGACAAAGGCGTTCCTACCGATGATGCACCGGCAGCGAACTCTGACAGCTCAAAGAGTGTTGTTTCAAAAGTTATCGATGCCATCACCGGATGTATGACCCCGATGATCCCTGCCCTGACTGCAGCCGGTATGATCAAAGTTGTACTTACCCTGCTGACAACTTTTCATCTGGTATCAGAAACAAGCAGTACCTACCAGGTGATCAGTTTTATCGGAGATGTTACTTTCTACTTCATGCCGTTCCTGATCGCAGCAAATGCTGCCAAGGTTTTCCGCGTGAACCAGTCACTGGCGCTGTTTATTGCCGGTGTTTACTTAAGCCCTACCTTTGTAACTATGGTAGCTGATGATGCGGCAATCACACTGTTTGGTCTGCCGATCACAAAAGCAACTTATTCTTATTCCGTTATTCCGGTTATCCTGATGGTATGGATCACACATTATATTGAGATTCTGGTTGATAAGATCACACCGAAAATGGTAAAACTGATCCTGAACCCGACACTGGTAATTCTGATCAGTGCACCGATCGCCCTGATCGTAGTTGGACCGATCGGAACAATTATTGGTAACGGACTTGCGGTAGCCATCAACTTCCTGTCCGTAAAACTTGGTTTCATTATTGTAGGTATCCTTGCAGCAACCTTCCCGTTCATCGTTATGACCGGTATGCACCATGCGCTGACACCGATCGGACTGAATGCCATTGCAACCGGTGGTAGCGATACACTGATCTTTGTATCTCAGGTATGCTCTAACCTTGCACAGTCCGGAGCTTCTCTTGCAGTAGCTGTAAGATCCAAGGACAGCAACATGAAACAGCTGGCAAGTGCAGCCGGTGTTTCCGCTCTTATGGGTATCACAGAGCCTGCTCTGTATGGTGTTACACTGAAACTGAAAAGACCGGTTGTAGCAGCTTCCATCGCAGCCGGAATCGGTGGTATCGTAGGAGGACTTCTTCAGGTTTCTCTTTACATTGCACAGAATTGTATCATGGCAATCCCGGCGTTTATCGGCGAGAAGGGATTAAGCAATCTGATTTATGGAATCATTATGATCGTGGTATCTTTTGTAGCTGCTTTTGTTCTTACACTTATCTTCGGATTTGAGGATGTAAAGGCTGAGACAGAGGATGAAGTACAGAACACAGATACAGAAAAACAGCCGGCACAGCAGAACGCTCCGCTTGTAGATAAGATCGAGCTTTGTGCACCGGTAGCAGGAACTGTAAAAGCACTTTCCGATGTTCCGGATAAAACTTTTGCTGATAAGGTTTTAGGTGACGGAGCAGCAATCGTTCCATCAGAAGGAAAGGTTTATGCACCGGCAGATGGTACGGTGGCAAATATCATGGAGAGCAAACATGGAATCATGTTTGTGACAGAAAGTGGAGCAGAAATTCTGATCCACATCGGAATTGATACTGTAAATTTAAATGGTAAATATTTTAAATCCCATGTTTCTGAGGGAGATAAGGTAAAAAAAGGAAAGCTTCTTGTGGAATTCGATATGGATGCCATTAAGAAAGAAGGATATAATCTGATCACACCGGTTGTTGTGACCAATATTTCTGATTATATCAAAGCAGTATGCATGGAAAAAGAAGATGCAGCTGTAAATGCAGGAGATAAATTTCTGACTATTGTATAAGAATAACAACGAAACATCAGGCGGAGATAACAGATCCGCCTGGTGTTTGTAAAAAGGAGAAAATTAAAAAATGAAAAATTATAACCGTATGCCGGAAAAATTTCTCTGGGGCGGAGCAACTGCTGCAAACCAGTATGAAGGCGGTTGGGATGAGGATGGCAGAGGTCCGTCCATTGCAGATGTCCTGACAGGAGGAAGTGTGGATAAGGAACGTCGTCTTACACCGCCGGCACCGTTACCGGAAGAATTTTATCCCAATCACCAGGCAACTGATTTTTATCATCACTGGAAAGAGGATATTGCTCTTTTTGCAGAGATGGGATTTAAGGTATATCGTTTTTCTATTTCTTGGTCTAGAGTGTTCCCAAATGGGGATGAGGAAACTCCAAATGAGAAAGGCCTTAAGTTCTACGACGATGTGATCGATGAGTTGAGAAAATATAACATTGAGCCGCTGATAACGATCTCTCATTATGAGAATCCCCTTCATCTTTCTCTGGAGTATGGCGGATGGAAAAACCGTAAGATGATCGATTTCTATCTTCGATTTGCAAAGGTTTTATTTGAGAGATATAAAGGTAAGGTAAAATATTGGCTGACTTTTAATGAAATCAATATGCTGACGCAGGACTTTGGTGCGGTATTCTGTGCAGGAATGCTGGACCCGAAGGATGTATGTGAGCAGAGCCGTTATCAGGCAATGCATCACCAGCTGGTAGCAAGTGCACTTGCAGTTTCCATGGCTCATGAGATCAATCCGGAGTTTATGCTTGGCTGTATGCTTGCTTATCACAATGGTTATCCATATACCTGCCATCCGGATGATATCTTATATGCACAGCAGTTTGGGCAGATCCACAATTCCATTGCCGGTGATGTTCATGTAAGAGGATATTATCCGGGATTTGCAGCGAGATACTTTGAGGAGCACGGAATCCAGCTGGAGGTTCTTCAGGAGGATAAAGAGATCCTCAAGAAGGGTACGGTGGACTTTTTCACCATCAGCTATTATTCCAGTAGCTGTGTCAGCGTGACAAAGGACGGAGAGAAAACGGCCGGAAATGGAAGTGACAATCTGAAAAATCCATATCTGAAAGCTTCCGACTGGGGCTGGCAGATCGATGCAACTGGTCTTCGCTATGTTCTGAACCAGATCTATGACCGCTATCAGATTCCGATCATGATCGTGGAAAATGGTCTTGGGGCGGTGGATCAGCTGACAGAGGATGGAAAGATTCACGATGATTACCGTATTGAATATATGCGCCGCCATATAGAGCAGATGAAGGAAGCAATCCATGACGGAGTAGATCTGATCGGCTACACCTGCTGGGGCTGTACAGATCTTGTCAGTGCCTCCACCGGAGAATTCAAAAAGCGTTATGGTCTTATCTATGTAAATAAAAATGATGACGGAACCGGAGACTTTTCCAGAATCCGCAAAGATTCTTTTTACTGGTACAAAAAAGTGATTGAATCCTGCGGGGAAGAGCTTTAACTGAATCCCTGCAAAAAATGCTCGGTCAAGAAATGATGTAACTGTCCACTTGCCCCCGCATAATAGACTGGAGAGCCTAATACGATTCCGTCTATTGCAAGAGCATTTTTAAAGGGTGCGCCGGAAGAACTTACAGCAAAGGATGGTGTTTATCGGCATATGGCAAAGACACAGCTTCAGGCAGCAGGCTGGAAATTGTAAAAAGCAGTTGACCTCCCCTTTATTCCGTCATAAGATAAAAAAGATAGTGAGCATGCTATTGCGGAAACAGATAACGAAGGAAAAAAGAAAATGAGTTTTTTAGAAAGAAAAAACACAAAAGATGGTATGGCAGCAGGTCAGAAAGCCAGCGTAGATAATATTTATGCGCTGGATGGCAAAGTGCCGGTTTTAAATGCAATTCCATTTGGCTTGCAGCATATTTTAGCTATGTTTGTAGCCAATATTGCACCGATTCTGATTGTGGCAGGGGCCTGCGGAATGGATGCAAAGAATACGGCAATGATTATTCAGAGTGCAATGATGATTGCCGGAATCGGAACACTGATTCAGTTATTCCCAATCTGGAGAATCGGTTCGAGACTTCCGATTGTCATGGGAATTTCCTTTACCTTTGTATCCATTGCCTGTGTCATTGGCGGACAGTATGGCTATGGAGCAATCATGGGAGCGGTTCTTGTTGGAGGTATCGTAGAAGGTGTCCTTGGACTTTTATCCAAATACTGGATGAAACTGGTAACACCGATTGTAGCAGCTACCGTTGTAACAGCAATTGGATTTTCCCTGCTTGAAGTAGGCGCAGATTCCTTTGGTGGTGGCAGCAGCAGTGCAGATTTCGGATCTGCAACCAACTGGATACTTGGAACTGTGACACTGGTATGTTGTATCGTATTTAATATTGTAGCAAAATCCTATTTCAAACAGTTATCCGTACTGTTCGGACTGATTGTAGGATATATCGTGGCACTGTGCATGGGTGTAGTTGATTTTTCAGCACTTTCCGATACCAGCCTTCTGGCACTGCCGCATCTGATGCCATTTAAAATGGAATTTCATGCAGATGCTATTATCGCATTTGTTTTGATATTCTTAGTGTCAGCAACCGAGACAATTGGAGATACCTCGGCACTGGCATCATCCGGCTTAAACCGTGATGTCACCCAGAAAGAGACTGCGGGCTCACTTGCCTGTGATGGATTTGTCAGTGCATTATCTTCGGTATTTGGCTGTATGCCGATTACATCCTTCAGCCAGAATGTAGGTCTGGTTGCCATGACCAAGGTTGTAAACCGTTTTGTCATTGCAACGGGGGCCATAATTATGATTCTGGCAGGAATTTTCCCGGTAGTAGGTGCAGTACTTGCCACACTGCCAAGTGCAGTTCTGGGCGGATGTACAATTATGATGTTCGGAACTATTGTAATCAGTGGACTGCAGATGATTGGAAAATGTGGATTTTCCCAGAGAAATATTACCATATCGGCACTGTCCTTAAGTATCGGATTAGGCTTTACCCAGCTGCCGGATTTATTTGCAATCTTCCCAGGCATTATCCGTTCTATCTTTGCAGAAAACTGTGTAGCAGTTGTATTCCTTACTGCCATTATTTTGAATCTTGTATTGCCTAAAAATATGGAAGTAGAACGTCAGGAAAAGTAGCAGAGGAGAGCATATGAATATAGCAGTATATTGCGGTTCATCCGCAGGAAGTAAGGAAGCATATACCATCGGTGCAGTAGCCCTTGGCATGTGGATTGCAGAGAACGGACACACACTGGTATACGGTGGAGCCCGGGGCGGATTGATGGGAACCATAGCCAATTCCGTATTATCCAATGGTGGAAAAGTAATCGGTGTACTGCCACAGGTGGAATCCATTCAAAACCGCAGACACCAGTTTTTGACAGAGTACATAGATACGAAAGATATGGCGGAGCGGAAAGCGAAAATGATAGAGTTAGCAGATGTTTACATCGCACTGCCGGGTGGTCCGGGAACCTTAGACGAGTTATCGGATATCATATCCCTGCAGCGTCTTCACATCAATGAGAATCCATGCATTCTTTATGATATTGATGGCTTCTATCAGCCACTGAAAGCATTTTTCGAAGAAATGCAGAGCTCAGGCTTTGCAGCAAAAGAAGATTTTAACCGTCTGCTGATTTCCAAAGATTTATCGGAAATCGAAGCATTTATCCTGCAGCATTAAATGAAGCAGGAAAATAAAGCCGGGGATTACAAATACAAAATACAGACCAAAAAGAAAACTCATAGTAAATTCCGACTGGGAATCTGCTATGAGTTTTCTTTTATCCTAGCAACTGTTCTACATAATCTTTAATTGCCATATTGTCTTCCGGCATCTGGCAGCCGACGATATACATGCCTTCGTCGTCAGAACTTCGGATAATATGACCTTCCAAAGTAGCCTGATCCGGTAAATCAAAGGAAAGGATATTTAAGAGAATATCAGTCCCTTTGCTATCTGCAAAGAACGGTGCATCGCAAAGGAAAGCAAATCCGTTGGCACTGATATTTTCCATACGTCCCTGGAAGGTTTCTCCGGTGTTCTTAACTGTAATATTACAGAAATTGGAAAGGTCGGCACGAGGATATTTCCGTCGGTTTAAAATATTTGGACTGCCGGTGATTTCTACGACGAAATCAGAGGTTGTTTTATCTACATGGATGGAAGCATTATTCCAGCAGTATAGTACATTTCCAACAGTAATCTGGATGGAACAGGATTCGCTGTTACGAAGAGAAATCTTTTCTTCCAGAGAAAGTATAATCTGGTTGGAATACTGTTTCAGAACTTCACCATGGAAAACATGGTCAGGGTTCTCCGTCAGGCGGATGGTTGCTTTCATACCAGGATTGATATCCTCAATACCCATGAAGCCGCCGATTCCAAGCTTGCACATCAACGCCTGGATTTCATTTTCTATGCTGTTAATATTGTTAGCACTTTCATCATATTTGCTTACCATACGCTGACTGATATCATCAGAATCATGAATGCAGAGTGTCATGGTATCGACAATTTCAGAAATATACTTCATATTTTCTACTAACTGGCGGTTTGATGTTTCCACTTCTTTGATTGCATTGTCAATGACCTGTATATGCTCACCCATCTGAGATGAGTCAGCGGTAATTTTATTTACGTTTTCACCTGTCAGTGTGACTTTCTCAAGAGTAAGCTGAATAAGTTTTAAGGTCTCTTCAATGGATTTTGTCATCTTGCCGGAGATTTCATCCAAACGCATCAGCGCATCCTGGATCTGTTTGGATGAAGCCTTGGTTTCAGTGCTCAAGGTACGGATTTCCTCAGCAACAACAGCAAATCCTTTTCCTGCTTCTCCGGCTCTTGCAGCTTCAATGGAAGCATTTAAGGCAAGGAGATTGGTCTGACCGGAGATATTGTCGATGGTTCCGGTTTCGGATTTTACTTTTTCAAATTCAGAGGTAAATTCTGTCAGAACCTGTTCTACTTCATTGGAAAGTCTGGACATGGTTCCTGCAGTTGTAACAAGACTCTCTAAGTCAGCAGAACTGACCTGTGCATGATGAATGGATTCATTGGTAAGAGAAACCATTTCCTGAATCATGGAGCCGACATGTTCTACCTGGGAATTGATGTCAGTTGTCATATCAAGGGAAGAAGTCGTACGGTTCTGTAATTCCTGATTGTTGTTGGTCAGATTGTTCATTCCTTTTAAGACAACGTCAGAACCGTGTTTATTTTCATTAGCCAGTTCCCGGACAACGGTGATACCGTCCATAACGTTATTGCTGGCAGTTTTCACCTTTTCAACGGTATTTACCACACGATGTAAATCATCCTTGATACTGTCTGTCAGTGCACCGTCAGCCTCATTTAAATGGCGGATGGACATGATATAACAGATATAGCACAGAATCAGGCAGGATATCTGCAGCTGATAATTTTTTACGTCAGTAGCAGTGGTGCAGCTTAATATCATATAGCGGTAAATAATACTGATCACTACGCTGATAGTATTTGCAATACCGCACTGCAGCATGAATTTCCGGTCTTTAAAAATAATTAAAAGACTGGTTACCGGCAGAATGTAGGTAAATGCAATTGGGGATGCTGTGGTACATAAAAGATAAGTATAAAAGATACCGTAACCAAGCACCAGTATATAGCGATAGATGTCAGTAGTTTTGCCTTTGATTTTTAGAAATAATTCTCCAATAAAAAATGGAATCCAGCAGAGCAGAACAAAATAGAGATACTGCTTCGATGGATAGAGACCGTTGGACATATCGGCACCATAGTTAGCGGTCAGCAGCAGGGAAAATACAAGCCAGATTCTGCGGGCTTTGATATTGGCCTTGGCTTTAAAAACATTTTCATCATAATTCATAGATATTCTTAATCCTTCTCTTTCGCACAATGATGTAATAAGCTAAACTAATTCTAAGCCATTTTTTTGTGGTTTTCAAGGTATTTTATGGAAAACATAGCTTGCTTTTTTGTGGGGAATGTGTATAATGAAAATCGTTGAAAAACGGGGTGCTCGCACAGGCGGGCTGAGAGTAAGCAGAAGCTTTAACCCAGAACCTGATTTGGATAATGCCAACGTAGGGAGATAACGAAACGCAGGTGCGATTACTTAGTGTGCAGGAATCTTTTTTACAGAGGTCCTGCACTTTTGTTTTTGCAGGTAGTGAGGAGAAATCACATATGAATATTACAAGAGAACAGCTTCTTCTTTATGCCGTTACCGACCGTAGCTGGCTTAAGAGAGAGACCTTATATGAGCAGGTAGAAAGAGCATTGAAGGGCGGAGTTACTTTAGTGCAGCTTCGGGAAAAAGAATTATCCGAGCCGGAATTTGAAGCAGAAGGCAGAAGCCTTTTGGAACTCTGCCACCGTTATAGGGTACCATTGATCATCAATGATAATGTGGAACTGGCAGAAAGGATAGGAGCCGATGGCGTGCATGTGGGGCAGTCCGATATGGAGCTGACCCGTGCAAGAGAAATTCTTGGAACAGATAAAATCATCGGAGTGACTGCGAAAACCGTAGAACAGGCACAGGCAGCAGAAAAAGCCGGCGCAGATTACTTAGGAAGCGGAGCCGTATTTGGCAGCAGCACCAAGACTGATGCAAAGCCGATGGAACTAACCCTGTTGCAGGAAATCTGTCAGAGCGTCACCATCCCCGTAGTCGCAATTGGCGGCATCAACCACGATAACATCCTGAAATTAAAAGGATGCGAAATTGCAGGAGCAGCAGTTGTAAGTGGAATCTTCGCATGTGAAGACATAGAAGAGGGAACGAAAGAACTGTTGCAAAAAGTAAATATGGTAGTAAAAAATCATGAATAAGATAGGACATAAAAAGTCTTACTTATATAAAATACTGATGATGATTTTTGTGAATAAGGGATTCGGGTTGTTCTGATAATACCATTTCTTTGGCTGTTAGAGGCTATTGGATTTCCCTTATGCAACAGGCAACGCCGGCATCATGGATGTACCGGCGAGGCGGAATGGAGCATGGATGCGACTTTTCGCCGTTTGCCGGAAAAAAGATATACTTACGGGAAATTCTAGTGACCCTGAAAGACAAAGAAGGTATGCAAGGGCAGCGGGATTGCTCATTGGAAATATAGTAAGATATATCATCGCCTGCAATGTAATAACAAACCACAGCGGCAGATTGGGGGCACCACCTTAGGTCGCTATACAAAATTAATGCAAAGGAGACAAATGTATGAACACAGCATTAACAATCGCTGGAAGTGATTCCAGTGGAGGCGCCGGCATCCAGGCAGATATTAAGACGATGACCGCCAATGGCGTATACGCCATGAGTGCGATCACGGCACTTACTGCCCAGAATACAACCGGCGTAACAGACATTATGGAGGTAACTCCAGAATTTTTGGCAGAGGAGCTGGATCGTATTTTTACGGATATATATCCGGATGCAGTGAAGACCGGAATGGTCTCTTCCAGTGCTCTGATAGAGACAATTGCGGACAAACTGACAGCGTACCACGCAAAAAATATAGTCGTGGATCCTGTTATGGTAGCGACCAGCGGAGCAAAGCTCATCAGCGATGACGCTATCGGTACATTGAAAACTAAATTATTGCCTCTGGCAACTGTTATAACTCCAAATATCCCGGAAGCGGAAGTGCTTTCCGGTATGGAGATAAAGACAGAAGCAGATATGGAAAAAGCAGCAGAAATCATTTGTAAAACCTTCGGTTGTGCCGTGCTGTTAAAAGGCGGACATCAGTTAAATGATGCCAATGATTTGCTCTGGCAGAAGGACAAAGAGCCGGTATGGTTCCACGGAAAGAGAATTGACAATCCAAACACCCACGGAACCGGTTGTACCTTATCATCTGCCATAGCATCTAATCTTGCCAAGGGACGCAGCCTGGAAACATCCGTGCAGTACGCAAAGAATTACATATCCGGCGCACTGGCAGCCATGTTGGATCTTGGAAAGGGAAGCGGCCCGATGAATCACGCATTTGCAATAGAAGGAGAATATACCAATGAATGAGAAGAAGACATCTGTATTCAGTAACGGGTTAATCTGGTTTGGAGCCGGCGTATCCATAGCTGAAATTTTAACCGGAACTTATTTTGCACCACTTGGATTTGGCAAAGCCATGGCAGCTATCTTATTAGGACACTTAATCGGTGGACTGATGATGTTTGCAGCAGGGATGATTGGTGCAAGAGAACGAAGAAGTGCCATGGAAACCGTAAAAATGAGCTTTGGAGAGAAGGGAAGCCTTCTTTTTGCAGCGTTGAATGTATTGCAGCTGGTAGGATGGACAGCCATAATGATTTATGATGGCGCACTGGCAGCCAATGGTGTCATTCCGGTAGCAAACTGGTTCTGGGCAGCTATTATAGGAGTCCTCATTATCCTTTGGATTCTGATTGGACTTACCAATCTTGGAAAGCTCAATACCGTTGCAATGACCGCATTATTTATCCTGTCACTGGTATTGTTTAAAGTGATTTTTATTGGAAATGGAGCCATTCCGGCAATTGTGGATGATGGAAGCCTTACCTTTGGCGCAGCCGTAGAGCTTGCGGTAGCAATGCCACTTTCCTGGCTGCCATTAATCAGTGATTATACAAGAGAAGCAGAAAAACCATTTGCAGCAACCGCAGTCAGCGTTGTTGTATACAGTCTGGTCAGTATTTTCATGTATGTCATTGGTATGGGTGCAGCACTTATTACCGGTGAATATGATATTGCGCAGATTATGTTAAAGACCGGATTTGGTATCGTAGGACTTGTGATTATCATTTTCTCAACAGTAACAACGACTTTCTTGGATGCTTATTCTGCAGGTGTTTCCAGTGTATCCATTTCTGAGAAAATCAATGAGAAATGGGCAGCAATTATTGTAACGGTAATCGGAACTGTTGCAGCAATTGTATATCCAATGGATAACATTACAAATTTCTTATATCTTATCGGTTCTGTCTTTGCTCCGATGATTGCCGTACAGATTGCAGATTACTTTATTTTAAAGAAAGCCAATGCAAAAGACATGGCATTTCAGTGGCGTAATCTTGGTGTCTGGCTTATCGGATTTGTGCTTTACCGTGTGCTGATGCACATTGATACTCCGGTTGGAAATACACTTCCGGATATGGTGGTTACCGTCATTCTCTGCGTGATTGTGGAAAAAGTTGCAGAAGCAGTAAAGAAAAACTAAGAGGTTCCCGTCCTCTCGGATGGGAACAGAAGAGAGGACAAAATGAATCACAAATCAAACTTAAAAAAATTAACCGTAACCGCAATTTTTGCAGCAATCGCAGTCGTAGGAAGCCTGTTTTCATTTCCGGTATTCGGCTCAAAATGTGCCCCGGTACAGCATCTTGTAAACGTACTGTGTGCTGTTCTGGTAGGACCTTGGTGGGGACTTGCCCAGGCATTTATTGCATCCTTAATCCGTAACCTTTTAGCATTGGGAAGTCCACTGGCATTTCCGGGAAGTATGTGTGGAGCACTTCTTGGCGGACTCCTTTATAAATATGGAAAGAAACTCCCATTTGCATATATCGGTGAGGTAGTAGGAACCGGAATTATCGGTGGAATGCTTTCTTATCCGGTTGCTTATCTGGTAATGGGAAATACAGCAGCTGCATTATTTACTTTTGTAGTACCATTCTTAATCAGTACCTGTGGCGGAACCATTATTGCAATGATTATTACCATTCCTTTAAAGAAATCAGGAATGTTAGCAAAGATGAAAGACAGTCTGGAGAACTAGAATATGGAATTAGAAGCCGGAAAAATTACAGAACTGCATCATGAGATAAAAAAGAAACGTCCGGTCATTCACTGTATAACCAATGCGGTGACCGTCAATGACTGTGCCAATATTCTGCTGGCAGCAGGCGCATCTCCGACCATGGCACATCATCCGCTGGAAGTGGAAGAGATAACAGAAGGGGCAGCAGCCTTAGTCTGCAATCTTGGAGCTATTGCGGATTTTGAAGCTATGGAAAAAGCCGGAAAGAAAGCGGATGAAATGGGGCATGCCATTGTATTAGACCCGGTAGGAATTTCCGGTTCTACTTACCGGCGGATGAAATGCCAGACTTTGATAAAAGAAATTCACCCGACCTGCATTCGGGGAAATTATTCTGAGATTTGTGCACTGTTAAAGGACTGCAATACCGTAACCGGTGTGGATGCATCAGATAAGTCTGTTGATGTGGAAAGCATGAAACAGTATGCAAAAGTACAGAAGACCATACTGATTGCATCCGGTGCAGTGGATGTGATTACGGATGGCGTAGAAGTCTTTGAATGCAGAAGAGGCCATGAAATGATGGCACATATTACCGGAAGCGGTTGTATGTCATCGGTTATGCTGGGTGCATTTCTTGGAACAGAAGCAACCATAGAAGCGGCAGCAGCCTGCTGCAGTTTTATTGGATTGTGCGGCGAGGCAGCCGCAGAAAAAACAAAGGAATGTCAGGGCGGTACCATGACATTCCGAAATGCTTTCATCGATGAAGTTTCGTTGATGACACCGGAGAAAATTTATGACCGGTATCAGGAAAAGTAGTTTTGTATACCAGATGATGCATTAATCATTTGGAGTATTGTGAAACCGGCCTTCCAATTCCTCCGTCTTTACAATATTGATAAAGGCGTGTGGGTCGATGGAACGTATCATAGGAATTAACTGGCGCTTAGCCTCCGTATTAATGACGGAGTAGATAAGCGTCTTTTCTTTTTCTTCATAACAGCCAATGCCCTGAAAGAGGGTGGCATCATGGTTGGTGGTTTCCCGGATCGCATGATAAATTTCATTGGATTTATCAGAAATAATAAACAGAGTCTCTTTCTTGTAACGCATATAAAGCATCTGAATTACCTGGGTGCTGCAGAACTGGTAAATAATGGAATAAAGTGCAATAGACCAGCCAAAGAGAGCACCTGCAATGGCAAGGATAATGACATTGCCAAGGAGAATATAATTCCATGCATCAATTCCCTTCTGGGAAGAAAGATAAATACTGATAAAATCGGTTCCACCGGTAGTAGTTCCAACGTTTAAGCACAGGCAGATGGCAAATCCGTTTAAAAGACCACCGAACACACTGATTAAAAGAACATCCTGTGTAAATACATAAGCCGGCAGCAGGTCTACGAAAATACTGGATAAGAAAATCGTAAGAATCGAGTACCAGGTAAATTTTTTCCCAAGGAACCGGAAACCGATATAGATTGGGAAAATATTTAAAACCACATTGAAAAAGGTATATGGAATATCAATATGGAAAAAGGTCAGCCCGATTTTCTGTAAGAGCAGGGACACTCCGGCAAAGCCGCCCGGAAATAATCCGGCAGTTTTCGCAAAACAACGCAGGTTCCATGCATACAGAATCGATGCAAAAAATACGATGAAAACCCGGAAGACCTGATAAAATTTTGGATGTTTGGACTCAATGGAAAGAAACATAATGATTACCTCCTGTTATCAGATTTTTTTATAGGGACTGTGTCCATAACACTTCTCACAGACCCGGAACGGATAACCTACCGGCAGCGTTACGCCGCAGTATTTACAGGTGCGGATATAATCCTTCTTATCTTTGGCAAGAAGCTTCATAATTGTATCTTCTGTCTTTTCCCGTTCCCGGTTTAATCGCTCGCTATCAGAAATTTTTCCCATTCTGGTAGAAAACTGATGGTACAAGTCCAGCATTTTATAAAAAGTTTCGTAACGCATCAGTCCCTTGTCATTACACATAATCAGTGATGGAAAATGAAGGGAGACATCAGCAGTATAGGTTTTACAGTAATAGAGCCACAAATCAACGATATCCCGGTTTTTGATATCAATGGAGCAGGTCAGCATCCGGTAGAGGGTATGTTTATCCTCAAACCCATCGATTTCTTTACGGGCTTTATATGCCTTATCATATAGAAAGAGAATTTCGTCAATGCTGATTTTCTCAAAAGGAGCAGAGGGCTCTACGGATTTCCATATTTTTAAAATGGCATTTAATGGCTCGTCCATATCTAAAAGGACATGTGGGAAACCAAGGCTTACCTTCTTAATAACCGGTTCCGGCTGGTCAAAACGTTTGGCAATATAATTTCTGGCATCCTCGCCCATGGCATTGACATAACCGGTGTCATACATGCCAAACCGTCCGGCACGTCCGGCAATCTGCCGTATCTCCGGAATATTAAGCGGGCGGGTGGAAATGCCGTCATACTTTTCTGTCTGGATAAAAACAATTCTTCGTACCGGAAGATTCAGTCCCATACCGATGGCATCGGTGGAAACCACTACTTTGGTTTCGTGGCTTAAGAAAAGACGAATTTGTCTTCTGCGGATTTCCGGTGGAAGACTGCCGTAGATGACACTGGCACGAATTCCCTCACGTTCTAATCGTCCGGCAATGTCTAAGACAGCACGCTTGGTAAAAGTGATTAGTGCATCACCTTCTGTGACATCATCCGGGAAAACAAATGCCTCTTGCTCACAGACCAGTGCAGTTTTCCGTTCATAGTGGCGAACCTCAAAGGTATCCTCGCAAAGGGCTATGAGGTGGGTAACAACTTCCTCGGCAGCAGGACTCATGCAGATATGGATTTCATCTGCTTTTACACCCAGAATAGCACGGGTCCAGGAGTGCCCACGGTCACGGTCTGCAATCATCTGTGATTCATCAATAACGGCAATATCATAGTGCTGTTCCATGTCCAACATTTCAATGGTAGAAGAAGTAATCCGGCTGTTTTCCTCCGGAATGCATTCTTCTCCGGTAAGCATCGTACAGGCAATGCCGGCATCTTTCATTTTCTCATAGATTTCCAGCGCCAGAAGACGCAAAGGACCAAGATAGACTCCGCACGAAGCCTCTTTTAAACGCTCTAATGCGTGATAAGTTTTGCCACAGTTGGTAGGACCAACATGCAGGATAAAATGCCGCTGCATGCCTCTGGTCTGTGGAAATTCTGTTTCCGGTTTCAACGGAACCATCCCGACAATCTGATGACGCATTCCAAATTGTCCATACTGATGGCACAAATCCTTTAAGGTGCGCCGGCAGATTGCAAGGGGCATTTCCTGATATAAAAAGTTTAAGAAACGCTCTGTAATTAATTCCGGTTCCTCGTCCCGCAGGGAACTGATATCAAGACGGACCAGCTCAGCAACAAGATAAGTCTCAAACTGCATAATATAAATGGGATTGGCATCCCGATAAACAAAATAGGCAAGATTACGGAGCTGACGGTGATAATTTTCCAGCTGCGGCTGTTTTATCTTCGGAGAATGGATAGCCAGCAGTTCCTTGGAAAGCCGCTGCATCCGCTTCGGATAGGGACCTGTTTCCGGTATCGCTTTTTTATGCTTCTTTTTCGTAAAGGTTTTATACTGGGCACAATAGAATTGTACCAATTTATCTGTCTGTATCATACGACCTCCATATCTATGCTAAGTATACCATTCTTTGGGTATGGTTGTAAAAGACATATTTTTCATATGAAATCTCTTCCGTTGCTGGTTTGACTTCGGAGAAAATGGGTGTTACAATCGTTCGGTATGAAATGCTTTATGCAGGCGATGGGGAAAGCTTATAAGATACAATAAATATCATTGGTATTTAGAGATTGACTGGCTTTGACCTAAAATGCCTACAGTTCTTACACATATGTTTTTCTTGATTGTAAACTGTCTTTTGCCTGCTTTGACTGGAATACTGTACTGTCCGCTGGATACGGATGCCACATAAGTCCTGCAAGGGGCACTAGGAATTTCGATTTACAGCCTGCTTTGTCTGGCAACCGGCACAAATTCACATCCATGTTCATCTGTGCCTCGCTGGTACATCCCTGTACCAGCGTTGTCTGTTGCCAGACGAAATTCCAAGTGCCCCTAACAGTCCTTGAAATGCATCCGCATTTCAGCGAACGGTGCAGTATTACTGTCAAACATGAAAAAGACGGTTTTCATAGCAGAAAGAAAAACATATGTAATAGAACTGTGGTATTTTATGGTCAGGTCAGACAAGCTGTGAATACCAAGGATATTTCTTTTAACTTATTGTCTTTCCCCCTCGCCGGAGAAAGAAAGGAGACCGTGATGGAACACACAGTAGAAACTACGAAGAATCCGCTGGCGGAAGAAAAAATCGGGAAACTGATTGCCCGCTTTGCAATACCGGCAATCATCAGCATGCTGGTAAGTTCCCTTTATAATATAGTAGATCAGATATTTATCGGACAGGGCGTTGGCATGCTTGGAAATGCCGCAACAAATATTGCATTTCCGGTATCCATTATCTGCACGGCAACGGCATTGTTACTTGGAATCGGAAGTGCATCCAATTATAATCTGGAGACCGGAAAAGGAAATGTAGAAGAAGCAAATAAGATTGCAGGAACAGGACTGGGTCTTCTGTTTATCTGTGGAGTGATAATTGCAGCAATCGTATTGCTTTTTTTAAATCCGCTGTTGTACTTATTTGGTGTAACACCGGATGTGCTGCCATATGCACAGGATTATACATTTATTACAGCCTTTGGAATCCCGTTTCTGGTATCTACAACCGGTGGAACGCATCTGATTCGTGCGGACAGAAGCCCGACCTATTCCATGACCTGCATGCTTGTGGGCGCAATTATCAACACGATTTTAGACCCGTTATTTATTTTTACATTTAACTGGGGAATCAAAGGAGCCGCATGGGCGACTGTAATCGGACAGTTTGTATCAGGTCTGCTTGTTATTATATATTTTGTAAAATTCCGAAAAATGGAACTTCGGTTTTCCATGCTTCGTCCAAGGGTAAAATATATGAAAGCGATTGCAGCATTGGGAATGGCTTCCTGCATCAACCAGATAGCCATGGCAATCGTGCAGATTACCATGAATAATACGTTACGTCATTACGGAGAAATGTCTGTATATGGAACAGATATCCCCCTTGCCTGCGTTGGAATTATCTCAAAAGTAAATATGGTCTTTATGGCAATCTGTATTGGAATTTCCCAGGGCTGCCAGCCAATCTGGGGCTTTAATTATGGAGCGGGAAGTTTTGGGAGAGTAAGAAAAACATTTTGGCGTGCCTTTGAGATATCCGTGCTGGTGGGTGTTGTATTTTTTATTGTATTTCAGATATTTCCACATCAGCTGGTGGCGGTATTTGGTGATGGAAGTACAGAATATTTCCAGTTCGCAGAGCGGTATTTCAGAATTTTTATGTTTATGACATTTATCAATGGAATCCAGCCAATGTCTTCTGGTTTCTTTACATCCATTGGAAAAGCCAGACTTGGTATTGTTGTATCACTGACCAGGCAGGTGCTGTTTTTACTGCCGCTGATTCTTATTTTCCCTTTGTTTATGGGAATCGACGGAGTAATGTATGCAGGACCAATCGCAGATGCAGCTGCAGCTGTCGTTGCCATTTTCTATGCACTGCGTGAATTAAATATCATGAAAAATTTAGAAAAGAAAGCAGTATAAAAAATATCAATATAAAAAACGTCAAAAAGAATCCCATGGAAAACAGAAATATTCTCCATGGGATTTTTGCTATTTCCGGACATCTGCAGGAATTTGCCGGTGGCAGGTCCTACAGGTTATGAAATAGCGGTATAAAACGGCAAAAGGCAGGTCTTTGGGATTAGAAACTGTGGCCGCCGCCACCGCCTCCACCGCCGCCACCACTGCTGCTGCCACCGCCGCCACCGCTGCTGCCACCGCTGCCGCTGCTGGAAGGCGGACTGTAGACACGGGATTGCCGGATAAAGCGGACATTTGGATTGGCAATATTGCACTGTGTAAATACCTTTCCTAAAAGATCTGTTTTCGATGGTCTCTTCGCACGGGAGAAGGAACGTACCAGAAAATAGTTTAACAACAAAGCAATGATAACTGCTAAAAAGGCATTACTGATATATTTCATCGGCTGCGCAATTTTTCGCCCTTCGAGCAATGTATTAATCTGACCAAAAGCGGTAAATGCACAGGTGTAATAATCACCATCAGAGGCATATTTGTATACATTATCGGTGATAGTGTTGGCATAACTTTTCGTAATGGTTTCATAAATGGTTCCGTTGCTGTGAATCCAGATGTTCCGATTGTCCATATCAATGAGAAATACGGTTGCACTGGTGGAACCGAAGGTGTCGCGGTAATAGCTTCGGATATAATCCTCAGTAGAATAGTAAGGATTGTAATCGATGGATTTAAAAGCAACACTTCCGTAAGTGGTAATCGGAGCCATCTCTTTTCCAAGGGTGGTTTCTTCCTCGTCTGTTAAAAGGTTGGCATCGTCCTCAACGATAACCTGATAACCGGTGCTTTTATTGGTATAGGTCTTGGTTTCGGCTTTGCAGGTAATACTTCCGTTAAGTAAGAGGAAGAAACATGCAAGCAGGCAGCCAAGAATTATTTTTGCAGAAAAAGAGCTGTATTTCTTCTTATATGTATTAGGCACGGTCATCACCTCCCTGTCGGTTAAACTGCGGCAGTTTCCGCATGGTAAGCATATTGTATTCCTTTAAAATGCTAAGAAGCGTAAAAATAATACCGGCAAAAGATACAATTGCACCACCGTAGTAATAAAGGTCGGAAACCGGATGCAGGAAAGTAATCATTCCAGCAGTAACAATGGAAATTAAAGCTCCTAGGAATCCCGGAATTTTTCCACGGGTGGTTGTTTCGCTGAACTGGGAAAATCCAAACAGCGAAGTCAGAACCCCACCGCCGATAACAATAAGCATGACAATTTTAGAAAATGAAAAACCGCCAGAACTAAAGATTCCCATTAGAATCTGAATTGCAAATACACCTAAAAACAGATAAGGAATTATGTTTTCGAATTTAGATTTCATGCTTTTATGGGGCTTTAAGTTTACTTTTACTTTGGCTTCTTTCTTGACATTTCCCTGTTTGGACTGGTATCCCCTGTCATTCTCATAGGTTTCCTGACTATGGATTTCGCTCAGCTCCACAAAATAAATAATGGAGGCAAAAAGTGCCAGTGCCGCAGAAAGTATCAGGGTTGAAGCAGGCCGTATGGTAAAGAAAAGATTTAAAAGCAGAAAAACCGGGATAGCCAGTAGAAAGGAACCGAGTAAAAATTTACGGCTATCTACCGGGATATCAGCAGCAACCTTTCCGGTCTGTCCATTGACCGTAGCGTAGGCAACGCGGTCTTTGTTACGGTAGGATAAGAACCATACCGGAAGCATGGCGCTGGCAGCTTCCTTGCATTCCGTATTTAATGCATAACTCATATAATGCTCTGTTTCCGGATAAATAAAATTAAATTCCTGGAAGGCAGGTATTTTTTTGACTTTGGAATAAGTCTGTTCATTGGCAATGGCTTTTGCGTCCTCCAGATAAATATCACTGTCCACATCGGCAGTATCGGCATAGAAACCACACAGAATGGACGGAGTAAAACTTTTCATGCCGCGCACATCAAAGGGAGCAATATTCTCGCTGATAACATCCGAAAAAGAAGAAGACGCATCATAAGAGAGCCCTTTATAATAGGCATCCGTCTGGCAGAGCAGATTATAGTGGTCGGTTACAATATAGTTACCTTCCCGGTGGCTTTTTTCAGCCGGCAGCTGTACCGTACCTTCGTGGGTAATGTTATATACCCAGTAAGGCATATAAATCCCACGGAAATTGTCTACATTGCGAGGGTCTTTCAGTTCCTTAGGGGCAAAAATGGCATGGCGCATCATTTTGCCATAAGCTTTCTTGCAGTCCTCCTTGGTAATCTGGAAAGGAACAATGTAGTCCGGACGTTTTTCCCTGGCAATCCGGCTGTCAAGAATCGTAGAAGCACCACAAAAACTGCAGAATCCGGTTGCAGCATTCTCGGTACTTAAGATTTCACCGCCGCATTGCGGACAGGTGAAAATGTTGACATCATAAGTAGATGTCTCCACAGCATCGTGATCCTTCTGATAGCTGTAAGGATTCAGCTGTGTGTGACAGTAGTCACAGAAAAGTGATTGTGTTGGAATATCAAACCTCAGATTTCCTCCACAATTGGGACATTCATACATAACATTCTCCTCTTTTGATTTAATATACTCAGGTATTGACCGCACAAGGATACGTTGTCCCCGGAAAACTTCTGGTATCGAAGACCTTTGTTTTAGATATAAAATACCGAATTTCTAATGTGTGTGTTTCACTTTTTGTTATAAAAACTATCTTTCCAATGTTTGACAAAATCGCTGTACGGTTCGTCGAAATGCAGATGCCTTATAACGACTGCTAGGGGCACTTGGAATTTCGCCTGAAAACCGGCAACACTGGCACAGGGATGTGCCAGTGAGGTGCATATGAGCACGGATGTGAATTTGCACCGGTTGCCGGATAAAGTGATATATTGTCCGAAATTTCCGGTGCCCCTTGCAGCCGCTAGGTGGCATCTACAATCGACGGACAGTGCAGCGATTCCGTCAAAGCAACGGAAAGACAGTTTACCATCAAGCGAAACACACACATAAGAAATGCAGGTATTTCATATTATAAAAACAAAAGGTTCTTCGATACCAAAGTTTTCCGGTATCAACTTATCTCGTTGACAATGACCTAATGTAATATACTAATATGGTAATGGAAATATAACAGAAAGTAAATACATTTTACTTCCTATTTTCAGAAAATTGAGTTATAATATATATAACTAGAAGTAATACGAGAGAGTTGTCATACGACCGTAGAGGAGGGGTGCTCATGAGACAGGAATTTACTTATAACCAGATTGCACACCTGAATGCAGCGTTACATGAACAACGCCTGCCATACCGTATTAGCTTTCATGATGCGGAGACAGCCGTTGTAGAACCGTTAGGATTTTGTGCATGTGATGGTAAAGAGGGTATGCTCAAAGCGGCAATTGAAGCATTTTTTGAAAAAGAGGGAACGACCGTAACATTCTCTGACCATTGCGAAATTATTTCACCGGGATGCCGGACCGTTTCTATGGCAGCCTGCCAGTAGAAACAGGTGAGACCGGAAAGGTGAGCAGATTAGAAGGAAGAAGCCGGAATTCAAAAATCTTTGAGATGGGAACAGATTTTTGAAAATACGTTCTCTTTTAAGTCCTCATCAGAACAGAACATTTGAATCGCTATATCCACTGCTTTCGGAGAGAGAGCAGTGGATTTTTTGAGCCATGAAATATCAGCGGCAGACTCTGTCCCTGTAAGAAAATGATTTACAATTTCATTTAACCGGTGGCAGAATTCCATCAGGGAATGATAATCATGAATCGTATCTAAAAGGTTGTGCCCATAAAGTTCCTGTTCAAAGGAACAGGTAGAAATCACCTGCATGCAAAGGTGCAGTTCACCGGTAATATCAGAAGCTTCCATCAGAATGTCCGGGCGTTTCGCATAGCTTTCCATGAAAATGGACTGGGCTTTCTGGTAGTCGCCATCCGCAAAACATTTTGCCAGAGATTCCCGGAGCATTCTTGTTTCATGCTTTTCACCGGACATCCCCACCATACATTCATAGGTGGAGAGATTCTGCTTCGCAATGTAGACGGTCAGCAGAAACTCCGACAGGAATCCAAACAACCGCTTACAGTAATTATCATAGCTGCTGATATCGACCCGGCACTCCACTTCAAAGAGAATGTCAAACAGCCATTCACAGTAGGCATCAAATCGTTCTTTTGAAGTAATGAAAATATTCCCAAAATAAGTATGTACATCATGAACCATATGGTGAAAAACAGGTACATAGTCCGGGTATTTTTCAGAAATGACCTGCTCAGTAATCAGCAGATCCTTCTGGTGATGGTTCTGGCTGAAACCATTAAAATACGAAGTATTTAAAGTCAGAAGCTTTGGTGTGATCATGTCATGATTCTGAAGCAGCCGCATCAGTTCTTTTTCCGTGAAAATAAGCCCCTGTCTATTTATGAGATAGCGGCGGTAATGACAGATGCCGATATAATCGCAGGCATGGTAATTTTTCCAGAGCCAGTAAATGCCGGTCAGCTCGCAGAAACTTTTGTTTTTCCGGGAAATATTATCTCCGGTATCATCTGCAAGATAGCCTAATTCCGGAGAAATTGCATGTCCGACCTGCAGAGGAACATACATGGAATCGGTGGGAGCTTCAAATTGTTTGTGGGTCATAACGAATATTTTAATGGACATAATACACCTCGCAAAAACATGCTTTTCCCTTACTGTATACGCAATCGTATTCCTTGACAAGAGCAAATCAGGGAACCAATCAACATTTTTGACATAAACTAATACGAAAGTAAGAAAGAATGGGAAGAGGTCAGCGTGAACTGCAGCAATTCAATCGAACATACCGTGGAAGCGGGGGATACATTATACAAACTTTCCCGGCAGTATAAGACGACGGTATCCTCTATTATTTTAAGCAATCCAAGGATAAATCCTTATAATTTACAGATTGGAATGAAGATAGAAATATGCCCGGGCAGAGAATACACAAGACCGGAAATGCCGGGAAATACAGGAGATTCCGGGATTTCCAATAACAATGGAAAAGGAAATTTAAAAGAACTGATGCGGATGGCATGGCTGAATCATACCTACCTGCTCCGGATGCTTTTGGTCAGCATGGCAGCGGATTTGCCGGATCAGCAGGAACTGGTTACTGCATTAATTGACAATGCAGAGGAAATAGCAGACCTTTTCGGCAGATATTATCCGGAAAATACGGTGAACAGCCTCAGAGATTTACTGGTGCGCCAGGTAGAGCTTACCGGTGGACTGATCACCCAGAAAAAAGAAGGAAGAGCGAAGGATACGGAGGAGCAGGTACGACGGTTAAACGAAAATGCAGACCGCATCGCAGAGCTTTTGGCATCTGCAACACCGGAATATGAAGAAAGTGTATTAAAAGAAATGTTCCGTATGCACGTAGACCTGACCGGACAGGAAATCAATGAGCGGCTTGCCGGCAATTATGAAAAAGATTTACAGACATTCTGGAATATCCAGCGGCAGATCATTGCCATGGCGGATTATTTTGCCAACGGACTGGAAACAGAGGCAAAGGAATCCGGGCTTCGTTAAAGAAAAGGCATTAAAAAGTATTGTTTCTTATGGTTTCACAGCAGAAGCGGCTGTGTTATAATAGAAAAACAGGACAAAAATAACCGAGGCTGTCCGAATGCAACTGCGGACAGCCATAACATAAAAGTACAGAACAAAAACAATAGTAAATAGAAGGAGACAGCAAAAAATGACACCAGAATTTTTAAACAGCACATTAGAGCATTTATATGAGAGAACCAAAGGAGGAAAGCAGCACTGGAATGTTGAGATGAAGACCAGCGAATATAAAGAGGAATCCGAAAAGCCGGTTGTAGAAGCCGACGGAAAGCAGTGGGTAGTAGATGAGTGTTATACAGCCTATTCCTGCGAAGAGCATGGAAATGAATTTGTAATGATTACTTATGAAAATATTGAGACTTGTGGAGAAGAAGTGCGGAGCACCAACATGGTATTCCTGCCGGATCCGAATGTCCGCTATTTTGATTTGGACCGGCTGGCCCAGTATGCAATTCTTCCAAGCCAGAAATTGATGGAGACCATTCATCAGTTATTTACGCTTCTGCTTTCTCTTCAGAAGGAAGAAAGTGCCCAGGTAGAGTGGAAAATCAGCGAATAGGGAATGGCATCGCAGACAGATTGTAATTACATATGTTTCTTGTAGTTGTTTTAACAATTTAAATAAAACTGAAAATTCAGATAATTTACATAATATATGCAATATAATAAAGTAAATACGAAAAATAATTAAGAAAATTCTAAAAATAGTGTTGACAAATGAACTATAGTTAGATATAATCAAATCATCAAAAGAAACAAATGAACGGAAACAAAGTAAGGAGGAGATTCCACCAGAAAGAGAAGGAACAAACTCATAATAATGTAAGAGGAGGTCGATACCACCAGGATATTAAATCAGAATCGGACAAGCGTTTAGACGAAGAGAAACGCAATAGTAAGAAAGGAAGGTACGGTCCAATGCAGAGCTGACAGATATTATGAAACCTGACATAATAAATAATAAAATCAGATTCAGTTCATGGATTCAGAATCGGAAGGAAAACCTGAGGTAAATACAAAAGAAAAGTGGATGGAGAATCAGAATGGCAACGTAAAGATATGGTTCCAGTCCAACAGGACTCAGAAGCGAACGGATTCAGGAGGAAGGGTTCAGGGATTGAAGACGAAATATACGAAATGAGGTAAAAGTCCAATGGACGAAATAGTATGAAAGGGCATCATCTTAAGAAGATTTAGATGATGCCCTTTTTCACTTTACAGGGAATTGCTTTCCTGTAAAGTGAAAAACGCTCCACGAGGATGCGCACTGCAGCGTACAAGGTAGATGTCGCAAGCGACCGCCGCAGGCGCGGGAATGTGCCAAGGCACATTCTTTGTTCTGTTATGATTCTTTTTTCTGCGCTTCAAGGGCTGCTAAGCATGCCTGGGCAAGCTGGTCACCACAGGAAGTGGATTTGAATCCACAGGTGATGCCCTTTAATTTTTCTTCTACTTCTTCTATCGTTAATCCTTCTACCAAAGAAGAGATAGCCTTTAAGTTGCCGTTACATCCGTTGGTAAAGGTAACATGTTTTAAAACATTTCCCTCTAAATCCAAATCAATCTGGGTGGAACAGGTTCCTTTGGTTTTGTATGTGTAATGCATAAGAAACTCCTTTCTATACCTGGACTTGTTGCCAGACGATTGCAAAATGAAAAATAGTGTATGACATATTTTTTATGAGGTGAAAGGCTCCTTTTCTTTTCAGATATGAAATATTGTAACTCTAAGCACTTTATTTTTCTTTCTGTTATATCGACTGTCTTTCCAATGTTTGACAAGAAATTCCGGAACTGTCCGCCGGAGTGTGGATGTCTTGACAAAGCTGCTAGGGGCACTTGGAATTTCGCTGGCAACCGGCAACACTGGCACAGGGATGTGCCAGTGAGGTGTATCTGAACATGGATGTGAATATACACCGGTTGCCGGACGTAATCATGAGTTTATCGAAATTCCTAGTGCCCCTTGCGGTTTTGACGTCACATCCGCAACCGGCGGACAGTTCTGGAATCCTATGTCAAAGCAACCGGAAAGACAGTCTGCAATCAAGAAAAATAAAGTGCTAAGAGTTACGAGATATTTCATATCCATTAAAAAGAAGTGAAGTCTTTCACCTATAAAAATATCTTATTCTGTTTTTTCATTTTGCAATCGCCTGTTCAATCTTTGCCTATTATAGCATCTGTTTGTAAAAAGTCCACTGATTTAACAAAAAGTTTATAAAACGTTCATTGGATTAGATATTGTGAAGAAAGGCAGATAGTGGTACAATATTTCATAGTTGCGTAAGCAAAATTATGGATAGGAGCATTATATGAAAGCAATAGAAAAAATCTTTGGAACACATAGCGAAAGAGAATTAAAAAGAATTTATCCGCTTATAGATAAGATAGAGTCTTATCGGCCTGCCATGCAGGAACTGACTGATGAGCAGTTAAAGGATAAGACAAAAGAGTTCAAAAAGAGACTTGCTGATGGTGAGACACTGGACGATCTGCTTCCGGAAGCATATGCAACCGTTCGTGAGGCAGCAAAGAGAGTGCTTGGAATGGAACATTACCGTGTTCAGCTGATTGGTGGTATTATCCTGCATCAGGGACGTATCGCTGAGATGAAGACCGGTGAAGGAAAAACATTGGTATCTACCCTGCCGGCATACTTAAATGCATTGGAAGGAAAGGGCGTACATGTTGTAACTGTCAACGAATATCTGGCAAAACGTGATGCTGAGTGGATGGGACAGGTTCATGAATTCTTAGGACTGACTGTTGGCGTTGTGTTTAACGGCATGGACACTAAGGAACGTCAGGATGCATATAACTGTGACATTACTTATATTACCAATAATGAATTGGGATTCGATTACCTGCGCGATAACATGGTAATTTACAAGGAACAGTTAGTACAGCGTGGGCTTCATTTTGCAATTATCGATGAGGTCGATTCTGTGTTGATTGACGAGGCAAGAACACCACTTATCATTTCAGGACAGAGTGGCAAATCTACCAGCATTTATGAGGCATGCGATATTCTGGCAAGACAGATGAAACGTGGTGAAGATCAGAAGGAATACACCAAGATGGATGCTATCATGGGAGTGGAAATCGAAGAAGATGGAGACTTCGTGGTAAATGAGAAGGATAAAGTAGTCAATCTGACATTAGAAGGTGTAAAGAAGGTAGAACAGTTTTTCCACATTGATAACCTTGCAGATCCGGATAATCTTGAGATTCAGCATAATATCATTTTAGCACTGCGTGCACACAATCTGATGTTCCGTGATCAGGATTATGTGGTAAAAGATGATCAGGTATTAATCGTAGATGAATTTACCGGACGTATTATGCCGGGCCGGCGTTATTCTGATGGATTACATCAGGCAATTGAAGCAAAAGAGCATGTAAAAGTAAAACGTGAGAGCAAGACCCTTGCCAATATTACATTCCAGAACTTCTTCAATAAGTATGATAAGAAAGCAGGTATGACCGGTACCGCTTTGACAGAGGAAAAAGAGTTCCGTGACATCTATGGAATGGACGTTATCGAGATTCCTACCAACAGACCGGTTATCCGTGTGGATAAAGAGGATGCTGTTTATAAGACCAAGAAGGAAAAATTCCATGCTGTTGTGGATGAAGTAGAAGAAGCATACAAGAAAGGACAGCCGGTTCTGGTTGGTACCATCAATATCGATACTTCTGAGCTGGTAAGCTCCATGTTGAATAAGCGTGGTATACCACACAAAGTCTTGAATGCAAAATTCCATGAGTTAGAGGCTGAAATTGTAGCGCAGGCCGGTGTACATGGTGCGGTTACCATCGCAACCAACATGGCTGGTCGTGGTACTGATATTAAGCTGGATGATGAAGCAAAGGAAGCCGGCGGTCTGAAAATCATCGGTACTGAGCGTCATGAATCCAGACGTATTGATAACCAGCTGCGAGGACGTTCCGGTCGTCAGGGAGACCCGGGAGAATCCCAGTTCTTCATTTCACTGGAAGATGATTTGATGCGTCTGTTTGGTTCAGAGAAGCTGCTTGGCATGTTTAATGCTTTGGGTGTGCCGGAAGGTGAGCAGATTCAGCATAAGATGCTGACCAGTGCAATTGAAAAGGCACAGAAGAAGATTGAGGGAAATAACTTTGGAATTCGTAAGAATCTGTTGGAGTATGATCAGGTTATGAATGACCAGAGAGAGATTATATATGCAGAGCGTCTCCGTGTATTGAATGGCGAGAGTATGCGTGATGTTATCTATAAGATGATTACCGACAGAGTGGAAAATACAGTAGATACCTGTATTTCACCGGATTTACCAGCGGAAGAATGGGATATTAATGAACTGAACCAGTTACTGATTCCAATTATTCCACTTCAGCAGGTGACACCGGAACAGGCAAAAGAATATAAGGATCAGAAGAAATTAAAACATGCTTTAAAAGAACAGGCTGTAAAACTCTACGAGGAGAAGGAAGCAGAGTTCCCAGAGCCGGAGGCTGTCCGTGAATTAGAGCGCGTTATCTTACTGAAAGTCATTGACCGTAAGTGGATGGATCATATTGATGATATGGATCAGTTACGTCAGGGTATCGGTTTACAGGCTTATGGCCAGAGAGACCCGCTGGTAGAGTATAAGATGAGCGGTTATGACATGTTCGAAGAGATGATTAACAGTATTCAGGAAGATACCGTACGTCTGTTATTCCATGTCAGAGTAGAGCAGAAGGTAGAAAGAGAGCAGGTTGCAAAAGTAACCGGAACCAATAAGGATGAAACAGCACAGGGCGTGCCGAAGAAACGTGCGGCAGCAAAGGTTTACCCGAATGATCCGTGCCCATGCGGAAGTGGTAAGAAATACAAACAGTGCTGCGGAAGAAAAGCTTAAGAATAAAAATACAAGAATTAAATCGACTTATAATAATTAAATTACATTACATTATAACAGCAAATATGGCAAAAGGAGGAAAATAGATGCATTGCACAAGAAAAGTAACAGAAGATATCATCTGGATTGGTGGAAGTGACAGAAGACTTGCTTTATTTGAAAACATATTCCCGATTCCAAGAGGGGTATCCTATAATTCCTATCTTTTAAAGGATGAAAAAACAGTATTGTTAGATACCGTAGACCGTTCCATTGCAGGACAGTTTTTAGAAAATCTGGCATTTGCACTGGATGGAAGAAATCTGGATTACATGATTGTAAACCATATGGAACCGGATCACTGTGCTTTAATCGAAGAAATCGTAAGACGATATCCGGAAGTAAAGGTTGTGGGAAATGCCAAGACCTTTGGCATGATACAGCAGTTCTATACCTTTGATATTGCAGAACGTTCCGTTACTGTGAAAGAGGGCGAGACATTAAATACCGGAAAACATACCCTTCACTTTGTGATGGCACCGATGGTACACTGGCCGGAAGTAATGGTAACATATGATGAAACGGACAAAGTATTATTTTCAGCAGATGCATTCGGAACCTTCGGTGCATTGAACGGAAATATTTTTAATGATGAAATTGATTTCGACCGCGACTGGCTGGATGACGCAAGACGTTATTATACCAATATTGTTGGAAAATACGGCGGACCGGTTCAGACAACCTTGAAGAAGGCAGCAGGACTTGATATTTCCATTATCTGTCCACTGCATGGGCCAATCTGGCGTTCCAATATTGGTTACATTCTGGATAAATACAATACATGGAGCAGCTATGAGCCGGAAGAGAAGGCAGTTATGATTGCTTATGCGTCCATGTATGGAAATACAGAAAATCTTGCAAATATACTCGCAGCAAAGCTGGCAGAAGCAGGCATTCATAATATTGCGGTATATGATGTATCCAATACACATGTTTCCACTTTGATTTCAGAAGCATTCCGCTGCAGTCATATTGTACTGGCAGCGCCAACCTATAATGGAAATGTATATCCGGTTATGGAGAATTTCTTAAATGACATGAAAGCACTTGCAGTTCAGAAGCGTACCGTTGCGATTCTGGATAATGGTACCTGGGCAGCAACAGCTGGAAAACAGATGGCAGATAAGATTACAGAAATGAAAGATATGAAGATTATTGAACCAAAGGTAAGTATTAAATCTTCATTAAAGAACGAACAGCTGGAACAGCTGGATGAGCTGGTGGCAGAGATTAAGAAAGATTTCTAGAGCACTGGCAGTTATCAGAAGAGAAAATGAAATAAAATAAAAACGAACAGAGTAAAAATGAGTACAGAACAAACATTCGATTTTGTTCTGTACTTTTTTGCTATGGGGTGCTATAATGAGCGGAGAAACGTGGTAATACTAAAGGAAGAGTAAATGAACAGAGGAGAAATTGAGTGGATCATTTTAAATTAGTTTCCAAATATCAACCCACCGGAGACCAGCCGCAGGCAATTGAGAAGCTGGTGAAGGGATTTAAAGAGGGCAATCAGTTTGAAACACTACTGGGTGTAACCGGTTCCGGTAAGACATTTACCATGGCAAATGTCATTGCCCAGATGAATAAACCGACATTGATTATTTCACATAATAAGACGCTGGCGGCGCAGCTCTATGGAGAATTCAAGGAATTTTTCCCTGAAAATGCAGTAGAGTACTTTGTCTCCTATTACGATTACTACCAGCCGGAGGCATATGTGCCATCCACGGATACTTATATCGCAAAGGATTCTTCTGTGAATGATGAGATTGATAAACTGCGTCTGTCTGCTACAGCAGCATTGACGGAACGGCGGGATGTTATTGTCGTTTCCAGTGTATCCTGTATCTATGGACTGGGTGAACCGGAGAACTTCCAGAAGATGATGGTATCTCTGCGGCCGGGCATGGAACGGGATCGTGATGATGTTATCCGGCAGTTGATTGATATACAATATACAAGAAATGATATGGATTTCCAGCGAGGCACCTTCCGGGTACGGGGAGACGTTTTGGAAATCTTTCCGGCAGACCGTGGAGAGACTGCTATCCGGGTAGAATTCTTTGGCAATGAAATAGACCGGATTACAGAAATCGATGTATTGACCGGCGAGATTAAGAATAGTCTTAATCATATCAGTATTTTTCCGGCATCACATTATGTAGTGCCAAGAGAGAAAATCCTGCGTGCATGCGATACCATTGAAGCAGAGCTGGAAGAGCGTGTGAAATACTTTAAGGGGGAAGATAAGCTCTTAGAGGCACAGCGGATTGCCGAGCGGACGAATTTTGATATTGAAATGTTAAAAGAGACAGGCTTCTGTAGTGGAATTGAAAACTATTCCAGACATTTATCCGGACAGCCGGCAGGTTCGAGACCGTTAACACTGATTGATTATTTCCCGGATGACTTCCTGATTATGGTAGATGAGTCCCATATTACGATTCCGCAGATTCGTGGAATGTATGCGGGAGACCAGTCCAGAAAGACAACGCTTGTGGATTATGGCTTCCGTCTGCCTTCGGCAAAAGACAACCGTCCAATGAATTTCGAAGAGTTTGAAAGCCAGATAGACCAGATGCTGTTTGTATCTGCAACGCCAAATGATTATGAAGAAGAACATGAACTTTTGCGGGTAGAGCAGATTATCAGACCGACAGGACTTTTAGACCCTGATGTGGAAGTGCGTCCGGTAGAAGGCCAGATTGACGATTTGATTGGAGAGGTCAATAAAGAGACTGCGGCAGGACATAAGGTGCTGGTAACGACACTGACCAAGAAAATGGCAGAGGATTTGACAGAATATATGCGTGAAGTGGGTATTCGTGTGAAATACCTGCATTCGGATATTGATACTTTGGAAAGGGCAGAGATTATCCGGGATTTGCGGCTGGATGTATTTGATGTGCTGGTGGGAATTAACCTTTTGCGGGAAGGACTTGATATACCGGAAATTACATTAGTGGCAATTATTGATGCGGACAAGGAAGGTTTCTTGCGTTCCGAGACTTCGCTGATTCAGACTATCGGACGAGCGGCAAGAAACAGTGAAGGTCATGTTATCATGTATGCAGATAAGATTACAGACTCCATGCGGGTTGCGATTGATGAGACAAAGCGCCGCCGTGAGATTCAGCAGAAATACAATGAAGAGCATGGCATTACGCCGACTACCATTCAGAAATCTGTCCGTGAGTTAATCAGTATTTCCAAGAAGGTAGCCAAGAATGAAATGGAATTCAAGAAAGATCCGGAATCCATGGATAAGAAGGAATTGGAGAAGCTGATTGCAGATATTCAGAAGAAGATGAACCATGCTGCTGCAGAGTTGAACTTTGAGGCTGCGGCAGAATATCGTGATAAGTTAATTGAGTTAAAGAAGATGCTTCGCGATTTGTAAGTAGAGAAAGAGGAAGAAAAAGTGGCAAAGAAAGAGAGAAAATATATCAGGATTCGTGGTGCAAGCGAACATAATTTGAAGCATATTGATGTGGATATACCAAGAGATGAATTTGTGGTACTGACAGGACTCAGCGGCTCCGGTAAATCCTCACTGGCATTTGATACGATTTATGCAGAGGGACAGCGGCGTTATATGGAGAGTCTGTCATCTTATGCAAGGCAGTTCTTAGGACAGATGGAGAAACCGAATGTAGAGAAAATAGAAGGTTTGTCTCCGGCAATTTCCATTGACCAGAAATCCACAAACCGTAACCCGAGATCTACTGTAGGAACGGTAACGGAGATTTATGATTATTTCCGTCTGCTCTATGCGCGGATTGGAATTCCGCACTGTCCGAACTGCGGCAAGGAGATTAAGAAACAGACCGTAGACCAGATGGTAGACCAGATTATGAAGCTGCCGGAGCGTACCAGGATACAGCTTTTAGCACCGGTAGTCCGTGGAAGAAAGGGTGAACACCAGAAGCTCTTTGAACAGGCAAAGCGAAGCGGCTATGTGAGAGTACAGGTGGACGGAAATACCTATGAACTGACGGAAGAGATAAAGCTGGATAAGAACAAGAAACATAATATCGAAATCGTAGTGGATCGTCTGGTGGTAAAGGAAGGTATTGAAAAGCGTCTGACGGATTCTATTGAAAATGTGTTAGAACTTTCAAACGGACTTCTGATGGTGGATATCATTGATGGAGAGACCATGCAGTTTTCCCAGAGCTTTTCCTGTCCGGATTGTGGAATCAGTATTGATGAAATCGAACCGAGAAGCTTTTCCTTTAACAATCCGTTTGGCGCCTGCCCGGAATGTTTTGGACTGGGTTACAAGATGGAATTTGATGAAGAACTGATGATACCGGATAAGAGATTGAGCCTTGCAGAGGGAGCAATTCAGGTGATGGGCTGGCAGTCCTCTACCGATAAGAAGAGTTTTACTTATGCAATCCTTAAGGCACTTTCTGAGGAATATGGCTTCAGTCTTGATACACCATATAAGGAATTGCCGGCAGAAGTCCGGAATATGCTGATTCATGGAACCAATGGAAGGCCTGTAAAGGTATATTATAAAGGTCAGCGTGGAGAAGGCGTATATGACATTGCCTTTGAAGGACTGATTAAAAATGTGGAACGCCGCTATCGTGAGACCGGCTCTGATACCATGAAACAGCAGTATGAGGAGTTTATGCGGATTACACCGTGTAAATGCTGTGGCGGACAGAGGTTGAAGAAGGAGTCACTGGCAGTAACGGTTTCCGGTAAAAATATATATGAGATAACAGCAATGTCCATCCGTAATCTGGATGCCTATTTAAAAGAAATGGAACTGACGGAACAACAGCATCTGATTGGTGACCAGGTCTTAAAGGAAATCCGGGCGCGTGTAGGCTTTTTGATGGATGTGGGACTGGATTATCTGTCATTGTCCCGTGCAACCGGAAGCTTATCCGGTGGAGAAGCACAGCGAATCAGACTTGCAACCCAGATTGGTTCCGGACTTGTAGGCGTGGCTTATATTCTGGACGAGCCTAGTATCGGTCTGCATCAGCGGGATAATGATAAACTTTTGAATTCCTTAAAGGGGTTAAAAGACCTTGGAAATACACTGATTGTAGTAGAACATGATGAAGATACTATGCGTGCAGCAGATTATATTGTGGATATCGGGCCGGGAGCCGGTGAACATGGCGGAGAAGTCATTGCTACCGGAACAGCAGAGGAGATTATGAAAAATAAGAACTCTATCACCGGTGCTTATTTAAGCGGAAGAATCAAGATTCCGGTACCGAAAGAAAGACGGAAACCAACCGGATTCATTACTGTAAAGGGTGCAAGAGAGAATAACCTGAAGAATATTGATGTGAAGATTCCACTGGGTATTATGACCTGCATTACCGGAGTGTCCGGCTCTGGAAAGAGTTCACTGACCAATGAAATCCTCTATAAACGTCTGGCAAGGGATTTAAACCGGGCAAGGTGTATTCCGGGTGCCCATGATGATATTGAAGGTCTGGAACAGTTAGATAAGGTAATTGATATTGACCAGTCTCCAATCGGAAGAACACCCCGTTCCAATCCGGCTACTTATACTGGTGTGTTTGATATGATAAGAGATTTGTTTGCATCCACTCCGGATGCCAAGGCAAGAGGATACCAGAAGGGAAGATTCAGCTTTAATGTGAAGGGTGGCCGGTGTGAAGCCTGCTCCGGCGATGGTATTCTTAAGATAGAAATGCATTTCCTGCCGGATGTATATGTTCCGTGTGAAGTGTGTCAGGGCAAACGATATAACCGTGAAACACTGGAAGTAAAATATAAGGGCAAGAGTATCTATGATGTGCTGAATATGACAGTGGAAGAGGCACTGGAATTCTTTCAGAATGTGCCTTCTATTGCAAGAAAGATACAGACCCTTTATGATGTGGGCTTATCCTATATCCGTCTGGGCCAGCCATCTACTGAACTGTCTGGTGGAGAAGCACAGAGAATTAAGCTTGCAACAGAATTAAGCAAACGCAGTACAGGAAAGACTATTTATATTCTGGATGAGCCGACAACAGGACTTCATTTTGCAGATGTCCATAAATTAATTGAAATTCTGAGGAGATTGTCTGATGGTGGCAATACAGTAGTTGTAATTGAACATAATCTGGATGTAATCAAGACGGCAGATTATATTATTGATATGGGGCCGGAAGGCGGAGACGGTGGCGGAACTGTGGTTGCCCAGGGAACGCCGGAAGAGATTGCCAAAGTACCGGAATCCTATACCGGACAATATGTAAAGAAATATCTGGAATAGTAATACCGGATAAGCATAAGACAATGAAAAATGGCATCTGCTAGAAACTGCCAGTGGCGGGTTCGGCAGGTGCTATTTTCTATAGGCACATTCTTTGTTCCTGTTATGTGCACAAAAAAACTGCTGAAACATTCAGCAGTTACAATCTTGGGGAGTACCCTCCGGACATCCCGAGGGACATCCGAAGGGCTGAGTTATGAAAAATTATATTAGCTTAATAGCTAGTACATAAATAATACTATAGAAGACCTGTGACTATTATGCGAACAAAAAGTTAAGACAATTAGAAAGCAAAAGAAAGTTAAGAAGATGTTGCGATTTCATTAAAAATAAGTAAAAACAGAAAAAAACCTTTGAAAAATGCCATTTATTGTATATAATGTGATTATATATGTAAGAATATGATTGAATGCGTAGTCTGTCTTTTTTTGGTAGATTACTCCACATATAATGAAACAGATGAAAGGGGAAACATTGACATGGTTTCGACAGATATTGGAATTGATTTAGGAACAGCCAGCATATTGGTTTATATTAAAGGAAAAGGCGTAGTTTTAAAAGAGCCGTCCGTAGTAGCGTTTGACAGAGATACAAACAAGATTAAAGCGATTGGTGAAGAAGCAAGGCTGATGCTTGGTAGAACACCGGGCAACATTGTAGCAGTAAGACCACTCCGCCAGGGTGTTATTTCTGATTATACCGTAACAGAGAAGATGATTAAGTACTTTATTCAGAAGGCACTGGGAAAGAAAACATTCCGTAAGCCAAGAATCAGTGTCTGTGTACCAAGTGGTGTAACAGAGGTTGAGAAGAAGGCGGTAGAGGATGCAACTTATCAGGCAGGAGCAAGAGAAGTTGCAATTATTGAAGAACCAATTGCAGCAGCAATTGGAGCAGGTATCGATATTGCAAGACCTTGTGGAAATATGATTGTAGATATCGGAGGAGGAACCGCAGATATTGCAGTAATTTCACTGGGCGGTTCGGTAGTAAGTACATCAATTAAAATTGCCGGAGATGATTTTGATGAGGCAATTGTCCGTTATATGAGAAAGAAACATAATCTTCTGATCGGAGAAAGAACTGCAGAAGATATTAAGATTAAGATTGGAACCTGTTTCCCACTGGCACAGCCGGAAACGATGGATGTCCGTGGACGTAATCTGGTAACAGGACTTCCTAAGACAGTAACTGTTTCTTCTGAAGAGACTGAGGAAGCATTAAGAGAACCGACTTTACAGATTGTAGAAGCGGTACACAGTGTTCTGGAAAAAACACCACCAGAGCTGGCAGCAGATGTTGCAGACAGAGGAATTGTGCTGACAGGTGGCGGTTCATTACTTAGAGGACTGGAAGAGCTGATTGAAGATAAGACAGGAATTAATACAATGACAGCAGAAGAACCAATGACCTGTGTAGCAATTGGTACAGGTAAATTCGTAGAATTCTTAGCTGGTAAGAGAGACGACGATTAAGATTTCGGGAGGACTGTAGATGGTAAAAGGATTATATACTGCATGGACCGGAATGTTAGACGAACAGAACCGTCTGGATATTCTGACAAATAATCTGGCAAATGCCGACACAACCGGATATAAGAAGGAAGGTACTACAAATCATACATTTGCTGATACACTGGCAATTAAGATTAAGGATACTTCTGATTATGGGCAGCCGCGGGTACTGGGAAATATCAGTATGGGTGTGCATATTGGCGAAGTATATACCGATTTCAGCCAGGGCAGCTTTAAAGTGACAGACAGAAGTACCGATATGGCATTGGATGGAAATGGTTTTTTTACGGTATCATTTACCAATAAGAATGGTGAAACATCTATGAAGCTTACCCGGGATGGAGCATTTACACTGACCAGAGAAGGCTATCTGGTGACCAAAGACGGTGATTATGTGCTGAACCAGAATGGAGCTTCCACTGGCAATCCTGGTGCAGAGAATTATATCCGGATTAATCCGAATCTGGATTTTGAAGTGCTTTCCGATGGAAGTATTATGCAGAATAATCAGGTGGTTGCAAGACTTGGTGTGGTAGATGTAGATAATTATGACTATATCAGCAAATATGGTGAGAATCTCTATGATGTAGTAAATGGCGGACAGCTTGTGGCATCGAATGCGAGAGTAGAGCAGGGTGCATTGGAAGCTTCCAACATTAATGTAGTATCCGAAATGGTAGATATGATTACAATCACCAGAGCTTACGAGGCTGGACAGAAGATTATCCAGACGATGGATTCAACACTGGACAAAGCCGTAAATAATGTAGGTAAAGTATAAAAAGAACTAAAGAAAAGTGCGAAAGAAGCCGATATAAATAAGTAGGAAACAGGTACGTTTCATAAAAGACTGGCCACGGATGGTGCAAGAGAGATAAGGAGCGCAGGGCTTATGATGAGAGCATTGTGGACTGCTGCATCAGGAATGATTGCACAGCAGACAAATATTGATTCGATTTCTAATAACTTATCGAATGTAAATACAACAGGTTACAAATCCGAACAGGCAGAATTTAAATCGCTGCTGTATCAGACACTGCAGTCTAAGACAACTTCTGCAAATGGTGATGAAAAGCCGGTTCCGGTTCAGGTAGGACTGGGAACCAGAGTAGCCTCTATTACATCTGATTTTACCAATGGAGCATTAATTGCCAATTCCAGCAATACGGCATTTGCGTTGGAAGGAAAAGGATTTTTCACAGTGCGTGGAGAAGATGGACAGACATACTATACCAGAAATGGTAAATTTGGCTGGGCAATCGGAACTAATGGAACGACACTTTGCAATGAAGCCGGCCTTCCGGTATTAGATAGTAATGGAAATGAAATTGTTCTGCCGGATGGTGTGACGGCATCATCTATCGAAGTATCAAATGATGGAAAGTTCTATTATAAAGATGCGGCAGGCAATACCATAGATATGAACAGACAGATTGGCGTATATCAGTTTACCAATCCGGCTGGACTGGAAAAGGATTCCGGAAGTCTTTTGGTTGCAACAGCAGCATCCGGTAATCCGATGAATGAGCTGACTACTCCGGGACTGACCAGAAGCAAGGTATGCCAGAATTATCTGGAAGCATCCAATGTCCAGGTAGCAGACGAGATGGTTAATATGATTATTGCACAGCGTGCATATGAATTAAACTCTAAGGCGATTCAGGCAGCAGATGAGATGCTTGGACAGGCAAATTCATTAAGAAGATAGTTCTAAAGGCAGGGTAAAATATGAGTATATCGATGGATAATATTTCGACATTACTGAATACAACTGCATCACAGGCAAGTAACAGTTCCAATGGACTGGAGAAGACATTGAATTCAGATTTATCAGGTGCAACGGATGATGAACTGATGGATGTCTGCAAGGAATTTGAAGCTTATTTTTTGGAACAGGTTTATAAGGAAATGAAGAAAACCATTCCGGAGAACGAAGACCAGGATGCCAGTATGAGCCAGATGACGGATTATTTTGAAGACGAGATGATTCAGAAGCTGGCAAGCCAGTCAGTAGAACAGAGTGGCGGAAGTAACAGTCTGGCGCAGCAGCTGTATGAGCAGATGAAGCGTAATTATAATATGGAATAGAATTTAGAAAAGACGATAAAAGGGGCTGTCATTATATGACAGCCTTCTCTTACTTTACAGGAAATTGCTTTCCTGTAAAGTAAAAAACGCTCCGCGAGGATGCACACTGCGGCGTATAAGGTAGATGTCGCAAGCGACCACCACAGGCACATTCTTTGTTCTATTGGAAAGGAAAGACGATGGAGACGATAACCGGTTATGTAGATCATATCATATATCGAAATGCTGACAATGGCTATACGGTACTGGTGCTGGTTTGCGAAGAAGAAGAGATTACCTGCGTGGGAATCTTTTCGGGAATCAGTGAGGGAGAGAATATCGAAGTGACCGGTGAATATACGGCACATCCGACCTATGGAAAGCAGTTTAAAGCTGAAAGCTATGTGGAGAAAGAACCAACCGATGAACTGTCCATTGAGCGTTATCTTGGCTCCGGAGCAATTAAAGGGATTGGTGCGGCACTTGCAGCAAGAATTGTAAGAAGATTTAAAGGCGATACCTTCCGGATTATCGAAGAAGAACCGGAGCGGTTAGCGGAAGTGAAAGGAATCAGTGAACGGAAAGCAATGGAAATATCAGACCAGGTCTCTGAAAAACGAGATCTGCGTCAGGCAATGATATTTTTGCAGCAGTATGGCATTACACTGAATCTTGCGGTGAAAATCTATAAAGAATACGGACAGGAAGTATACGGCATCATTCAGGAGAATCCATATCGTCTGGCGGATGATATCAGTGGCGTGGGATTTCGGATTGCAGATGAAATTGCTAAGAAAGTCGGTATTCATACAGATTCTGATTTTCGAATCCGAAGCGGTATATTGTATACACTTTTGCAGGCATCCGGAGAGGGACATACCTTTCTGCCGGAGGAAGAACTGACAAAGCGTGCAGGAGAGCTTCTGGGTGTAGCAGAAGAAGCAATCGAAAAGCAGTATATGGATTTGTCGATAGAGCGGAAAATCATTATGAAACAGGAGGGCGAACAGGTTCAGATTTATGGTGCACCACTCTATTATACGGAAGTAAATACAGCCATGATGCTTAAGAATCTGGATATTGCCTATGATGTGTCAGATGCAGAGATTATCCAGCGAATTCATAAGATTGAGAAGCAGACCGGCATGGAACTGGATGAACACCAGAAAGAGGCTGTTTCGGAGGCAGTAAGAAACGGACTTTTGGTAATCACCGGTGGACCCGGAACTGGTAAGACGACGACAATTAACAGTATTATCAAATATTTTGAACTGGAAGGCCTGGACATTTTCCTGGCAGCACCTACCGGAAGAGCTGCAAAGCGAATGAGCGAAATGACCGGATATGAAGCTAAAACCATACACCGGATGCTGGAATTAAACGGTGGAATGGAAGGAGCGGTAGGATTCGAACGAAATGAAAGTAATCCACTGGAAACGGATGTTGTAATTATCGATGAGATGTCTATGGTGGATATCAGCCTGATGCAGTCCCTTCTGAAGGCAATGGTAGCCGGAACAAGACTGATTCTGGTAGGAGACGTAAACCAGCTTCCGAGCGTAGGACCGGGAAGCGTATTAAAGGATATTATCGACAGCGGACAGTTCCATGTGGTACAGCTTACCAAGATTTTCCGACAGGCATCCCAGAGTGATATCATTGTCAATGCCCATAAAATCAACCGGGGAGAAGAAGTAGTGTTAGATAACAAGAGCATGGATTTCTTTTTCCTGAAACGATATGATGCAGATGTGATTATCAATGTGGTACTGCAGCTGATTATGCAGAAACTGCCTAAATTTGTAAATGCACAGCCTTATGATATACAGGTGCTGACTCCGATGAAAAAAGGAAATCTGGGCGTAGAACGATTGAATGCCATCCTGCAGCGATACTTAAATCCTCCCGCTCCGGATAAGAAAGAAAAAGAGTATGGCGATAAAGTGTTCCGCGAAGGGGACAAGGTCATGCAGATAAAAAATAATTATCAGCTGGAGTGGGAGGTCTTGAGTAAATATGGATTTGCCATTGACCGTGGAACCGGTGTGTTTAATGGGGATACGGGAATTATCCGTGAAATCAATGATTATAAAGAGACAATGACCGTGGTCTATGATGAAGACAAGGTGGTAGAGTACTCCTTTAAAATATTAGAGGAACTGGAACTGGCATATGCCATTACAATACATAAATCCCAGGGTAGTGAATATCCGGCAGTTGTAATTCCGCTTCTTGGGGGACCGAGAATGCTAATGAACAGGAACCTTTTGTATACAGCGGTAACCCGTGCAAGAAAGTGTGTAACACTTGTGGGAAATGAAATGTGCTTCTATGAGATGGAACAGAATATTACAGAACAGACCAGATACAGCGGTCTGCGGGCAAGACTGGAAGAAAATGTGTAGAGGTGGTTGACTGTACAGACATGCAGAACCTTCCTCCGACCGCTTCTTACGGGTGCCTGGAAAGAAAGAAAAACCAGCCGAAATGCTGTATTTTGCAGAATTCCGGCTGGTTTTTGCGTGTCTGACAACTTGCAAAGCAAGTCATTTGTCAATTTTCGTTTAAAAACCGGCAGATACCAATTACTTGGATAATAAAGCTTTGTCATTGGCAAATTCTTCGCCACTGATTTCTTCAAATTTCTCTAATAAATCTTCTACGGTAAGATTCTTTTTCTCTTCTCCGGAAATATCTAAGATAACCTGACCTTCATTCATCATAATCAGACGGTTGCCATGAACAATTGCATCACGCATGTTGTGTGTTACCATCAGTGTGGTAAGGTTCTGCTCTGCAACTATTTTATCCGAAAGAGTAAGAACCTTTGCAGCAGTCTTTGGATCCAAAGCAGCGGTGTGCTCATCTAAGAGAAGCAGCTTTGGACGATTTAAAGTAGCCATAAGAAGAGTCAGTGCCTGACGCTGACCACCGGAAAGCAGTCCGACTTTAGAGGTAAGACGGTTCTCAAGTCCTAAATCCAGCTCTTTTAACAATTCTTTGTAATGTGCTCTTTCTGCCTTGGTAATACCGCTTCCAAGACCTCTGCTTTTGCCACGACGGGCGGCGAGGGCAAGATTCTCATCGATTCCCATGGTAGCAGCAGTTCCCATCATAGGGTCCTGGAATACGCGTCCTAAGAAACTGGCACGTCTGTGCTCGGACATTCTTGTAACATCTACGTCATCAATTGAAATGGAACCTTCATCTACAAGAAAGACTCCTGCAATGGCATTTAATAAAGTGGATTTTCCAGCACCATTTCCACCGATGACAGTAACGAAATCGCCTTCGTTTAAAGTAAGGGTAGTACCATTAAGAGCGGTTTTTTCGTTAATGGTTCCCGGATTAAATGTTTTATAAATATGATCAACTTTAAGCATTGGTTTTGGCTCCTTTCTTTACTGGTTTTGTAAAATATTTCTTCTTCCAGTAAGGAACTGCAAGGAAGAAAGCAACCACAAGCGCAGATAACAGCTTTAAGTAGTTAGTATCAAGACCAAGCCAGATAACAATCTGAAGTACAGCGTAGTAAATAACAGCACCGATAGCGACAGATAAAAGCTTCAACGCAAAGTTGTGGAAAATCTTTTCGAACAATACAGTACCGATAATAACGGCAGCAAGACCGATTACGATAGCACCACGTCCTGCATTGACATCAGCAAATCCCTGATACTGTGAGTAAAGAGCACTGGCAAGACCAACAAGACCGTTGGAAATCATTAAACCGATTACGGTATTGAAATTTGTGTTGATACCCTGGGCACGGCTCATATTCGGGTTGCATCCGGTAGCACGGATAGAACAGCCTCTTGCAGTTCCGAAGAACCAGTACAGGATAGCTATAATGGCGATGACAAAGATAGCAACGATAAATATGGTGTTTTTATAAAAAGCCACATTTTTTACATATCGTAAGGATACAATTAAATCGTATTTGTCAGCGCTGATTGCCTGGTTGGATTTGCCGCCAAGAATCTTTAAGTTAATGGAGTATAATCCAAGCTGGGTTAAAATACCTGCAAGGATTACCGGGATTCCCATTTTTGTATGGAAGATTCCGGTAATTAATCCTGCCAGCATACCGGATATGGTAGCGGCAAGGATTGCTATCCAGATATTCTGTCCAGAAGCAATCAGAGTAACACAGACAGCACCGCCAAGACTCATGGTTCCATCCACGGTTAAGTCTGCCACATCCTGTATTTTAAAAGTGATGTATACACCGATTGCCATAATACCCCAGATTAATCCCTGGGCTACAGCACCGGGCATAGCGTTTAATAAATCAGCAATTTGCAATTCCACAATAAGTTCCTCCGGTTTCTAAATAAATAATTCAAAAGTAAAAATTACTCAGACATGTCTAAAGCTTCGTAATCGTCTGGGACAGTGATGCCAAGCTTCTCACAGATGTCAGGGTTGTACTGTTTGGTAACTGCTGGAGCAAATTCAACTTCCATAGTGGATGGGTCTGCACCATTTACTAAGATTTCGTATGCCATTTTACCTGTCTGATATCCAAGGTCATAGTAGCTGATGGATAAGGTAGCAACACCACATCCTTTACAGATACCGGCTTCCCCTGCAATAATTGGAATACCGGCTTCCCCTGCAATGTTATTGATAACTTCTGTATTGGAAGCTGCAGTGTTGTCGGTAGGAACGTAAAGAACATCGTTTTCATTTACAGCACTCTGGACAACACTTGCAATATCGTTGGAATCAACGAAAGAATATGCAGTACAGGTGTAATTTAATTTTTCTAATTCTTCTTTGATAACATCAATCTGATACTGTGAGTTTGCTTCTGCGGAGCAGTAAAGCAGTCCGACATTTTTAGCGTCCGGGAATAATTCATTTAACATAGCTGCCTGCTCGGACAGAGGAGCTAAGTCAGAAGTTCCAGAAATGTTACGTCCTGTTGTGCCTGACCAGCCAGAAATGTCAAGAGCAGTTGCGTAATCTGTTACGGAAGTTCCAAGAATAGGAATATCTGTAGTTGCAGCAGCTGCAGACTGAAGAGGAGCAGTTGCATTTGCAAGAATCAGGTCTTCGTTTTTGGAAACGAAGGAGTTGACGATAGTTGCACATGTGGCAGAATCACCCTGGGCGTTCTGCTCGTCAAAAACAACGTCATCACCTAATTTCTCGGTAAGATAGTCTTTGAATCCTTTTGTTGCAGCATCTAATGCCTCATGCTGTACGAGCTGACAGATGCCAACGGTGTACTTCGCGTTGGATGAACTTTTCTCTGTAGCGTCAGCGTTTTGGGTATCTCCTGCTTTGGAGCCACAGGCGGTCATGCTGAGCGCAAGAACTGCTGCAACTGAAAGAGAGAGAAATTTCTTCATTTTTTTCATAATAATTTCCTCCTGAAATATGTAATATTTTTTTGATTTAACGCGTTCGTGCGTCTGTGCGTTTATGCATTAAAGCGTTAATTCGAATAGACTAATTATAATAAGTAGAGAAAAATAAGTCAATAAATTAAATCCTATTTTTATCAGGAAAAATTAAGAGAATGTTAATGTTTTTGCAAAAGGGACTGTGCTAATATGTGCAAAGAGAGTTTTGGAAAGGAAATAATGAATATACTGGATATTATATTCCCAAGAAGATGCCCGCTGTGTGATGAGGTGATACCGCCGGATGGAAAAATCTGCCCGGAGTGCATCGGAAAGGCAGAACTGGTGAAGGAACCGGTCTGTAAACGGTGCGGAAAACCCATTGGGAATGCCAGGAAGGAATATTGTGGTGACTGTGACCGGAAAAAACATTTTTTTGATTCGGGAAAGGCAGTATTTGTCTATCAGGGGGCAGTGCAACACTCGCTGTATCGTTTTAAATATGCCAATCGGCGTGAATATGCAGCTTTTTATGGAAAAATGGCATGTATACAGTATGCCCGGTGGATTTCAAGACTGGGGATAGATGCAATCATACCGGTTCCGCTGCATCGGAAACGCAGGAGGGAGAGAGGGTATAATCAGGCAGAACTCTTTGCAAAGGAAATAGGAAAACGTACCGGAATTCCGGTAGAAACGAAATTGCTATATCGGTGTATAAATACCAGACCCCAGAAGGAACTTAATGACCAGGAACGCAAGAAAAATCTGAAAAAGGCTTTTACAATCGCACAAAATATAGTACAATTAAGAAAAGTTCTGCTTGTAGATGACATTTACACAACTGGAAGTACCGTGGATGCAGCAGCAGAATGTTTGAAGGTATCAGGAATACAAGAGGTTTATGTACTTTGCATTAGCATTGGCAGGGGACATTAGGAGGAGAAAGAATGGACGTAAGAAACTGCAAAGGATGCGGAAGATTATTTAATTATTATGGGGGCGTACCGTTATGTAAAGCCTGCAAAGATAAACTGGAAGAGAAGTTCCAGGAGGTAAAAGAATATTTGCGGCAGAACCCGAATACTCCGATACAGGTTGTATCGGAAGATAATAATGTTTCTGTAAAACAGATTAAACAGTGGGTGCGTGAAGAAAGACTTGTCTTTTCAGAAGATTCACCACTTGGTCTGGAATGTGAAGGCTGTGGAACAATTATCAAAACAGGGCGTTTCTGTGAGAAATGCAAACGTAAAATGGAAACGGACTTCCAGAGTGTAATAAAGAAAAAACCGGTGGAGCCTCAGTTGGATAAGAGACCGAAGGAAAGAGATAAGATGAGATATCTGTAACTGTAGATTAAGAACTGCCGCAGTGACTGGTGGCAGTTTTTTCTTTTCAGAAGATAATATCTATGTTATACTAAAGAGAGTTTGTTTAGGAGCAGAGTATGATTAGTAAAGAACGCGTCAGACATATGACAAAGCTGTCAGAATTCGAAAATGAAGAAAGTAAAGCCTGCCAGAAAGCAACACAGTATTTTAGAAGAGATTATGTTGCCATGGAGTTGATAAAAAGCTTTTTTGCCGGAACCATTGCGTTCGGACTTCTTTTTGTGCTGTGGCTTTTTTACGACATGGAGAATCTGGTAAAGAAAATTAATGATATGAATATGATTGGATTTGGCATCCGGATTGTAATGGTGTATCTGGTATTTCTGGCTGCTTATCTTATGATTACTTATATTATTTATAATCGTAGATATACAAAGGGGAGAAAACAGGTAAAGGAGTATTATAACAGACTGAAGAGAGTGAGCAGTCTGTATCGTGAGGAAGAAAATATATCTAATACGGATGACTGGGAGGTTTAGGATGACGGGTTTACTCGAACTGAAGGAGCGGTTAATCCGCTTTTTTGGAAAAAATGAAATATATGTGGTGCCGGTACTTAAGTTTATTCTGGCAACAGTGGTATTTCTGCTGATCAATCAAAATATTGGCTATATGACCAGACTGGCCGGACTTCCGGTAACACTGGTACTGGCACTGTTATGTGCGGTTCTTCCGGTCAATGCTATCCTGTTGTTTGCGTTCATTCTGATTGCTGCACATTTATTTGCACTGTCTATGGATGTATGCGTGGTAGGACTGATTCTTATGCTGGTTATCGCACTGCTGTATTTACGGTTTTCACCAAAAGATGGTTATTATGCAGTGCTGACACCGATAACATTTGCATTACATACCCCATATATCATGCCGATTTCAGCAGGACTGTTACGGACACCGGCATCTGCTGCATCTATTGTGAGCGGAACTGTGATGTTTTATTTCCTGAAGGGAATAAAGGAAAATGAGGCAGTATTAAGTGCAGTGGAAGAGGACAGCAATGCGGCTTCTAAGATGGTGGTAGCAATCAACCAGCTGCTGGGAAATAAGGAAATGTATCTGGTGCTGGCAACTTTTATTGTGATTTTACTGGTGGTTTATGTAGTGCGCCGCCTGTCTATAGATCATGCATGGACAGTGGCATCACTGGCGGGTATTCTGATTGGACTTACTGTGCTGACCAGCGGTTTTGTAATGCTGGGCATCAAGGGACGAATCGTCTGGATTATTGTAGGAGGCGTAATTTCTACGGTGATTGCATTGATACAGCAGTTCCTGTTCTTTAACCTGGATTATAGCAGGACAGAACGGGTACAGTTTGAGGATGATGAATATTACTATTATGTAAAAGCGGTACCGAAGATTTATGTTACAACCAAGGAGAAAAAGGTAAAACGTATCGCAGCCAAGGATGAGGAAAAAGAACGTATTTCCCGCAAAGCATTGGCAGAGGAAATGGATATAGACGAAGATTTGCTGAAATAAGACAGAGAGGAAGTGGAACAGGTGCAGTCATTTTTGACAGTGTTGGAAAATTTTAAAGAAAATTATCTGGCGTGGGTAAGCGTTTTGAACATTACGGTATCAAAGACTGATATTGTAGAAATGCTTATTATTGCATTCCTGTTTTATCACGTCCTGAAATGGATTAAGGATACACGGGCATGGATGCTGTTAAAAGGAATTCTTGTGATTTTAGCGTTTGTACTTGTGGCAGCAATCTTCCAGATGAATACAATTCTCTGGATAGCAGAGAAGACGATTAATGTAGCAATTATTGCAATCGTTGTTATCTTCCAGCCGGAGCTCCGGAAAGCACTGGAAGAATTGGGACGAAAAAAATTTATTTCATCCCTCTTTTCTTTTGATTTTGGAAAAAACGGAGTGGAACGTTTCAATGACCATACGATTGGAGAACTGGTAAAGGCAAGCTATGAGATGGGTAAGGTGAAGACCGGAGCCCTGATTGTAGTGGAAAATGAAATTATGCTGACAGAATACGAAAGAACTGGTATTGCGCTGGATTCCCTGGTATCAAGCCAGCTTCTGATTAATATATTTGAAAAGAACACTCCGTTACATGACGGAGCTATTATTGTACGTGGGGACAGGGTTGTCTCTGCAACCTGTTATCTGCCACTGTCTGACAGCCTGGAACTGAGCAAGGATCTGGGAACCAGACATCGTGCAGCAGTTGGAATTAGTGAAGTGAGTGATTCTCTTACAATTGTGGTATCAGAGGAAACCGGAAAGGTTTCTATTGCGATGGGTGGACAGCTGTACCGTAATGTGGATGCGGAGTTTCTGCGCAGCAAACTGAAATTTCTCCAGAGCAGCAATATCGAACCAAAGCGCTTCCAATTACTGAAGAGGAGGTTACGCAATGTTAAAAAAGCTGACAAAACTGGTGACGAATAATTTTGGACTGAAGGTTGCAGCATTATTCTTCTCTGTTGTGCTGTGGCTTGTTGTTGTCAACATTGATGATCCGACACAGGCGAAGAACTTTACCACGTCTATTACGATAACCAATTCGGATTATATGACACAGCAGGGCAAATACTTTGAAGCAAAGGACAGTAATCTGCAGGTAACCTTTAAGGTTTCTACTGTGCGTTCTGTTATGAAGAACTTGAGCAATACTGACTTCCGGGCAGTAGCAGATATGGAAAATGTTGAGCAGGTAGACGGTGTATACCGGGTACCGATTGAGATAACTGCAACACGATATGCGTCTGCGGTGAACTTCCAGGGCAAAACACAGTATATGGAAGTAAATGTAGAAGATCTGATGCTGTCACAGTTTTCTATTAAGGCAAAAACAGTAGGAGATGCAGCTGAGAATTATGCAGTGGGAGATGTGCGGGTATCTCCGAACATCTTAAAAGTAACCGGACCGGAATCGGTGGTGAATCAGATTGATCATGTAGAAGCAACCATTGATGTAACAGGTGCATCCGCAGACTTGACGGATAGTGTAGTCCCGGTTGTATATAATGCAAACGGTGAGGCGGTAGACACCTCAAAGCTGAATTTTAATATTGATAAAGTGACAATTTCGGCTACAATACTTAATATCCGTAACCTTTCAGTAGAAATTGAACCGAGTGGAACGGTTGCAGATGGATTTGTATGCACCGGAGTGACGATTAATCCGAATAAGATAGCGATAAAGGGAACACCGGAAGCACTGAACGCAGCCGGAAGTATTGTGATTCCGTCAGACCAGCTGGATATCAGCGATGCAACTGGCAATGTAGTGAAGACAATTAACATTTCTTCTTATCTGCCGGATGATGTAGAGGTGGTCGATGCTGACAATCTGAATGTTGAAGTAACCGCAGTGGTGGAGCAGATTGTATCAGAATCTTATAGCATACCGGTTGAAAACATTGCAATTCAGAATCTGAAAGAGGGTTATGAAGCAGTCTTTGCAGAGAGTACAGTTACAATAACCTTAAAGGGACTGCGGAATGATCTGGATAAACTTATGGCAGACAGCATTAAGGGAAATGTAAATGCAGCAGGACTGGCAGAAGGTAATCATACCGTAACAGTTACCCTGGAGCTGGATGACAGCTTATATTCCGTAAATGGAACACAGTCTGCAGTGATAACCATAACAAAGAAATCAGAAAATACATCAGATACTACAAATACCGGAAATGACAATGGAACCCATACGGGTTCGAATGGTGGTACAGAAACGGGAACGGGCAGTACCAATGGAAATAATACGAATAATGGAAATTCGGAGGAAGATTAGAAAATGAGCAGAATGTTTGGAACAGATGGTGTAAGAGGTGTTGCAGGAGCGGAGCTGACTATTGAACTGGCAACAAAGCTTGGGCAGGCAGGTGCCTATGTGCTGACGAAAGAGCAGGAACATCAGCCGACATTAATTGTAGGATGTGATACAAGAATTTCAGGTGGAATGCTTGCCAATGCACTGATGGCAGGAATCTGTTCTGTAGGAGCCAATGCAATCTATGCAGGGGTAATGCCGACACCGGCGATTGCCTATCTGACCAGAAAACATAAAGTAGATGCAGGCGTTGTGATTTCTGCATCCCATAATCCGATGGAATTTAACGGAATCAAATTCTTTAATGGAGACGGATATAAGCTTTCTGATGCGTTGGAGGATGAAATCGAAGAGCTGATCCACAATAATATGAAAGATGTTGTACTGCCGATTGGATCCGGTGTGGGAAGAATTGACTATCGTTTTGATTTGCGTGATGAATATGTGAAATTTATGAAGAAATGTGTGCCGGTTGATTTGACCGGTATGAAGATTGTGATAGACTGTGCAGAGGGTGCATCCTACTATACATCGGTTAAGACATTAAAAGACCTGGGTGCAGATCTGGTTGCTATCCATACGAAGCCCGATGGAACCAATATCAATGCCAACTGCGGTTCCACCCATATGGAAGAACTTCAGGCAAGGGTTGTTTATGAAAAAGCAGACGTTGGCCTTGCATTTGATGGCGATGCTGACCGTATGCTTGCGGTAGATGAAAAAGGTAACCTGGTGGATGGCGACCAGCTTATGGCAATCTGTGGATACCATATGAAGAAAAAAGGAACTTTAAAGAAAAATACCATTGTAGTAACCGTTATGACCAATCTTGGTTTCAGTCTGATGGGAGAGCGGGAAGGCATCCATGTAGAGAAAACCAAGGTCGGAGACAGATATGTCCTTGAAAATATGCTGGAGAATGGCTATAATATCGGGGGTGAGCAGTCCGGACATATTATATTCTTAGATGATAATACAACCGGTGACGGACTTCTTTCCGGACTTCATTTATTACAGGTAATGAAGGAAACCGGCAGGAAATTATCTGAGCTGGCAGAGGTGATGGAAGTATTGCCGCAGGCACTTGTAAATGCCAAAGTGCCGAATCACAAGAAAGAAAAATTCATGGAATATACTGAGATTGCAGAGGCAATCAAGGCATTGGAAGAGAAATTCAATGGGGAAGGAAGAGTGCTGATTCGTCCATCCGGAACCGAGCCGCTGGTAAGAGTTATGATTGAGGGAAAGAACCAGAGCGAGATTGAAGAAGAAGCACAGAAGCTGGCTGAATTAATTACCAACACAATGCTGTAATCAGGAGGGGAATAGAAATGGTAAGTCAGAAAGTTAAAATAAAGAATCCAACAGGATTACATTTGCGTCCGGCAGGAATACTCTGCAAGGAAGCAATGCAGTATAAATCATTAGTAACATTTCATTATCGCGGAAATACCGCTAATGCCAAAAGTGTTTTAAGTGTACTGGGTGCGTGCATCAAATTTGGAGATGAAATCGAATTTGTCTGCGAAGGTGATGATGAGGACGAAGCATTAAAGGCAATGGTAGAAGCCGTAGAAAGTGGATTAGGAGAATAAAAGATGAAAAAAATACTGGTAACTGGATGTAATGGACAGTTAGGAAGAGCAATTCGCAAGGAATATGCAGCAAGTGATGTGGAATTTATCAACACAGATGTAGTAGAAGGAGAAGGTGTTGTATCTCTTGATATTACTGATGTAGATGCAGTACTGAAGCTGGTACGTGCAGAGAAACCGGATGTTATCATCAACTGCGCCGCACATACCAATGTAGACAAGTGTGAGGAACAGTGGGATCTTGCATATAAGATTAATGCAATCGGACCAAGAAACTTAAGTATTGCAGCAACCGAAGCAGATGCAAAAATGATTCATGTATCTACGGATTATGTTTTTGAAGGAAATGGGACAAGACCATACACAGAGTTTGATGCACCAAATCCGGTAAGTGCTTATGGAAAGACCAAGCTAGAGGGTGAAAACTTTGTAAAGGAATTTGCAAAGAAACATTTTATCTTAAGAACAGCATGGCTTTATGGGGATGGAAAGAACTTTGTCAAGACAATGCTGGCATTGGCAGAGAACCATGATGAATTAAATGTAGTCTGTGACCAGGTGGGAACACCTACCAGCGCAGTGGAATTAGCAAAAATGATTCATTATCTGGAAGGCACAGAGAATTATGGAACCTTCCATGCAACCTGTGAAGGAGATACCAACTGGGCAGATTTCGCAGAGGCAATTTTCAAAAGAGCAGGAAAGAATGTAAAAGTAAATCATGTAACCAGTAAGCAGTACAAAGAGATGAATCCGGCATCCGCTAACAGACCGGCATACTCTATCTTGGAGGATTATATGATTAAGCTTACCAGTGACTTTGTAATGGCAGACTGGCAGGATGCACTGGATGTCTATATGAAAGAACTGTTGGGATAATAGGTGAAAAAATGGAACCATTAGTAAGCGTATGTATTCCGGCATATAATAATGCGGAATACATTAAAGATACGATTGATTCAATTCTAAATCAGACATATCAGAATATAGAGCTTGTAATTGTGGATGATAATTCAAAAGATAATACTTATGAACTGATTCGGGAAATCGGGGATGAGAGGATTAAGCTTTATCATAATGATAAGAATCTTGGAATGTCAGGAAACTGGAACCGCTGTCTTTCCTTATGCACCGGTAAATATGCAAAGCTTGTCTGTGCAGATGATATTTTATCACCGGATGCATTGAAGCGGGAAGTAGATGCTTTAGAGGCAAATCCTACAGCAGTGATTGCAGAAAGTGATACCAAGCTGATTGATTTAAATGGAAAAGGAAAAGGCTTTTATAAACGCTATAAGAAGAGCGGACTGGTAGATGGAAAAGAAATCTGCCGGAAGGGCTTCTTTTCACAGGATTATTTCGGAGCACCACAGGCAAATACTTTCCGGAGAGATGTGGCAGAGAAAATCGGAGGATTTGATACAGATTATACCTATATCTTAGACTATGATTTCTTTGTTTCCCTGGCATGTGAAGGCGATGTTTATATCATACACGAACCACTGAATTTCTTCCGTGTGCGAAAAGGTTCAAATACCGGAGAAGTTATGGGGGGCAACAAGGAAAAAACAAAAGTATATGTAGAGGAACATCTGCATTTACTGGAGAAAAACAAAGAACGCTTGAAACTGACACCGAAAGATATCAGACGCAGTGTTATGATTCGCAAGTTCCGCTGTTTTGCGGCATCTGTATATCTGAAACTGTTTGTGCATAAATAAGCGAAAGGGGACTAAAATGGATAAAATTGCAGTATTGATTCCCTGCTATAACGAGAGTAAAACAATCGTAAAGGTAGTAGAGGATTTTAAACGGGTAATTCCGGAAGCTGTTATTTATGTATATGATAATAATTCCAATGATGGAACGGACGAGCTCGCAAGAAGTGCCGGTGCGGTCGTACGTTATGAATATCAGCAGGGAAAAGGAAATGTTATTCGAAGAATGTTCCGTGAAATTGATGCGGAATGTTATATCATGACAGATGGAGATGATACCTATCCGGCAGAATCAGCACCGGAGATGATTAAACAGGTGCTAGAGCATGGAGCAGACATGGTAGTAGGAGACAGACTTTCTTCTACTTATTTCCAGGAAAATACCAGACCATTCCACAATTTTGGTAATTCCCTGGTGCGTAAATCTATCAATCTTTTCTTCCACACGGATATTAAAGATATTATGACAGGTTATCGTGCGTTCAGTTATCAGTTTGTAAAATCATTCCCGGTATTATCCAAGGGATTTGAAATTGAAACAGAAATGAGCATTCATGCAGCAGATAAGAATATGCAGGTAGACAATGTGATTATTGAGTACCGTGACAGACCGGAGGGAAGTGTATCTAAGCTGAATACCTATTCAGATGGGTTTAAGGTGCTGCGTACCATTGCAAGACTGTACCGGACCTATAAGCCAATGTCATTCTTTGGCATTATTGCATTTATACTGGCTGCTCTTGGAGTTGGTTTCCTGATACCGGTATTGGTAGTATATGCAAAGACCGGAATGGTGCCGAACTTTCCGACTTTATTTGCTTGCTGTTTTACGATATTGGCAGCAACCCAGGCATTCTTCTCGGGACTTATCCTGCAGACCATTGGACAGAAGAACCGGCAGGATTTTGAAATGGAACTGCAGGCAATCGAAGAGAGAAAGAAAAGACTGGATAAAGAATAGAACTGTTAAATTATGTACAAAAATGTGCACAAACTTCTAAAAAGTTGACAAATAAATGAGGACTGTGCCATAATAAAACGATTTTTAAATCAGGAGGAGAATAAGATGAGAACTTATTTAGTAACTGGAGGAGCCGGATTTATTGGTTCAAACTACATTCACTACATGTTTCGTAAATACGACAATGAGATTCGTATTATCAATGTAGACGCATTAACTTATGCAGGAAACTTGGAAAATTTAAAAGACATCGAGAACAGAGACAACTATACATTTGTAAAAGCAGATATTACAGACAAAGAAGCAATCCGCAAAGTGTTTGCAGAAAATGACATTGACCGCGTGGTACATTTCGCGGCAGAGAGTCATGTTGACCGTAGTATCAAAAACCCTGAAGTATTCGTTCATACCAATGTAATGGGTACTGCAGTTATGTTAAACTGTGCAAAAGAAGCATGGGAACTTCCGGATGGAAGCTTCAAGGAAGGTAAGAAATTCCTTCACGTATCCACGGACGAAGTATATGGTTCCCTTCCGGATGATGGAAAGAGCTTCTTCTATGAGACAACACCATATCAGCCACACAGCCCATACTCTGCAAGTAAGGCATCTTCTGATATGTTAGTAAAATCTTATATTGATACTTATCATTTCCCGGCAAATATTACCAATACATCCAATAACTATGGACCTTACCAGTTCCCGGAGAAACTGATTCCGTTAATCATCAACAATGCTTTACACGGAAAGAAACTCCCGGTATATGGTGATGGAATGAACATCCGTGACTGGTTATATGTAGATGACCATGCAAAGGGAATCGATATGGTTCAGGAGCAGGGACGTCTTGGACAGACTTATAACATCGGTGGACACAATGAGAAGCGTAATATCGAAATCATCAACATCATTATTGAAACTTTACAGGAGATTCTTCCGGATGATGATCCAAGAAAAGCAAATGTAAGCAAAGATTTAATCACTTACGTAGAAGACCGTAAAGGACATGACAGACGTTATGCAATCGCTCCGGACAAAATCAAAGCTGAGATTGGCTGGGAGCCGGAGACCATGTTCAAAGATGGTATCAAGAAGACAATTGCATGGTATCTTGAGCATGAAGACTGGATGAACAATGTAACCAGTGGTGACTACCAGAAATATTATGCAGATATGTATAAAGATAAATAAATAGAAGTATAGAAAGAGAAGCGGATAGGAAAATACAAGACCTGTCCGCTTTTTTTTGTGCGTTTTCGCCAGTATTTCCACGGGTACTACAGAAATTATTAAGGAAAATATAGATGAAAAATACGATGTAATATGTTATAATTAAATGATTTATTAGGTGAAAGAATGCGTTGGAGAACGTAAACAATATGATTAAGGAGGATTTTTCCATGAAAGGTATTATTTTAGCCGGAGGTTCCGGAACAAGACTTTATCCATTAACCAAGGCAGTATCCAAACAGATTATGCCGGTATATGACAAACCAATGATTTATTATCCATTATCTACACTGATGTTAGCAGGAATCCGTGAGGTTCTGGTTATCTCTACACCAAGAGATCTTCCAGTATTTGAGGAGTTATTAGGGGATGGAAGCCAGCTTGGAATGTCTTTCTCTTATGCAGTACAGGAACAGCCAAGAGGACTTGCAGATGCATTTATCATCGGTGAGAAATTCATTGGAAACGATGCAGTAGCATTGGTGTTAGGCGATAATATTTTCTATGGACAGAGCTTCTCTAAAGTGCTTCGTAGTGCAGCAGAGCGTACAGAGAGCCAGCCGGGAGCAACCATTTTCGGATATTATGTAAAAGATCCAAGAGAATACGGTGTAGTAGAATTTGATGAGAATGGTAAAGCATTGTCAATTGAAGAAAAACCGGCTCAGCCAAAATCCAATTATGCAGTTCCGGGACTCTATTTCTATGACAATGATGTAGTAGAGATTGCCAAGAATGTAAAACCATCTGCAAGAGGAGAAATTGAAATTACAAGTGTTAACAATGAATATCTGAACCGTGGAACCCTTCAGGTTGAGACCTTAGGAAGAGGATTTGCATGGTTAGATACCGGAAACCATGACATGCTTCTTGATGCAGCAGACTTCGTAGCAGCATTCCAGAAACGTCAGGGATTATATATTTCCTGTATCGAAGAGATTGCATACAAGAGAGGATTCATCGATAAAGCACAGTTAGAGAAGCTGGCGCAGCCATTACTTAAGACTGCATATGGTCAGTATCTGATGGACGTTGCTAACGGATTATAAAATAGAGTTGGGTATTATTGTAGAAAAGCGAGGAAGAGAAAAATGGGAAAAATCAAAGTAACAAACGACTGTAATGGAATCAAAGGATTAAAAGTAATTGAACCTGCAGTATTCGGAGATGCAAGAGGATACTTCATGGAGACCTATAACTATAATGATTTCAAGGAAGCAGGAATTGACTGCGAATTCGTACAGGATAACCAGTCTGCATCCAAGAAAGGTGTACTTCGTGGACTTCATTTCCAGTTAAACTATCCACAGGACAAGCTGGTGCGTGTAGTAAACGGTGAAGTATTTGACGTCGCAGTTGACTTAAGAGAAGGTTCTGAAACCTTTGGAAAATGGTTTGGAGTTACTTTGTCTGCTGAGAATAAGAAACAGTTCTTCATTCCAAAGGATTTTGCACACGGATTTATCGTATTAAGTGATTATGCAGAATTCTGCTATAAAGTTACTGATTTCTATCATCCAAACGATGAGGGCGGACTTCTGTGGAATGACCCTGACATCGGAGTAGAATGGCCGATGCCGGAAGGAATGACAGAGGCAGACTTGATTTTATCCGACAAAGATAAAGTATGGCATGGCATCAAGGCATATGCAGAGAATAAGAATAACTGCAGGAAAGACTGATAGGCAGTTGAAGTAACATAAGGAGTAAATGATATGTCTAAGAAGAGACTCGCAGCCAGCCTGCTGGTGGTACTGTTTGGTATATTGGCGAACATCCTGATTTTCAGATATGAACCGGCTTTAAGTGAGAAGAAGGTTACGGTAAAGGTAACGCTTACTTCCGATGAAGAAAATTATATGGAGATGTTCTATCTGACAGACGGCCAGAAAATGCCGGATGATTTCAAGGCAGAACAAAGCAGCGGAGTAAATTATAAAAAAGCTGGAACAGAGAAAACGTTAGAATATGCCGTACCGGCAGATGTTTCATATCTTCGCTTTGATTTGGGAAGCGGAGCATCCGAGACAACTATTTCCGGCATAACCATTGAAAGTAATGGAAAAACTGCGGTAATAGATCAGAATGTTTTTTCAGAAACAGTGCGTCTGCAGGAAGTAAAACAGAATAATGTTTCGGACGGTATTACCCTGACAGCAGAAAAAGAGGATCCTTATCTGGTATGGAATACAGAGAACTGGGGAATTGCGAAGCTGGTAAAGGACAGCCTGTGGCTTCGGTATCTTCTGGTTAAAATCCTTGCGTGTGTTGTATTAGATATCATTCTTATTGTTGCATTAAAAGCAGGTAAAAAGCTGATTGTTCTTCCGAAAGAAGTGTATCAGAACAGAAAGCTGCTCTGGAATTTGTCAAAGAATGATTTTAAAACTAAATTTGCAGGTTCCTACCTTGGTATTATCTGGGCATTTATACAGCCGATTGTAACGGTAGTGGTATACTGGTTCGTATTTGAAAAGGGATTAAAGGCTGGAGGAATCAACACCAGAGCAGGAATTGATGTTCCGTTTGTACTCTGGCTGGTTGCAGGTCTGGTGCCTTGGTTCTTCTTCCAGGATGCATTAAATGGTGGAACCAATGCACTGATTGAATACAGCTATCTGGTTAAGAAGGTTGTATTTAAGATAAGTATTCTCCCAATTGTGAAAGTAGTATCTGCACTGTTTGTACATGTATTCTTCGTAGTATTTACGCTGGTGCTGTATAGTGCATATCACTATTATCCGGATTTATATACATTGCAGATTGTGTATTATACCTTTGCCATGTTTATTATGGTATTGGGAATCGTGTATGCAACCTGTGCGATTGTAATCTTTTTCCGTGATTTAACACAGGTGATTAACATTGTTCTGCAGGTTGGGATGTGGATGACACCGATTATGTGGAACATTGATACCATGGAATTATCTCCAGTGCTGATTACCATATTCAAACTGAATCCGATGTACTATATTGTGGCAGGATACCGGGATGCGTTGATTAATAAGGCGTGGTTCTGGGAAAATGCACCACTGACTTTATACTTCTGGCTTCTGACAGCAGTATTATTCGGTATCGGAACCATGATATTTAAGCGGTTGAAGATTCATTTTGCAGATGTATTATAGGAAGGCATAGGATATGAGCGAAGTAGCAATTAGAGTAGATGATGTAAGTAAATTATATAAGCTTTACGATAAACCTTCAGACAGACTGAAGGAATCGTTAGGCTTGACACGAAAGAAATTATATAAGGAACATTATGCACTGCATAATGTTTCTTTTGATGTAAAAAGAGGAGAAACCGTTGGCATAATCGGAACCAACGGATCCGGAAAATCTACGATTCTTAAGATTATTACCGGAGTCTTGAATCCGTCCGGTGGTCATGTAGAGATTGATGGAAGAATTTCTGCACTGTTGGAGCTGGGCGCAGGCTTCAATATGGAATATACCGGAATTGAGAATATCTACCTTAATGGAACCATGATTGGTTTTTCCAGGGAAGAGATTGATGCAAAGATGCAGGATATTCTTGATTTTGCAGATATCGGTGACTTTGTGCATCAGCCGGTCAAGACATATTCCAGTGGTATGTTTGTGCGGCTGGCATTTGCGGTAGCGATTAATATTGACCCGGAAATCCTGATTGTCGATGAGGCGTTGTCGGTAGGAGACGTATTCTTTCAGGCAAAATGCTACAAGAAATTTGAAGATTTTAAGAAAATGGGAAAAACCATCCTTTTTGTCAGCCATGATCTGGGCAGTATCAGCAAATACTGTGACCGTGTTGTACTTTTAAACAGAGGAAAGAAGCTGGCAGAGGGTACACCAAAAGAAATGGTAAGCATGTATAAGCGAATCATGGTCAATCAGGATAAGGCGGAGGAAATCGCAGCACACCAGATGGACATGAGCTCCTTGGAAGAAGATGATGAAAAGGAAATCAAAGAGGCTGCCTGCGAAGGACAGTGGAAGAATCATTACAATCTGAATCCGGATGTGGATGAATATGGCAATGGTGCTGCTGAAATTGAAGACTTTGCCATAATAGATGAGAATGGTAATTATACCAATGCAATTGTAAAAGGAACACGATTCCGGCTGAAATCCAAAGTAAAATTTAAACAGGATGTTCATGATCCGATATTTACCTATACCTTTAAAAATATACAGGGTGTGGCAATAACCGGAACCAATACCATGTATGAGAAGAAGGATGTTCCATTGGCAAAAGAAGGGGAGACTTATGTTGCAACCTTTGAGCAGGATATGTTCCTGCAGGGAGGGGAATACTTATTGTCCATGAGTTGTACCGGATATCGTGACGGTGAGTTCCAGGTATACCACAGATTATATGATGTATGCAATGTGACGGTGGTTTCAGATAAAAATACCGTAGGTTTTTATGATATGAATTCTGTTACGACAGTGGAGAAGATAGAAGAGTAAAAAGATAAAGGAAAGACGGCGGAAATGACAGAAAATTGTGGGAAAGTTCAAATTGACAGAAGCAGATATCAGGCAGAGCCTGTGTTTGGGGAAGCGGTTCCGGATAAAATGATGTTAGAGGACATAAAACATTATGGGAAAGACAGCCTGCAGGAAGTGATAAAAGAACGTAAGAGTTATAATTATTTATTCTATTTGTCGGAACTCCGCAAGAATATCATAGAATGGTATCCGTTTTCCGGACAGGCAGAAGTGCTTGCAGTGGGTGCGGATACAGGAATGCTTACGGATGCACTGGCACAAAAGGCAGCGCACGTTACCTGCGTGGAAACATCGGAAACGAGAGCCGAATTGAATGCAGCATGGAACGCTGAAAAAGATAATGTCAGAATAATCCTGGGAAATTATCCGGAAGTAGAAGATAAACTCGGCAGCTATGATTACATTACACTGATTGGAGAATGGAAATATGCCAGGTCCTATTATGAGAATTCAGAAGACGCATATAGAACCTTTCTTTTGGAACTGTTAAAACATTTGAAAACCGGTGGAGAACTGCTTCTTGCTACAGAAAATAAAATGGGAATGAAATATTGGGCAGGCTGCCAGGATGATTATTATGGCGGATATTACCGGGGAATTGAAGATTATCCGGGGGAAGATAATGTCCGCACATTTTCGAAGAAAGAGCTGGAAGAGGAACTGAAGGGAATAGAGGGAATTTCCTGGAAATTCTATTATCCATATCCGGATTATAAATTTCCAATGGCGATTTATTCCGATGAATATCTTCCGAAAACAGATGAACTTACGATGAATATCCGTAATTTTGACCGGGATCGCTATGTTATGTTTGATGAAGAAAAGGCATTCGGAACGGTAATCAAAGAAGGGCTATTTTCAGAATTTTCCAATTCGTTTATGGTAACTATCAAAAAGGAGCAGTAGCATGAAAACAGTAGTATTCGCAAAATATTCAAATGATCGTGCAGATGAATTTGCAATATGTACGGAAATACTGAAGAATGAAAATGGAGAGAAAAGCATCCGCAAACGTCCGGTGGAAAAAGAGGGAATCCATCATGTGCAGGGCGTTTATGAAAACTATCTGAAGCTTAAGAGGCAGTATCAGAATGTTTTCGGTGTTGCAGCCTGTCAGATGGAAGCACAGGCGGCAGAGTTTGAGTTTGTGAAGGGAACTGCGTTATCTGCAATATTAGAAAACTACATTGAACAGGGTGAAAAAGACAGAATAGAAGAACTGGTACGGGATTATTGCAACCGGATAACATCCATAGAACCAAAAGCAATCTTTCATGTAACAGAGGAATTTAGAAAAGTTTTCGGAGATGTAACATTTGAAAAAGAGCAGAGTTCTGCTGCAGAAATAACAGATATCGATTTGATATTTGAAAATGTTATGATAGATGCCGAAAGCTGGAAAGTAATTGATTATGAGTGGAGCTTTGCATTTCTTATTCCGGAGAAATTTGTAATATACAGAAGTATTCTTTACTGGTTTTTAAAACAGAATGTCAGCCAGTTGTTTACCTGGCAGGAGTTAATGGAATTAGTTTCGATTACGGAAGAAGAGGAAGAAAAATTCCGGAAGATGGAAGCAAATTTCCAAAAGTATGTCATTGGTGGAAAGATTCCGGTCCGGGATATGACAGAGTATCTTGGAACAAAAGCAATTCCATTTAGCGAGGTCTTGCATCCGGAGACAGAAGCAAAGGACAGGATGCAGGTTTATTATAACAGTGGAAAAGGATTTTCAGAACAGAATTCCTATTTTATCCCGCATACGGATGAAGGGGAGATGAAAGAAATCCGTATTCCTGTCAGCGAAAATGAGAAAGAAGTGCGCTTTGACCCAAGTATGGGAAAATGCGTTGTCTATATAGAATCCATACAGGATTCCAATGGAAAGAAAACTGCAGTCAAGTGGTGCAACGGACGGTGGCTTTCTAAGCAGAGTATTCTCTTTGAAGAGGAAGATCCACAGATTCTCTTTGAAATAGAACGGGGAATTTCTTATCTTGAGATAAAATGTATGGTGGCAGCATATACAGCACTTATCACAGAACTTTCCGATGTGACCAAGTTCTATGATTATGGCAAAGTAAAAAAGACTGCAGAAGAGCGGAAAAATGAAATCGAAGAGTTGAATGAGCAGATTGCACAATATGAAGAGAAACAGAAACAGGGCATAATCCGGCTGGAAGAACAGAATAGAAAGATTGAAGAAATGCGTAAACTGATTATGATAAGGGAAGATGAACTGATGTATCATAAGAATGGACTTTGGTACAGATTCAAAAATAAATTACGCAATTGGAAAAACAGGATATTACATAGAAATCGGTAATAGCTAATGGAGAACAACTATGAGTAATAGAGAAAGTTTTGAAGAATTAAAGAAAAAAATAGAACAGGCAGATGTGGTATCGTTTGATGTGTTTGATACGCTGATTTTACGAATTGTAAATACACCGGAAACCATATTTAAGCTGGTTGGAGATGTCTGCGGCATTAAGGATTATGAGCATATCCGTCAGGAAATGCAGCAGCAGGCAAGTATGGAAGCAGAAGAGAAATGGAACCAGCCTCATGCGGTTATGGATCAGATTTATGATTATATAAAGACACATTCCGGGCTTGAGATGGATTGGGAGAAAGTAAAGCAGACAGAGCTTGAAATGGAATATGATTCACTGGTTGCAAATCCGGAAATGAAAGAAATTTATGAGTTTGCTAAAGCAGCAGGCAAGCGTGTGATAGCAACAAGTGATATGTATTTAAAGAAGGATTTCTTAGAAAAAGTATTGAAAAAATGCGGATATGAAATGGATAAAATCTATGATTCTGCGGATGAGATGCATACAAAATTTCGCGGAGATTTGTACGAGCAGGTGCAGAAGGAAGAAGGAGTTCCTGCATGGAAAATCATACATATCGGTGACAACTGGGAATCTGATGTGGTAAATGCCCAGAAAGCGGGATTCCAGACCTATTATTATCCACAGGAAAAAGCAGATAATAAAAACATGCTTCCGTTCAGCATCGACGAAGGAGTAAAGAACTGTATTCACAAGGAGCATTATGAATTCTGGAAAAATTTAGGCGCAGAAGTGGGCGGACCGCTTTATCTTGGTTTATTTACCTGGCTAAAGAGCTGTCTGAAAAGGGAAAAATATGAGAAGATATTTTTCCTTGCAAGAGACGGTTATAATCTCTATCAGTTGTTTGGAAAATATACCGATGAGAAGACAGAATATCTGATGACTTCCCGCAGAGCCTTGTTATTGGCTGGAATCAGTAAATTAGACGAAGAAACCATGCAGATTCTTCCACCATTTACATTAGGACAGACCATAAAAGAAGTGTTAGAATATCTCGGAGTGCTTGAAATCTGTCAGGACAGCATAAAGGAAGCTGGCTTTGAAAGTGTAGATGAAATTATTCATACACGGGAAGAAATGGAACAGGTAAAGAAACTGTATACATTAAATGAGACAGCCTTTTTGAAAAAGTGTGAAGAAGAGAGACAGGAAGCATACCGGTATTTTAAAGAAAAAGGGTTCTTTGATGTAGACAGTATTGTATTTGACTGTGGATGGAATGGTTCCTCACAGTATCTGCTTGACCGCTTCCTGGAGTGTGTTGATTATCAGAAAAACAATAAATTCTTCTATACCGGAATTTTAAATACGGAGAAGAGTAAACGCCAGTTAAACGGAAGAAAATTCGAAACTTATCTGTTTAACTATGATGAAAATTATAATCTGCAGAATAAAGTGAAGGATTCCATTGTCATTATGGAATTGTTCTTTGGTGCACCGATGAATTCTGTTTATAAGTATGAAAACGGAGTGGCAGTATTAGAGGATATACCGGAAGAAACTGCATATAAAGAGGCAATCAGCCAGGGTATTATTGCTTTTGTGGAACGTTCTATTGACTTTGTGGAGAAATATAAGATTCGGGTGAAACAGGAACATGCTGTGACTGCTATTTTACATTTGATTCATGAGCCGACAGAAAAGGAAGCAGTTACAATAGGAAATATCGCCAATGTGGATGGATTTGCCAACCAGAAAGCAGTTATAAAATATATCGCAAAACTGGATGAAGCGTCATATAAAGAAAATCCACAGATTGAAATATACTGGGCGGAGGGCTTGTTCAAGAGACCGGACATCGATGAAAAGTTAAAAAAGCAGATTGCGCAGGATCGTCATCTGAATTATAAGGATGCGGAAACAGATGATGCAGAACAGGCAAAAGAAAGTCTTTATGAAAAAGATTTAAAGAAGTATGGAAAAGTTACGGCTGATTTCCTGGAAGAAGAAAGAAAGCACAAAAATAAAGATCCATACCAGCGTTTTATCAAAGAGAATGAGACCAATATCGTTACAGGAAGAACCTTTGAGCAAAATCCGCTCATTTCATTTGTAGTGCCGGTATATAATGTGCCGGATGACATGCTGACAGCCTGTATCGATTCCATTATCGGACAGACTTATAAGAACTGGGAATTATGGCTGGTGGATGATTTCTCATCCTGGGAGTCCGTGCGTGAAGTGCTGCGCAGCTATGAAACCACACCGGGAGTTCATGTCATCTATCGTACAGAGAATGGAAATATTTCCAAAGCAACAAATGATGGAATTGCAAAAGCAAGTGGTGAATACATCGCATTTATGGACTGTGATGATGTAATAGAATTAAATACGTTAGAAGAAATGGTGGCATTAATCAACGAAAATCCTGAGCTGGATTTCATTTACAGTGATGAGGACAAGCTGACAGAGGATGGAACCAGAAGACATTCTCCGTTCTTTAAGCCAGACTGGTCACCGGATACTTTCTTTTCGATTATGTATACCAACCATCTTGCAATATACCGTACCGCATTGGTGCGCAAGACCGGCGGACTGCGTACGGAATATAATGGAGCACAGGATTATGATTTTACCCTGCGCTTTACAGAACTGACGGATTATAAGCGGATTGGCCATGTGAAGAAAGTATTATATCACTGGCGTGAACGGGCAGAATCCATTGCAGCGAAGATGGAAGCAAAGCCATATGCACTGGAAGCGATGAAGCGCCTGAAAGAAGAAACGCTGGAAAGACGCGGATTAAATGGAACCGTGGAATTCGTCAGTGACATGTATCAGTACAGAGTCTGCTATGAAGCAGAGGGTAATCCGAAGGTCAGCATTGTCATTCCATCCAAGGATAATTTCAAAATATTAAAGCAGTGTATTGATTCCATAAAGCAGTGCACCATTTATGAAAATTATGAAATTATTGTAGTGGACAATGGCAGTAACGAAGAGAATAAAGCACAGATAGAGAACTACTTGGAAGAACAGAAGGCAACCTATGTTTATGAGCCGATGAATTTTAATTTCTCGAAGATGTGCAATCTGGGAGTGAAAGCATCGGATGGAGAATATATTCTGCTTTTAAATGATGATATTAAAGTATATCGTGCAGAGTGGCTGTCTCTTCTGGTGGGACAGGCATCCCTTGATTATGCCGGAGCAGTCGGTGCGAAATTGTTATATCCGGAGACCGACATTATCCAGCATATTGGAATTGCAAATCTTAAGATAGGGCCGTCTCACAGTGAAATAGGATTTTCGGATTCCAATATCTATTATTTTGGCAGAAACCGTGTGAATTATAACTGGCTTGCAGTAACAGCAGCATGTCTGATGGTGAAGAAGAGCAAATATGAAGAAGTAGGTGGTCTGGATGAAGAACTGACTGTTGCTTACAATGATGTAGATTTCTGCTTTAAATTGTACGAAAAGGGCTATTACAACAGCGTGCGGAATGATGTTCCAATGTATCATTATGAATCTATCAGCCGTGGCTCTGATGATGTGGATGAGAAAAAGCAGCAGAGATTGCTGAAAGAGAGAGAACACTTATATGCGAAGCATCCGAATCTGAAAGGAAAAGACCCGTTCTACAATGATAATTTAACCCAGAACAAAGTGGATTTCAGCATCAATGTAGAAGAGGAAGAACAGGAATATGCCATCTGTGAGTGGATGAAGCATTATCCGAAAAAAGTAAAAAGTGATTTCAAAGTCTGCATTGATAAAATAACAGATGATAAAGATTTTGCCATTGAAGGCTGGTGTCAGGGAGAAGACGCAGAGAGAGATAATGCGTCAGAACGTTATCTGCTGCTTCGCTCCGAGCAGGGAAAAATCTATCAGTGTAAGATGGAAAAAGTATTCCGTGAGGATGTGGCACAGTCGTTGGGAAGCACCAATTATCTGGCAGGCTTCCGCTGCCGGGTAGACCGAAACCAGATTGCGATGAATCTTCATGCGTATACCATTGGTATTATGCAGAAATATCAAAAAGAAGTCTTTATAAGATGGCTGGATGTCATGAGCGGTAGACAGGAATTAAAAGGAACTGTGGTACGTGATATTGCATTGGAAGAACGTACAGGATGGAAACCAAAACAGATACTGCACAGAATCGATGGCGTAAAGCGTACCGAAGAACTTTTTGGTATCAAAGGCTGGGCAGTATTAGAACATGCAGATAATATTAATTGTGAGACGCAGATTCTGGTTGTAGAAGGTGACAGGGCAAGAGTATGTTCCACACAGGCAAAGGAACGCTATGATGTAGCGTTATCCATGCCGCACTACAAAAATATTTATCTGTGCGGATTTGCAGCAGAGATTCCAAATGTAGGAAAGGATGCAGCCATTTTCATTGTTAAGAGGAATCTGCACAATGGAAAAGTATATTATCAGCAGTTGAGTGAATCAGAGTTACAAGAGGAAGCGTAGAAAAACAATGAAGAGAAAGTTACAGAAAGTATTTCGAAATTTGTGGACAGCAGTACTGTTATGTGCCATGGTGCTGCCGGTAAATACCGTGCAGGCGGCGGAAAAAGAGCCGCAGAGCCTAGTAGCAACGATAAATACATATTATGACGGTGGATACAGTATTATGGGACCGACAACGGTTACCATTGGACAGATGATTAATTATTATCAGGCAAATCAGGCTTATCCGGCATTTTACGCCAATACGGATGCACCAAATATTTATGTATTCTGCATGATGTATATGGAAGAATGTAATGCAGAGGGCGTTCGTGCCGAGGTGGCATTTGCACAGGCAATGAAGGAAACGGGATTTCTCCGGTATGGAAAAGATGTTCATATTGAACAGTTTAACTTTGCAGGATTTGGTGCTACCGGTAATGGCAATCCGGGTAACAGCTTTCCAACCGTTCGTATGGGAATCCGTGCCCAGGTGCAGCATTTAAAAGCATATGCGACATCGGAACCATTGAATCAGGAAGTCGTAGACCCGCGTTACAGCCTTGTAAATAAAGGCAGTGCACCATATGTGGAGTGGCTTGGCAAACATGAGAATCCAACGGGAATCGGCTGGGCAACTGCATGGGGCTACGGAAACAGTATTGTTAATGATTATATTGCAAGAATGCGGAATTATTCTACCTATTCCACCTGGTATCAGGGAGTGAACTATGAGGCAGTATACAACCCGGATTATTATATGTTACATAACCCGGATGTGGCAGCCGTATGTGGCGGAAGTTCAGACAGTCTGCTTTCTCATTTTCTGAATTATGGAATGAAGGAAGGACGGCAGGGAATTGTATATTTTGATGTAAATTCTTATAAACGCCGGTACAAGGATCTTCGAATGGCTTTTGGGAATGACCTCAAATTATATTATCTTCACTATGTATATTCCGGACAGAGTGAACACAGAATTGCATCCGGACCGGTTAACAACTTTGATGCAATAACGGTTTATAACGGAGTGGACTATGCATCAGTCTATGATTATAATTATTATGTAAATAAATATCCGGATATCCGGGCAGCCTTTGGAGATGATGATATGGCAGTTCTTGCTCACTTTGTAAATTATGGAATGAGCGAAGGACGACGGGGTAATGAGGCATTTGATATAAATTCTTATCGGAATGCGTATTCTGATCTTAGGGCAGCTTTTGGAATGGATTTAAAGCAGTATTATCTGCATTATCTATATGCCGGCAAATCGGAAAAACGTGTAACCAGTGGCGCAACAGAACTGGTTAATCCGTTGACTGTATATAATGGGGTAGATTATTCTTCTGTATACGATTATAATTATTATATCAATCTTTATCCGGATATAAGAGCAGCCTTTGGAAATGATGACAGAGCAGTCCTTGCACATTTTATAAATTATGGAATGACAGAAGGAAGAAGAGGAAATGCAACCTTTGATGTAGCTGCTTATCGTAATAAGTATGCGGATTTGCAGCAGGCATTCGGAAATGACTGGAAGGGGTATTATGAACATTATGTGCAGTATGGATTAGCGGAAGGAAGATAAAAGTAAGATGATTTATATACAAGGATGGCTTGAAGTTGTTGTTGCTTTTGGTATTCTAATTATCTATTTGATGAATTATTTTTTGTTTGGATTTGCATTTGCAACAATATGTAAAAAAGAGAAAAAAAATTTTGGCTTTTGTATGGTCTCAGGCTTTTTTATTTATTCTTTAGTTTTTGGAATTTTTGTTTTGCCATTAAAAACAAATGTGATTTCATTAAATATAATTTCTGAAATATGGAGTATAGTATGGCTGCTTACAATTTTACTAATTATAATATGCTGTTGGAAAGAATTGAAGAAACATTTGAAATTTTGGAAACAGCAATTTGTAGAAAATAAAATTGTAATAATTATTTTTAGCGGAATTACAGTAATACAACTCATTTTTGAAGAGCTATATGGGCGATATACAAATGGAAGCGGGGCAGCATGGTTTAATGCTTATGTATCTGCAGCGGTGTTTGATAATTACCTTGGAATTACTCATCCTGTGTCTGGTGAAAAAATGAAATATTTTTATGAAGCATATTTTTTACAGACATATAATGACCATTCTGCGGTAATATCTAAGCTGACAAAGTTATCTCCTTTAATTGAAACTAGAACTGTTATGTCAACAGTGGTAATCATAATAGGTAATTTGTTAATTTATGAATTGGCTAAAAGTTTATTTAAGGAAAGTAAGAAACAATATCGTATAGTTTTTTTCATACTTTATATAGCGGTTATGGGGATATTTGTTCCTTGTGTGTATTTACCTTCTTATTATTATTATTTTAGAGCATTTGAAGGAAAAAATATATTTGGAATGTTGCTTATACCATTTGTTGTGGTATGTTTATTAAAATTGTATGATAAACCGAATAATGGATATGTACAAAAATCACTTGTTTTAGGTTTACTTGGTTCGTATACATTTTGTATGTCGACAATGTATATTTTACCATTTATTTTTTTGAGTTATATACCTATGGTATTTTATAATAAGAAAATGTTTAAAAATTTATGTGTAGGGCTAATTCCGTGTATTGCTGTAATGGGATATTATATGTTAATTAGACAAGGTGTTATTACATTGACGATACGATAAGAGGAGAGAGAATGCATTTTAATTATGATGATTATCCAGGAACACAGTTTTTTTTGAAATGGTGTGCAGTTATTAATAGTACAATGACAAATATGGAACGTGGACTTCTGATAGGATACATTTTATTGATTATATATTACCTTATCAAGGGAAATAAGAAGGAACGAACATTTTTTTCGCTACAACCATTAGCATTAATGGTGATAATATTGAATCCGTGGGCGATGGTGGTATGGCTTAGAATATTTGGTGATTCATTGAGAAGCAGAATATTTCGTTTCTTTTGGCTACTTCCAATACTTATGACGTATTCGTATTTTTTGACTTGTTTGTATGAAAAAACTAAAAAGAAGTTTGCTAAAATAATAATTGCGTTGATTAGTATTATCGGGATTAGCCAGATTGGAATTGGAACGAGATATACATTTACAGGTGTCTATGAAAACCATGGTTATCAAATGGTAGAAAATCGATATAAAATACAAAATGATACAATCATGGCAGCAGAAATAGTAGAGAAGGATAAGAAAGATAAACAACAAGCTGTTAATGTTGCTTATGATGGAAATATGTCAATGGAGATTAGAACTTATGATGCATCGATATTATCAGCAACAGGTACTTTCTTTTCTTATCAAATTTTAGATAAGGAGACATGGGATATGCTTGTGGATGATGAAAATTGGCAAGCAATTGTAGCAGCACTTGTGAGCGGAGCTATAATGGATGAAAATTGGGTAGATAAGCATATTTTAGAGAGGGCATTTAAAAGCTTAGATATAAATTATGCAATAGTTCAAAAGGATAATTATTACTTAAGAATATGGCAGGAAGAAGCAGTACAAATAGGAAAAACTGAAAATTATATTGTATTTAAATTATAAATTAGAAGTGTGGGAAGTGTACATATGAGAAAAATAAAAATAGAGTTTTGGAAAAAAATTTATGTGAGAAGTGTAAATTTGTTAATGCTTATTTTAATTAATGGAACATTTTATTTGACATGGTTGCAGAAATGGAATATGTTGATGAATCGCTATTTTGAAAATAAAGGAAATATACTTATTTCATTGATATATTTAACTCTGAGCACGTTTTTCTTGAAAACTTGGGGGGGATTTGAGGTTGGTTATGCAAAAACGGTTAATTTAGCATTAGGACAAGTTTTTGGAATGATTTGCACTAATTTTGTAATATATATTCAGATTGTATTGATGGTTGGCGATGTTCAACTGGCTAAAAAAATAGCAATAGAAATGATGATATTATTGGTGGGAAACATAGTTATATTACTATTGTGCGATATTATATTTGTAAAATTATATAGAAAAATATTTCCACCATTAAGAATATTGCAGATTAATGGAGAACATAAAAATTTCTTGAATCAAAAAATGAGTGCAAGACGTGATAAATATAAAATTTGTGAGGAGATATCTGTATTTAAACCGGAAAATGAGATTTTTGATAAATTGAATCATTATGATGCAATTTTGTTAAATGACATACCTAGTGAATACAAAAATAAAATATTAAAATATTGTTTTGAACACTCTATCCGCGTTTATTTTACTCCAAAGATTTCGGATATTATTGTAAAAGGAACGGAAGAAATTAATTTATTTGATTCGCCGTTGTTTTTATGTAAAAACATAGGATTAACAATAGGGCAGAGGGTGTTTAAAAGGATTTTTGATATTTTACTTTCACTTGTGGGGTTGATAATTACATCGCCATTTATGCTTGTTGCTGCAATATGTATAAAAATTTATGATGGAGGTCCAGTATTTTTTAAACAGGAACGTTGTACATATGGTGGGAAAGTATTTTGGATTTATAAATTTCGCTCTATGATTGTTGATGCAGAAAAGGATGGAAAATCGAAACCAGCAACAGATGATGATGATCGAATAACTCCAGTGGGAAGATTTATTCGAAAGACGAGGATAGATGAATTGCCTCAGCTTTTAAATATATTTAAGGGAGACATGAGCATTGTGGGTCCGAGACCAGAAAGAATTGAACATATTGAAAAATATGGAAAGGAAATACCAGAATTTACGTATCGTTTAAAGGTAAAAGGAGGACTGACAGGATATGCACAGGTTTATGGTAAATATAATACAACGGCTTTAGATAAGCTCAAAATGGATTTGCTTTATATTGTTAATTATTCTATTTTGGTAGATTTTCAAATATTATTTGAAACGGTAAAAATTATATTTCAGAAAGAAAGCACAGAAGGTTTTACAGAGGAGCAAAAGCAGAAATTAGAAAATGAAAATAATGCACATTAAATATGCAGAAAAAGAGGAGGCTATAGAGTGAAAGAAAGACCAATATTAATTCATGAAGTGCGTGATATGTGGCCAGAAACTTTGGTGGTAGGATATGGGATGAAAAGATATAATCCATTTGTATGGCTGTTGCAAAAAGCAGAAAATAGTGCATATCGTAGGTCTGATTATGTTGTTTCAACTTTAGAATATGCCAAAGAACATATGCTTAAACATGGCTTAAAGGAAAAAAAATATAGATATTTAACAAATGGAGTTACACTTCAAGATTGGGAGAATCCGTTAGAACTGCCGAAAATGCATAAGGATGCTCTACAAAAAATTAAAGAGCAAGGGAAATTCCTGATTGGATATTTTGGAGGAATGACTCCACTTGATACATTAGATTTTTATCTTGATGCAATAAAAAAAGTGAATTGTGACTCGATACAGTTTGTTTTAGTCGGAGATGGACGAGAAAGAGAGCGGCTGGAACAAAGAATAAGGAGTGAAAAAATTAGAAATTGCCTCATATTGCCAAGAATAGAAAAAAAGGCCATACCTAATTTGTTAAAGTGGTTTGATTGTATATATATGGGGACGGAGTATACAGAATTAAACAAGTATGGAATTAGTCTTACGAAAATGACAGATGCCATGATATCAGGAGTTCCTATTATATTTCGAACTAATATAGATAATTTAGTAAGTCAGAATAATGCAGGGATTATTGTAGATACAAAAAATCCACAGAAATTAGCAGACAAATTTATAGAAATATATGAAATGGATGCAGATGAGCGAAGAAAAATGGGGTTAAATGGTCATAATGCGGTTGTAAATAATTATACATATGAAAAAATAGCAGAAAACTATACAAAATTGTTCCCGGCAAAGGAGAATTTACATATTTTAATGATACAACATTATGCAGGTTCAAATAGTATGGGAATGGTTTTTCGACCTTATTATCTTGCACGAGAGTGGGTAAAACGGGGATACAAGGTTGATATAATTGCGGCAAGTTATTCTCATCTTCGTGTTAAAAATCCGGAGATAGAAAAATCATTTAAAAAACAAGAAATAGATAGAATTGTATATCATTGGGTAAAAACAAGAACATATGAAGGAAATGGGATTAAAAGAGCGTTTTCTATTTTTGATTTTGTAGGTCAGACATTAGTACATGCTTCAGAAATAGCGAAAACATTGCAACCGGATGTAATTATTGCAGGCTCTACTTATATGCTAGATACTTATATAGGACAAAAAATTAGAAGAAAAACAAAATAAATGATTATACATAAAAGGAGATAAAAATGAATAAGAAATTAGTATTAGAAAAAATTGAAAAAAAGGAAATTGTAGTAGGAGTTGTCGGATTAGGATATGTAGGACTCCCATTAGCTGTTGAAAAGGCAAAGGCTGGATTTAAAACAATTGGTTTTGATGTGCAGAAATCTAAAGTTGAAATGGTGAATGCAGGACATAATTATATTGGTGATATTGTTGACAGTGATTTAAAAAAATTGGTAGAAGAAAAAAAATTACAAGCAACATCAGATTTTTCTTTTGTTAAAGACGTAGATTTTATAGCTATTTGTGTTCCAACACCATTGGATAAGCATCAACAGCCAGATATTAGTTGCGTGAAAAATTCAACGGAGGAGATTGCCAAGTATCTAAAAAAAGACACTATGGTGGTATTGGAATCAACAACATATCCGGGAACAACAGAAGAATTAATTAGACCAATTTTAGAGAAGGGATCTGGATTAAAATGTGGAGAAGATTTTTACTTAGGATTTTCACCAGAGCGTGTTGATCCAGGTAATCTGATTTATAAGACAAAGAATACCCCTAAAGTAGTTGGCGCAATTGGAAAAGATGCAACAGAAGTAATTGCAGCAATGTATCGCGCGGTACTAGAGGGTGACGTTTATGAAGTGTCTTCTCCTGCCATAGCAGAAATGGAAAAAATACTAGAAAATACTTATCGTAATGTAAATATTGGACTTGTAAATGAATTAACGATGTTATGTCAAAAAATGGGTATTAGCATGTGGGAAGTGATAGAGGCAGCAAAGACAAAGCCATATGGTTTTCAAGCATTTTATCCTGGACCAGGATTAGGTGGACATTGTATACCCCTTGATCCATATTATTTATCATGGAAGGCTAGAGAGTATGGATTTCATACATCTATGATTGAAAGTTCTATGATGATTAATGACAAAATGCCAGAATATTGCGTAGAAAGAGCTGAAAAGATTTTAAATAAATTTAAAAAGTCAATGAATGGAGCAAAGATTTTAGTATTAGGGGTGGCATACAAACAAGATATTGATGATTATCGTGAAAGTCCAGCACTCCGTGTGATTGAAATATTAAAAAGTGAGCATGCAGAGGTGAGCTATTTTGATCCATGGATTCCAGAATATAAGTATGAAGGAAAGGTGGTTAGAGGAATTGAAAAGATAGATCCGGAAATTATTTCTAGCTACGATCTTGTTATTGTGACAGCAGCTCATACAAATGTTGATTACGAGATGATTCAGAAAAATGCAAAAGCTATTTTTGATACCAAGAATGTCATGAAAAATATTTTAAAAAGAGATAATATAGAGGTATTATAAATGAATTTTACATATGAAGATTATGAAAAAATGATAGAATTATTATGGAAAAAAGGGTATTCATTTTGCAATTATAAAGAAACTTATACAGAAAAAAAAGTTTGTGTATTACGGCATGATGTGGACACAGATATTGGGGCGGCTTTGAAATTTGCTCAAATAGAAAAAAAGTTGGGTGTAAAATCGACTTACTTTATATTGAGCAGAAGTGATTTTTATAATCCATATTCAAAGCAAAATACCGATAGAATTCATAAGATACATGAATGTGGACACGATATAGGTTTGCATTTTGATGAAAAAATATGCAAAGTACAAAATGAAATAGAATGTATTTCACGAATTTCCGAAGAGGCTATATGTATGGAAAAAATGTTAAATCTGCCAATCAGTAGTGTGTCTATGCATCGCCCATCAAAACAGACTTTGGAAGCAAACTATAGAATTCCTGGGATAATAAATAGTTATTCAAAAATGTTTTTTGAAGAGTTTAAATATGTGTCAGATTCAAGGAGAAACTGGCGGGAAGATATAGAACAGATTATTGAATCGGAACAATATTCATACTTGCATATTTTAACACACCCGATTTGGTATAGAGAAAATGAATTGGAAACAAGGGAAATATTATTGGATTTTATTCGTAATGGAAATAAGGAAAGATATGTAACATTATCAGGTGAATTTACAAAACTAGAGGAGTTTGTGTCAGAAAAAGATATATAGGGAGAAAGAAAAAATGATTGTTGGAATACATCAACCGAATTTTATACCATGGATTGGGTATTTTTACAAAATATATCGTAGTGATATATTTGTTTTACTAAATGATGTTCAGTTTGTGAAGAATAGTTATGCAGATCGTAATTCCATAAAGACTTCGAATGGATGCTGCTATTTAAAGCTTCCGTTAGAAATACCATCACATACAACAAATTATAATGAAATTCGGATAAAACATGAATTAAATTGGAAAGATAAACAGCTCAAGACGATTGAAATGAATTATAAAAAAGCTCCCTTTTTTAAAGAGGTGTTTTCAGATGTCGAAATGTGGTTTTCAAGTGAAGAAAAAATGCTTGATAAATTTAATTCGAAAATAATTATGGATATATCTAAAAAGCTGAATTTTTCGACAGAATTTGTTTATTCTGGGGACTTTCATATATTAGATAAGAGTACTGATCGATTAATTGATATTATAAAATTATGTGGTGGAGATGCGTACTTTTCTGGAATGGGAGGCGCAAAATATCAAGAGGAAGAACGGTATAAAGAGGAGAAGATAAAGTTAATTTATACGGATTTTACTTATCCGGAATATCCACAATTGTGGAAAGGATTTGAAAAAAATTTGACGGTATTAGATATATTATTTAATTGTGGCTATGAAAAAAGTGCAGAGATTATAAAAGGAGCAGGAAAATGAGATATGCATTAATTGGATGTGGAAGAATATCAACAAATCATGTTAAAGCAGTTTTGAATAATCAGTTAGAGTTCGTTGCAGCATGTGATATTATTCAGGAGCAAATAACAGAATTGTTAAAAAAACACGGTTTAGAGAATATAAGTGAAATAAAGCACTATACCGATTATAAAAAAATGATAGATGAGAATGAGCTGGATTTAGTTAGTATTGCTACGGATAGTGGTAAGCATGCAGAGATAGCATTGTATTGTATCGAACATGGTATAAATATTATCATAGAAAAGCCAATGGCAATGAGTATGAAAGATGCAAATGAAATAATAAGACGTTCTGAGATGAAAAAAGTAAAGGTAGCAGTATGCCATCAGAATAGATTTAATATAGCAGTTCAGGAAATGAGAAAAGCGTTGGAAGCAGGAAGATTTGGAAAATTATCGCATGGTTCAATTAACGTTCGGTGGAATCGGAACAAAGAATATTATAAGCAAGCATCTTGGCGTGGAACATGGGCTAAAGATGGGGGATGCTTAATGAATCAGTGTATACATGGAATAGATCTTTTGCGATGGACTTTTGGAGACGAGGTAGACGAGGTATATGGGGTGACAAAGAGACAATTTCACGATTATTTGGAAGTGGAGGATATTGGAATAGCAGTAGTTAAATTTAAAAATGGTGCTGTTGCAACGATAGAGGGAACAACTAATGTATATCCACAAAATTTGGAAGAAACTCTATATGTTTTTGGCGAAAAAGGTACGGTAAAGATTGGGGGTAAGTCGACTAATAATATTGATGTGTGGAATTTTAAGGATGAATCAGAGTTAGATAGAAAAAACAAGAGTTTGGAAGAGGCAACAAGTAATGTTTATGGAAATGGACATACTAGTCTTTTTGCAGATATGATAGATGCAATAAATAATGATAGAAAGCCATATATTGATGCATATGCTGGAAGAAATGCATTAGAACTAGTATTGGCAATTTATAAGAGTCAAAAAACGGGAGATGTGGTGAAACTTCCGCTGGAAGATTTTTCAAGTATGGATATGATGGGAGAATTTTAAAATGGCAGATTTTTTTGTACATGAGAGTAGTTATATTGACAATTCTGTAGAGATTGGAGAAAATACAAAAATATGGCATTTTTGCCATATTCAGTCGGGAGCTAAGATTGGAAAAAACTGTTCTTTGGGACAAAATGTAAATATATCTAATAATGTAATAATTGGGAATGATGTCAAAATACAAAATAATGTATCAGTATATGAGGGTGTAGAAATTGAAGATGGTGTATTCTGTGGACCTTCTTGTGTATTTACAAATGATTTAACACCAAGAGCAAGATATCCCAAAGGTCATGAAAATTATAAACATACATTGATTAAGGAGGGGGCATCTATTGGTGCTAATGCTACAATTATCTGTGGGAATACTGTGGGAAGATATGCTATGATAGCAGCAGGCGCAGTGGTGACAAAAGATATACCAGACTATGCATTGGCAGTAGGCGTTCCGGCACAGGTGGTTGGAACTGTAGACAAGCAGGGAAATATAGTTTATGTATGATTTTTAAAATAATATAGAGGTTTATGAATAGGTGCATAATATAAATTAAATTTGTGTTGTGTTTTGAAGAAAGTATTGCTGGATGTACAAAGGAGAGTAAATATGCAGTTGAATAAAATTGAGAAGATTAATTTGGAAGTCAAATTGGATATTCCAAACATACTGTTGATGATATTTAGTATATGTGTTTTATTGAGTAATTTGACACCAATTCCTGGATTGTTCGGCAATGCATTGATTGCAGGTTGTGGATGCCTGCTTTTTATATATACGATATTGTATAAAAAGGATGATAAAAGAATATGGTGGGCAGTTTTACTTGCTGTAATGCTATCTTTTTGCTTAATCCTATCATCAATGTATAATCATAATGCGAGTATAAAAGAAGTTTTATGGATATGGAGTTATATGGGGGCGGCTTTAGCATTAGTGTCATTTAAAATTGATAGTAGATGGATTTCAGTAATGTTTTATGTTTTAGCTGGTTACTTCTTCCTATGTATTATTATGCGTAGGAGTGTACATTATATTCTTTATTCTACAAGTAGAAATGGAATTTCATTACTCATGATTTTTATGACATTACTTTTGTATGTTTGTAGAAAGAGTAATCAAATGAAAATTGTGTATTTGCCTGCAACTTTTAACTTGATTATATCAGTTTGGGCTTTGGGGAGAGCAGGAATTTTTACTGCAGTGTTTTTCTGGTGTGGCATTGTTATATATGGGCTGGTAGTGGAAAAAAGGAAAAATTGTAAAGAACTTTTGGAAAATATCGGACTTCTAGTAATTGCTATGTTTTTGTTAGTGGGGGTATTTCCGACTAATGAAAGTTTGTATTTGGAGAAAAAGAATACAATTGAAATGGATAGTGCTTCTATTAATAAAAAAATAGAACAAAATATACCTGAAAATAAAAATGGCATGGTCCAACCCAAAAATGAAACATTTATTTCTCGATTTTCAGAATATGGACTAAAATCTGTTAGAATTAATATTTGGTCAGAATATCTGGAAAAAACTTTAGATTCTGGAAAAAATCTCTTTTTAGGTGTGGATTGCTCAACGGGAAAATATTTGGGTACTTATAAACAACCACATAATTCATATCTTGAATTACATGCTAAGTTTGGAATAATAGGTTTTATAATAGTAATGACATTATTGATAAAAACATTTTTTTTACTTTACAGAGAAAGAGAATGGTTATGGCTAATAATATTTATAACTTGTGCAATTAGAGCAATGTTGGACTGGGTAGCGTTTCCTGGAAGCATTGATGTAATATTTTGGTTTTTAATCTTAAAAAATATTTTGATGAAAAGAGAAAGTAAAAAACTGCATTTGAAGAAAGTATGAGGTATTAAAATGTCAGCATATTTTATATCAACAAATTTAATAAAGGTAAAAGAAGCAGCAAAAGAGCTGAGTGAATTGTATGGAAAAACAGCAGATATATATAATTGTGGAAAAATCAATATTGCAATTTCTGCTGCATATAAAAACGGTTATATATTGCATAGTTTTGGAGAAAATAGGATATTTATAATTGGAACAATTTTTAACAAAGATGGATTTGGACAGGAGATTTTTACACGATTTACTTGTTATGAAAAGTTTATAACAGAACTAAAAAATACTGAGCAGAAATTTTTTGGACATTATGTTGTAATATGTATGGATGTAGAGAATCAGAGCGTTGAGGTTATCCCGGATAGAATGGGATTGATTAATACATATTATGCAAACGGAGACAAAGATGATTATTATATTTCTAATGATGTACTTCTAGTTAGTAAATATAGTGAAAATACTTTGCTATACAGGCAGGCGGTTTATGAATTTGTTTTGTTAGAAGCAAATGTGGGAGTGGAGACGATATTTGAAAATGTATTTCGCATAAAGCTAGGTAATGAACTTTTACTTACAAATGATATGATGCAAGAGAAAGAAGTATATAAATACTTTATTGAACAAATGGATAGGAAAACCTATTTAAAAAGAATTACAGAATATTTTTCATTTTTTAATAACTATAAAAAACGCATTGCATCAGATATATCAGCAGGATATGACACAAGATTGATTTTATCAATTGCAAATGAAATAGTAGACAAAATAAAAGGCTTCTCGGCAAAAAATGATTGCGATGGAGGAGTTGATGAAGAAATATCTAAAATCATTACGGACAGATTACATATTGATTGTTATTTTATGGAGTCTTATGATAATGTAGTAATAAATGAAAGAGACAAAAAGTTAGTTTTACATGGCTCATCAGCACTTAGAGATTCAAACAATTCAGGCAAGTGGGGTCATTTGTTTAGAGAACGTTATAAACATGCTGATTTGATATTGGGGGGATACGGTGGGGAGATTATGAGAGCAAAGTATAATCGTTATTCTGATATAAAAGATTTTATTGAACAGTACTATAAGGGGAATGAGGCTGAAAAGATATGCAAATTTGTTGGTTTTAAGGAGCATATACAACAGGAATTAGATGAATGTGTAATACCAGAGAATCTTACATCTGAAATGATTCAGAATTGGTATTACGCTGCTGTCCAAATGAGAATTTGGGGTTCTGGATATATTCAGATGTCAAATTTATATGGAGATGTAGTACATCCTTTTATGGATTGGTATTTAATGAATCCAATATTTGGTTTTGGTTTGGATGAAGTGAAGGACGCAAAATTACAACAGTATGTTATAGATTCGTTTGCACCAGAGTTAAAAGATGTGCCTATTAATTGCCATATGGGGGGAAAAGTGTCATTTAAGGAAAAATTAAAGCGGTTTATTCATTATCATAAAACAATAAGGAATGTAGCAACATTGACTTATTGCAGATTAAGAAATTACCGACAAAATAGTAGAAAAAATTTTAAACTTGATATATTGCCTCCATGTAATGAAAGTATAGATTGGGAGAGCCAACAACATAAGTTGGGAAAGGCAATTGCATCAAGAACGCAATCCATTGTTAGAGCGTATCAGTGCGTAAGAGATGAGTAATAGGACGGAGTAAATGGTATGACGTTGTTAAAGCAGAAAAACGCAGGTGCTTCTACAGCTAAAATTGCGTTGTGGTACATTATAAGTAATGTTTTTGGAAAAGGCCTGGCAGTAATTTCAACTCCAATCTTTACTAGAATTATGTCTAAAACTGAATATGGATTATTTAGTAATATTACTTCATGGGAGAGTGTATTAACAGTATTGGTAACATTGGACTTGATTTCATCTATTGCAAGAGCAAAGTATGATTTTGATGAAAAGATGGAAGAGTATCTTTCTTCTATTTTGGCGTTAAGTAATGTTGTTACACTGTTCACTTATTTTGCAGTAGAGTTAAAACCTGCGTTTTTTGTAAAGCTATTTGGTATGGATATATTTTATATCAGAGTTTTGTTTGTGTATCTTCTCTTTATGCCAGCGTTCAATTTTTTACAAATTAAACATCGTATTTATCAGAAATATAAATTCTGTGTTGTAGCATCAATGGGATCCGCTATAGTTCGAACTGGAGTTTCCATAGTGCTTGTGATGCTAATGGATAATAAGTTGATGGGAAGAACTATTGGGTATTTTCTACCGGTTTCATTATTAAATTTTGCATTCTGGATTTATATTATGTATAAAGGACGTAAAATTTCTTGGAATTGCATTAAATACGCTTGCAAGATATCTATTCCTCTTATTCCACATGATTTAGCCGGAATATTACTTGGAAGTGTAGATAAAATTATGATTACTAATTATTGTGGAAGTGAAGAAAATGCATTATATTCTGTTGCTTATACTATTAGTATGTTAGCGTATGTGGTACAGACATCTATGAATCAAGCGTGGACACCGTGGTTATTTGATAAATTTCATGAAAAAGATGAAAAAGAAATTCGAAAAAATAGTAATATATATATGGGGGTGTACGCAGTAATTATTTTAGGCGTTTTTCTGGTAGCACCTGAAGTGATATATGTACTGGGGGGAAAAGCGTATTATAGTGCAAAATATGCAATGCCACCAATTATATTAGGGTGTGCATACCAATTTTTTTATACATTTTATGTTAATATTGAGATATTTAAAAAGAGGACATTTACAATTTCGATAGGAACGGTAGCGGCAGCACTTTTAAATATTTTTTTGAATTGGCTTTTAATTCCGAAATTTGGATATCTGGCAGCAGCCTATACAACGATGATTGGTTATCTAGCGTTGTTAGGATTCCATTACTGGATAGTGAGAAGAACAGCAAAGGAATTTGATGGTGTCTATAATAAGAAATTTTTGGCACTTACTATAGTGGGACTTACCTTTGCGGGAATGGGAATGTTGGGATTATACAGAGTGTTGACTTTGCGTATTATATTTTTGGTGATATATGTAGTAGTATTAAGTGGTTTGATATTAAAAAATAGAAAGGTATTGTGGAAACTACTTCATTAAAGAATGAGTAAGAAATTTAAAGTATATAAAAAGAGGGCAGAGGTGTTATTATGCAATTTAGAGATTTAAGAAGACAGTATGAATATTTGAAAGATGAAATTGATAAAGAAATTTTGGATGTAATAAATTCAGCTTCGTTTATTTCAGGAAAGCAGGTTGAAAAATTAGAAAAGCAACTTGCAGAATTTGTTGGTGTGAATCATTGTATAACATGTGGAAATGGAACTGATGCGTTGAATTTAGCTCTAATGGCGTGGAATATAGGAGCAGGAGATGCGGTGTTTGTACCAGATTTTACTTTTTTTGCATCAGGAGAAACTGTTGCATATAATGGAGCAATGCCTATTTTTGTTGATGTATGCGAGGATACCTATAATATAAATGTGGATAGTCTGCGGAAAGCAATAGAAAAGGTGATAGAGGAGGGACGTTTGGTTCCTAAAGTGATTGTGGCCGTGGATTTGTTTGGGCAACCAGCTGATCATATAGAATTAAGAAACATAGCTAATCAATATGGAATGAAAATATTAGAAGATGGAGCACAAGGATTTGGAGGAAGAATAGATAAACAGATGGCATGTAGTTTTGGAGATATTGCCACAACATCTTTTTTTCCAGCAAAACCGTTGGGATGTTATGGAGATGGTGGTGCGATTTTTACAGATAATGATGAATGGGCGCAAGTAATACGTTCATTAAGTGTACATGGAAAAGGAAATGGAAAATATGATAATATAAGAATTGGTGTAAATTCAAGATTAGATACTATTCAAGCTGCAATATTATTAACTAAGTTAGAGGCTTTCAAAAAATATGAGATGGACAAAGCTAATTTTGCTGCAGACTATTATTCAAAACAACTTGAGGACGTAGTAATTATTCCTAAAATAAGAAGTAATTATTATTCTAGTTGGGCACAATATACAATTCAATTACCAAATAAAAAAATCAGAGATGGGTTACAAGCAGTTTTAAAGCAGAATGAAATTCCATCGATGGTGTATTATTTAAAACCTATGCATAAACAGGAGGCTTTTAAGGGGGGAAAAATGCTTGCAGTAGATTGCCCTAGTACAGAGAGACTTTGTGAGACTGTATTGTCATTGCCAATTCATCCGTATATTACAATGGAGGAACAGAATAAAGTGATAATGCATATTAAAAAGTATCTTGAAACAGTGTAAGGCGAAAAAGTGATTTTAGATTAATGCATTTGTATTAGTGCGGAAAAGGCAGAATAAAATGAATATGATAGAGATGTTTGAGGATGCAGAAAAGGAGTTTTGGACATTAAAAATTAAAGGAATAAATTATTGGCATATTGTACGTATGTCTGTTTTTGAATTGGTACAGGGAAAGGGAGAACATATAGGACAAGCACATCCGGATCATAATTTGAAAATGTCATTTAAAGAAAAAGTAAGAGTGGGGTTCATGTTTTTAGTGAATTCTTTGTTTAGACATCCGCTAGTAAGATTTAAAAAAAAGAAAAATTATTTTATTGTTTGTGTTCCGAGAAAGACTTTGTATAAAGGTAGATATATATGTACAACAATGGAACCTGTATTAGAAAGTTTAAAAGGAGAATATAATTATTTAGAAAGACCAAGTGATTTTAGACATAAAAAAGACATAGGGAGAAGATGTCTTGCCTATTCTGATTATATGGAAATTAAGCGTTTAGTAAATTTGAAAAAAAAGACATATTTTTTAAATGAAGAAGAAAAAAACATAGTAAAAAGGCAGGTAGGTATCCTAAATAAGAAGTTGGGGACAACTTTAACTGAGACAGAGGTTATAGATTGTGTTAATAGAAGTCTAACGGGCTATTTTACATATTATAATGAATATAAAAAAATATTGAGGAAGTATAGACCGAAGTATATAGTGGAGACAACACATTATGAAACAGCAAAACTATCATTAAATGTAGCAGCACATGAATTAGGCATTAAAGTGTTTGAATTGCAACATGGGGTTATGAATATACAGTATAATATTCCCCGAAAAGATAAATTTATTCCTGATGAAGTGCTTACATTTGGAGAATATTGGAACCAGACAACGTGTTATCCTGGGAAAATGGTGGCGATAGGAAATCCCCATCTTGAGGAATGTGTTACTACAATGAAAACAATAAAGTATTTCCCAACTATTTTAATTCTTTCTCAAGGGCCAGTAGGAGAAGCATTGGTTAAATTAGCAATAGAATTAAAAAATTTAGTTAGAAAAAAAGGAATTCCTGCAAGAATTATTTATAAATTACATCCAAATGAATATATAAGTTGGAAAAAAATATATCCAGAATTAGTTGGTTCAGAAATAGAAGTGGTTGATAATAATGAAAAAGATCTGTATTACTATTTCTCAATATCCACGCATCAAATAGGGGTATTTAGCACAGCTATTTATGAAGGAATGGCATTTGGTGTGAAAACAATTATATATAAGGCATATCGGTATGAAACAATGAAAGACATTATTGAAGCTGGTTATGCTAAACTTGCTGATGATGGAAATTCTGTGCTAAATGAAATCATGAACAAGGAAGAACAAAAAGTCCCAACAGAGATGATATGGAAGTCTAATGCATTGAGTAATCTGAAGAAAGAACTGATGGGGTAATATATCAAAATATTAGATTGGAAAGAGAGGAAGGACAATGGTCTTGGCAGTAATACCGGCTCGTGGCGGCTCAAAAGGAATACCACGGAAAAATGTCCGTTTGATGAATGGAAAACCACTTATTTATTATGCAATTCATAATGCAAAGAATTGTCCAAGCATTGATGATGTTGTAGTTTCATCTGATGATGAAGAGATTTTGAAAATAGCTTCTTCTTATGGTGTAGAGACCATGACCAGAGATAGTGAACTGGCAAAGGATGCCGTGACATTAGACCCGGTTATCTATGATGCAGTCTGCACTATGGAAAAGAAGAAAGGGATTCAGTATGATGTGGTAATTACCTTACAGGTAACATCACCGTTACTTTCTTCTGATACCTTGGACAAGGCGTTGGAAAGCTTTTTGGCTTCTTCCGATGATACTTATATCAGTGTGGTAAATAAGCCACATTTATCCTGGACGAAGAAGGATGGCTGCTATGTACCGAATTATGAGAAACGTCTGAACCGTCAGCAGTTACCGCCGAACTATCTTGAGACAGGTGCATTTCTGATTACAAGAAGAGAATGTATGGAGGTAAACAGCCGTATTGGAAAGAAGGTTTCTGTCTATGAGATGCCGGAGCGTGAGGCGGTGGATATTGATGCAGCTTCCGACTGGGTATTGTGTGAGCATGAACTGAAAAAGAAACGGATTATTCTTCGGGCAGACGGATACAAAGAGCTTGGAATGGGACATATTTATCATTGTCTGACACTGGCATATAATCTGACCGGACAGGAGCTTCTCTTTGTAACTAAAGAGCAGCATGAGCCGGGACTGAAGAAACTGCAGGAAGCAAATATGCCGGTACATACCATTAAGAGTGACGAAGAATTCATGGAATTCGTGCAGGGATGGAAGCCGGATGTTGTAGTAAATGACTGCCTGAATACCGAAGCAGATTATATCAAAGAATTAAAAAAATATGTGAAACGTGTCGTAACCATAGAAGACCTTGGAGAGGGCGCCGATTTTGCAGATGCAGTGATCAATGCGCTGTATGAAGATCATACCAGAGGAGATAATTATTATTGGGGAGCCAATTATGTATGCCTCCGGGATGAATTTTTCTGTGCTGCACCATCTGTATTTCATGAGCAGGTGCAGAATGTAGTGGTTATCTTCGGTGGAACAGACCCATCGAACTTTACCAAGAGAATCTATGAAATGGCAAAACGGATTCATAAGGATTATCCGGAGATTAAATTCCATTTTGCACTGGGTGTAGGATATGACCAGAAAGCAAATCAGATTGAAACAGACGAGGCAGCAGGCATCTATGTAGAACAGAATTTAAAACACATCAGCGACCTGTTTGGTAAGGCAGACCTGGCATTTACTTCTCAGGGCAGAACCGTCTATGAGCTTGCAACCATGGGCGTACCTGCAGTGGTTATGGCTCAGAATGAGCGTGAGATGAAGCACACCTTTGCACAGATGAACAATGGTTTCTTAAATCTTGGACTTGGAATCAATGTGGCAGATGAAACCATTGAGACAACCTTCCGCTGGCTGGTTGAGACACCGCAGATTCGAAAGGAAATGCAAAGCCTGATGATGCGTCATGATTTGAAGTCCGGTATTAAGCGGGTAATTGGATTGATTTTAGAGGATGAGGAGATATAATTTATGAGCAAAATTATCGAACGTGCTCTGGCACATAAAGTAGTACTGATTGCAGAAATTGGTGTAAATTATTATGACATTGCAAAGAAAATGAACATTTCCAATATGGAAGCTGCAAAGTTAATGATCAAAGAAGCAAAGGATGCTGGAATTCATGCGGTAAAATTCCAGACCTATAAAGCTGATACGCTGGCAGCAAAGGATTCTCCATCTTACTGGGATACCACGGAAGAGACAACAACATCCCAGCATGAGTTATTTCAGAAATTTGACCAGTTTGGTGAAAAAGAATATCAGGAGCTGAAGGATTACAGTGACGAAATTGGCATTGAATTTTTATCCACTGCATTTGACATCGAATCTGCAGATTATCTCGATAAGATGATGGATGTCTATAAAGTATCTTCATCCGATATGAACAACCTTCCGTTTGTGGAATATCAGGCAAAGAAAAATAAACCAATGCTCATTTCTGTAGGCGCAGCCAATGAGGATGAGATTGACCGCATGATAGCAACCGTCCGTAAGGTAAATAACCAGCCGCTTTGCATCCTGCATTGCGTACTGGAATATCCGACTCCATATGAGCATGCCAACTTAAATAAGATAGCAAGCCTGAAAGAAAAGTATAAGGATTTGATTATCGGATATTCAGACCATACGAAACCGGATGCCTGCGCAGATGTTATCAAAACAGCATACAATCTGGGCGCAGTAGTAATAGAGAAGCATTTTACACTGGACAAGACCTTAAAGGGAAATGACCATTATCATGCTATGGATCCGGAGGATGCAAGAAAGATTCTCTTCGGAATTGAATTTATTGATACCATTCGTGGCAAAGGCGATTTATGCTGCTTAGAGACAGAACAGACTGCCAGAAAGAATGCAAGACGTTCTCTGGTAACGACCTGCGAGATTGCCAAAGGAACCGTAATTACAAGAGAAATGCTGACCTTCAAGAGACCAGGAACTGGAATTTCTCCGGAGCGGATGGAAGAAATTATCGGACGCACGCTGAAGGTAGATGTGGCAGAAGATACGATTTTACAATGGAGTATGCTGGTAAACGACTAGAATTAGAAAGGGATAAATGGAGACGATATGAAAGTGGAAATAAATAGTAAAAAAAATGCCACAGCAGATATTGTTATTTATATGATTATGGCTATTGTAATCGCTGTAATCCTTATACCAATGATAGTATTAAGAGAAAATTATTATTTTACAGTACATGATTATCTGGATTCTTGGCCATCTTTATTTAAAGTACTACGCAGAGGGGGTATTTTCTTTAATCCGGATGGACAAATGCCTATTTTAAATGGAATGTCGGCTTCTTATCTGTATTTTGATTTTGGAATATATCGTATATTAAATTTTTTCTTTGGCTTTATCTGGGGAGAAATCATTAATAAGGCACTGGCAATAGGAATTGGAATAGTAGCAATGTATCAGCTATTAGATTACATATTTCCCCAAAATCTGTCAAAGAATCAGAAAAAAATTCTAGCACTTGCATATGCAATAACACCAGTTTATCCATTGTGGAGTATTTCATTTGCAGTATTGCCGTTATTATTTAGAATATTTATTTTTTATTATAATAATCCACAAAAGTCAGTATCAAAAAAAATCATATTATTTTTGATGTTTGGCTTTTTTGTTTATTTTCCTTGTATTGGAATATTTGTAGTAATGTTATGGGGAGTCGGGATAATAGGAAATATTATTTTTTCTCGCAAGATAAATATAAATTTAATAATAAGCCTTTTCCTAATGGGGATTAGTTCTATTATATTTAACATAAATATTGTAATATATATGCTAAAAGGGATTGGTCTTAATAAATCGTTGCTTCAAAAAAATGTAGATAGAACTTTTACAGAAAGCTTAAAGTGGTTAGTATTGCGTATGAAGGCTGGAGGAGTAAGTGGACAATACCATGCAAATCCAGTAGTTAAAACGATAATAGTTCCGGTATGCGTAATAGGTGGATGTATCCTTTTTATATTATACTTTAGACATAAATGTTGTGAAAAAAAAAGAATGTTACTAATTTGGAGAAATTCAATAATTGGTATTGCAATTTGTTCTTTTATTTATAGTTGTGATGAAAACGGATATATTGAGATAATATTAAAGAAGATTTTACCTATGTTAAAAGGTTTCAATTTTGGAAGAATACTATATTTTAATAATATATTATGGTACATTGCGTTTGCGGCTATATTGGGGGCGTTCTTTTCAGAAGGCAATAAAAGAATAGTTGCATATATAATAGTGCTGTTACAAGTTATTAACATATTACTACAACGAGGATATTATCAGAACACTGCAGATAATACACTGTATTATAGTGAAGTAAAGCAGGATAGCCAGAGAGTAACTTATAAAGAATTTTTTGATGTGGATTATTTTGAAAAGTTAAAAGAAGAGATGAAATATAAAGATGAAGGGGTAATAAGTATAGGATATGAACCGGCGGTTGCAATGTATAATGGTTTTAATACACTTGATGGGTATATTTGTACTAATCCCTTGGATTATCATAATGAGTTTAGAAAAATAATTGCACCAGCATTAGAGGAAAGCGATGAATTAGCGAAAAAATATGATGGCTGGGGAGGAAGGATTTATGCATATATAGATGGGTATTCAGTTGAACCAGATAAAGAAAAAAATATAGAAGAAAAAGAATTGTTGATAAATACGGAAGCATTTGAAGAATTGGGTGGAAAGTATATTCTTTCCCGTTGCAAAATTTCAAATGCAGAAGAACTTAACTTAAAATTATATTTGGACATGGATTCAGAAGATAGTATTTATCATGTTTTTGTGTATACGATTGAAAAATAATAAAAGAACAGTAGGAAAAAACGATGAAACAGTATGATAGAATTATAATTGGTGCAGGAATCTATGGGTTGTATGCAGCTTTATATTGTGCACAAAAAGGAATGACGGTAGCAATACTTGAATATGACGATGAAGCTTTCGGTAGGGCAACTTATGTAAATCAAGCAAGAGTTCACATGGGATATCATTATCCACGTTCTCTTGCAACTGCTACAAAGTCAGCCGGGTATTTTAAACGGTTTGTGGATGATTTTGAATTTTGCATCAATAAGAAATTTGAACAGATTTATGCAACTTCAGCACAATATTCATGGACAAATGCAGAGGCTTTTCAAAAATTTTGTGATAATGCAGATATTAAATGTGAAGAAATTCCAGTTTCTAAGTATTTCAATAAAAATATGTGTGATGGAGCATTCCTTACAGAAGAATATACTTATGATGCAATGCAGCTAAAAAAGTTTTTTTTGGATGAATTGAAAAAATATTCAGCGTTAGTACAGATATATTACAATATAAATATTGTTTCAATAAGCAGGGAAAATGATTTTTATGTTATAAGAACTGAAACTGAAATATATCAGTCGGACTATGTGTTGAATGCAACATATGCATCAGTTAATCAAATTTTAAACTTATTAGAAGCACCACCTTTTAATATTAAGTATGAATTATGTGAAATTATATTGTGTAAAGTAAGCGAAAATTTGGAACATACAGGATTGACGGTTATGGATGGTCCATTCTTTTCAGTTATGCCTTATGGAAATACGGGGTATCATTCATTGACTTCAGTTACATTTACACCACATTATACTTCTAGGGAGGTATTACCATCATTTGATTGTCAAAGAAAGCCAGATTCAATGTGCGATGGAAATAATCAATTGGGAAACTGTAATTTATGTTCGGCAAGACCTCAAAGTGCATGGAATTACATGCATCAGTTGGCAAGGAAATATGTAAAGGATGCCTATAAAATTTATTATGAAAAATCTTTATTTTCAATGAAACCAATATTGAAATATTCAGAAGTAGATGATTCTAGACCAACGGTAATTCAGTATTTTTCACATAAACCAACATTCGTTAGTGTGTTGTCTGGAAAAATTAATACAGTTTATGATTTAGATGATATTTTGGAGGAAAAATAATGGAGCAGAATGTAAAAGAAAAAAATTTTGTCTCTGCAGTTATATATATAAGAAGTGGGGAGGAGGATACAGATAAAAACATTGAAAACTTGTTAAAGGTTATGAAAGAGCATTTTGAACATTATGAAATTATTTTTGTAAATGATGCATCTTCTGATGGGTGTGTTGATAAAATTAAAAAAATATTTGCAAAAGAAGAAAATAATGGGATTGCAGTAAGAATCATCAATATGAGCTATTATTATGGAAGAGAAATTGCTATGAGTGCAGGCGTAGACATGGCTATTGGTGATTATGTATTTGAATTTGACCGAATATCATCGATAGGTGATGATATAATTATGAAAGCTTATTATAAATGCATTCAGGGAACTGATATCGTAAGCGTTACACCTAAGAAAGTAGCAGGCTTTATTACAAAACTGTATTACAAAATATATAATAGCTCAAGTAATATAAAAGAAAATTTTTTGAAAAGAGAACTTTTTTGCGTAGTATCACGACGTACAATTAATAGAGTAAAAGCAATGGCAAAAAATATTCCTTATAGAAAAGCAATGTATGCACAATGTGGGTTGCCAATAGAAACAATTACATATGAAGAGGAAGAGGAAAGACGTGAAAAATATACTAGACGTGAAAAAGAAGTAAGATATAGGCTGGCAAGTGATTCACTTATTTTGTTTACAAATGTTGTATCTAAAATTACTACTATGTTATGTGTGTTGTTTCTCTTGTTTTCATTAGGTGTGGGGATATATGTTTGTGTGATTTATTTTGGGAAAGTCAAACCGGTAGAAGGATGGAGTCCGATAATGGGCTTTTTGTCAGCAACTTTTTGTGGAATATTTTTTGTACTATCTATTATCATAAAATATTTAACTATGATATTACAGATGGTATTTTTGAAAGAACAATATATGGTAGAAAGTGTGGAAAAGATATAAATGATAAATGTTGTGTTTCCAGTATTAAATGAAGAATTAAGATTAGAAAAAGGAATTCAGACGGTAGTTCCATTTTTAAGCGAACATTGGATGGGAAACTTTCAGATTACAATTGTTGATAATGGTTCGACCGATAAGACAGAGCAATTATGTCAACAATTGTGCAAAAAATATAATGAAATAAAGTACTTGAGAATTGAAGAAAAGGGAGTTGGGGGAGCATTCAGATATGCAGTAGAACAGAATGAATGTGAGATTATAGGGTATACGGATATTGATTTATCTACAGAATTGGAAGCTTTTGTTCAAATGAAAAAAGCATTTGAAGAGGATCAAAATCTGGAAATAGTAAATGCATCCCGTTTTAATAAAAAATCTAATTTAGTTGGAAGAACAAAACTTAGAAATTTTATTTCTTATAGCTTAATTTTTATTTTAAAGAAGATGTTTGGAATGAAAGCATCGGATGCAATATGTGGTTTCAAATTTTTCAGAAAAGAATGCATAGAGGAGTTAATGAAAAAATCGAGTGATGAAAAAGGCTGGTTCTTATTAATAGAAATACTTTTGAGAGCAGAAAGAGATAATCGGAAGATACTGGAATTACCAATTACTTGGATATATGATGAAAATACAAAAGTTAAAATCATAAAAACGGTTAAAAGTTATATGAAACAGATGATTAAGTTAAAACGAGCATTCAGGAGAGAAGCAAATGAGTAAAAAAACAGCATTGGTTGGGTATACAGGATTTGTAGGAAGCAATTTGTGCAGGAGCGCATCATTTGATTTTTTAGCAAATTCAAAAAATGTTCAACAACTGTATGGAGTAAAGCCAGATGTATTAATTTATGCGGGGGTAACAGGCACAAAATGGTATGCTAATACGCATAAAGAGTATGATGAAGCAATTATTAGGGCAGCAGAAGAAAATATAGTAAAAATTGCGCCTAAAAAATTAGTATTGATTTCTACTGTGGATGTATATAGTTCCATTGATGATGTGACAGAAGAAACTCCAATAGAGGTTGCAAAATTACATACTTATGGTAAAAACAGATATATGCTTGAAAAGTGGACCGAAGAAAATATAGAAGACTATCACATTGTGCGCTTACCTGCAATATATGGAGAAAATTTAAAGAAAAATTTTATTTATGATTTGATTCATTTGGTGCCATATACATTGACAAAAGATAGAATGGACGCAATAATAACTAATTATTCAGATATATCATCTTATTATAGGCTTAATGTAGATAAAAACTTTGAGTTAATTCCATTGGAAAAGGGAGAGTATAGAAAATTAAGAGACATATTTGCAGAAATTCCGATGAATGCCTTAAGTTTTACTAATAGTGAGAGCAGCTATCAGTTTCTGAATTTAGCAACTGTTTGGAAATATATAGAAACGGTAATAAAAGAACAGATTAGAACTATTAATTTGGTTACAGAACCAATAGCTGCAGAGGAAGTATTTGAATATATTTATCATGATAAGTTTAGAAACGATACTGTAAATAGAATAAACTATAATTTAAAATCTATTTATGCAGATAGTATAGTAGGACACGGAAAACAGTATTATGGGGATAAAGATGCAGTATTATACGATTTGGAAAAATTTGTAAGACAGGAAATAGAAAAATTATAAAAAATTAGAATATAAATTTGTTATTAGTTATGGAAAATTATTTTGGAATATAATCCAGTGTCTGGCTGGATGAAACGGTATTATATTAGCTGATAATTGTGGTTTCAAAAGAAAAATAATTGATATATGAAAAAATATGATACAATAAGGAAGAGGTTATAGAAAAAAGATATATATTTCTAAGAATGAATGTTAATGAAAAGAAAAAGGAATAATAGGTATATTAAGAGATGAGTAGGAGGTTACGGTGAAATTTAGTATTAATAATGTGGGAAAAGTAAATGATGCAGAAATTGAAACAAATGGAGTAACTGTCATTGCCGGATATAATGATACTGGAAAGACCACAATATTAAAGGCAATAGATGTTTCATTGAAATCCTTTGCTGGAAGGGAAATAGAAATAGAGAACGAGCGCTGGAAAAGCATTAATAAATTATTATTACGAAAAGAGCTAGTCTTTGATGAAATGGGATTTTCAGAATTACCAGAGTCGATTTTATATGATATTTTTGATGGGTTACGTGAATTGAAAATCAACCCTCAAAGAATTCAATATGAAAATTTTAAAAATATTTATTATAAGGTAATAACCCCTTTTGTGACGGATGGAAAAAATGATAAAAAAATGAAGGCACTTCTGTCAGATGAATTTGTCAGAAAATTATATGATGGATTGGAGGAAATTATTTATCGTTCCACGCAGGATTATTGGGAATATTTGGTGACGTTAAATTTAAGAAAAATGTTCGGTAACCAGACGGTTAATTTGATGAATAGAAAAGATTCAGTAATTGTTTGGAAACAGAATGAAAAATCAGGAAAAATAGTCTATAATGAAAAGCTTCTTCTGGCAGATGGAGAAGAATTGCCGGGGGGAGAAGTTATTTATATGGAAACCAGAAATTTGCTGGATGATTTTGAACGATTGCAATGGGGAAGAAATGATTGGAGGATTTGGCTGAACAGAAAAGAGAAAATTGAAGTATATGAACAATATAATGAGATAGAGAAAAACAAGATGTTATTGAATGATATTTTTAAAGATGTGCTACATGGAAAACTCAAGAGAGATGAAGGGGCATTGAAGTATCAGGATGAGAAGATATCCGATGCAATCAGTCTGCATAATATCGCATCTGGAATGAAGTCGTTATTAATATTGCAACGTCTTGTAGAGAATGGAACTTTAAAATCTGGTTCATGGTTGCTCATTGATGAGCCGGAGACCAATTTACATCCCGAATGGCATATTAAAATGGCTGAAATTCTCGTCTTGATGAAAAAGGAAATGAATATTAATGTTATCGTATCCTCACACAGCGCCTATTTTATAAGAGCATTAGAAGTGAAATTGGCGGCTAATCAGATGAAAGCAAGTGGAAAGTTCTATTTAATGGAACAGAGCGGAAATATGTTTGATGCAAAAGACGTAACAGAAAATACAGAGAGGATATATGCGCAGTTATATAAACCATTGGAAGAATTATAGGAGTTGTGAAAAATAAATGACAAAAGTTGATTTACCAGAGAAAAAGGTTACACTGGAAGAATGTTCTAAAAATGATAATGGAGAGCCGGTTACACATTTAAAGAATAAGGTTTATTGTTTTGATACAGTAAGTGAAATGGAGGCAATGTTATACCGCAGAAAAAAGAAGTTATCTTCGGCAGATGCGATATATATTGATGAACAGGAAAAAATATATTTTTTTGAGTTTAAAAATGTGCCACATAATCATGTTTCGCATAAAGGTATATTGGAAAAAATGCATGATAGCATCTTAACCTGGCAGGTGTGTCAAAATTCTGAAAAGTCATTAGATGAATTGATGGAAAAAAGTACATATTTTGTGATATATAATGATAGCCATTATGAGGGACAAAGAGAAAATGAGAGCAGTTCATTGGAGAGTCTGAAAAAACAAATGAAAAAATTGGCTAAAATTGAAACAGAAGAAGAGCTCTTATGGGAAACGGAAATTTATCAAAATACTTTTTATCGAGAAATTCATACGATTGATGTAGATGTTTTTGAAAGAAAGTATGCAAAGAAGATTTTTGCTGGCATGAAGTAAGATGTGGAAAAGCAAAGAATTAAGGAGGGCACCAATGAAGAAAAAAGTAGGAAACAGATTAATTGCCTTGTTACTGGCATTATTTATGGCAGTAACCATGATGCCGGATATGGCGGTTGGGGCAGAAGAAACAGACAATGGGGTGGCTGATGAAGCACAGAAGTGTGGTTATGAACAGCCAAAGGCCATCAATGTCGGAGAACTTGATGAGGATGAAGCAGAAGATTTACCAATAGTCAGGGCACAGTATAATGCAGCAGATGCATCTTACTGGGCAGTATATGGCTCCGACTATTATTATAGTAAGATGTCTGGTGCAGAGAAGCAGTTCTATCAGGCACTTTATGATGTGAATATGTCATTTCTTACAGGAAATAAGAGCGCCGGCTATAAGACCTTTGATTCTGCGAGACATTATCATTCGGGCTTTGTTTCAATCGGCAGTCTGGATTTGGATACTGCACTGGAAGTAGCAAAAATTCTCCAGATGTCCAATCCGCAGTTCTATTTTGTAAATGATGAGATGCTTTATGGGGTGAATTCAGATGGTAAATATCAACTGGCATTAGGCGTTTACAATACCTGCTCAAATGGAAGTGCAAGAGCGGATAAGACGAATGGAATTAAAAACAAGCTGGATTCATGGGTAGCATCGATTAAGAGCAAAGCGACAATTCTTGATATGGAGCAGGAAGCACATGACATTATTATGCAGAATTGCTGGTACTCTGAGGAGGGAAGCTATCATCAGAGCAGTGCCGGAGTTCTGTTAGAAGGTAAAGCAGTATGTGCCGGTTATGCGGAAACCTTTGAAATGCTTTGCAATGCAGTTGGTATTCAGACGGTATGCGTTACCAGCAGCAGTCATGAGTGGAACAAAGTAAAATTATATGGCAGATGGTATGTGGTGGACTGTACTTGGGATGATGATGCAGATGATACAACCGGAACTGCCTATAGTTATTGGTGTTTTAATGTATCCGATAATTTCAGTGATGAATATGGCAAGTGGTCGCATACAGCAGAAAGCTGGTGGAGCAGCTATAGTGTTCCGGTCTGTGAGAATGACAAAGTAATTACAAATAGAGACTATAACTATCAGGGAGTGGATTATTCGTCAGTATTTGATGTGGATTATTATTTGAAAACCTACCCGGATATTAAAGCAGCTTTTGGTGCGGATGAAAATCAGGCATTTATGCATTTTATTAACTGCGGAATGGCAGAAGGACGTCAGGGAAAATCAAGTTTTAATGTAATCTCTTATAAGAACAGGTATAAGGATTTAAGGATGACATATGGCAATAATTTACGCTCTTATTATTTACATTACATATCAAATGGTAAAGCAGAAGGGCGTAAGGCGACAGGTGATGTGACGATTACGGATGGTGTCTCCGTATATAATGGAGTAGATTATTCCGCAGTATATAATTACAGCTATTATATTAAGAAGTATCCAGATATTGCAAAGGCGTTTCCAAATGATGATATCAGTACACTGGCTCATTTTGTGACATGCGGCATGAATGAAAAACGTCAGGGAAATATGAACTTTGATGTGAATTCTTATTACAATCAATATGCTGATTTACGGAGTGCGTTTGGTACAAACTGGAGAGCTTATTATCTTCATTATATACAGAATGGCAAGGCAGAGGGCCGGAAAGGAACCGGAACTAAAACTATGCAGGGAACTACTGTATACAATGGAGTAGATTATTCTGCAGTTTATAATATGAGTGATTATCTGAACAAGAATACAGATGTGAAGAAAGCTGTTGGTGGGGATGACCTTGCTGCGATTGCTCATTTTGTGAATTATGGAATGAAAGAAGGACGTCAGGCAAGCAGTAAATTTGATGTGAATTCTTATCGTATGCGCTATAAAGATTTGAGAAGTGCATTTGGTTATGATTTGGCAAGTTATTATTACCATTATATGAGTTCCGGTAAAGCAGAAGGTCGTCAGGCAACCGGAAAAGTAACGGATATTGACGGGGTTACAGTATATAATGGAGTGGATTATGCTGCAGTTTATAATTTTAATTATTATGTGGACGCAAATCCGGATATCAAGGCCGCATTTGGAAATGACGATCTGGCTGTATTGTCACACTTCGTGAATTATGGCATGAAGGAAGGCCGTCGTAGTTGTGAAGCATTTAATGTGTTGACCTACCGTGAGAAAAACGGAGACTTAAAAGCCGCATTTGGCGATGACTTAAAACAGTATTATATCCATTATATAAACTATGGTAAAAATGAAGGAAGAAAAGCTGCATAGATTGGAATGCAGATAAGAAAGGCTGTTGCACAGGCAGATGAAATTTGACGGTGCAGCAGCTTTTTCCCATTTTGTGACAAAATTCTTAAGATTTTCATAATGACAAGTAGTAATTCTTTAAAGTAGATTCATATCGTGTTACAATACAAACAGTTATGCAGATAGAAAAATATGGAGAAAATACTTATGAGAAAAACATGGAGACGACAGCTTGCATTGGGGCTGGCAGTGGTGACAATATGGACGAGTGGAAATGCAGAACATTTCTATGCGAGGCAGAAAGATTGTGAGACTCCGGCAATCAGTACAGAGAGGCTGACAGATACAGAACAGAAAATCAATCTGGATAAAGTCAATTATCAGGTGGAGAAAAGTGCGTATGCACCTGTTTTTGATGCATCCTATTATGCAAAGAATAATAAGGATTTAAAAATAGCATTTGGAAATGATGAAAATGCACTTTTTCAACATTTCTTAAATTACGGAATGTTAGAAGGCCGTCAGGCAAGTGCGGAATTTAATGTGAAGTCTTATCGGAATGCGTATGCAGATTTACGACAGGCATTTGGAAATGATTTAAAGAGTTATTATCTGCATTATATGAATTATGGTAAGAGAGAAGGCAGAAAGGCAGCCGGTGTTACAATCTTGCAGAATCCGGTTACAGTATATAATGGCGTAAATTATTCATCTGTATATAATTACAATTACTATATCAGCAGGAATCCGGATGTCGCAAGGGCATTTCCGGATGATGACATCAGTACTCTGGCACATTTTGTGAATTATGGAATGACAGAGGGACGCCGGGGAGCACAGAATTTTGATGTAGCATCATATCGGAATGCGTATGCAGATTTGAGACAGGCATTTGGAAATGATTGGAAAAGCTATTATCTGCATTATATGAATTGTGGTAAGAGGGAAGGAAGAAAGACAACCGGTGTCACTTCATTACAGAATCCGGTTACAACATATAATGGAAAAGATTATGCAGCCGTATATAACTATGATTATTATATTTCAAAATACAGTGATTTAAAGAAAGTATTTGCCGGAGACGACAGTGCAGCAATCCGCCATTTCGTGGAATGCGGAATGGCAGAGGGCAGACAGGCAAGCAGCGAATTTATACTGAATGTATATAAGAGCAATTACAGTGATTTGCGAACTGCATTTGGCAATGATAATAAGAGCTATTATCTTCATTACATAGATTGTGGTAAAAAGGAAGGTAGAAATGCAGTAACGAAGATTGGTACACCGACGAAGCCAGAACCGAAACCAGAGCCAAGCCCGGCTCCAGGTCCGGAACCGGAAGAGCCGGCAACAACGGAGGATAAGATTAAAGCAAAGGTTGCAAAAATCAGTAACGATTATGGCGTGACAGTCCTGACTGGAGATTCGGCAGGCTTCTATTGGACGGATACTTATTGTTCCGGAGAGACAGACCCGGAGACAACGCTTACCTGGATTACAATGGTGGATGAACAGATGGCAAGATATCCGAAAGGTTTTTTTACAGACATGCAGGATATTACTACAGTAACCATAAAGCTGGTACATAATTTGGATGCCGGCGGAGGTTCTTTTGCAGGAGTGACAAGCAGGGAGTATGGAGATCAGATGTTTATTGCACTAAATACATCCCAGTCCTTTTTATTGTCTGATAGAACCTTTAATCATGAAATGATGCATCTGATTGAATATTATATAGAAGCAAAATCATGGAATGCTTCCACACAGCAGTATGAATCACCATTAAAAGCAACGGAAGCAATTAAACCGGATGCAGAAGTGAACAGTACAAATAATGATTATACCACATCGGACTATAACAGAGGATGTGAAGAACAATATTATATTTCTGCTTATGCCAAGACCAATGGAAGGGAAGACCGGGCAGAAACATTCACAGATTATATGTTCCGTGCCTATAAGAAGGACTATATGATAAGGGCAGACTATCCTATCCCAAAGAAACAGCAGATTATTGCCGACTGTATCAGACAGTATTTTCCATCAGCAGCAAGCCAGCCGGCAGGCAGTCTTTCATGGGAAAAGTGGTTGCCATAATCAGATAAAGTGTTAAAATAGATAGTTAGTAAAAAGAAACAAGTAGTAAAGCAGCAAAGGAGCAAAGACAAAATGAAAAAGAAATGGAGCAGAAAAGCAGCCCTTTTGCTGGCAGCAGTAACAATTCTTACCAGTCTGCCTACAGAATATCTGTATGCAGCACAAACGCAGGAAACACATGATACTGTAACGCCAGAAGAGCAGAGCAATGAGGAAACAGTAGTAGACACAGCCCTTACCGGACAGGAGAGTGTTACAGACACTGAGCAGGAAACGACAGAGACAGTAGAAGGAACAACCGCTACAGAAGAAATGACTGATGGAACAGAAGCTGCCGGAAAGTCAGAAATAGAAGCACAGAGTGCGGACGCACAAAATGCAGTGACAGCAGATATATTGGCAGCAGAAGATTTACTGAATTATCTGGTATTAGATAATGCGTACATAGCAGTTGGCGGTACACAGAATGTAGTTGCCAATATCGGAAATGAAGATTTAGCTATTAGTGGTGGCAGATTACTGTATCATAGAGTATCTGATGGAGCAGCTTATGAGATGGCAGCCACAGAGATAGACGGAAACGGTCTCAGATTTTCAGAGACTTTTGCGGATGAGAGCCGTACCGGTGAATATGCACTGGACACTATCATTTATGAGAAAGATAGTCAGGAATATCAGATTAATTTATCTGATGCAGGAATGGATGTTAGGTTTGGTGTCAATACAGAAGTAGAGACCAATCCGGATGCAGAAGTAGTAGATGAAGCGACCACAGATGTAGATATGGATGTAGTAAGCTTTGATGAAAATGGCAATCAGACATCAGAAGATTCGATTGCAGATGCCATTGCAAATCAGAAAGCAGAAGCGGCAGAATCCGGAATAAGCAGATCGCGTTATAATGGAAATATTGTAGTAGTATTAGATCCGGGACATGATGCCAGTCAAGGAGGAACTCGGGGTAATGGTGTTGCGGAAGAGGAAGTAAACTTTAAGATTGCAGAATATTGTAAAGAAGAACTGGAACAGTATCAAGGAGTAACTGTGTATATGACACGGAATACTAGAGCATGTCCGTTTGGGCTAGGATCAAATAAGGGCGATGCAGCAATTTGTAATGAAAAGCGTGTGGAATATGCAAAGAGTGTCGGGGCAAATGTATATGTGTCCTTACATAATAATGCTGCAGACTCAAGTAGTGTATCTGGCGTGCTGATTTTTTATCCAAATCAGAATTATAATCCATCTTTAAGCCAGGAAGGTGGAGCACTGGCTTCCCAAATTTTAAACCAACTGACGGCATTGGGATTATGCAATAGAGGTACAACAGTAAGAACTTGTGTGGATCATGTGCCGCAATACCAATATGCAGATGGTTCACAGGCAGATTATTATGCTGTAATTCGTAATTGTAAGAAAGCAGGAATTCCTGCAATTATTGTAGAACATGCTTTTATTACAAGCCCGTCTGATGTAAGCAACTTTTTGAGTACAGATGAAAAGTTAAAGAGTCTTGGTGTAGCTGATGCAACCGGAATCGCACAGTATTATGGCTTAAAGAAGGAGACACCGGTAGATTATTCAGCCGTATTTGATGCTACATATTATGCAAATCGTTATCCTGATTTAAAGGCAGCATTTGGCAATGATGAAAGTGCATTATTACAGCATTTTATACAGTATGGTATGGCAGAAGGACGCCAGGGAAGTTCCCAGTTTGATGTATATTCATATAAGAATCTGTACCCTGATCTGAGGGCAGCATTTGGAAATAATTTAAAGAGTTATTATATGCACTATATTAGTAGTGGAAAGGCAGAAGGAAGAAAAGCCACAGGTGTAAATACATTACAAAATCCGATAACGACGTACAATGGAATAGATTATTCAGCCGTATATGATTATAATTATTATCTGAAAAAGTATAGTGATTTGGCGAAGATATATACGAATGATGATATAGGCTTACTTGCTCATTTTGTGAATTGTGGAATGAGTGAAGGCCGCCAGGCAAAAGACAGCTTTGATGTTTCTTCTTATCGAAATCAATACCAGGATTTGAGAATAGCATTTGGAAATAATTTAAAAAGCTATTATATGCACTATATTAGCAATGGTAAAGCAGAAGGAAGAAAAGCAACAGGAGTGACTTCTTTAAAGAATCCGCTGACGGTATATCAGGGAGTAGATTACTCTGCGGTATATAATTACAGCTACTATTTGAAAAAATACAAGGATTTGGCGAAAATATATACCAATGATGATGTAGGACTTTTGGCACATTTCGTAGTCAGTGGTATGACAGAAGGCCGTCAGGGTAAAGACAGCTTTGATGTAATCTCTTACCGGAATCAGTATCAGGATTTGAGACTGGCATTTGGCAAAGATTTAAGAAGCTATTATGTTCATTATATGAACTGTGGCAAAAAAGAAGGACGAATCGCAACCGGTGTAAAAACATTGCAGAATCCGGTAACAACCTACAATGGAACAGATTATTCAGCAGTATATGATTACAGCTATTACAACAGCAAATACAGTGATTTGAAATCTGCTTTCAAGGGAGATGACATTGACCTTTTAGCACATTTTGTAAATAATGGAATGTCAGAAGGACGTCAGGCAAGCAAGAAGTTTAACGTTCAGGTATATAAGAATAATTATACGGATTTGCAGCAGGCATTTGGCAATGATTTGAAACTGTATTATATGCATTATATCCAGAACGGTAAGGCAGAGGGCAGAAATGCAGAATCACAGATTTATCATTCTGTAATAACAAAGTCAACTACAACTGTAAATCAGATGGTAAATTACTATAATGCAAAGGCTTCTTACCCAGCCTATTATGCTACGACAGATGCACCGGATATAAGAACTTTCTGTCAGATGTATTATGATGAAGCAACGAAAGAGGGCGTTGACCCGGCTCTGGCATTTACACAGTCAATGAAGGAGACTGGTTTCTTAAAATTTACCGGACAGGTAAAAATTGAACAGTTTAATTTTGCAGGAATGGGTGTAACAGATGCAAGTACCAACGGGGATTCTTATCAGAATGTGAGAGAGGGAATCCGGGCACATGTGCAGCATTTAAAAGCGTATGCAGTAAAGAATCCAGCTTTTGCAAATCCAGTTGTAGATAAACGTTACAGTTCTTGGTTTGCAGCAAACCGCGCTGGTACAGCTCCATACATCGAATGGCTTGGTAAATCAGAAAATCCATCTGGATTTGGCTGGGCTACGGCGAAAGGATATGGTTATAGTATTTTAAATGATTATATGAATCAGTTATACAAGTATTAAAAGAATAGAAAAGGCATAGAAGCCGGGTGGTCATTATTTGACCATCCGGCTTATTTTTGGTACAATATAGAAAGCTATGATTTCTTTTAAGAACGGAGGCAGCTATGGCAGAACGTGACTTTGTTGCAGAATGTATCAGACTGCATGTACAGGATAAAAAACAACTGATAATTCATGGTTTTTTTCCGGAGGATAATCCGGAGAAAAGAACACTGAAAGTATATGTGAATCAGAAAGAAATGCCGATTTCCATTATATGCACAGAAGGATCGGAGGTGCGGAGAAGATATCTTCACTATAGGATGAATGTGGGACAGGAAATTACCGCAAGCCTGCAGCTGCCGGAAGAAGCTGTGACTGACTTCAAGGTATGCAGCTGTCTTGGTACGGAAGAAACGGAAGTTTTTCATGCTAACAGAAAGCAGTTTGAAAAGCTGGTTCATCATCTGGACAGCAATCTTGAAATGGAACGTTTTGAGGAGAATCAGTTTATTCTGACCGGCTGGAGTGCTGCAGGAGAAGAGACGGCATGCAAGGTTATTGTAGATGGAACAGAAGTCTCTACAGAGGTTCACTGGAAATACCGGAAGGATGTAGTAGATGTAATCCCGGAGCTTTCTTCCGATGCAAAATGCGGCTTTGAGATATATGTGCCGGATAAGGGTGGCAGCAAGCTGACTTTGAAATTAAGTGCCGATGGAAGAGAAAGCACTTATGTTGCAACATTAGATAAAATAAGACACGGAGAAAACGGTCAGGATACCGCGAATATTTTTCAGAAGACTTTGCGTTATTGGAAGAATTATGGACTGAAAAATACTATAAAGAAGGTCTGCCAGAAATTAAGTGGTCAGAGAGATTATGGAAATTATGAGGACTTCCTGAAAAAATATGGTGTGAAGGAAGAAGAACTGGCTCGACAGAGACAGGAAGTATTTGAAAATGGTCCATGTTTCTCGATTGCAGTTCCGCTGTACCAGACAAAAGAAAAATATCTGCGGGAAATGATAGAATCGGTACAGGCACAGACTTATACGAATTGGGAGCTTTGCCTTGCAGATGGAAGTGGCAGAGAGCACAGCCTTCAGCCTGTTGTCGGGGAATATATTGCAAAAGATAAGCGGATTAAATATTGCCTTTTAGACAGCAACGAGGGAATTGCCGGCAATACCAATGAAGCATTGAAAATGGCAGACGGTGATTTTGTTGTGCTGACAGACCATGATGATTTACTTTCTCCGGAAGCGCTGTATCAGTGTGCAAAAGCGGTACAGAAGGAGCCACAGACAGATGTGATTTATTCGGACGAAGATAAAGTGGATATGAGTGGAAAGAAGTTTTTTGAGCCACATTTTAAATCCGATTATAATATTGATTTGTTGTGTACCATGAATTATATCTGTCATCTCTTTGTTGTTCGCAAAGATGTGATGGAGCGGGCGGGGCTATTTGAAAGCTGTTATGATGGTGCACAGGATCATGATTTTATTTTACGTTGTACAGAAAAAGCAGAGCATATCGTGCATATTCCGAAGGTGCTGTATCATTGGCGCTGTCATGCACAGTCAACCTCCGAGAATCCGGAAAGCAAGTTATATGCCTTTGAGAATGGGTGCAAAGCGGTAAAAGCACATTATGACAGAATCGGAATTCCGGCAGAAGTGGAGCAGGGACCCTTCTATGGGATGTATCGTACCCATTATCTCTGGAAGGAGCAGCCGTTAGTATCTATTTTGATTCCAAATAAGGATCATGTTACGGATTTAAAAAAATGTATGGATTCCATAGAAGAGAAATCCACATACCGGAATTTTGAATTTATCATTGTAGAGAATAACAGTACAGAAGAAGAGACCTTCGCTTATTATAAAGAGATTGAGAAAAGGGATAATGTCAGGGTCTTATATTACAAGGAAGATTTCAATTATTCAAGAATCAATAATTTTGGTGCAAAAGAGGCAAATGGGGAATATGTCCTGCTTCTGAATAATGATACAGAAATGATTGAGCCGGACAGTATCAAAGAAATGCTGGATGTATGTATGCGTCCAGATGTTGGAATTGTGGGGGCAAAATTAATATTTGAAGATAATACCATCCAGCATGCCGGAGTCATCATTGGATTTGGCGGTGTTGCAGGACATGCCTTTATCGGACAGGACAGAGATGATAATGGATATTTTTCAAGAATTATAAGCGTTCAGGATTTGTCAGCAGTAACGGCAGCCTGTCTGATGGTAAGACGAAGTGTATTTGATGAGGTAGAGGGCTTAAATGAAGAATTTAAGGTAGCTTTTAATGATATTGATTTTTGCCTGAAGGTAAGAAAAGCGGGCTATCTTGTAGTATATAATCCATATGCACAGTTTTATCATTATGAATCAAAGTCCAGAGGGCAGGAGGATTCCGCTGATAAGGTGGCGAGGTTCCAGCAGGAGATAGGTTTATTTGGAGAACGATGGGGAGAACTTTTAGAACATGGAGATCCGTACTATAATCCAAATTTAACACTGGATAAAGCAGACTTTTCATTAAAGGAATAATAAAATGATAAAATAAAAGATAGTAGATACAATGAAACATAATGGAGGTTTGGAAATGATTAATTTCAACGAACCACCTTATATGGAAAAAAGCATGGACTATATCCGTAAGGCGGTAGAAAATAAGAAAATATGTGGGGATGGGGAATATACCAAGAAGTGCAATGCCTGGTTAGAAGAACATACAGGAACAAAAAAGGCATTGTTGACAACATCCTGTACCCATGCAACAGAGCTTGCGGCAATTCTGTCAGAAATCAAGCCGGGAGACGAAGTAATTATGCCGGCTTATACCTTTGTATCAACAGCAGATGCTTTTGTGTTGAGAGGGGCAAAAGTGGTATTTGTAGATATCCGGCCGGATACCATGAATATTGATGAAAAACTGATTGAACATGCAATTACGGATAAGACAAGAGCAATTGTTCCGGTACATTATGCCGGGGTATCCTGCGAAATGGATACTATTCTTGCAATTGCAAAGAAATATAATCTTCTGGTGATTGAAGATGCAGCCCAGGGTGTGATGTCTTTTTATAAGGGAAAGGCACTTGGAACCATGGGAGATTACGGATGCTACAGTTTCCATGAGACAAAGAATTACAGTATGGGAGAAGGCGGAGCACTTTTAATCCGGGATGAGAAAAATGTAGAGAATGCAGAAATTGTCCGGGAGAAAGGAACAAACCGTAGCAAATTCTTCCGGGGACAGATTGATAAGTATACCTGGGTAGAAGCAGGTTCTTCTTATCTGCCAAGTGAATTGAATGCAGCATATCTTTATGCACAGCTTGAAGTAGCGGATAAGATTAATGAAAAACGTCTGTCTATCTGGAACTGCTATTGGGATGGATTGGAAAAATTATCTGATGAGGGTAAAATTATCCGCCCAACGATACCGGAGGGCTGCGTACATAATGCACATATGTTTTATCTGAAAGCAAGGGATTTAGAGGAAAGAACAGCTTTAATCAGTTATTTAAAGGAACAGGGGGTACAGGCAGTATTTCATTATATTCCATTACATACAGCACCGGCAGGCCGGCGCTATGGTATGTTTGCAGGAGAAGACCGTTATACAACGAGGGAAAGCGAGAGGCTGGTCCGCCTGCCGTTATATTATAATCTGTCATTGGAACAGGCAGACTATGTGATAGATAAGGTTAATGCATTTTACAAAGAGAGATAAATGAAAATACAGGAAAGAGGACAGAGGGCAGAGTAAATGGTTATTGTTATTGGGGCAACAGGATTTATTGGAATGTATACCGTAGACCGCTTCTTGGAAGAAGGTTATGAGGTGCTGGCAACTGGAAGAAATGCAATCATGAAGCAGGAACTGGAAGCAAAAGGCGTTACCTGTGTGTCATTGGATATTTCGAAAAAAGAAGATTTTGATAAATTACCGACAGAAGGTGTAGAGGGTGTCATTTTACTGGCCGGTCTGCTTCCGGCAAATGCACCGGTGGATATCAGTGCAGATGAGAATGCCGCAGACTATATCCGCATTAATGTGGAAGGAACCGTTAATGTATTAGAGTATTGCCGGAAGAATGGCATTAAGAAAGTGATTTCCACCAGCAGCTATGCAGATGTAAGAAATGCATGGAAAAAAGGCGTTGCTTTAAAAGAGACAGAGCCGAGAAATTTTATGTATACAGGAGACCATGCGGTATATGTGATTTCCAAAAATGCAGCCAATGATGTGATGGAATATTATAATGAGCAGCATGGCATGCAGTGTGCATCTTTCCGCCTGCCACCGGTATACGGAGTAGGACCTCATTCTGAGATTTATGTGAATGGTAAATATTATAAGACCGGAATCCAGACCTTTATTGAGAATGCAGAAGCCGGAAAAGACATTGAAATCTGGGGTGACCCACAGATTTCCAGAGACATTATTTATGTAAAGGATGTTGCAAGAGCATTTGCGCTGGCATTACGCAGTGATAAGACCTATGGTCTTTATAATATGACATCTGGTACAGAAGTTACTTTAGAGGAGCAGGTGCAGACCGTTATTGATGTATTTGGACCGGGTAAGGGGTCTAAGATTGTCTATCGCCCGGATAAGCCAAATAATACACCATCCTTTTTGTTTGACATGACAAAGGCGAAGGAAGATTTCGGTTTCGTGCCGGAGTATCTTTCTTATCGTGCAATAATGGAAGATTATAAAAAAGAGTTAGAAAGCGGAAGATGGGATAAGTTTATCGCAAGCCGCCGCAAGGAAAGTTAAGTGCCGGGAGGATGGCAATATGAAGAAAATTGTAATTATAGGAGCGAATTCTTTTCAGAATCCGCTCATTTTAAAGGCGAAAGAGATGGGATATGAGACACATGTATTTGCATGGAAAGATGGCTCTATCGGAGAACGGACAGCAGATTATTTTTATCCCATCAGCATTGTGGAAAAGGAAGCAATCTTAGAAGAATGCCGGAGGATTCAGCCGGATGCAGTTGCAACAATAGCATCTGATCTTGCCAATATTACCGTGCAGTATCTGGCAGAGCAGCTTGGATTACCACATAATTCTGACAACTGTATCTATATATCTACCAATAAATTTGCTATGCGGGAAGCTTTTTCGAAGCATGGTGTGCCGACACCGGGCTTTGTCAGTGTATGTGAAGGGGATGATTATGCGGCGGCTGTAGCAGATATGCAGTTTCCAATGATTGTAAAACCGACCGACCGTTCCGGAAGCCGCGGTATTATGAGGGTGGAACATCTTGAAGAGATTGCTCCGGCAGTGGAAGAGGCAGTGCGTAATTCCTTTGAAAAGAAGGCAATTATTGAAGAATATATCGAAGGCAATGAATATAGCTGTGAATGTATTTCTTATCAGGGCAGACATCATGTGCTGGCGGTGACAAAGAAATATACCACAGGATATCCTCATTTTATTGAGACCGGACATATGGAGCCACCGGAGCTTTCTGAAATCGAAATGAACCGGGTGAAGGAATTTATTCCGAAGGCACTTACTGCTCTTGAGATTGAAAATGGTGCTTCCCATTCGGAATTTAAACTGGATGCCGATGGCAATGTAAGAATCATTGAAATCGGTTCCCGTATGGGTGGCGACTGTATTGGCTCCCATCTGGTATATTTATCTTCCGGATATGACTTTGTCCGCATGGTAATTGAGACTGCTTTGGGACAGGAACCGGAACTGACACCGGCACATGAGCCGATGTGTGCAGGAATCCGCTTTGTGTTTACAAAGAAGGATCTGGATGTTTTGGAAGAGATTAAGAGCAAAAGTCCGGAACTGCTTCAGATGGTAAGTGAAATGGAACCGGTAGGGGAACATCAGGTAGTAGACAGTGGAAGCCGTTTTGGTTATTACATTCTGGCTGGAAAAAATCAGGCAGAGATTAAGGATTGGTTGGAACGATGAGTAAAGTAGAAGGAAAGAAAAAGTGGATACTGCTGATTTTACTGCAGCTGGTAATTATGATATACACATTATCCGGTGTGGCAGCGAAGTTTGCAGCAGGATATGAGTTTTTATCCATGGGATTTATTCTGTGTTACGGAGTGGAAATCTGCATCCTTGGATTGTATGCCATTTTCTGGCAGCAGATTATCAAAAGGGTTGATTTGTCGGTAGCATATGCAAACCGGAGCATTGCGATTTTGTGGTCTATGATCTGGGCAGCACTGATTTTTGGAGAACATATTTCGGTACAGAATATTATTGGTGTCCTTCTGGTAATTGCCGGCACCATGATTGTGAATAAGGAGGGATAGAAGGATGATATACTGGCTTTTTCTTGTAGCGTCTGTTATTGTTGCCTCTTTTTCTCAGGTCTTATTAAAGAAAAGTGCAGCAAAGAAGTACGATAACGTGATTAAGGAATATCTGAATCCTTATGTAATTATCGGATACATGATGATGGTTGGAACAACGGTACTGACGATTTTAGCTTATCATGGCATTGAGTATAAGAATGGCCCGGTCATTGAATCATTGGGTTATATTCTGATTATGATTTTAAGCTTTTTCTTTTTTAAAGAGCCGATTACAAAGCGTAAAGTATTTGGAAATGCACTGATACTGCTTGGTATTATCGTGTTTTACCTATAGGAGGGTATGAAAATGGATATATCAGTTGTAGTTCCGGTCTATGGATGCCGGGCAGCACTGCATGAATTGCATAGACGTCTGGTGGAATCGGTAAGTACCATCACTGATGATTTTGAAATTATTCTGGTAAATGATGCCTGCCCGCAGAATTCGTGGGAAGTAATCGAAGAAATCTGTAAGGAGGACAGCCGTGTAAAGGGGATTGAATTATCCCGGAATTTCGGACAGATTATGGCAATAACTGCAGGACTGGATGCCTCAAAAGGAGACTGGGTAGTGGTGATGGACTGTGATTTACAGGACAGACCGGAAGAAATCCCGAATCTTTATCGCAAGGCTCAGGAAGGTTATGATGTGGTCTTTGCCAGAAGAGTACATAGAAAAGATTCTTTCTTAAAGGTATTAGTATCTAAAATATTCTATAAGATTTATTCCTTTGCATCGGATGGACACTATGACCCGGCAATCTGTAATTTCAGCATCAGCAAACGGGTGGTAATCGATAATTACTGCAAGATGCGGGAAATGCACCGTGCCTTTGTAATTTATGTGAAATGGCTTGGCTTTAAGCAGACAGCAATTGATGTGGAACACGATTCCCGTTTTGAGGGAAAATCCTCTTATAACATGAAGAAGCGTTTTAAGATGGCGGGAGAGATTTTAACCTCCCAGTCGGATAAACTTTTGAAATTCACCATGGGCTTTGGATTTCTGATGTCCATCATTTCAGCACTGGTGATTATCGGACTGATTATCTATTATTTTACCGGTCATGTGGCAGCAGGCTGGACCAGTATCGTAGCAACTAACTGTCTCATCGGAGGAATTATTATTATGGTAGTCGGTCTTGTAGGCATTTATGTAGGAAATATCTTTATGCAGTCAAAACAAAGACCCCTTTATGTGGTACGCCAGATGCTGAATGAGGAGAAGGAAGATGCAGATTCAAGTCGATAGGAAGAAATGGTTAAAAAATGCAGCAGTATTGCTTGCAGAACTGGTTCTGATTCTTACAGGGCTGGTTCTGGTGGGAACGGTTGAAACAAGAGGTTTCGACAATCTAAAGGTATATACCACTATTTTTCCACGGTATCAGGATATGGATGAAGTGTTAGCCGGGACTAACGACCTGATTCCATCGGAGGATGGAAATGGTTATGTGACCGGAGAAGATACTTATTTTGTGATTCCGGTGGATTCGGATAAGTTAATTGATCTTGAGATGAGTCGTATTGAGGGCGAGGGAATCTTAGGAGAGATTTGGCAGTCGGAAAATGAGACTTTTACAGAAGAATCATCTCCATATACCTTTGAACTTGGTCATAATCCGGTTCAGGTAAAGAAGTCTACAAAATATATAAAGGTTAAGATTTCTTCCCAGCCTGGTTCACATTATAATCTTACAAATGTAAGCTATCGCAATCCTTTCAGTGTGTTTGCAAGAATGCATAAGAAGGAGATTGCAAAAGCGGGAGCAGCACTGTGGCTTCTTTGTATTTTACTGCATGGAATGGAGTTGATTCCGGCAGAGTATAAAAAGCTTCGCAAGTGGCTGACAGTTTTTGTCTTTCTTGGATTTGTAGGAATTACAGCACTGTATGTATTCTACGATTTTATCTTTGGAGAGCGGCTTTTTATCTATATGGATATGGGCGCAGATACGATGCAGCAGTATTATCCGTATTATCTAAACTGTGTGCGAAGAATTACGGAAGGAACATTTTCCATTTGGAATTGGGATTATGGACTGGGAACCAGTTTTATCAATAATATTTCACAGACTCTGGATCCCTTTGGTCTGTTTGTGATATTAGGCGGCGTGGTACTCGGTATCGGAAAAGTAAGACGGCTTTTGGTAATTGCGCAGATTTTAAAAATTATTATTTCAGCATTGCTGTGCCGCTATTTCTTAAAGCTGTTTCCGGTAAGTGAGAAAGCTGCTTGTATCGGCGGGTATCTCTATGCTTTTAACGGATATTTGATGCTCTGGGGACAGCATTACCTTTTGGGAACCATCTGTATCTATCTTCTTTTGATATTGATTTTTTTAGAGAAGCTGATTCAGGAATTTAAGATAAGATATGTGGCAGGGCTTGGAATTTCCGTTGCAGCATCGATTATCTACAGTTATTACAATACGTATATGGCACTGGTATTTGCGGCAATCTATTGTATACTGCGGCTCTTGAATCCAAATCTTGGAATGAATGTGAAGGAGTGCATCAAAAGAGGCTGCTGCATATTAGGAAGTGTTATATGTGGTGTGCTGACCGGTGCAGTGACGCTGCTTCCGGCGGCATCCTATCTGACCTCCAGTTCTTCCAGACTGGTTTCGGAGGCATCGGCACTGGCAAAATTCTTTGGCGGTCTGTTTTCGTCCTATACCATGGCACAGAATGCAGAGACAGCAGGCAGACTGATTTCGAATAACTTATATTATATCAACGATTATAGCTGCATTGATGGCTGGACTAATTATTATGAGATGCCAAATGTGTGCTTTACGATATTTATCTATTTCTTTTTGGGACAGCTTCTTGTACAGAGCATAAAGCGATGTAAGGATGTAAAGAAAATATGGTATGGCGTGTTGATAGCTCTAGTTGGAATTTTATTAATCTTTAATCCGGGTGTTGCTATTGCATTCAATGGATTTGCTTATGCACAGCCGAGATATACCTTTGTGCTTATGCCGATGGCAGCTTTACTGGTTGCTGTGGAGTGGGACAGACTTATGATAAAAAAAGAGTTCAGCTTTATCGGGCTGCTGCTTGGATTGGTAACCAGCATGTATGTAGTGATTGAAGCATATAACCGGGCATCGGATGAAGTGAAGAAATATGATGCAGTAATTCTTACCTTATTTGTTGCTTTTGCAATTATTTTACTTGCGGTGGGACTTTGGAAGAATCGTCAGGTTCAAAAGGTTGCAGGGAGTCTGTTTTTGGTATGTATTCTGTTATCCACCTGTCTGGAAAGCTATATGACCAATAATAACCGTTGGACAGCATATACCTGGACAGAAGCAATGGGATATGATGGTCATACCATGACAAATGATACGATAGATGCCCTGCAATATTTAAAAGAGCAGGATAAAGGCTTCTTCCGTGTGGATAAAGGATATGCAGCGGTATCTAACTATGGAGATTCCCAGGTCATGGGTTATTCTTCTGTAACAGATTATAACAGTACCATTAACCGGCATCTTGCAGATTTTTATAATATGTTATATACCAAAGTAAAGGTCTCCGATGCCCAGAGGATTTTTGAATACTCGGATGAATCGGAAGTCTATCCAATGAGCCTTATTAACTTAAAATATATTTTATCCATGGGAGAATTGGATTATTCCTGGTGTGAATATGTTGGTAGAACAGGCAGCGTTTATATTTACAGAAATAAGTATGCTGATTCTGCTGCGTCCTTCTATACCAATACGATTTCTAAGAGCGAATGCGAATCTATGGATGAGACAGGACGGAGGCTGCTTTTAAAGGATACTTTAATCGTACCGGATGGAGAGGATGTGCTGCATGATACCGAAACCGGAGAAGTGACACTGGGTTCATTTGTAGCAGATGGAAAATATTTTACCGGAACTATTTCGAATGAAAAGGAAGGCTTTCTGCTTCTTACAATTCCGGACCAGGATGGATGGGAAGTTTATGTTGACGGTAAGAAAACAGAGACTATCAATGGAGATTATGGTTTTCTGGCAGTGAAGATTGCGGCGGGAAATCATGAAGTGAAGGCAGTCTATCATATCCCTTATATGAAACAGGGGGCAGTAGTAAGTATTCTTGGAGCATTATTGCTGACAGGTTATTGTCTGTGGCTGTATCACAGGGATAGAAAGAGAAAACAGGGGTAAGGAAAATGAAGGAAAAGTTAAAGAAGATACCACCGAAATATATCGTGGCGGGAGTAGTTCTTATTGTCATGCTGTTGTTGCTGGTAAAGCATCGGAGCATATTCTATAACTCTAATCAGGATAATTATAATGATATGAGTGGGGAAGAGGAAAATATTGCTGCTGAAGATGCAGTGGTGTCACAGTATTTCACAATTTCCGGTAATATGCAGAATATCGCGTTGCTTATGACGAATGATTCCGGAGAGGACGTTACGATTCAGGCAATGCTTAGGGATGCAGAGACGGATGAGGTATTAAGTGCAGTAAAATGTAATGTGCCAAAGTCTACCGGAACAGAAGAAGTGGTAAGCATGGAACTGACCTTAGATGGGGTAGAGGGAACACGAAGTGTATATCTGACGTTAGAAGAGGAGACCAGGGCATCGGAGGTATATTATTGTGCCTTGACCGGAGATTATGAGCAGACGCTTCTTGTTAATGAAGAGGCAACGGCTGCAAGACTTCGTATGTCTGTAGTCTATGGTGGTGGACTCAATAAGATATTTTTTGTTCTGTTTGCACTGGGAATGGCAGTGGTAATCGGAATCTTTGTAATGCCGGTAAAATGGGCAAAGCCGGAAAATATGGTACTGATACTGGTTTTTGTGATGGGACTTAGCATGGCAGTAATCAATCCGGCATTTCAGGAATGTGACGGACCTTCCCATTTCTACCGGAGCATGGACGTGTCCTATGGAAATATACTTGGTTCCTTTGCTAATCTCACGCATGAGGATGGTGTGATTTATGTGCCGGAAAATGTGCAGGAAATTGCTTATCGGCAGTTGACGCCAAATGGCAGTGAAGGAACTGCCTATATGGAATATTTAAAGAGCCATAAGTTTTCTAAAAATAAGATAAAGATGACTTATTATGACAGTGTGACTTCCGTAGTATACTGGCCACAGGGGCTTGGAATCTTCCTTGGAAGGACGTTCAATTTCAGTATTTATGGTGTAATATTGATGGGACGTATCTTCAATTTGCTGGCATATGTGGGACTGGCATATGCAGCGGTGCGGTTTATGCCGTTTTATAAGAATCTTATGGCAATGTTTGCAGTGATGCCTTTAAGCATTTATCAGGCATCCTCTCTTTCCCAGGATGCAGTATTAAATGGTGTGGGCTTCTTATTTGTAGCACTGTGCTGTTACTATGCTTTTGATGAAAAAGTGAAGCTGAACTGGAAGAAAACACTGGTGCTTGGACTTTTATTATTGATGATGTTCTTAAGTAAATATGTCTATGCGTGTCTTGGCCTTTTGGTATTTATGATACCGAAAGATAAGTTTAACAGCAGAAAAGATTACTGGAAATCCTTTATAATCGCATTACTTCCGTTCGTCATCTTAGGTGGCTATGTTATGCTGCGGGTATCCTCCGGAATCAGCGGCTTGCAGGCAGGTGCCGGCGGCGGTGCAGACACCATGACACAGATGCAGTATTTAAAGATGTATCCGGCTGCGGCAGTAAAGGTTATCATTTCTACCTTGTTGGTAAATATCAATGCATATCTGATGCAGTTAAATATTTTAGGCAGTATGAATTATCCACTGACACTGTTTTTGGTATTTGGACCATGCTTCCTTTTGGGTGTTGGTCTATTAGACGGTCAGGAAGTAAGAGGACGGATTAAGATACGACACCGGATTATTATGCTGCTTGCTTTTATAATCACTTTTGCAGCAATTATGATGGGACTTTATATCGGGGATGGCATTGCCAATCCGGTAGGTTCTTCTGTCATCAATGGTATTCAGGGAAGATATTTTATTCTGATGCTGATATTACCGTTTCTGGCGCTGGGAAGTGACCGGGTGAAACAGGATATCAGACATTTTACGGTAAAATGTTCTGGAATCATGGGCATCATGCTTTTATATGCAGTATTTATGCTGGTGAACACCTGTTACTAAAGGAAGTTAGAATAGAGAAAAGCTAGAATAAGGAAAAGTTGGAACAAAGAAAAACACAGGAAGACTTAAGGAAAAGGGAGATAACATACGATGGGATGGAACTTTGGAACTACAATTTTTTATGGAATAGCAGTGCTGGCACTTTTAAGTGGTGCATTCTTTAGCTATAAGTCAGAGCGGAAGCAGGCAGGAATGACATGGATGGTATTGCTGTTGATTCTGATGAACTGCTATCACACTTTCTGGGCAGCAATACTGAATGTGATTCATATTCCGGTCAATATTATTTCAATGGGAATCATTGATTTGCTTACCGGCGGATTGCTCTGGTTCTTTATCGTAAAGAAAAAGAAATGGCAGAGGTATGAATTTGCCATAGCAGATGTAGCATTTCTTGTAACCGCACTGGCAATTATTGCAGTATTTGCAAAGGTAAGATATGGCGGAATGGCATTAAATATCAATTTCCTGACCATTGACCCGGCAAACCATTTCCGGGCAGCGATGGATTTAGTAGATACCGGAACCGTAACCAGTATGTTTTATGAGACGGTGTTAAATGGACTGCTTTTTGAATTCTTAGCTCCATTTGCACCGGTGGATTATTTCTATCGATTCTTCGTCTTAAGTGAACTGATTCAGCTATTGATGTCGGCATTTATCTTCTATGGAATTGCAAGAAGGTTAAGCAAAGACCGGTTTGGCAGAGTGGCAGCTTATGCCCTGTCCTTTATCTATATGATAGGCTATCCGATGTGTTCTATGCTCTATGGCTTTGTTTACCTTGGCATGGGCGTAACGGTTATCGGAATGATTATTATTTTGACAGACGTTTATTTAAAGGATGATATGCCAAAATGGCAGAATATTGTATGTCTGATGTTAGGCTGTCTGGCTATCTTTGAATGTTATGTGATGTTTATGCCGGTTACCTTCTTTGCTTTGATTACCTGCATTTTTGTAAAACAGTTTAAAGTAAAGAAACTGGTATCCAAAGATACCGTGGCAATCTGTCTGACGGTATTCCTGTTCCCATGCATCGTAGGCTTTTATTATACATATGCAGGTATCTTTACCAATGGCGTGACGGTATCTTCCGCACTGGTAAATGAGGGAGCCTGCTACCGGGATTTGTTTTCAAACTTTGTACTGTTTATTCCATTGATGCTCTTTGGATTCTATGGGATGTGTAGGAAGAAGGAGAATAATCTGGTATTGTTTTTAGCACCGTATACGCTTCTGTTTGCTTTATATCTTTTCTTGAAGACAGTAAATGGACAAGCATCTACCTATTATTTTTACAAGATTCATTTCCTGTTGTGGCTGATTGCGTTGGTATTGGTCTATTATGCAGTTGTTTATGCAGAAAAGCAGACAAAGGTATTGATAACCGGAAGCTTTGTGATGTGGGCATTTTTAACAGGAATGTACCTTGGCAAGATAGAGGAGAAAATTGCAGTCCATAATGATTTGATGATTTCTACTTATAAGGCAGAGGATTTTAATGATATTTTGCGTTATAATTATGTATCATTTGGCATGCCGGGTTATTCTAAGGAAAAGGAAGAACTTTATCACTGGGTATATAATGAATTAATCAGCAAGGGTGAAGAAATTGTGCCGATGGCAGGATACTGGGAAGATGATTTATGGTATCAGGCAATTTCAGACCAGCGGTATTATGGCTGGGGACAAAGTGACCCGGATCATACGGATTATTTCAATCACCTGAATGCGTCTGATGCCAGCTATATTCTGGTATTAAAGGACAGCCAGATTTATGCGGATGAACAGGCTTATTTTGATTCATTAGAGAGAATATATGATACCGGGATAGGTTTTGTGGCAAGAAAGGAATTGTATGAGTAAAAAAGTAAATGTATTATTGTCTGCTTATAACGGAGAAAAGTATATTAAGGCGCAGATTGACAGCATTTTAAATCAGTCTTATCCCAATGTGGAGCTTTATGTCAGGGATGACGGTTCGAAGGATGGAACCCTTGCAATTGTAAGGGAATATGAAGAAAAGGGACTGCTTCATTTAGAGGCAGGAGAGAATGTCGGCTTTGTAAAGAGTTTTGAATGGCTCATTGCAAATGGCGGCGAAGCAGATTATTATGCTTTCAGTGACCAGGATGATGTCTGGTTTGAAGACAAGATTAAGATGGCAGTGGAAAAATTAGAACATGCAAGGGAAGATGTGCCGGTATTGTATTTCTCCAATTATGATTTCTATGACGGAGATTTAAATTTCATGGCGCACCGGGATGGCAGGACGCCGAATATTTCTTTTGTGAATTCATTGGTGGATTGTGTGTCTCTTGGCTTTAACAGTGTATTTAACCGCAAAGCAAAGGACATGGTGACAGAGCAGATGCCGGAAAAATCTACCGGACATGACTGGTGGATGTATATGGTCTGTGCCGGAATGGGAGAAGTAATCTATGATGAGCGTCCGACGGTAAAATACCGCAGACACAATAATAATGTCAGTGATGGTGGGTACAGCTTTATTAAGTTTCAGATCTGGCGTTTTAAACGTTTTTTCTTGAATCACTATTTCCATCATATTCATGAGCAGATTAAGGAATACAGTGAACTTTACAATGAAAAACTGACCCCGGAAAATCAGAAGGCACTGGCACTTTTTACCAGGGATGGTTTTCATCCGCTGATTGCACTGCGCAAGGTTTTTTATCCGAAGAAGTTAAGACAGAAAGTCGTAGACGAGATATTTGTGCGTCTGGTATTCCTCATCGGCAGACTGTAAGTTGCAAATTTTAAGAAAACATAGTAAACTGTATAAGTTAACAAGAAGGAGCAACGATGAAATTTACTGTTTTAATCGTAACCTATCATCCGGACTGGAAGAAATTATTAGTTACACTGGATTCTGTCATGGCACAGACCTTTAAGGATTATGAAATCGTAGTCTCAGATGATGGTTCAGAAGAAAACTGTTTTGATAAGATAGAAGCATATTTTGCGGCACACCAGTTTGCAAATTATACCCTTATTCCTCATGAGAAGAATCAGGGAACGGTAAAGAACCTCATAGATGGTCTGGCAAAGGCAAAGGGTAAATATGTCCGGGATTTTGGACCGGGGGACGCATTCTATAATGAACATACCCTGCAGCGGGTGTATGATTTTATGGAAGAGAATCAGTATGAGTCCTGCTTTGGACTGATGCGGGGTTATTGCCGCAGGGAAGATGGCGGTGTAGATTATGTGGAATTTCCGCATCCCTTTGATTTATCTCCATATAAGAACTGGAATGAGGATAAGATTGTAAAGAATCTGGTGCTGTATCGGGACAATGCTTCCGGTGCATGTACCTGTTATACCGTAGACTATTATATGACTTATCTTAAGAAGATAGAGGGAACGGTCATTTATGCAGAAGATATTTTTCAGATGATGGCAGGCTTAGATGGCAGACCGATGCATTTCTTCCCGGATTATCTGGTATGGTATGAAGCCGATACCGGAGTATCCACTAAGAAGAAAAGCAGCTTCTCAGAGCTTCTTGCACAGGATGTAGACCGTTTCTATGCCATGATTCAGGAGCAGTACAGCGATAATCCATATGTGAAGAAGCAGAAAAAGGTATTGGGATTATATAAAATCAGAAACCTTTATCTTCGTACTTTGTTACGGCTGTTCCGCAATCCGGATGCCATCCGTTATCTTGTAAGCCATATGTTGCAGGTGCGAAAAGGCACATACCAGCCGGCGCATAAGCAGAAGGGATTTTTGGATAATCCGGAATTCGGCAAAGAAAAAGCAGAGTAAGAGTAAGAAAAGAATTAAAATAGAAAGTGAAGCACAGCAATGTGGAAGAAGGAGAATGTCCATGGAAGTGATTAAGTACAGATTTCAGCAGCATGGGGATGAACGCGGTCAGCTGGTAGCATTGGAAGAGATGCGTGATATTCCATTTGAAATTAAGCGTGTTTACTATATGTATGATACCGTAGATGGTGTACGAAGAGGCTATCATGCACACCGGTGTTTAGAACAGATTCTGATTCCGATTCATGGAACCTGTAAGATTCATCTGGATAACGGCAGTGAGACGGCAGAGGTCTTATTGGACAAGCCATATGAAGGCTTATATATTGCAAATAATATGTGGCGGGAAATGTATGATTTCTCCGAGGATGCAGTGCTGATGGTACTGGCATCAGAATATTATGATGAAAATGATTATATCAGGGATTACGATAAATTCCTTGCATTTGTAAAAGAGGAAAATAAGGATAAGTAAAGGAGAATTGCCATGAAAATACCATTTGTGTCATTTGAGAAAATGCATGATGAAATCAAGGACGAACTTACCGGAAAATTTCAGCAGGTTTTAGCGAAAAACTGGTTTATCCAGGGAGAAGAATTAGCAAAGTTTGAAGAAGAGTATGCCGCATATTGTGGCGTGAAATACTGTGTCGGTGTAGGCAACGGACTGGATGCACTGTTCCTTCCACTGAAAGCATATGGAATCGGGACAGGCGATGAAGTCATTGTTCCATCCAATACCTTTATTGCAACTGCACTGGCAGTTTCTTATACAGGTGCAACTCCGGTATTTGTAGAGCCGACTTTAGAGTCCTTTGACATTGACCCGGCAAGAATCGAAGAGAAGATTACCGATAAGACCAAAGCAATTATGGCAGTACATCTTTATGGACAGCCGGCACCAATGGATGAAATCATGGAGATCGCAAAACGTCACAATCTGAAAGTAATCGAAGATTCTGCACAGGCACATGGCGCACTCTATAAGGGAAAACATGTGGGAAGTCTTGGAGACGGAGCCGGATTCAGCTTTTATCCGGGCAAGAACTTAGGTGCATTAGGAGATGCCGGAGCTTTTGTAACCAATGATAAAGAGCTGGCAGATAAAGTACGTGCCCTTGGCAACTATGGTTCTGATTATAAATATCATCATATCTATCAGGGAAATAACTCCAGACTGGATGAGATGCAGGCAGCTTTCTTAAGAATTAAATTAAAGAACTTAGACCGCTGGAATGCAAACCGTATTGAGACAGCAGAGAAATATCTTGCCGGAATTAAGAATCCGGAAATCGCTCTGCCAACTATAATGCCGGATACGAAGCATGTATTCCACATCTTTGCAATCCGCTGTGCACGCAGGGATGAATTAGAGAAGTTCTTAAATGAAAAGGGAATTGGAACCAATAAACATTATCCGATTCCAATGCATCTGCAGGGCGCATATGAAAGCCTTGGCATCAAAAAGGGAGAGCTTCCACTGGCAGAAGAGATTTCTGCAACAGAGCTTAGCATTCCGATGTATTATGGAATGACAGAGGAAGAAACCGGATATGTCATTGATGCAATCAATGCATTCAAATAGAAGAGGAGAGACTATGTTTCGATTTGAAAAATATGAGGACAGTTTAGAGGAACAGTGGGATAAATTTATTACAGAAAAATCCATAAACGGAACCTTTTTACAGAGCCGCCGGTTCTTCAATTATCATCCGGCAGGCAGATTTAAAGATGTATCTTTGGTAGTATATAATGAGAAAAATAATATCGCAGCCCTGATTCCGGCATGTGAATTGGAGCAGGATGGGAAAAAGGTATTTTTCTCCCACAAAGGAACCACCTTTGGCGGTATCATTATCGACAAGAAGCATCACAATGCCAAACATGTAGTGGTATTAGTAGAAGAATTAAAAGATTATCTTAAGGAGCAGGGCTATAACGAGGCTTATCTTAAGATGACTTCCGATATTTTCTCAGAAGTAGAAAGTGATTTATTCCAGTATGCATTCCAGCATGCAGGCTATACGGAGCATAAGGAACTGAGTACTTATGTAAACTATGCTACCTATAAAGAGGCAATTCTATCTAACTTTGCACAGGGAAAACGTACCAATGTACACAACTGTGAGAAGGAAGGTCTGGAATGCAGACCGCTGACGACAGATGATGAGATTAAAGAATTCTATGATATTCTCTGTGAGAACCTTTCCAAGTATGATACCAAACCGGTACATACTTTAGCAGAGCTTTTAGATTTCAAGAATGACCGTTTTCCGAAGGAATGTGGATTCTTTGGCATCTTCAAAGAGGAAGAAATGTTAGCGGGTTCCATGATGTTTTATTTCGATAAAGTAGGCTGTGCCCATACACAGTATCTTGCTGCAAGACAGGCGTTTAATAAATTAAGCCCGATGACCTTTATGTATTATTCCATGATTGTGGAAATGAAGAATCGTGGCTATAAACGGATTTCCTGGGGAACAGCAACCGAAGATTTGGGTAATTATCTGAATATGGGACTGATTACCAGTAAAGAAGACTTCGGAAGTTCCTATTGTAATAACCTGACCTACTCAATTACATTGTAGGCACTGGAGGATAGTATGAAAGTAAGCGTCCTTGTGACTTTTTATAATCAGGAAGATTATGTGGATGAGGCATTGCAGAGTGTCTTTGACCAGAAATGTGATTTTGATTTTGAGGTGCTGATTGGTGATGATGGTTCTACCGATGGCACTATGGCAAAATTACAGGAATGGAAGCAGAAATATCCGGACAGAATGGAAATCTATGTGATGGACCGGGAACCTGGTGTGAAATACAACAGCAGCCAGCGGGCATCAAGAAACCGTCTGAACCTTTTGCAGTATGTGAAGGGAGAGTATTTTGCTTATCTCGATGGGGATGATTTCTATATCGATGACCATAAACTGCAGAAGCAGGTAGAGATTATGGATCAGCCGGAAAATGCAAAATATGCAGTCTGTGCCCACAATGTCTATGCCTATGATGAGAAGACGAAAGAAAACACCCCATTTTTAAACTGCAATCATACGATGAAATTAAAGGGAACAACCTACTGGGGACGTTTCTATTTCCATCCGGATTCTATTCTGATGCGAAGTGCCTATATCAAGGATATTCCGATGGATGTGGTAGCAGATTATTTTAATGATAATACCATTACGTTCTGTTTTATCAAGCATGGGGATGTATATTATATGCCGGATATTATGGCGAGCTATCGTCAGACCGGAGACGGCATCTGGACGGGAAATTCCCGGTTTATCAACTATCTTAGAAATTTGATGGACTATGACTTGGAGCAGAAGATTGCACCGGAATTTATCCGCTACAGTCTCGTACGTCACCGGGCAGATATGAGTTTCATGCATAAATGTAAGGAACAGCCAGCCGGAGAAAAGGTGGCTTTCTATGAGGAAAAGATAAAAAAAGACGGACTTACAGTATCCGAGGCGTGGTTAGAATATTGCAAGACCGGAAAGATGTCTGATAAAAAGGCATTAAAATTATACCGGAAGGCAATGCTTTGGTATTTTGTATGCCATGTAAAATGGCTGTTCATTGACAGTTTATTATTACACAATTAGGATATCTGGAATGGATGGAATCAAAGATGAGTGAGAAGAAAAAATTTGGCTTTGTGGTATTGCATTATTGCACTCTTGATATGACAAAGAAGTGTATTGCGGCAATTCAGGAGAAAATGGCACAGGCTGATTATGAAATTGTGGTAGTAGATAATGCGTCCGGCAACGGAACCGGTAAAGATTTAGCAGAGTGCTATAAAGACACAGAGCATGTAAGTGTTCTTTTGAGTAAGGAAAATCTCGGCTTTGCCAAAGGCAACAATCTTGGCTATGTATATGCAAGAGAAGATCTGCACTGTGATTTTATCTGTGTAATGAACAATGATGTGATTTTATTGCAGGATAACTTTGCACAGCTGGTGGAGGCAGCCTATGAAGCACATCAGTTTGCAGTAATGGGACCGCATATTGAATTAAAGGATGGCAGGGAAAATGCCATGTATTATGAAATTGCATCCATTGAGGGTTTGAAAAAAGAACGCCATGTATATGAGACGAGATTAAAACACATTACCTCTTCCATTTATCCACTTTGGAATCTTTGGGACAGAGCAAAGCTGCTGCTTCGCATCTTCCTTGGAAAGATTCATGTGATGCCGGAATTAAAGAAACATGAAGACTGCACAGAAGGCTCCTTGGAATATCAGGATGAGCTGGTACTGCATGGCTGCTGTCTGATTTTCTCGCCGATTTATCTTACAAAATATAAAGATGCATTCGTGCCGGATACCTTTATGTTCCGGGAAGAAGAACTTTTATATTTAAGATGTAAAGAAGCGGGAATACCGATGGTATACTGTCCGGAGGTAAGAATTCTTCATCTTGAGGATATCTCTACGGATTATATTTATAAGACCGAGCGTAAAAAAGAAATCTTTAATCTGGAGAATCAGATTAAATCGCTTGGAATTCTCTTGGAACATTTAGAGGTAATGCAGAAGTAACAGCGAGGACATATTGTGAAAGAAGTAAAATCAATCAAATTTAACTTTATAATGAATCTGATTCGGGTTTTGATGACGATATTATTCCCACTGATTACCTATCCGTATGCAACGCGGGTACTGAATTCTGCCGGAGTAGGACGGGCTGCCTATGTAGCATCCATTGTCAGCTATTTTCAGCTGATAGCATCCTTTGGTGTCAATAATTATGCCATTACAGAGGGCGCAAAAATCCGTGATGATAAAGCAAAATTAAATAAATTTGCTTCGGAAATGTTTTTCATCAATCTGGTATTTACGGTGCTTGCCTATATCGGATTTGCAGGTGCGTTGTTCCTGCCGAAGTTTGATGGCTATGAAATGCTGCTGTTAATCAGCAGTTCTACGATTCTATTTACCACCCTTGGTATGGAATGGCTTTATGAACTGTTGGAAGAGTATGAATATATTACGATTCGTTCCGTTATTTTCCAGGTGGTAGCACTTGTAATGCTATTTGTGCTGGTGCGGAATGAAGGTGATGTGGCATGGTATGTGGTATTGACTGCGGTATCTACCGTTGGCTCCGGTGTGCTGAATTTTATTCACAGCAGACATTACATCCATTTATTTGAAACAAGAGTCCATTGGGCTGATATCAAGGTTCATATGAAACCGATGGTATATATGTTTGGCGTTTCGATTGCATCTGTTATTTATCTCAATTCCGATATTACAATGTTGGGATGGATGAAGGGAGATAAGGATGCGGGAATCTATACAACGGCATCGAAGATGAATCAGGTTTTGTGTACGCTGATTAAATCTCTGAGTACGGTTATCATGCCCCGGATGGCATATTATCTTGAAAATGACCAGAAGGATAACTTTGACCGGCTGTTAAAACAGGCATTCCGTTTTATGATGATGTTAATTGTACCATGTATGGTGGGTATGCTTTTGATTTCGCCGGAAGTTATTCATCTGATATCCGGTAAGAATTACAGCGAGTTTTTCCCGAGTGTTACAACATCGAGAATTCTTGCCATCAATTTGTTCTTCTCGCCGATTAACGGCTTTATTGCATATCAGATATTTATGCCAAAGAAGAAAGAGAAGATTATTTTCTGGGCAACCTTGGGTGGTGCAATCAGTAACCTTATCATTAACTACCTGCTGATTCCGGTATTAAGCTACGATGGAGCAGCAATTGCTACCGTACTGGCAGAGGCAATGGTAATGTTAATCTGCATTATCTTAGGACATAAGATGATACCGTTTAAGGGAATGATGCAGGGTGTCTGGAAATATGTCATCGCATCCGTTCCGATGGTCATTGCATATGTGCTGTTTCAGAAGGTAACTTTCAGCAGTTATTTGATTTATATGTTACTGATGATTATCATTGGAGTAGTAACCTATGGCATTATGCTTTTAATCTTAGGGGATGAACTGGTGCGTGAAGAAGTACGCATGATATTTGGAAAATTGAAACACAATGAAAAATAAGGAGGATACACATGAAAATTGCAGTAGCAGGAACCGGTTATGTGGGATTGTCAAATTCCATTTTATTAGCACAGAATAATGAGGTATGGGCAGTCGACATTGTTGAAGAGAAGGTCGATCTGATTAATCATAAGAAATCTCCAATCGTCGATAAGGAGATTGAAGAATATTTAGCAGAGAAACCATTGAATCTGCGGGCTACCACAGATGCAAAGGCAGCATATGAAGGAGCAGATTTTATTATCATTTCCACTCCAACCAACTATGATGAGAAGAAGAATTACTTTGATACATCATCCGTAGAAGCCGTAATCAAGCTGGTTATGGAATATGCACCGGATGCAATTATGGTTATCAAATCTACAGTTCCGGTTGGCTATACCGAAAAAGTAAGAGCGCAGTTTGGCAGCAAAAATATCATCTTCTCTCCGGAATTCTTAAGAGAAGGAAGAGCATTATATGATAACCTCTATCCATCCCGTATCGTAGTGGGATATCCGAAAGAGGATGAAAGCTTAAGGGCAAAGGCAGAAGAGTTCGCGGGCTTATTAAAACAGGGTGCTATCAAAGAGGATATTCCGGTATTATTAGCACACCTCACCGAGGCAGAAGCAATCAAATTATTTGCAAATACTTATCTTGCACTGCGTGTTTCCTATTTTAATGAGCTGGATACCTATGCAGAGGTAAGAGGATTAAATACCAGACAGATTATCGAAGGCGTAGGCTTAGACCCGCGAATCGGTAACTATTATAACAATCCGTCCTTCGGATATGGCGGATACTGCCTGCCAAAGGATACCAAGCAGTTACTGGCAAATTATGCGGACGTTCCAAATAATATTATCGGAGCAATCGTTGCGGCCAATACGACAAGAAAAGATTTCATTGCACAGCAGATTTTAGATAGAAATCCTTCTGTAGTAGGTATTTATCGTCTGACCATGAAGACCAATTCCGATAACTTCCGCCAGTCTTCTATTCAGGGCGTTATGAAACGTCTGAAAGCAAAGGGCATTGAAGTAGTGATTTATGAGCCAACCTTAAAGGATGACAGCTTCTATAATTCCAAAGTAATCCGTGACTTAGACGAGTTCAAGAAGATGTCCGATGTTATTGTATCCAACCGTAACAGTGCAGACTTAGAGGATGTGCAGGACAAGGTATATACCAGAGATATTTATGACAGAGATTAATTTTAGAAAATAAAGCTGCCTGATTAGAACGACGAGATTAGCGCAGTGAGATTAGAGCAGTGAAAAAAGGAGACAAGATGAAACTGAGCCTTTATAACCTCAGAAAAGGTTTCCGGTATTTAAAAAATTATGGTTTAAAGGAATTCTTCATCCGCCTGAAAGAAAAAGGAGAACCGGAGCAGATTTCCTATGCGGAATATGCAGCAGGCCATAAGGTAACAGAAGCACAACTTAAGATACAGACAAAAGAATCTGATAAGTGGTCCTATCGACCGCTTATCAGTTGTGTTTATATGGGAGAAAATAGAGAAGATGCGTTGGCTATGTTAGAACAGCAGAGCTATATCAACTGGAATCTAATCTGTATCGATAAGCTCTGTACCGGAAAAGAAATAGAGCTTTCCGGGGAATATGCAGCGCTTATTGAGGCGGGTGACACCATAGAACCGGATGCTTTCTATGAGCTTGCCCATGCCATTGCTTTTCCAAAAGAGACAAAGCAGTCAGGAATTCACTGGGAAGAAATCGGAAAGCCGGATTTGATTTATACGGATGAAGATGTCAGATGTCCGGATGAATCAAAGACAACGGAGACAGCAGAGCCTCTTTTAAAGCCGGACTTCAGCCCGGATTATCTGGAAAACTACTGTTATATCAGACATTTATGCTGCATCAGAAAAACGGTATTCCTGCAGGCACTGAAAGAAAATGACGGAAATCCTGCAATAGAAGAACTGATCTGCCGGGCGGCAAAGCAGTCCGATAGTATCATCCATATTCCCAAAGTGCTTTATCATACAAAGGCGGAGCATGCACCGAGAGTAGAACATGCCTCTATGGCAGCGGGTAGTCACGAAAAGAAGCAGCCACTGGTATCTATTCTGATACCGAATAAAGACGAAAAAGCTTCTTTGGAAAAATGCATCACATCCATTCGGCAGGGCAGCTACCGGAATTATGAGATTATCATTATAGAAAATAACAGTAAAAGCGAAGAAATCTTTGATTATTATAAAGAGCTGCAGATGCAGTATCCGGATATCCGCGTGGTAGAATGGAAACCTGAAATACCGGGTACTTTTAATTATTCAGCCATTAATAACTATGGAGCATCCTATGCAAAGGGTGAATATCTTTTGTTCTTAAACAATGATATTGAGATTATAACAAAGGATTACATGGAACGGATGCTTACCCTGTGCGGAAAAGAAAATACCGGAGCAGTGGGAGCAAAGCTTTATTACCCGGATGATACGATACAGCATGCCGGAATTGTCATAGGCATCGGTGGACATGCCAGAGGAATTGCAGCCAATATGTGTGTAGGACAGGTACGCAGCGATAGTGGGTATATGTATAGAGCCAGCCTGCGGCAGAATTTAAGTGCAGCAACAGCAGCATTTCTTATGGTGCCGGCAAAGGTGTTCCGTGAGGTGGACGGATTCTGCGAAGCTTTATCAGTAGCATTTAATGATGTGGATTTGTGTCTTAAAATCCGGAAGAAGGGTTATCTTATTATATATGAACCATCCGTAGAAGCGTACCATTATGAATCAAAGTCCAGAGGACAGGAGGATACAGAGGAGAAAGTACGCCGTTTTCAGGAAGAGATTGAATATATGAGAACCCGCTGGATTGATATTTTAAAGCAGGGAGATCCCTATTATCATCCCGGACTGACCCGTTACCGGACAGATTATTCCCTGGGACAAAAGCACTAAGGCATTGCAGAATTTGTAAGAAAGTGGTAACTTTGTAACTGAGTATAGAGAAAAACAAGTAACAGGGAGGTAGAGTTACACATGATGAAAGTTTATATTTGTCCGAAATGTGGCTGGATACGGACGGTTTCAAGAAGAAATGAAGTGGAATGTTTTAAATGTGGAAATGAAAAGATGGTTCTGGCAAAGATTCCTTATGAAAAATATGGGAAGATGAGTGAGAAAGAACGGAAAGATTATTCGGAAAGCTGGCTGTATATTCACAGAAACAGCATTTGACAGAAGAAGAACATACTTTTTTCACAGAAAATTAAGAAAGAATTCGGTTGTACCTGACAGGGTAGGACTGGTATAATATTCCTAAAAAGATGGCTTGTATTGCATAAGAGGGAATAGATTATGTATAAAAAAGAACGAAAAAGCTGGATGAAGCATCTTGACTTTACGATTCTGGATATTATCTGTCTGGAACTTGCATATGCCTTATCCTATTTTATGCGTTTTGGAAGAAAAAATGAGTTTTTAAATGAGGAATATCAGCGATTAGCGGTAGTCCTTATTTTGATTGATATCTGCGTGGTATTTTTCGGCGAATCCTATAAGAGCATTCTGCGGAGAAAGAATACGCAGGAATTTAAGCATGTTGTTGTTCATACAACAATCATTGTTGCCGGAATGATGGTATATGGATACTGGACCAGACAGTCTGACTTTTCCAGACAGATTTTCCTGATGTTCTGGGGACTGTCTATGATTTTTGAATTTGTCGGCCGTTCCGGGCTTAAGAATTTTATTAAGAAAAAGATGATGAATGACAGAAATCTGTCTGCCATGATAGTGGTAACGACAGATGAACTGGTGGAGAGCTGTCTTAAGGAATTTGAAAATCTGCCATATCGGGAATTTGCCGTGCACGGAGTTGTTGTAGTGGATGCAATGCGTAAGGGAGAAATTATCCGGGGCATTCCGGTGGTAGCAAATGCAGATGATTTCTTTGAATATGTAAAAAATAATGTGGTAGATGAAGTGTTTATTAATGGCAATACTATAGCCAGCAGCCAGGCACTGGCAGATGATCTGCTGGAAATGGGCGTTACGGTACATTTTAATCTGGTACATGCTTCCAAGCTGATGCCGAATAAAGTAATCGAGCAGTGTGGAAATTATATGGTTTTAACTTCCAGTATGTGTATTGCAACACCACGTCAGTTGTTTTTTAAACGTCTGATGGACATTGTAGGCGGTTTTGTGGGATTGGTGATTGCCGGTATTGCTACCATTATTTTTGCACCGATTATTAAGAAGCAGTCACCGGGACCGATTTTCTTTTCCCAGATTCGTGTGGGAAAAAATGGCAGGAAATTCCGCTTTTATAAATTCCGTTCCATGAATGTAAATGCAGAAGAACAGAAAAAAGAGCTGATGGAGCAGAATGAGATGTCAGGGCTGATGTTTAAGATGGAAGATGATCCGAGAGTATTTCCGGTTGGCAGGTTCATGCGGAAGTTTTCCATTGATGAACTGCCACAGTTCTGGAATATTTTAAAAGGGGATATGAGTCTGGTAGGCACAAGACCGCCAACGGAGGAAGAATTTGCCGGATATGAGGCAAGGCACCGGGCAAGACTCGGAATTAAGCCGGGGCTTACCGGAATGTGGCAGGTCAGTGGAAGAAGTGACATTACGGATTTTGAAGAAGTGGTACAGCTGGATACCTATTATATTACAAACTGGTCACTGGCATTGGATATTAAAATCTTGTTTAAGACCATTCAGGTTGTTGTAACAGGAAAAGGATCGAAGTAAGCAATGGGATTAACGAAAAAGGCTGCATATGCAGTTGGAATGATACGCAAGCATGGACTCCGGGGACTGGCGATTAAAGTAATGGAAACAAAATATGAGCCCATAGACCATGAATATACGAAAAACTGGCAGAATTATATGGTGACAAAAGAAGAATGGAAGGTGCAGCGGAATACGTTGTTTGAACATATGCCGCTGGTTTCTGTTGTAGTACCATTATATGAGACACCGGAATGCTTCTTACGGGAACTGATAGAGGGAATGCTGGGACAGTCCTATGAAAACTGGGAACTGTGTCTTGCAGATGGAAGCCCTACCGATAAAATCGAACATTTTCTTGCAGTAAATTATAAAGGAGATGCAAGAATACGTTACCGCAGACTGTTGGAAAATGGTGGGATTTCAGAGAATACCAATGAGGCAGTTGCGATGGCAATGGGTGAATATATCGGATTATTGGACCATGATGATGTGCTGGCTGCCAATGCCCTTTATGAAGTGGTGCGGATGTTAAATGCCCATCCGGATGCACAGGTGATTTATTCCGATGAAGATAAAATTGATGCAGAATCCGGGATACACAGCCGGCCACATTTTAAGACGGATTATAATCCGGAATTGCTGATGCATTATAATTATATCTGCCATTTTCTGGTAGTAAAGAAGACCATGTTAGAGAAGGTGGGGGATTTCAATCCCTGCTATGATGGTGCCCAGGACTATGAACTGGTGCTCCGCCTGACGGAGCAGACGGATGCCATTTATCATATTCGAAAGATTCTTTATCATTGGAGAATACACAGTGGTTCCACGGCAGGCAGTTCCCTGTCCAAGGATTATGCCTATGATGCGGGAAAGCGGGCATTGGAAGCTTACGTGCAGAGACGGAAAATCCCGGCAGAGATTAAAGAAGCCCAGGGGCATAATTCTTATGAAGTGATTTATGAACAGGAAGTTCCGGAGCCGGAGCTTATTAATCTTGCGGAAATAAAGGAAAAAGATGCTTTAAATGAACTGGTAGAAAACAGCGCAAGGGAATATCTTTTCATTTATGACAGCCGTCGCACCAGATTGCTTGGGGAGAGAGAACGAAAAGAACTGGCACAATATGCCTGCTTAAATAAAGTGGGACTGACAGGTGTCCGGTTTAAAAAGCACCGGAAGTTAGTTTCGGCAGGCATTGGCGTATTACCGGATGGAAAGATGGGATACCTTTTTGAAAAACTTCCGGTCTGCTTCAAGGGATATTTCAACCGGGCAGTGCTTCCGCAGAATGTCAGCGCCGTTCCGCTGGAACAGTGTATCATAAAGAAAGAAGCATATCTTAAGGCTGGCGGAATTGATCTGGATAAAGAACCGTTAGAGAGAGCAATAGATTTTGCCGGACGTCTGCAAAAAGCGGGATATCAGATTATGCTGGATGCAAAACTTACAGCAGTTTATAAGGGATAGAAAATGAAACATGTATTTATTATAGGCAGTAAAGGAATTCCGGCGGCTTACGGCGGGTTCGAGACATTTGTAGAGAATCTGACCGGACAGGCAGTCAGTGAAGACATTCAGTACCATGTGGCGTGCATGTCTGATCATAATGAAGAATTTACTTATCATAATGCGAAATGCTTCCGGGTGAAGGTGCCGGATATCGGACCAGCGAGAGCCGTGTATTATGATTTGGCAGCATTTCGTTACTGCATTCAGAAAATTAAAAAAGAAAAGATAGAGGATGCCGTTGTCTATGTGCTGGCATGCAGAATCGGACCATTTGTGGGGCACTTTAAAAGGCAGCTGCACCGGTTGTCTGGTACACTTTATGTAAACCCGGATGGACATGAATTTATGCGGGCAAAATGGAATAAATGGATTCGTAAATACTGGAAATATTCGGAAAAGGGAATGGTAAAGCACGCAGATTTATTAGTCTGTGATTCAAAGAATATTGAACAGTATATCAGGGATGAATATCATAAATATCAGCCGAAGACCACATTTATCGCATATGGAACACTATCTTATAAAGCAGGTGAACCAACAGAGGATTTACTGGCATGGTATCAGAAGTTTGATATCAGAAAAGAAAATTATTATCTTATCGTCGGAAGATTTGTCCCGGAAAATAATTACGAGACAATGATTCGGGAATTTATGGCATCTGATTCCACAAAAGACCTTGTAATCATCACAAATGTGGAAGAAAATGCTTTTTATGAAAGCTTAAAAGAGAAAACCGGCTTTTTAAATGACAAGCGGATTAAATTTGCAGGAACCGTGTATGATGCTGCATTGCTGGCAGAAATCCGCTACTTTGCTTATGGATATTTCCATGGACATGAGGTGGGAGGAACCAATCCATCCCTTCTTGAGGCACTCAGTACCACAAAACTGAACCTGCTTTTAGATGTGGGCTTTAATAAAGAAGTGGGGGAAGATGCCGCACTGTACTGGAATAAGAAAAACGGAAATCTTGCCACACTGATTCAGAAGGCGGATACTATGGATGAAGCAGAGAGGGAAGAGCTTGGCCGGAAAGCGAAGGACAGAATGAAAAAATGGTATAGCTGGGAAGCAATTGTACAGCAGTATGAAACACTGTTTCTTACAGGAGAGGAAGAGAGAGAATGATATCGGTCTTAGTAGTAACCTATAACGGAGAAACCTATATCAGAGAACAGATAGACAGCATACTTAAAAATATCGGACTGGGAGATGAACTGGTGGTATCGGATGATGGTTCACTGGATACTACGAGGGAAATCCTTAAGTCCTATCAGGAACAGGATGCCAGAATCCGTGTTATGGAAGGACCGGGTGAAGGCGTTATTGCCAATGTGGAAGCAGGACTTAGGGCGTGCCGGGGCGATTATATTTTCCTTGCAGACCAGGATGATGTCTGGATGCCGGATAAAGTAGAGAAAGTCATGGAAGTATTCCGGAGGAAGAAAGCCATGGTTGTGGTTCATGATGCCAGAGTGACAGATGCTGCATGCAAAGAGACACTGATGCCGTCCTTTTTTGTTTACCGCCACAGTGGAAGAGGTGCGATTAAAAATATTATTAAGAATACCTATATGGGCTGCTGCATGGCATTTCGGAAAGAGGTATTGGATGCAGTACTTCCGATTCCGAAGGATGTTACCATGCATGATCAGTGGATTGGTGTGAAATGTGATTTGAAATATCACCGCACGGTATTTTTAAAGGAACCATTGATTCTTTACCGGAGGCATGAAAAGAATGTATCCGATTTTTCCCATAACAGCGTGGGTGTAATGATTAAGAATCGCTTAATTTTTCTAAAACGGATATTAAGCTATCATGGATAATATTGACACAAAAAGTGTTTTGTTATATATTAGTTTCAATTGTTTTGAAAAAATGAATAGAAACTGTTTAACATCAGGAAAATAAGATAATGGAGATGACTTATGAGTACAAGTAGTAATAATAGAAACCGTAAAAGAAAGAAAATGACCAGACGTCAGAGAAGAAAGAGAAAATTGATTCTTTTTATAGTGGAAGTACTGGTTATCTTAATTCTTCTGGCAGCATTATTTGTAATTATTAAATTAAATAAACTCAATAATACCGGTGATTTGGATGAAGATAAGCTGAATATTAATATTGATGCCAAAACCCAGGAATTGTTAGATGGTTATACGAACATTGCATTATTTGGTATTGATAACCGCAGTACCGGCAAATATGAGTCCGGAAACAGTGACTGTATCATGATTGCAAGTATTAATAATGATACGAAGGAAGTAAGACTGATATCGGTTTACCGTGATTCTTTCCTGGCAGTAGATGATGATGACGATTTAAGAAAACTCAATGCAGCATATGCAAAAGGCGGTCCGACCGGTGCAGTTGCAGCATTGAATAAGAATCTTGATCTGGATATTAAAGAGTATGTAGCTGTGGACTTTAATGCAGTTATGGAAGTGGTAGATGCACTGGGTGGAATTGAACTTGATATTAGTTCCAAAGAAGCAGAAACCATGAAAATATATATCAATGAGATGAATGAGGTAATGGGAACCAATGGAACAGCAGTTTCCGGACCTGGACTTCAGACAGTGAACGGAATTCAGGCATTGGCTTATTGCCGTGACCGTTACAGCGGTGGTGATGACTACGGCCGTACCGAGCGTCAGAGAACCGTTATCAGTAAAATAGTCGAGAAGGCAAAAGCAGCCAGTCTTCCTACATTAAATAAGGTGATTGATAAATTATTCCCGGATATTTCCACAAGTCTTAGCAGTTCTGAAATATTGGGACTGGCAGCAGGCATCAAAGACTACGAACTGGCAGATACACAGGGCTGGCCATTCCAGCTTACCACAGAGCGTATGGGAGGAAAGCTTGGCGATGTAGTAGTTCCTACAGATCTGGAAACCAATGTGAATTTACTGCATCAGTATTTATTTGATGTAGAAGATTATGAGACAACACAGACCGTAAAGAATATCAGTAAATCCGTAATCAATGAGTCTGGAAAGACTGCTTCGGATACAGTAAGAGATACAAATCCGTTTACGGCAGAGGACACAGAGGCGGATACCCAGACACAGTAAAGAAAGATAAATAAAAATATTCATAGGAAAAGCTGTCTGGAATAGGACAGCTTTTCTTTCGCAGGAAATAAGGAAGAGACGAAAAAGAGACGGAAAACGAATTCAGAAAAGTTGTTTCTTATATCATGACAGGAGGTTCTCCATGGCGGGAAGAACATCGGAAAAAGGGAATACAACAGGAAAAACAATATTCTGCTTTATCGGAAAGGTAATAGGAGCTGGAATTACAGCATTTGCAATTCTGGCGCTTTTTTGCGTATTTTATTACAACCCTCCGGTACATGAACCATGTGGAAATGGAGTGACCAGCTATGTAAGACAGGCAGATACGTTCTGGGCGAGAGGAACGGAAGGTTTTGCCATGGGAACTACAGATGACAGTGGTTATAACAACAGTTATCCGGCGGATGGAAGAAAGACTGCTATTTTAATGATGGGTTCTTCCCAGACGGAAGGACTGTATGTCAACGAGGATGATTGTGTATCTTATTTGCTAAATGAGAAATACGCCGAAGATGGAAGCAACCGGTATGTATACAACGTGGGAATGTCAGCCCATACCATTTACCGTAATATCAGTAATTTGGAAAATGCCCTTAAGGTTTATCGGCCTGCTGAATATGTTGCGTTAGAGACTGGAACACTGGCAATGAATCCGGTAGAAGCTGCGCAGGCATTGAACCATGAAATGCCTGAGCTGACAGCGGGAAGCGGAATACCGGCACTGGAAGTATTAGAAAAGAATCCTTATATCAAGCTGCTGTATCAGCAGTATAAGAATCTGCAGAGCCAGAACAATGGCGAAGCAGATGTAACGATTACGGAAAATGCCGGATATGATGTATTTGGTGATGACACCTATGCGGCCACGGAGGAACTGCTTGCCTATATCAGCAGGACAGCGGAAGAAGCAGATGTTCAGGCGGTGATTTATTATATTCCGGATATGACATTGACAGAGGATGGTAGTTATGAATGCTCTGCAAGTGTGGACACCAGAGATACTTTTGCAGAATTATGTGGAAAATATAATATTATTTTTGCGGACATGACAGATTCCGTAGAGGAAGCCTATGTGAAAGAGCATATCGTAGCCAGTGGATTTGATAATACAACAGTTGGCTATGGGCATCTTAATGCATATGGACATGAGCTTCTGGCACAGTGCATTTATGATGCAATCGGAGAGGAGGAGCAGAGATGAGTTTTGCAAGTGTAAGCTTTTTACTGTTTTTTCTTGTAGTGCTTCTTCTTTTACTTCTTGTACAGAGGGTGCTGCCTTTTGCGGAAATAAAGCGCCGCATCATATGCCAGGGAATCCTTCTGATAGCCAGTTATGTTTTTTATGGCTGGTGGAATATGCGGCTTTGCCTGCTTTTAATGGGAATTACATGGATTTCCTTTTTTACCGCGGTAAAAAAAGATGAAAAGCATCTGCGGCAGAGCCGGATTTCTCTTCTGATTGGAGTAGGCACGCCTTTGGCGGTCCTTGGAATTTTTAAATATTATGATTTCTTTGTGACTTCCTTTTGTGATGTGTTTCATCTGACACCGGGAGTGCTGAATCTGATTCTTCCGGTAGGAATTTCCTTTTATACCTTTCAGGCATTGAGCTATACCATTGATGTCTATACCGGGAAGATAGAAAAAGAAAAAAGCTTTTTGCAGTTTGCGTTGTACTTAAGTTTTTTTCCACAGCTTGTAGCGGGACCGATTGTAAAAGCATCGGAGTTTCTGCCACAGCTTAAGGAGAACCGGAAGGTTACACTTGCGGGACTGGAAAGTGGAATACAGATATTTGTATTTGGTATGTTTAAGAAAGTGGTACTGGCGGACAATATTTCTGTATTTGTGGATGAAGTATATCGTAGTCCTCAGATATTTGGTTCCGGAACTGTTGCACTGGCAGTAGCAGCCTATGCCATTCAGATTTATATGGATTTTTCCGGTTATTCGGATATGGCAATCGGCTGTGCAAAATGTATGGGCTATGAATTACCGGTGAACTTTAATCTTCCATATATATCTCATAATGTCAGTGAGTTCTGGAAACGGTGGCATATCAGCCTTTCAAGCTGGCTGATGCAGTATCTTTATATTCCGCTGGGTGGTAACCGCAAGGGACGTATTCGTACTTATGTAAACCTGATGATAACGATGCTTTTAGGGGGACTCTGGCACGGTGCAGAATGGAGCTTTGTATTGTGGGGTGGTCTCCATGGACTGGCTCTTTGTATCCACAAGGGCTTCCGGAAACTGGCTGGATATCAGAAAGGGCAGGAGAGAAAGAAAAATGTTCTGGTGGATACCTTATCCATCCTCGGAACGGACATTTTTGTCTGCATCTGCTGGATATTCTTCCGGGCAGAAAATGTGCCGAAGGCATGGCTGGTATTAAAACAGTTATTTGGCTTCCGGGCGGGCATTACACATCCGTACAGCTTTGCCATTGCAGCAATTATTATTCTTTGCATTGCAACAGTGGCTGCATATCTCAGGGCAGCAAAGAAAAAAGAAAAGACCGTCAATGGTTTTTATCCGATTATGGATTTAAATCATTTCTGGTCTCTTGTGATTTTCTTTGTTGAGATAGGCCTTATCCTTGGTCTGGCTTATGTGAAGGGCAGTCCGTTTATTTATTTTCAGTTTTAGGTAAGGCAGTTTGTGTGTCTGCCATGGAGGTCTTTGGTGTCATCGGTTCATCAATAATGAATGGTGGACGGTTTCTGGTGGCATCATAAATACGCCAGATGTAGGAACCAATAATACCGATGGAAAGCATAATAATTCCCATACCCATTAAAAGTACGATTAATAATGAGGTATAGCCTTCTGCAGTTATAATTCCGGTCATTTTCCGGTAAATTGTAATAAAGAACAGAATGAGTGCAAAGAGAAATACTCCGGCACCGGCTGCAGTGACCATGGTAATCGGAAAGCTGGAGAATCCTATCAGGGAATCCGTGGCAAGTTTTATTTTTTTGTGAAGAGTCCATCGGGAATGTCCGATGGTTCTTTTTTTCCGGATATAAGGAACAGTTGCAGTCTGAAAGCCACTCCACAGGACCTGTCCCATAAGAGAGGTATTTTTTTCCTTCATTGCGACCAGCAGGTCAATAATTTGGCGGTCAATCAGAAAACTGTCAAATCCACCTTTGGGCATGGTGGGAAGTGCAACCTCCTTCATAATATAGGCATAAAGGGAAGAAACAGCTTTCTGTGTAAGAGGTTCCTCACGGTCAGCACGGGTAGCAAGTACTACCTTATTACCAGCCCTGTATTTTTCTAACATACTTAAGATTAATTCGGACGGTTCCTGTAAGTCTGCAGCTTTGCGGACAGCACAATCGCCACTGCAGCGGGAGAGTCCTGCAAGAATGGCAGCATGTTCACCAAAATTACGGGACAATTTTAATGGGATAATATGTGTATCCAGGCGGGCAAGCTCGCAGATGACATCATAGGATTTATCTTTGGAACCATCATCAACCATGAGAATTTCATAGTCACAATCTAGTTTACATAAAACCTTTTCCCGCAGATCATTGTAAAGTGGAAGAAGGTTATCATGGTTAAAATACACTGGTATTACAATGGATAGTTTCATAACATTGGCTCCTTTCATAAACTATTACTTCTTGATTCTTTATTATGATAACGTATGTTTTTGTAAAATCAATAGGGTAAAGAAAGTCTTAAGAAAATAGTAAGAGAACTCTTAGTTGTCTGGATAAGTTTTCAGGAGTATAATACCAACGATTCATCATGAAGAAGAAATTAATAATGAAAAGGAAATGAGAATGGAAAAGACAAATCAGACTCTGAAAAGAGGGTATTTAATATGTTTATTTCTGGCATTGACAATTTGGAGTATGGCAACTACTTCCGGAAGCGGGCCGGATGAAGCAATGAAATATGATATCTGTAATTATATAGCGTCCCATGGAAAGCTTCCTGATGGAACGGACCCGGCGCTAAGAAATCCAATCTGGGGAATATCATATGGATTTACTCCGATTCTGTCATATATGATAAGCGGAGTTTTTTTGAAAATAGCTTTTTTATTTACCACAAATGTGTATTGGCTGTATGTGGCAGTCAGATTCACCAGTGTACTTTCCATAACCGGAATGGCATATTTGATGTTTCAGATAGGAGAGTACTTATTTCAAACCAATAGAAGCAGATTTTTGTTCGTAATGTCTGGAACCCTGCTGCCCCAGGTAATGTATCTTGGAAGTTATCTGAATAATGATTCCTTTGCATTATTTACAATTGCATGGATTATTTATGCCTGGCTTAGGGGCAGGGACAGACACTGGGACTGGAAAAGCTGTATCCTATTAGGAACTGGAATAGGGTTATGTGCATTATCTTATTATAATGCCTACGGTTATCTTTTGATGAGTATACCGTTTTTCTTTATTTCCTACTGGAAGGAAAGGCAAATAGAAGGTGAAGGAAAAAGAACTGACATGCATCGGATGTTCAGGATGGCAGCAGTAATTGCTATTGTAGCAATACTTTTAGCTGGCTGGTGGTTTATCCGGAGTGCAATATTATATGATGGTGATTTCCTTGGACTTCGAACAACGGATAAATATGGGGAAATGTATGCACAGCCGGGATTCCGCCCGTCAGAACGGCCGACGCCATATCATCAGGGTTGGTCATGGCATCAGATGTTATTTACTTCCGGCTGGCTGAGAACATCACTGATTAGCTTTATTGGAATATTAAGGACCTGCGACTGGAATCTGATGGGCAGGGGCTATCTGGGGATTGGAATACTTTTTCTTGCTGGAATCATTGGCTATCTGGCAGGCGGGTGGAAAAGAAAAATATTTTCGTCAGACAGACTGCTGCATATCACATTTCTGATATGCATGGTAATTCCATGCGGATTGAGTATTTATTATTCTTTTTATAGTGACTATCAGCCACAGGGGCGGTATCTGATGCCGATGCTGATTCCGCTTCTTTATTTTGTCACGACAGGACTGACTTTGGTACTTGAAAAGATACCACAAAAAGTAAATCGTATGTTATACGGTGGAATTTATATGTTTTTCATATTGATATCTGCAGCAAGTTTTTATTATGTTCATGCGCTGATATAGATTTCAAAAAAGGACTGGATAATCCCCGGTTTTTCTTATATAATGTCAAAAGGACGATAAAGACAGTTCTATAAAAGATAGGATGAAACAACAGCAATTGGAATAGAATGTAAAAGAAAAGCAGGAGGAAGAATTATGTGCGGAATTGTTGGATATATAGGGAAGAAACAGGCTGCACCAATTTTGTTGGATGGACTTTCAAAACTGGAGTACCGTGGTTATGATTCGGCAGGTATGGCAATCTTTGATGGGAAGAAGATTAACATGGCTAAGGCGACCGGAAGATTAAAGGTATTATCTGAGCTGACCCATGAGGGTGCTACCTTGCCGGGAACGGTTGGAATCGGTCACACACGCTGGGCAACCCATGGTGCACCGAGTGATATCAATGCGCATCCACATTTCAATGAAGCCGGTACGATTGCTGTGGTACACAATGGTATCATTGAAAACTATATGAAATTAAAGAAAAAGTTATCAGAAAAAGGCTATAAGTTTCGGTCAGACACGGACACTGAGGTTGTTGCCCAGCTGCTGGATTATTACTATACCGGGAATCCATTGGAGACCATTACCAAGGTCATGCATCGTGTGGAAGGTTCTTATGCACTGGGAATTATCTTTGCAGAGAATCCGGATGTTATCTATGCAGTCCGTAAGGACAGTCCTCTGATTGTAGGAAGAGGTGAGGGGGAGAATCTGATTGCATCCGATATCCCGGCAATTTTAAAATATACCAGAGATGTATATTTTATTGAAAATGAAGAAATTGCCCGCCTCTCCGAGGAAAAAATAGAATTCTTTAATGTAGACGGGGAATCTATCGAAAAAGAATGCAAACATATCGAGTGGGATATTCATGCAGCAGAAAAAGGCGGCTATGAGCATTTCATGTTAAAAGAAATGAATGAACAGCCAAAGACCATAAGAGATACCATCAGTCCACGTATCAAGGATGGCAGAATTGTCATCGATGAGCTTGGAATGAGTGACGAAGAAATCAGAAATATCAGCAGAATTCACATTGTTGCCTGCGGTTCTGCTTATCATACCGGATTTACCAGTAAGTATATTTTCGAAGGAATGGCAAGAATTCCGGTAGATGTAGATGTGGCATCCGAGTTCCGCTACCGGAATCCGATTTTAGAGGATGGAGCCCTTGTCATTATTATCAGTCAGTCCGGAGAGACAGCAGATTCCCTGGCGGCACTCCGTATGGCAAAAGAGCGTGGCGTTAAGACCCTTGGTATTGTAAACGTAGTTGGAAGCTCCATTGCAAGAGAGGCAGATAAAGTAATGTATACCTGGGCTGGACCGGAAATTGCAGTTGCAACTACAAAGGCATACAGTGCACAGCTTGTGGCACAATATCTTCTGGCAATTAAATTTGCACAGGTTCGTGGTAAAGTTACAGAAGCAGAAGTAGGAGAAATGCTTCGTGACCTTAAGAAGCTGCCGGATCAGGTAGAAATGTTACTGAGCCATAAAGAGAAGATCCAGAAATTTGCCAACCGTTTTATTGCAGCAAAGGATATTTTCTTTATCGGAAGAGGAATTGATTATGCGATTTCCATGGAAGGCTCTTTAAAATTAAAGGAGATTTCCTATATTCATTCTGAGGCTTATGCAGCAGGTGAGTTAAAGCATGGAACCATTTCCCTGATTGAAGATGGTACACCGGTCGTTGCAGTGGCAACACAGGATGCACTGCTGAAAAAGACCATCAGTAATATTGTAGAGGTGAAGACCAGAGGCGCATTTGTCATGGCAGTTACCAATGAAGGCAATACAGAGATTGAAAAGACAGCAGATTATGTCATCTATATTCCACAGACCAATGCATATTTTGCAAATTCACTGGCAATTATTCCATTACAGCTGTTCAGCTACTATGTAGCAGTTGGAAAGGGCTGTGATGTGGATAAACCAAGAAATCTTGCAAAATCCGTAACGGTTGAGTAATTTATAGAGCAATTGGAAAAGAAGATGCGGTTTTACTTAGAATTCTATTTCTATGAAAGGACATTTTATTTTGTGCACACTAAAATGCCAACCGTTCTAAAATTTTGTTTTGCTTGCTTGTAAACTGTCTTTCCGTTGCTTTGACTTAAGATAGCTCCACCGTCCGTTGAATACGGATGCCACATAATGCCTGCAAGGGGCACTAAGGATTTCGGATAAAGTTTAATTCATCTGGCAACCGGCGCATATTCACATCCATGTTCAGATGCGCCTCGCTGGCACGTCCTGTGCCAGCGTTGCCGGGTGCCAGACGAAATCCTAAGTGCCCCTAACAGTCCTTATCAGGCATCCGTACTTCGACGAACGGTGGAGCTATCTATGTCAAACATTGGAAAGACTGTTTTTATAGCAAAAAGCAAAACGAAATATTAAGAACGGTGGTATTTCGGTGTGAAAATAAAATGTCCTTTTTTATAGAAAAAATTCTAATGTAAAATATATCCTCTTTTGCAGAGCTTTTTACAAATTAAACATAAAAGAAACATATTTTTCTCAATAAATAGACACAGAACTAACACAATTTATGGATATTATCATAATCAGAAAGTAACAAAGAGATGAAAGGAGTAATCTTTATGGAAAACAATTATAACAACAATTTTAACTCCGGCTCTCCTTATTCATATAATCAGACGAACCAGCAGACAGGAGACGGAACAAATACTTCATGGAGCAGTCAGGTGAACGGAAATACTTCACAGGGCTACAGTCAGGGAACCCAGTATGGACAGGGAAATGCCTATTATAGTCAGGGAACACAGCCATATGGACAGAATCAGCAGAAGAAAAAACGGAAAGAAAAAGTAAAGAAAGAACATGGTAAAGGCGGATTTGGTGTAAAAATTGCAAAATGTGCAGCTATTGCATTAGTCTTTGGATTGATTTCAGGAAGCGTATTTGCGGGAACAAATCAGCTGCTTGGAACGAAGTGGAGCAACTCTGAATCTGCTAAGACAGAGGCTTCCCTGAATAAGAGCAGCAGCGGAGATACCGTTAAGGCAGCAAATACTTCATCCAAAGCAGTAACCGATTTGACGGATGTCTCAGATATTGCAGATAATGTAATGCCATCTATTGTTGCAATTACGAATATGAGTGAAAAACAGGTAAGCACCTGGTATGGATATACTGCATCACAGCCACAGGAAAGCTGTGGTTCCGGAATCATAGTAAGCCAGGATGACCAGTACATCTATGTAGCAACGAATAATCATGTGGTATCCGGTGCCCAAAGTATTACCGTACAGTTCTCAGATGACAGCACAGTAGCCGCAGAAGTAAAAGGAACAGATGCAGGAAGTGACTTAGCAGTCGTTGCAGTTCCGATTTCCGATATCAGCGCAGACACCTTAAGTACCATTAAGGTTGCAACCCTTGGCAATTCTGATGACTTAAGTGTAGGTCAGGCAGCAGTCGCAATTGGAAATGCGTTAGGTTATGGGCAGTCTGTTACAACCGGTGTTATCAGTGCATTGAATCGAGAGGTGTCCGTAGAAAATGAAGACGGTTCTACCACAACCAATGAACTGATTCAGACTGATGCGGCTATTAACCCTGGTAATAGTGGTGGCGCATTACTGAACGCCAAGGGTGAAGTAATCGGTATCAGTTCTGTAAAATATTCTGATACCAGTGTAGAAGGTATGGGCTATGCTATCCCGATTAATACAGCGTCTCCGATTATTGAAAAATTAATCAACCGGGAACAGGTGGATGAATCCCGTTCCGCATATCTTGGAATCTCCGGTGTAGATGTATCCTCCACCGTTGCACAGACCTATAATATGCCGGAAGGAATATATCTCTATCAGGTAAAGGAAGGTTCACCGGCAGAGCAGGCAGGTTTACAGGCAGGAGATATTATCACATCCTTTGATGGAAGCAAGGTTTCATCTACAACAGAATTAAATGATGCGATTAAGTATTGTGCAGCAGGTGATTCTGTAGAAGTTGTATTTGAACGTCAGACAGATGGACAGTATCAGGAACAGACGGTAACCGTAACTTTAGGGCAGAAAAACTAAAAACGGATAACAAAATGTAACCCTTAGTCATCTATAAAGCAAAGCTACCGATAAGGCAGATAAAACAGCAGTGTCTTAAATATGTTGAAGAAAACATGGACACTGCTGTTTTTTTACTTTACAGGAAATTGCTTTCCTGTAAAGTAAAAAACGCTCCGCGAGGATGCACACTGCGGCGTATAAGGTAGATGTCGCAAGCGACCGCCGCAGGCGCGAGAATGTGCAAGGCACATTCTTTGTTACGCAAGTAGCGAGAAAAAGTCTAGCAGAAAAGAAGGAGCCAAGTTTGTTTGAGCGAACTTCTTTTCTGCTAGACTTTGGTGAGCACTGCGATAACTTTAGAAAAAATTAATAGTTGTTTTGGGTATTTTCTGATATGATGGAAAAGTAAGAAAAATAAACTTATGAGGAAAGTAAAAGATGAATCCATTAGATTTTAGTAGAATAAAAGACGAGGCACATCCGGAGGATTTTTTAAGTGAGATGAAACCCTTTGGGGATTTGATGATGTATTACCGGTGTGCCATGATGGAAGTGGAAACAAAGTTTAAGGTATTAAATGAGCAGTTTTCCACACAATATAACAGGAATCCGATTGAGTCCATAAAAACAAGACTGAAGAAACCGGCAAGTATTATTGAAAAAATCAAACGGAAGAACATTGGATTTTCCATGAAAGCAATTGAGGAGAATATGTTTGATATTGCGGGAGTGCGTGTCATCTGTTCTTTTCAGGAAGATATTTATACTATGGCAGATTTGCTGCTGCAGCAGGATGATATCATTCTGGTAGAGAAGAAAGATTATATTGCACATCCGAAGGATAACGGATACCGTAGTCTGCATCTGATTGTAGATGTGCCGATATTTTTATCGAACGAGAAGCGCCATATGAAAGTGGAGGTGCAGCTCCGGACCATTGCCATGGATTTCTGGGCGAGTCTTGAGCACAAGCTTCGCTATAAGAAACATATTAATAATTCAGAAGAAATAGCAGATAAATTAAAGCATGTTGCAGATGTAATTACAGAAATGGACTGCGAGATGCAGGATATCCGTCATATGATAGAATTTATAGACGATAATACAGAATCGTAGTATACTATAGATATCTGGCACAAGGAGGAGGTAATAAGATGACAGAGGGTGGACTTCTGATTTTCCTTGGAATTTTAATCTTATTTGTAATAATTGTAGCTGTAATAGCGGTAGTAGCCGCAGTATCCGGGGCAGCAGCGGCAATTGCAGATGAGGACAAAGAAGAAGAGTAGAGAAAAAGAACGTTCCTGAATGGAAATTATTCCAGACGGGAACGTCCTTTTTTGTCTTTTACAATGTTATAAATCGATACCAAGTCCTTCAAAAAGCACTTTCATAGAGTCTATTTCAAGAATCAGAATCATGGCACTTTTAATCTGGGTATGGGCAAAACTTAACCGTTCATCAATAAAGAGAACCTGATAATCCAGTTTTGTAAATTCTTTTTCCGGGACAGCCAGAATTTCACCAATGGTACCAAGATGGTTCTGCGGTGGTTCAATATCAATAAAGGTATTTGTCATTTTTGCAATAGAATTTACATAAGCAGCAGTTGTGATGTTTGCCATTTCGCGCAATACGGATAAATCCATATCATTCAGTGAATCAATGGAATCGACATTTTTTTCATAAAAGGTGTTGATAAGCCGGCTGGTAAATTCTTTCTCCACAATCTGAAGCATAACACCATTCATATCGCCTTTTACATTTACAGTCATACCAATAGCAGTTTTATCTGCCCCACCAAGATAATCTGCAGCTTTGGCATAATCCATCAGGCAGATATTTGGCACTTCAATATCTACCGGTGTATTTAAGAGGCCTGCCAGTGCAGTAGCAGCATTACCGGAACCGATGTTGCCAATTTCAGCTAGAACGCTTAAATGCATAGAATCCAGTTCTTTTAAATTTAGCATAGACATAAAAACTCTCCCTTTGTCATTACAGTATAAATTTTTCTCATTTTCGTTTATTATAACATAGGATACAGGCAATGAGAATGGATTTTATGGCATTTCGAAAGGAATTATAAAGAATTTTGAAGAGAATTTGAAGAATAAAAATTCTGCTTGTATTCGCCCTTTTTATTTGTTACAATCAGCACAAAGCATATATTCTATTTTTCGAATGGCAAAAGCCAATCTAAATTTCTGGTAACAATTCAATGAATTCTATGCTTTCAAATTCTAATTACAATTAACAAACGCATAGTGCATTGAATGGACGGAACATCAGAGGAAGAAATAGTGTATGCAATCCTGCTTTTCTATGTGCTATGGGAAAAGGAGGAAAAATGAAAACTTTAGAAGAACTGAATCTGGTGGATGACTTTCTGGTAAACAGCCTGACCAGCCACAAAGTTTATGGGGAACAGTCAGCAAGGTATATTTTGGAATGTATTCTGCACCGTCCGATTGGAAAGCTTACAGTGGTGCCGCAACGATTCTTCGGTGGAGAAAATACAGAAGCCCATGGTATCCGGCTGGACGTATATCTGGATGAAGAGAATGGAGAAATTTTTGATATTGAGCCGGACCAGAATGACGGAAAGGGAGATCTCGCAGCACTTCCCCGTAGAGTACGTTTTTATCATGCAAAGATCGATGCAGGAAATTTGCCGGCAGGCGAAGAATATGGAAAGCTTCGAAATGTAATTGTGATTTTTATCACAACCTATGACCCTTTTAGTGAGAACCGAATGGTATATACCATTAAGAATAGCTGTGTAGAAGTGCCGGAATTAGAGTATGAGGATGGTGCAAAGACCATATTCTTGTATACAAGAGGAAAAGAAGGAAACCCACCGGAAGAATTAAAGCAGCTGCTGCATTACATGGAGCATTCGTCCATAGAGAATGCTTCCACCGAAAGCCTGAAAAAGCTTCATCGGATGGTAACTGCAGTAAAGCGGGATGGAGAGGTAGGTCTTGCATATATGAAGAGTTTTGAGCGAGAAGCGAGAATCAGAAGAGAAGGTCAGACACAGGAAATCATAAGACTTGGTCGCAAATTCGGAAAATCAGAGGAAGAGATTTTGGCGTTATTGCAGGAAGAGTTACAGATAAGTGAAGAGTGGGCAAAAGAGTTGTTGGAAAAGTATACTTTATAAAACTCACCCTTGACAAAAGTGCCTGGCAAATTTAATATAAAGCCTAGAGATAAAGGTAATGAGAAAGAGGAGTACATCGGTACGGTTCTAAGAGAGGACGGCTCATCGGCTGAAAGGTTGTCTGAATACGACAGATGGAAGGTAGCTTTCGAACCGGAAGACCCAGAAAGCCTGTAACCGGAATCATATAAAGAATTTCAACAAGGCATAAGTTTTCCCGACACTCCACGTTACGGAGAAGAGATATGCATAGATACTATGCATAACGAAGGTGGTACCGCGCTGATTCGCCCTTCTTATCCAGCTGGATAGGGAGGTTTTTTTATTTTACAGGAAATTGCTTTCCTGTAAAGTAAAAAACGCTCCGCGAGAATGCACCAAGTCCCATACCTTTCAGATAACTGAAATGTCTATGAATAAAAATAATGCTTTTACAAATTACGAAACGTCCAATTTAGAAAAAGGAGAACAATTATGAGCAAAGAACTTGCAAAAACCTACGACCCAAAAGGGATTGAAGACCGACTTTATAAGAAATGGGAAGACAATGGATATTTCCATGCACAGGCTGACCGCAGCAAGAAACCGTTTACCATTGTAATGCCGCCGCCAAATATTACCGGACAGCTTCATATGGGACATGCATTGGATAATACCATGCAGGATATATTAATCCGTTACAAGAGAATGCAGGGATATAATGCATTATGGCAGCCGGGAACAGACCATGCAGCCATTGCAACAGAGGTAAAGGTTATTGATTCCTTAAAGAAGCAGGGAATTGACAAGAATGACCTCGGAAGAGAAGGCTTCTTGGAGAAATGCTGGGAGTGGAAGGATGAGTACGGCAGCCGCATCATCAACCAGTTAAAGAAAATGGGTTCTTCCGCGGACTGGAGCAGAGAACGTTTTACCATGGATAAAGGATGCTCTGATGCAGTTCTTGAAGTATTTATAAAATTATATGAAAAAGGTCTTATTTATAAAGGCTCCCGTATTGTAAACTGGTGTCCTGTCTGCAAGACATCTATTTCCGATGCCGAGGTAGAACATGAAGAACAGGATGGCTTCTTCTGGCATATCAATTATCCGGTAGTAGGAGAAGCGGGAAGATTCGTAGAAATCGCAACCACCCGTCCGGAGACTTTATTTGGTGATACTGCAGTAGCAGTAAATCCGGATGATGAACGTTATCAGGATATTATCGGAAAAATGTTAAAGCTTCCGATGACAGACCGTGAGATTCCGGTTATTGCAGACTCCTATGTAGATAAAGAATTTGGAACCGGATGTGTAAAGATTACACCGGCTCATGACCCGAACGACTTTGAAGTGGGAAAACGTCATAATCTGGAAGAAATCGTTGTTATCAATGATGATGCAACCATGAACAGCAAAGCCGGCAAATATGCGGGCATGGACAGATACGAATGCCGGAAAGCACTGGTAGAGGATTTAGAGAAGGAAGGACTTTTGGTAAAAGTTGTTCCGCATTCCCATAACGTAGGAACCCATGACCGCTGTGGCACAACCGTAGAGCCAATGATTAAACAGCAGTGGTTTGTAAAAATGGATGATTTAATCAAACCGGCAGTAGAAGGTGTAAAGAATGGAGATATCAAGCTCCTTCCAAAACGTATGGAGAAAACCTACTTTAACTGGACGGATAATATCCGTGACTGGTGTATTTCCAGACAGCTCTGGTGGGGACATCGTATTCCTGCATATTACTGTGATGAATGCGGAGAAATGGTAGTATCTAAGAACGCACCGGAGAAATGCCCGAAGTGCGGCTGCACCCATATGACACAGGATCCGGATACTCTGGATACCTGGTTCTCTTCTGCATTATGGCCATTTTCAACCTTAGGCTGGCCGGAGAAAACAGAAGACTTAGATTATTTCTATCCGAATGATGTATTAGTAACCGGATACGATATTATTTTCTTCTGGGTAATCCGTATGATTTTCTCAGGATATGAGCAGATGGGCAAAGCACCATTCCATACTGTATTATTCCACGGACTGGTTCGTGATTCCCAGGGCCGTAAGATGAGTAAATCTCTTGGAAATGGAATTGACCCGTTAGAGGTTATTGATAAATATGGTGCAGATGCCTTGAGACTGACACTGATTACCGGAAATGCACCGGGAAATGATATGCGTTTCTACTGGGAGCGTGTAGAAGCATCCCGTAACTTTGCCAATAAAGTGTGGAATGCATCCCGTTTCATTATGATGAACTTAGAGGGTATGGAAGTAACAAAGCCTGCAATTTCTGACCTGGCACCGGAAGATAAATGGATTCTTTCAGCAGTTAATACATTGACCAAAGATGTAACAGAAAATATGGATAAATTCGAACTTGGTATTGCAGTACAGAAAGTATATGACTTTATCTGGGATGAATTCTGTGACTGGTATATCGAGATTGCCAAAGTTCGTACTTATAAGAAAGACGAGGATATCAGGGCTGCCAACAGTGCACTCTGGACACTTCGTACGGTATTAGGACAGGCATTAAAATTATTACATCCATATATGCCATTTATCACAGAAGAAATCTACTGTACCTTAAATCCGCAGGAAGAGACCATTATGCTGGCTGACTGGCCGGTTTACAAAGAAGAGTGGAATTTCTCGGCAGAAGAAGAGATGCTTGCTCATGTAAAAGAGCTGGTAAAAGGCATCCGTAACTTAAGAACAGAGATGGATGTTCCACCATCCAGAAAGGCAAAGGTATTTATCGTATCTGAAGACAAAGCACTTTGTGAGACCTTTGAGAGCATGAAGAAAACATACCAGAATCTTATCAGTGCCAGCGAGGTTGATGTCCAGTCCGATAAGGCAGGCATCGGAGAAGATGCAGTATCCGTAGTTATTCCGGGAGCTGTTGTATACATGCCGTTGGAAGACTTGGTAGATATGGAAAAAGAAAAAGAGCGTCTTTTGAAAGAAGAAGAGCGTCTTAAGAAAGAACTTGCCCGCTCCCACGGCATGTTAAATAATGAGAAGTTTGTAAGCAAGGCACCTGCTGCAAAGATTCAGGAAGAGAAAGATAAGCTTGCAAAATATGAGCAGATGATGGCTACCGTACAGGAGCGTCTGGCTCAGATGAAATAGTTACAAAAGTTAAAAGACAGGTATTGTCGATTCGCCGCAGTTTCTGCGGCGAAAACTTTTTATGGAAACAGGATAACCTCTTGAAAAAATTTCCCACTATATTATACTTAGAAAAGTGGTGACAAAAATGACTTATGAAGAGATTTGCAATTATATATATGAAATACCAAAGTTCACAAAGAAAAACAGTTTAGAGCATACGAAAGAAATGCTGCAGAGGCTTTCTATCAGAGAGCATCAGTTTGAAATCATCCATGTGGCAGGAAGCAATGGCAAAGGAAGTGTCTGTGCATTTATCAATCAGGTGCTGGTGGAACATGGATGTGAAGTGGGACTCTTTACTTCTCCGCACCTTGTATGCATGGAAGAACGTTTCGTAATCAATGGCGAAAAGTGCAGTCAGGAAGAATTTGTAGAAAGCTTTGAGGCAGTGCAGAAGGTGGTAGAGCAGATGGAAGCAGAAGGACTGCCGCATCCAGCATTTTTTGAATATCTTTTTGCCATGGGCATGTATCTTTTTCAGAAGCGGAACGTACATTATCTTATTTTAGAGACCGGACTTGGCGGAAGGTTAGATGCAACGAATGTATTTGAGGAACCGTTGCTTACGATTATTACATCTATCAGTCTCGAGCATACACAGATTTTAGGAGATTCCATTGAAGCAATTGCAGGAGAAAAGGCAGGGATTATCAAAGAAGGCGTTCCTGTTATCTTTGATGGAAGTAATGAAACAGCGGCAGAAGTGATAAGGCAGACTGCAAGGGCAAAAAGAGCACCTTATTACTGTATTTCTTTAGAAAGTCTTAAAATTCATAAAATAACCGGGAAAACTATTGATTTTTGTTATACCAATGGGTATGATGTTGTTGATTTGAAAATCCCGTTTCCGGCAGAATATCAGATGATGAATGCGTCACTGGCATATCGGGCGTTATCTGTCCTTCAGGTGGAAACCGGAATTGGAAAAGCAGAGATTATCTCTGCAATGGAACATACCAGATGGATGGGCAGAATGCAGCAGGCAGAGCCATTTATCTATTTTGACGGAGCACATAATGCAGATGGTATTGTTCACTTTGTGAAAAATGTGCAGAAGATTGCGGAAGAAAAGCCGGTTCTTCTTTTTTCCATGATGGAAGAGAAGAATCATAAAGAAGCAGTAAAAGTACTGTGCAAGGAAGTTTCGTGGGATAGTATTGTGCTGACCCGCATCCCGGACAGCCGTGGAATAGACCCATTGAAATTGCAGGATGAATTTATGGCAAACGACCGGGAAACAGTAGTAATAGAAGACTGTGCACAGGCATACAGATATGTAAAGGAATACAGGAAGGACAACCAGATGGTATTCTGTGCGGGTTCCCTGTATTTGATTGGAGAATTGGAAAAGATAGCAGGAGGAAATGAAGCATGATAGATTTTGAAGAAGAATTAAAGAAATTCAAACCAAGCCTGGAAGTAGAAGAGGCAGAGGAAGCTATTTACAATCAGGACTTAACGGATATGACAGACATTTTAAGAGAAATGATGAAAGAAGCAAGACGATAGTAGAATTCGTTAAGTGAGGTAAAGTATGAAATGTTATAATTGCGGAGCAGATCTGACAGGGGACAACCGTTGTCCGAACTGTGGAATTGACGTAAAAGTATATAAGAAAATTGTGATGACCTCTAATTATTATTATAATCAGGGATTAGAGCGAAGCAATGTCCGTGATTTATCCGGAGCGATTGAAAGTCTTAAGAAGAGTCTTCGGTTTGATAAGACGAACATTCAGGCAAGAAATCTCCTGGGACTGGTACTTTTTGAGACCGGTGAGGCGGTATCTGCCATGGGTGAATGGGTGATTAGTAAGAGCCTTCAGCCAAAGGATAATGATGCAGGACGTTATCTGGACGCTGTGCAGAAGAATCCGGCACAGTTAGAAACGGTAAATCAGACCATTAAGAAATACAATCAGGCATTGTTATATTGCAGACAGAATAGTACAGATCTTGCAATTATCCAGTTGAAGAAGGTATTGTCCTTAAACCCGAAACTGGTAAAGGGACATCAGCTGCTGGCTCTTTTGTACATGAAAGAGAATAAATTCGAGCAGGCAAAGAAGTCATTGCGGGCAGCTATGAAAATTGATTCCAGCAATACGATTACACTGCGTTACATGAAAGAGACCAATCAGATGCTGCGCAGTGCCAACAGCAGTAAGAAGAAAAAGAAAGAAGATGACCTTATTTCCTATAAGAGTGGAAATGACCTCATTATCCAGCCGACAAAATTCAAAGATACTTCAGGTTTTGCCACGATACTGACCATTTTGCTTGGGGTGGCAATTGGTGTTGCAGTCACCTGTTTCCTTGTAGTGCCAAGTGTAAGACAGAAGGCAAAGAGTGATGCCAATACATCAGTGATTCAGGCAAATGATACCATAACCACGAAGAATCAGCAGATTACCAATCTGGAAAATCAGATTGATGACCTGAACCAGCAGGTGTCTTCTGCAAAAAGCGATTCCGAGGAGACTTCCAATAAGATTAACAGCTATGACCAGCTGCTTTCAGCATATAAATCCTTCCAGGAGGGAGATATTACAGCAGCAGGAGATGCACTTTCCGGTGTGAAGGAAGAAAACCTTTCCGATACCGCAAAGGAAATTTATCAGAATATCAACGCAACTGTAAATGACCAGTATCTTCAGGTGACTTATGCAGACAGTTATCAGGCATACAGTAATTATAACTATGAAGAAGCGAAGACCGGATTTGAAAAGGTAGTAGAGATGGATGAGACATATCAGGATGGCAATGCGATTTATTATCTGGCACAGACCTACCGGAATCTGGGCGAGAATGAAAAAGCCATCGAATACTATCAGAAAGTGATTGATGGTTATCCGAATACGGAACGTGCAGCCAATTCTTCCCGCTATCTGGAAGAATTACAGAATGCAGAACAGTAACAGAATAAAGAAAAACAGTTTACAAAAGACGTCAGGCAGATTGCCGGGCGTCTTTTGTAGTTTACAGGAAATTGCTTTCCTGTAAACTACAAAACGCACCGCGAGGATGCACACTGCGGCGTATAAGGTAGATGTCGCAAGCGACCGCCGCAGGCGCGAGAATGTGCCAGGGCACATTCTTTTTACGTAATGTATATGGAGGATAGAAGAATGGAATTTAAGTATGAATTAGAAAATGGATGTCTTACCATCCGGGTACCAAAGGAGTTGGATCATCATTGCGCCACACAGCTGCGGGCAGAGGCAGATTTACTGATTGATTCTTACCGGGTTAACAAACTGGTTTTTGATTTTGCCGGTACAGAATTTATGGACAGCTCAGGGATTGGCGTGGTAATCGGAAGGTGCCGGAACATGAATTACAGCGGCGGAAAAGTGGTGGCAGAGAATATGAATGAGCGGATCCGGAAAATTTTTGTGGTATCAGGTCTGCATAAACTGGTTCAGATGAAAGAAGGGGAGAAGAAGTAGGTATGAAAATGGAGGCTGTAAATATGGAAAGAAGAAATGAGATGAAACTGGAATTTGAGGCATTATCCGTAAATGAAGGATTTGCCAGAGTAGCGGTAGCAGCATTTTGCGCCCGGATGAATCCCACACTGGATGAGTTAGAGGATATTAAAACTGCGGTATCGGAGGCGGTAACCAATGCCATTATCCATGGCTATGAAGAAAAGGAAGGAACGGTAGTGATGCAGTGCTGTCTTTCCGGAAGTACCGTACATATTACCGTAAAAGACAGCGGGAAGGGAATTGCGGATATTGAACGGGCAAAGGAGCCGTTTTTTACGACAAGGCCGGAGCTGGAGCGGTCCGGTATGGGCTTTTCTTTTATGGAGGCTTTCATGGATGAAGTAGAAGTATGGTCAAAGGTCGGAGAAGGAACTGTTATAAAAATGAAAAAAAATCTGGTGCGGGAAAGTTAAGTGGAGAATGGAACAGACAATTGCTTATATCAAACGGGCACACAAAGGGGATAAGCAGGCAAGAGATACGCTGGTGCTTGGAAATCAGGGGCTGGTCTGGAGTGTGGTACAAAGATTTTTAGGAAGAGGACATGATAAAGAAGAACTGTTTCAGATCGGATGCATTGGACTGATGAAGGCAGTGGATAAATTTGATGTAAGTTATGAGGTATGCTTTTCCACTTATGCAGTGCCGGTGATTATGGGAGAAATACGCCGTTTCCTGAGGGATGACGGCATGGTGAAGGTCAGCAGGAGCATGAAAGAAAAAGGCTATCTTATCAGCAATGCAAGAAAGGAACTGACAGACATGCTTGGAAGGGAGCCGGAGTTAAAGGAACTGGCAGAAAAAACCGGGCTTTCGGAGGAAGAGATTGTCCTTGCAGTGGAAGCCAATGGAGAAGTAGAATCCATTTACCAGAGCGTCTATCAGTCGGATGGCAGTGAAATCTATCTATTGGACCGGTTAAAGGATAAGAAGAATGCGCAGGAAGAACTGGAAAATAAGCTTCTGATAGAAGAATTGCTGCAACAGTTATCCGGAAGGGAGCAGCAGCTGATTAAGATGCGTTATTTTGAAAATGCCACGCAAAGCCAGATTGCTGCAAAGCTTGGCACCAGTCAGGTACAGGTCAGCCGCATGGAGAAGAAAATATTACTGCAGATGAGAAAATACATGAGTCAGGGTTGACAAACAAAGGGGGTGGAAATATACTAAAAAAGGATTAAGCGAGATTCCCTTGTCAAAGTGTTCCGGCTTTGATGGGGATTTTTTTTACAGGAAATGAAGAGAAAGGAAGTGGAAAGATGATTAAGTACTATTGCAGTGAACAGAACCATATCACCGAAATTGAATCACCAGGGGAGGATTGCTGGATTTCCCTTGTAAATCCAACAGAGGCAGAAGTCGCAGCAATGGTAAATCAGTATGGAATTGATGCAGATGCCATGCGTTCCGCACTGGATACGGACGAGCGCTCGCGTATTGAAACAGATGAGAATTATACTATGGTATTGGTTAATATCCCGAATATTGAAACCCATAATGATAAGGAACTTTATGATACCATTCCACTTTCTATTTTTGTGGTAAAAAAAGCAGTCATTACAGTAAGTCTTGAGAAGACTCCAATATTAGAAGCATTTGCCAATGGCACGGTGCGGGATTTTAATCCTGCCATGCGTTCCCGCTTTGTGCTTCAGATTTTGTACCGGACATCCTCTCTTTTCTTACAGTACTTAAGAAGTATTGACCGCCAGAGTGAAATTGTGGAAAACAAGCTGCACAAGTCCACACAGAACCGGGAGTTAATCGAGCTTTTGAAACTGGAAAAGAGTCTGGTTTACTTTACGACAGCACTCCGCTCCAATGAGGTGGTACTGGAAAAATTATTTAAAAATGACAATATTAAAAAATATCAGGAAGATGAAGAACTTCTTGAGGATGTTATTGTTGAAAACAAGCAGGCAATTGAGATGGCAAATATTTACAGCGGCATTTTGAGCGGAATGATGGATGCTTTTGCATCAGTTATTTCCAACAATCTGAATGTGGTAATGAAGGTGCTTGCCATAATAACAGCTGTACTTTCTGTTCCGACTATGATATTCTCAGCGTATGGCATGAATGTGGCTGCAAAGGGAATGCCGTTCGCAGAGAGTCCTTATGGATTTGTTATTATCGTATTAATTGCAGTGGTATGCAGTCTTATTGTTGCATTAATCTTTGCTAAGACAAAGATGTTTAAATAAAAGCAGGAAATGGGAGGTAATATGTACGACAATTATGTGTTTGATCTGTATGGAACACTGGTAGATATCCATACAGAGGAAAATGATGCTAAGGTATGGGAAAAACTGAGTCTGTTTTACGGATTTTATGGAGCTTTATATGACCCGCAGGAATTACAGGAATCTTATCTGGCATTGATTCAAAGCAAAGAGACAGATTTAAAGGGAGAGTTGGAAAAGGAGCCGCACTATGCCCATGAGGCATTTCCGGAGATTCGTATTGAAGAAGTATTCAAAGAGCTTTATGCGAAGAAGGGGATAAAGGCTGATGATGCGCTGGCAGTTCATACCGGACAGTTCTTCCGGGTACTGACCATGGAGTATGTGCGGATTTATGATGGCGTAAGAGAATTATTAAAAGCATTGAAAAAATGTGGTAAAAAGGTATATCTTTTATCCAATGCCCAGAGAATCTTTACGGAATATGAGATGAATTATTTGGATATTACAAAATATTTTGACGATATTTTAATTTCATCCGATTATGGAACCAAGAAACCGGACATCCGTTTTTTCGAACAACTGATAGAAAAGTATCATCTGGATGTGAAGAAAACACTGATGATAGGAAATGATGTACGCTGTGACATCAACGGGGCCAAAGAGGCAGGCCTTGACACTTTTTACATTCATTCGAATATTTCTCCAAAAGATGACAAAAAGCCGGACAGTACCTATTACCTGCCTGCAATGGATATGAAAAAAGTAAAAGAACTTATCCTGCAAAACGCTTCCGGTACTCACGGGGTGTAACATAAAAGCGTTTCTTAAACAGCCGGTTGAAGTAAGAGAGGTTGTCAAAGCCTACTTCAGCGGCAATGTCTAATATAGAAGCTTCAGACGAAATAAGCAGCCGGCTGGCCATGGTCAGCCGGTAATCATTTAAATATTCTGTAAAAGTAGTTCCCATGGTATTTTTGAAAAACTTCATAAAATGAGACTGGCTTAAGTCCAGCGCCTCTGCCATTTCTTCAATGGAAATTTTACTGGCATAATTTGTCTCAATATATTTAATGATGCGTTTCATCTTTTCCAGGGATTTCTGGTTCTTGCGGGAGACACTTGTTTCGCAGCAGTTAGAAATCAGAATGGAAAAGAGCAGGAAAAGCTGTCCTTTAATCACAAGCTGGAAGGCCGGGGGATTGGTCCTGCAGACTTCATCCGCAGCATTGATACAGCCGGCAACCTCGTTATAGAATGGCATACCCGGTGTAAAATGTGTGGTAAGCCGCAGTGTGCCGTCTAAAAGCGGTGTAAAGTAGCGGCTGTTACAGATGTCTGTCTGTTTGGCAAGGAGCATTTCCAGTTTAAAAATAATATTAATATATTCCATTTTGTAATCGAGATACTGTTCAATGGAATGAACCTGTCCCGGAAGAATCAGAAGAATACTTCCTTCCTGAACCGGGTATTCTTCCAAATCTACGGTAATCAGTCCGCAGCCTTTTTTGATGTAGATAATTTCCGTTTCATCATGCCAGTGGGCAGGCACCCGCTCAAAATCTAAGGGAATTGAACAGGGATAGGTGATATATGGGAAACTTTCTGAACCATGTGATTTCTTTTCCTGGTAATTTTCATATTCGAGAATATTCATGGGAAACGCCTTTCGTCAAAATGTACAAAAAAGTGATTTTTTCTAAAATCACCGAAATATGATAGTATTGTACCACTTTTGACCGGTATATTACAAGAAAATGTAAAAGAAATGTTAGATAATGCATACATAAGAGAACGAACTGAATTCAAATTTTACGGAGGGTCAAAAATGAATTTACAGGAAATCGTAACAAAGAAATATAACAAGGGAATTGCTGATTGCTCTAATGAAGAATTATACTTCGCATTATTAGAGATGACAAAAGCAATGGCTGAGAAGAAAGAAAACCACAACGGAAAGAAAAAATTATATTATATTTCCGCAGAGTTCTTAATTGGAAAACTTCTCTCCAACAACCTGATTAATTTAGGTGTATATGATGAAGTGAGAGATGTACTTGCAGCAAATGGCAAAGACATCTGTGCAATTGAAGAGGTTGAGCCGGAACCATCACTTGGTAACGGTGGTCTTGGAAGACTTGCAGCATGCTTCCTTGATTCTATTGCAACATTAGGATTAAACGGTGATGGAGTTGGACTTAACTATCATTACGGATTATTCAAACAGGTATTTGAAAACAACCTTCAGAAAGAAACCAAGAATCCTTGGATTCAGGATGAAAGCTGGCTGACAAAGACAGATAAGAGCTATCAGGTACAGTTTGGTGGATTTAATGTAACTTCAAAATTATATGATATTGATGTTACCGGATATGAAAACACAACCAACAAGCTTCATTTATTCGATATCGAAACAGTAGATGAGAGCATCGTTGGGGATGGAATTGACTTTGACAAAGAGGATATCAAGAAAAACCTGACATTATTCTTATATCCGGATGACAGCGATGACAAGGGACGTCTCCTTCGTGTTTACCAGCAGTACTTCATGGTAAGCAACGCTGCACAGTTAATCTTAGATGAGGCAGTAGAAAGAGGATGTAACTTACATGATCTTGCTGATTATGCAGTAATCCAGATTAATGATACCCATCCATCTATGGTAATCCCGGAGATGATTCGTCTGTTAATGGAAAGAGGAATCGGCATGGACGAGGCTATTGCAATCGTTTCCAAGTGTTGTGCATATACCAATCACACCATCTTAGCAGAAGCATTAGAGAAATGGCCAATCTCTTTCTTAGAGAAAGTTGTTCCACAGTTAATGCCAATCATCTACGAATTAAACAACCGTGTAGTTGCTAAATATGATGACAAGTCTGTATACATCATTGATGATGAAAAACGTGTACACATGGCTCATATGGATATCCACTACGGATTCAGCGTAAATGGTGTTGCATACCTTCATACAGAAATCTTAAAAGATTCTGAGTTAAATAACTTCTACAAGATTTATCCTGAGAAGTTCAATAACAAGACAAACGGTATCACATTCCGTCGTTGGTTATTACACTGTGATAAGGGATTGACATCCTTAATCGAAGAACTGATTGGACCAGGATTCAAGAAAGATGCAATGGAACTGGAAAAATTAGGACAGTTCGTAAATGATGATGCAGTATTAGATAAATTACTTGCAATCAAGACTGAGAACAAAGTTGTTCTTAAGAACTACTTAAAGGCAACACAGAACATCGATTTAGATGAGAACTCAGTATTTGATATTCAGATTAAGAGATTACATGAGTACAAGAGACAGCAGATGAATGCACTCTATGTAATTAACAAATATTTTGAAATCAAAGCAGGAAAGAAACCGGCAAGAAAGATTACTGCAATCTTTGGTGCAAAGGCAGCTCCGGCTTACATCATTGCAAAAGACATTATCCATTTAATTCTCTGCTTACAGCAGTTAATTGCAAATGACCCGGAAGTAAGTCCGTACTTACAGGTTGTTATGGTAGAGAACTACAATGTTACTTTAGCTGAGAAATTAATCCCGGCAGCAGATATCCATGAGCAGATTTCCTTAGCTTCTAAAGAGGCATCCGGAACATCTAACATGAAGTTCATGTTAAATGGTGCAGTAGCAATCGGAACCATGGACGGAGCAAACGTAGAAATGCATCAGTTAGTAGGAGATGATAACATCTACATCTTTGGAGAGTCTTCTGACGAAGTAATTGAGCATTACGCAAAAGCTGATTATGTATCACGCAAGTATTATGATAATGATGCAGATATCAAACGTGCAATCGACTTCATCGTAAGTGATGAAATGAAAGCAATCGGAAATGCAGAGAACTTAGAGAGACTTTTCAATGAGTTAATCAACAAAGACTGGTTCATGACTCTTCCGGATTTCGAATCTTATCGTGCAAAGAAAGATGAAATGCTTGCAGATTATGAAGATAGAAAAGCATGGGCAAAAATGATGCTGACAAACATCAGCAAAGCCGGCTTCTTCTCATCTGACCGTACAATTGAGCAGTACAACAAAGATATTTGGAAATTAGACTAAATTTTGATAAAAGTATTCTCCAACCTTTAAAAACAATGAGGGACAGATAGAAATATCTGTCCCTTGTTGCGTTTTATGAAATACGACTTAGAGCTTCAATCCCTTTAACAGTGCGCCAAGGCTGGTAGAAGCACTTTCATCAGAGGTGTAGGCGGATAAGTCTTCTTTTTCTTCTACAGAAGTATCTACCATTTCTTCTTCCAATGCACGCATGCTTAAGCTGATTTTGCCATCGTTGGTATTTAAAAGCTTGGCTTTTACATGCTGTCCTTCCTTTAATACTTCGGAAGGCTTATTGATACGGCGTTCACAAATCTGGGAAATGTGGACAAGTCCCGTAAGTCCGTCCCCAAGGTTGATAAATGCACCATATGGCATCAGGCTTTCCACGGTTCCTTCTACAATACTGCCCGGAACTAACATGGCAATCTTGTGATTCCTCTCTTCTGCTTCTTTTTCAAGAGCAACGGATTTACCGGAGAGCACCAGACGGTCATCTTCCTCATCGACAGTAATGACACGGACTTCTAATTCTTTGCCAACATAGCTTTCGGTATCTTCTACATAGGCTGTGGTAATCTGTGAAGCCGGAATAAATCCGCGAATGCCATAAAGGTATGCAACCACACCGGCTTTTACCGCCTCACTGACCTTTACGGTAACAATGGTTTCGTTTTCCAACAGCTCTTTTAACTTATCCCAGGCAAGCACTTCGTTGGCTTCTTTCATGGAAAGTAAAATGTTGCCTTCTCCATCATCCCGGCGGATGACCGTTGCTTCTAAGACATCTCCCGGATGAATGTGCTCGTCAATGACAAAGGATGGGTCGTTGCTGACTTCATCTGCTTTGATGATTCCCGGGGCATAATACTTTAAGTCCAATGTGATGGCGTCTTCATCCACAGAGATAACGGTTCCGGTTAAGATGTCTCCTTCGTTGATTTTCCGGAAGGAAGCCTCAAGCTCTGCTTCAAAGTCCTGCATGGTTTCTTTTGCTTCGTTTTCTGACATAGTAAAACCTCTTTTCTTATCTGATTCTGGTTAGGCGATTGCGAAAGGGGACAGGAGCTGCCGGTAAAGAAGTTTTGCGGTATTCCAAGACACTGTTTTTCGGATGATGAAATACCACCGTTCTAAGTGGTTCGTTTTTCTTTTTACGATAAAAACAGTCTTTTCCATGTTTGAGCAGAATCGGGACACTGTCCGTCAAAGTACGGATGCCTGATAAGGGCTGTTAGGGGCACCCGGAATTTCATCTGGCAGCAGGCAACGCTGGTACAGGGATGTACCAGCGAGGCACAATTGAACATGGATGTGAATTTGTGCCGGTTGCCAGATGAAAGAAAAAGTATGCCGAAATTCCCAGTGCCCCTTGCAGACATTATGTGGCATCCGCCCTTGATGGACAGTGCCCCGATTCTGTCAAAGCAAGTGAAAAGACAGTTTATAATCAAGAAAAATAAACCACTAAGAACGGTTGGCATTTCACATCAAAGAAAATCAGATTCCCTTGGAATGCCACAAAATTTTTTGCCGGAATCCTTTCTGTCCCACTTCGCAATCGCCTAACCATATGCATGAGAATAACTCATGATTTTTCTTGCAGTGTATCACAGGAAACGAAGAAAAACAAGCCGGGGCGAGGTTGAAAGAAGAGCCTTAATTTGCTATACTAAAGCGGATGAAAGCGAGGCAATTATGAAGAAAATAAAATATATGGCAGTTGTACTTGCCACAGGACTACTGATGGCCGGCTGTGAGGAGGATGAGACACAGAATAATAAAGATGCATATCGGCAGATAGGCATCAACTGTATGCAGGAGGGTGACTATGAGGGCGCCATTGATGCATTTCAGAATGCACTGGACCAGTCGCTGGCAGTTGTGGGAGAAGAAGAAATAGATACCTGTTATTATAAAGCAGCAGCACAGTATGCCGCAGGAAAGAAAGAGGATGCCATTGAGACCTATCAGGCATTAATCAATTATGACAAGAAAAATGCCCAGGCATATTTCCTGTTAGGAGAACTGTACCGGAAAGAAAATGACATGGATAAAGCAAAAGAAAATTTTAATCTGGCAGCACAGTATGCCGGCAGTGACTATGAAATGTATATTGCTTTGTACCAGGAGTGTTATGCCGCAGGAATGCAGACCGAAGGTCAGGAGTATCTGAAAAAAGGTATTGAAGCAGGTGGTAAATCAGCGGAGGACTATGCCCAGAGAGGCAGAATTTATCTATTACTGGGAGATTATGATAATGCGGAAACAGAGCTTACGACAGCTATTAATAAAAAGAGCACGGAAGCTTCTTTGTATATGGCACAGCTCTATGAAGTGAAAGGCGAAGATGAGAAGGCAGCCGGATTATATAAAGAATATATCGATGAAAATCAGGATAATCCGACAGCATTGATCTGTCTGGGAGGAATGGAATTAGAAAAAGGTAATTATGACAGTGCAATAAACTATCTTAAGATGGCACTGGATTTAGATGCAGGCTCACAGAAGCAGGAGGCGCAGCGTAATCTGATACTGGCATATGAACAGAGCGGAGATTTCACATCTGCAAAAAGCGAGATGGAGGATTATACAAAGAATTATCCGAATGACGAAGAAGCTGCCCGGGAATACTTGTTTTTGATGACACGTTAAGCAAAAAGGGCAAAATGTATGGGACAGGAAAACGAGGGAAAAAGGCAGAGAGGAACAATACGAAAATGAGCGAAACCTATGAGATTATCGTGCTGGATTTAGATGGCACCTTAACCAATTCAAAGAAAGTCATTACACCAAAGACGAAAGACGCACTGATGCGGATTCAAAAGGAAGGGAAAAAAGTAGTGCTGGCATCCGGCCGTCCTACCGGGGGCATCGTAAAGCTGGCAGACGAACTGGATTTGAAGAGCTATGGCGGATTTGTACTGGCATTTAATGGTGGAAAGATTATTAATTATGAGACCGGAGAGATTGTATACAATAAGACAATACCGGTAGAACTGGTGCCGGCAGTGTATGAGCAGGCATGCAGACTGGGTGTAGGCGTGCTTACTTATAAAGGAAATACCATCATCCATGGAAACGGAGTGAATGAATATAGCCGTAACGAGGGAAAAATTAACGGAATGCCGATAAAAGAGGTAGATAATTTCGCAGAATATGTAGATTATCCGGTAAATAAATTCCTGATGACAGGAGAACCGGAAAAGATTGCAAAAGCACAGGATGTGATGCGGCAGACCTTTGGAGAACAATTAAACATTTTCCGCTCAGAACCGTTTTTCTTAGAAATTGTTCCACCATCCATTGATAAGGCTTATTCTCTTGGAAAACTGTTAGAATATCTGGGAGAAAAGAAGGAGCAGATGATCTGCTGTGGAGATGGCTTTAATGACAAGTCTATGATTGCATTTGCCGGGCTTGGTGTGGCAATGGCAAACGCACAGCCGGAGGTAAAAGAGGTCGCAGATTATATTACCACTTCCAATGATGAAGACGGAGTGGCGCTTGTAATAGACAAATTCATGTAAGGAAGGCGTATGGCATGCAGAAAATAACAGAACTATTGTCAAAGGGAAAATCACCATATCATGTAACAGAATGGACAGGAAAGCAGTTACAGGAGGCAGGGTATGAAGAATTAAAGCTGCAGGAATCCTGGCGGCTTCATGCAGGCAGTAAATACTATGTAAGACCGTATTCCGGTATGGTAGCAGCATTCGCTGTTCCGGAACAGCTGGACAGAAAGACGGCACTCCGCCTGATGCTGGCCCATACAGATTTTCCATGTTTTAAAATAAAACCGAATCCTGAAGTGAAGACGAAGGATTACAGGCAGTTAAATGTGGAGCCATATGGCGGTATGCTCAAAAATACATGGTTTGACCGTCCACTTGGAATTTATGGGAAAGTGGTATTAGAATCGGAACATCCATTTGCACCGGAAGTAAAGCTTTTCGGAAGTGAGGAACCGGCAGCAGTGATTCCGTCATTAGCACCACACCTGAACCGTGAGGCAGGCGGAAAACAGGAATATGATATGCAAAGAGAACTGCTTCCACTGCTTGGAATAGAGCAGGACGGAGACGTTACAGAGAATTTTTTCACGGATTACTTAAAAGAACAGCTTGGGGCAGAGGCAAATAAGGTTTTAAGCTATGATTTATTCCTTACCAATATGGATGAACCGGAATTAATAGGAAGTGATAAGAAGCTTCTTTCTTCTCCGAGAATCGATAATCTGGCATCAGTAGCAGCAATTGTGGAGACAATGTGTGAAAAAACGACCGGAGATTCACTGGTTGTGGCAGGATTATTTGATAATGAGGAAATCGGCAGCCGCTCCAAGCAGGGAGCAGACAGCAGTCTTCTTAAGGATATCATAATGAAGATTGGTGCAGCCTTTGGAATGGCAGAAACAGAGGTAAATGATATGCTCCGGGGAGGCTTTCTCTTGTCTATAGACGGAGCTCATGCCGTACACCCGAATTACACAAATAAATCAGATATTACGAATGATGTGATATTGGGAAAAGGAATTACCGTAAAGACTTCTGCCAGCCAGCGGTATCTTTCTGACAGTGAGGCAACAGCGGTGGTGATGCAGCTTTGTAAAAAGACAGATATTCCATATCAGGTGCAGGTAAACCGTTCCGGCATGCCGGGTGGACAGACCCTTGGACCGATTGTGGTTTCCTATCTGCCAATGCAGGGAGCGGATATTGGAATTCCGATGCTTGCCATGCATTCTGCAAGAGAACTGGCAGATATGAGAGATTATCAGGCATTGGTAATGTTTTTGAAAATATTTTCTGCATAAAGAAATTGCAAAAAAAGTTGAATTTTTTGGAAAAATATCACAAAATGTCGTTGACAATCGGTAAGATTCAGTACAAAATTAGTAGTATAGCGTAATGCACAGAAAGTGCATTGATTGGAGGAAATATATGGCATTGGGAAAGAATAAAAAAATTATAAATCTGGTTCAGTCAATCAGTGAGATGAAAGAAGAGAATTATGCTGCAGGTTCACCGGAACTGCAGAATATGTATGAACGCATGAGCGCTGGCAGACGTCAGCTTGCACAGGTATATGGGGAAGATATGCAGGCAGTTATGACAATGAGTGCCTTAGGCCTGAAAGTTGGACATGATACCGTAAAGATGACAACGACAGCAGAGGATGTCAATACAGCAACAAAGGCAATCCATGATGCAGCAGCAGAAACATCCAGTATTGCAGAGGAAGTAAGAAATGCCCATGAGGGTCTGACCAATACAATTGTTGATGTATCAGAGAAAACTACTGATATTTATAAGAAGATAGAGAATGGCCAGGAAGAACTGACAGCTATCCGGGATTTATCCAAAGATGCAATCTCAGAATCCACAGAAATGAAGAAGAATATGGATGCATTGATGGATGTTATCAATCATATGAATGAAGTCATTGAAGGTATCAATGCAATTTCCGAACAGACCAACCTGCTGGCATTGAACGCATCAATCGAGGCAGCAAGAGCAGGAGAAGCAGGAAAGGGATTTGCCGTTGTAGCGGAAGAAATCCGTCAGCTGGCAGAGGGAACCAAACAGTTAACCGGAAATATGGGTGAATTCGTAGAAGGAATCCGCGATGCTTCTGAGAAGAGTTCTAAGAGTGTGGATGTTGCAATTACATCTCTTGACAATATTGATCAGAAGATTAATGCTGTATGGAATATTAATGACGAGAACAAGAAAAATGTTGGAACCATCAGCGAATCGATTGGTTCCCTTGCTGGTATCAGTGAAGAAATCAGCAGCTCCATGAATGTGCTGGAAACCCAGGTGTCCTGTATTGAAGACCAGTGCGGTAATCTCAGCAATGATGCAGAATTGCTGACCGTTATAAATGGAAATTTAAAAGGTTCGGTAGAACCATTAACCCAGGTTGAAACGGGTATGGATAATGTGGCGAAGGTTATAGGAGAAATGAGCCGTGATGCATTTTACCGTATGGATAATGCAGTTTTTGATGCTTATGTACAAAAAGCAATGGAAGCACATAGGGCATGGCTTGAGACTCTACATACCATGGTAACTGAGAAGAATGTCCTTACGTTACAATTTGATGATACAAAATGCGGCTTTGGTCATTTTTACTATTCCATGCATCCGGAAAATCCGGCAATTGCACCGGTCTGGAATGCACTGGCAGAGAAACACAGAAGATTCCATGGATATGGAAAAGAAGTGCAGCAGGCACTGTTTGATGAGAACGCGGAAAAAGCAGAAGAAATTTATCTGGAAGCAGAGAAATGCTCAAATGAATTACAGAATGATTTTGCTGCAATTTTAAATATTTCTGCAGGATTATCCCAGAACGGACAGAGTGTGTTTGCATAAACAGAAAGTAAGAAAAGGATATTTTATGCCTGAATTTTTTGAAAACAATGAAATGGAAGAAAGAGTCATCCTGGTTGGCGTAAGCAGCCAGGATGGCGATGATACAGAAGACTCCCTGGATGAATTGGAGGAGCTGGTGAAGACTGCCGGAGCAGTAACGGTGGGCAGGGTAATCCAGAACCGTCAGACAATACATCCGGGGCTTTATATTGGTAGCGGAAAAGTAGAAGAGCTGCTGGATGAAATTGCATGGACCAATGCAACAGGAATTGTCTGCGATGACGAACTAAGCCCGGCACAGCTTCGGAATCTTTCAGATACCCTGAACGTAAAAGTGATGGACAGAACCTTAATTATCCTTGATATTTTTGCTGCCAGAGCATCTACCAGTGAAGGAAAGATACAGGTGGAACTGGCACAGCTTCGTTACCGCATGAGTCGTCTTTCCGGCATAGGAAAGAGTATGTCAAGGCTGGGAGGAGGAATTGGAACGAGAGGTCCGGGAGAGAAAAAGTTAGAGGTAGACCGTCGTCTGATTGCATCAAGAATCAGCCAGCTCAAACGGGAGTTAGAGGAAGTGAAACGGCACCGGGAAGTGAATCGTGTGGCAAGACAGCGGAATCATGTTCCGGTGGCAGCGATTGTAGGGTATACCAATGCCGGTAAATCAACCCTTTTAAATGCTCTGACCGGAGCTGGAATTCTTGCAGAGGATAAACTTTTTGCAACCTTAGACCCGACTACCAGAATGTTAGAACTTCCGGGAAGCCAGAAGCTTTTGCTTACGGATACGGTAGGGTTTATCCGAAAACTGCCGCATCATCTGATTGATGCCTTCCGTAGTACTTTAGAGGAAGCTAAGTATGCAGATTTTATCATTCATGTGGTGGATGCATCCAATCCACAGGCTGCCAAGCAGATGCATATTGTATATGAGACATTGCACCAGTTAGAGGTTACAGATAAAAAGATATTGACATTGTTTAATAAGCAGGATGCTATTACAGACCGGGAACCATTGCGGGATGGCAGGGCAGATATTACTTTACGGGTATCTGCAGCAAGAGGTGATGGACTAGAAGAACTGAAAGACTGCCTCGCCCGGATACTACGGGAGAACAAACGATATCTTGAGACAGTGCTGCCATATGACAAGGGTGGATTGCTGCAGCAGATAAGAGAAACAGGAGAATTAATAGCAGAAGAATATCTGCCGGAGGGAATCCGTATAGAAGCATATGTACCTCCGGAGCTATTTGAGAAAATACATGCATGAGCAGATTGCCCCAGAACTGCTTGTATGCTAAAATAGGAGCAACAGGAGGTATTCCACATGACAATCTTAATAAAAGGTGGCCGCATTTTAGATCCGGCTACGAAAACAGATGATGTAATGGACCTTTTCATAGAAGATGGAGTCATTACCAAAAGAGGAAAAAATATCAAGAAAAAGGCAGAGAAGACTATCGATGCCAAAGGACTGTATGTAATGCCGGGACTCGTTGATATGCATGTGCATTTGCGGGATCCAGGATTTACTCATAAGGGTGATGTTGAAACAGAAACCCGTTCCGCAGCAAGAGGCGGATATACCACGGTACTTGCAATGCCAAATACCAAGCCGGTGGTAGATAATGCTGATGTGGTACGTTATGTACATCATAAGGCAGAAAGTGTCGGACTGGTGCATGTATTACAGGTTGGTGCTGTAACAAAAGGACAGCAGGGAGAGAAATTAGCTGACATCAAAGAGATGGTGGAGGCAGGAAGCCCTGCAATCAGTGAAGATGGCAAATCAGTCATGAATTCACTTCTTGCAAGAGATGCCATGCTGGTAGCAAGAGACTGTAACATTCCGGTACTGTCACATTGCGAAGATAAGAATCTGGTTGGCTCCGGCGTGGTCAACGAGGATGAGAATGCAAAACGGTGGGGACTGGCTGGAATTACCAATTCCGTAGAAGATATCATGATTGCAAGAAATATCCTGTTATCCAAAGATACCGGTGCACACCTGCATCTTTGCCACTGCTCCACAAAGAACAGTGTAATCATGGTAAAATATGCCAAGTTAGAGCATATTCCGGTATCCGCAGAGGTATGTCCGCATCATTTTACACTGACATCAGATGATATGGTAGAGGGAGATACTAATTATAAGATGAATCCGCCACTCCGCCGGAAAGATGATGTGGAGGCATTGAAAAAGGGACTTTCCGACGGAACCATGGAAGTCATTTCTACAGACCATGCACCGCATACAGCAGATGAAAAAAATAGCAGCATGGTAAAGGCACCATTCGGAATCGTTGGAATGGAAACTGCAGCAGCACTGACTTATACAGAACTCGTGCTGGGTGGATACTTAACACCGATGCAGATGGTAGAGAAGATGAGCTATAACCCGGCACAGATTCTTCATTTGAAGAAAGGAACTTTGGAAGAGGGAAGAATGGCAGATGTCATGCTTTTTGATCCGGAATGCACTTATGCCATTGATAAGAACAAGTTCTGGTCGAAAGCAAAGAATACACCATTCCACAGCAGAAAAGTAACCGGTAAAGTAATGATGACTATCTGTGACGGCAAAATTGTATATGATGCAGCAGAAGAATAAGAAAAAGAAAGGCTTAAAGATATGATTAACAAATTAATTAAAAAAATCGAGAAAACCCATGCACCAATCGTTGTCGGCTTAGATCCGATGTTAGATTATGTTCCGGAACATATTAAGGCAGCAGCATTTAAGGAGTGTGGTGAGACTTTAGAGGGTGCAGCAGAAGCAATCTGGCAGTTTAACAAAGCAATTGTAGATGCCACTTATGATCTGATTCCTGCTGTAAAACCACAGATTGCCATGTATGAGCAGTTTGGAACAGAGGGTGTGAAAGCATATCAGAAGACAGTAGATTACTGCCACTCCAAAGACCTTGTGGTAATCGGAGATGTAAAACGTGGCGATATCGGTTCTACATCCGCAGCTTATGCAGTGGGACATCTTGGTAAAGTCCAGGTGGGAAGTAAGAAGCTTTCTGCTTTTGATGAAGACTTTGCAACCGTTAATCCATATCTTGGTTCAGACGGAATCAAGCCTTTCCTGGAAGTATGTAAAGAAGAGAAAAAAGGTATCTTCATTTTAGTTAAGACCAGCAATCCATCCAGTGGAGAATTCCAGGACAGATTAATTGATGGCAGACCACTGTATGAATATGTCGGTGAAAAGGTAGCACAGTGGGGCGAAGAAGTCATGGGAGATAACTACAGCTATGTGGGAGCAGTAGTAGGAGCAACCTATCCGGAGATAGGAAAAGTCCTTCGTAAAGTAATGCCAAAGAGCTTTATCCTGGTTCCGGGATACGGTGCCCAGGGTGGAAAAGGAGCGGACTTAGTACATTACTTCGACGAAAACGGACTGGGTGCAATTGTCAATTCATCCCGTGGAATCATTGCAGCATATAAGCAGGAGGCTTATGCATCTTTTGGAGCAGAACATTTTGCAGATGCATCCAGAGCAGCAGTAGAGGCAATGATAAAAGATATCGATGGAGCTTTACAGGCAAGATAGGAGAAGAAGATGGCAGAGAAGTTTAAAGAACAGGCGATTATTATCCGCCAGGAAGAAATTGCGGATGACATTTACAGTATGTGGCTGCGTACGGAAGAGATTGCAGCGCATGCAAAAGCAGGTCAGTTTGTATCTGTATATTGTAATGAAGGAAGCAGGCTGCTTCCAAGACCAATCAGTATCTGTGAAATTGATAAAAAGGATAATGCCATCCGTCTGGTATACCGTAAAGTTGGAAAGGGAACAGAAGAGTTTTCCGGTATGCATACCGGCGGAATTCTTAATATAACAGGACCGCTGGGAAATGGATTTCCGAAGAAAGAAAAGAAAGCGTTCTTAATTGGTGGTGGAATTGGTATTCCGCCAATGTTAGAGCTGGCAAAAGAATTGGACTGTGAAAAGCAGATGGTACTTGGTTTCCGGGATGAGCTTTTCCTGATGGATGAATTTCGTGAAGAAGGAGAAGTCTATGTGGCAACTGAGGACGGAAGTGCCGGGACAGAAGGAAATGTATTGGATGCCATCCGTGAAAATGGGCTGACAGCAGAGATTATCTATGCCTGCGGGCCAAAGCCGATGCTGGTAGCTATTAAGGAATATGCAAAAGAGAAACAGATTGAGTGCTGGATTTCCATGGAAGAACGTATGGCTTGTGGAATCGGAGCCTGTTTAGCCTGCGTGTGCCAGTCTAAGGACAAGGATGAACATTCCAATGTCAATAACAAACGTGTATGTAAAGAAGGACCGGTTTTCCGGGCTGAGGAGGTGGAACTTTAATGAATACAAGAGTAAATCTGGCAGGAGTATTATTGAAGAACCCGATTATGACAGCATCCGGAACCTTTGGCTCCGGTCAGGAATACAGTGAATTTGTAGATTTGAATAAATTGGGTGCAGTAGTGACGAAAGGTGTTGCCAATGTACCATGGCCGGGGAATCCGACCCCTCGTGTGGCAGAAGTGTACGGTGGAATGTTAAATGCTATCGGTTTACAGAATCCTGGTATTGATGTATTTGTACAGCGTGATATTCCATTTCTTACCCACTATGACACACGCATTATTGTAAATGTTTGTGGAAAAACAGCCTCCGATTATATAGAAGTTGTGGAAAGACTGGCCGAACAGCCGGTAGATATGCTGGAAATCAATATTTCCTGCCCAAATGTCAAAGAAGGCGGTATTGCCTTTGGACAGAATGCTGCTTCTGTAGAAGAAATTACAAAAGAAGTGAAAAAATATGCAAGACAGCCGGTTATTATGAAATTGAGCCCGAATGTAACGGATATTACAGAGATGGCAAAAGCGGCAGAAGCAGGCGGAGCAGATGTGATTTCCCTGATTAATACACTGACTGGAATGAAGATTGATGTAAACCGCAGAAAATTTGCTTTAGCAAACCGAACTGGTGGGATGTCCGGACCGGCAGTGCATCCAATTGCAGTGCGTATGGTATATCAGGCAGCTCAGGCAGTGAATATTCCGATTATCGGAATGGGAGGTGTACAGAGCACTGAAGATGCATTGGAACTGATACTGGCAGGAGCAACCGCAGTATCTGTGGGAACTGCAAACTTTACTAATCCTACCGCAACGATTGATATTATCAATGGTATACAGGATTATATGGAAAATAATGGAGTTGAAGATATCAATGAACTGATTGGTGCAGTCACTGATTAATGGGACTGTTTTTGGTGCTGCCGGAGAGATAAAATGATGTCCAGGGATAAAATGTAAGTAATGTAATTGACGGAAAGGATAGAAACAGTGGAAAAGATTTGGAATTTCTTTGAAAATCTTAATGAACTTGTATATGTCTCAGATGTTGATACCTATGAGCTTGTGTATATGAACCGGAAAACACGGGAAAACTTTGGATTTCAGACCCAGGAGGAAATAAAAGGAAAGAAATGTTATGAGGTGATGCAGCATAATGCCGCCCCTTGTAGTATGTGCAATAATCAGGAACTGGTAGAAGGTGAGTTTAAAGAATGGAAGTATTATAATCCGGTTCTTGGCAAACATCTGTTGTTGAAGGATACTATGCTGGAACAGGATGGTCGACGTTACCGGGTAGAAATTGCACTGGATGTCAGTAACGAAGAAAAACAGGGAAGTCTGATTCAAAACTATGAAAATATGGAGGCTATTATAAATGAGGGCATAAGAATTGCGTTAAATGCCCCTACATCAGAACAGTCACTGGAAATTATTCTGGAATATCTTGGAAAGGCATTGAATGGAGAACGTACCTATATTTTTGAAAAAAACTTATTGGGAAATGACGATAACACCTATGAATGGGTAGCGAATGGTATCAGGCCTGAGAAAGATAATTTGCAGAATGTTCCGGCTGAAGTATGCGAGAACTGGTACCGCAATTTTAGGGAAGGCAAAAATATTATCATTGGTAATCTGGAAAATATACGTGAGAGTGATCCACTGCAGTATGAGAATCTGAAACAACAGAATATTTCAACGCTGGTAGTAGTTCCACTGTATGAAGGGCAGAAAATCATCGGTTTTTATGGAGTTGATAATCCTCCCGAAAAAATGTTGGATTATACTTCTAATATGCTTCAGATTATGGGATATTTTATTGTCTCCAGCATCAGAAGGCGTAATCTGGTGCGGGAATTGGAACGGATGAGCTATAGTGACCAGCTTACGAAACTTGGAAACCGGTTCGCCATGGAACAGTATGTTACAGATGCATCAGGGACTTCATGCTTTGGTGTGGTGTATTGCGATATTACAGGACTGAAAAGGGTAAATGATACTTTAGGTCATCAGGCAGGTGACCAGCTCATTCTGCGTGCCGGCGAATTACTCCGTGAGGAATTTTCAGACTATGGACTGTTCCGTATTGGAGGGGATGAACTTCTGGCACTGTGTGCAGGTATCGGAGAAGAGGAACTGAAGCAGCGGATAGAACGTATGAAGGCTGGCATGAAGAAAAACGATGTAGTAATGGCAGTCGGATCAGTATGGCAGGAAAGCTGGGAGCGTGGATTTGACCTCTTGCTGATGGAAGCTGAACGCAGAATGTATCAGGAAAAAGCAGCTTATTATAATAATGCCGGTATAGACCGGCGACATTAAGAAAAATGCATTGAGGTTTTCAGGGAAGTATGGTAGCATAAGAAATTAGGTAAAAGAAAAAAGTGTGTAGTAATTCGTAGGAAGGATACGCCAAATATCAAGAGTGGCAGTGAATTCGTCCATGTGTTTGTAGAGATACAGATGCATGGACTTTTTTTATTTTGGTTACCGGCACAGAGCAGTGAACAGCCGATAGAAGCTGGAAAACAGGAGCAAATGGAGCCGGAAGAGAATGAGTTTCTGGATTGCTCGTTTGGTGTGTCATCCGTGTGGGCTTGCTTTTTATTCGGATATTCGTATATAATGTATTGTATTGAGTATTATCCATGCGGATCCTCTCCGCATTGGAATTGGAAGCATCCGCAAAAAGGAAGTGAACGCTATGACCTGCGACGAGGCTTTATACCGCCAATATCTGAGCGGCGACGACGAAGGACTCAATGCCCTGATGAAAAAATACGGCGACCCCCTGACCCTGTATATCGACGGCTATCTGCACGACGTTCACGAGTCCGAAGAGCTGATGCTGGACGTTTTCGCCTATCTGTTCACGAAAAAGCCCCGCATCCGGGACGGCGGCCTCAAGGCGTATCTCTATAAGGCGGCGCGGCACATGGCGCTGCGCCACAAGAGCAAACGAAAGCCACTGTTTAGCCTTGATGCGCTGACCAACGAGCCGGACGGACGGCTGCTGACGGAGGAGATCATCCGGACGGAGGAGCGAAACCGCATTCTGCATTTCTGCATGAGCGAAATGAACCCGGACTATCGGGAAGTCCTGTATCTCACCTATTTTGAGGATATGAGCTACGCACAGGCGGCGGAGGTCACGGGAAAAACGGTAAAACAGATCACCAACATGGTGTATCGCGGAAAAGAGAGCCTACGAAGGCTCTTAGAACGGGAGGGAATCACAAATGCGGAGTCATGAGGAACGGGTCACGGAGACCAAGCGGCGCATTGCTAAAATTGAACAGGAGAAACGGCTGCGGCGCAATACGATCACCATGGCTTCCGCTGTGGCGGCGTGCCTTGTGCTGCTCATAGGCGCGTCCCTCGCCATGCCCGGCATTGCCGCAAGCATCCAGACAGGCGATTATTGCGGCTTTGAAACTGCGGCAAGCATCTTTCACAGCGGCGTAGCTTTGGGATATATTGTCATCGGGCTTCTGGCGTTTTTACTGGGCGTGTGCGTGACCGTTTTGTGCTTCCGGCTGCGGCAGATGAACCGTGAGGACGGGCAGGACAAAGAAAGCGAGGGAATTCATGGAGCTGATTGAGAACCTGCTGCAATTACTGACCACATTCGTCGGTGCGCTACTTTCGGGTATCTCTTGCCGAAAAAGTGGGCGGCAGGCGTACTTCCTGCTGCTGTGCTTCTACGGCTGCTTTGCCCTCGGTGCGCTCTACTGGACGCTGTATCTGCTGCTGTTCGATACCACGCCGCGGGTCTTTTATGTGTCGGAGTTCGGCTGGGTGGCCAGCGTAATTTTCCTACGCATTTTGCAGGCCACGCTGACCGGAACAAATGAGCGCAGTTTCCACTGCCGCAGGGCATGGCTTGCGCCTGTGTTCGGCGTGCCGCTGCTGGCGTTCTACTGCACTTTCGGGGACATTTTCTCCAACCTGATCTGGTGCGGCATGATGATATGGCTCTCCTTCTGCGCCATTCGAGGGCTTGCCTATGCGAAAACGCAGACGGGCACAGCGCGGAATATGCGGTGGTTTCACATCGGCGTGCTGTGCTTTGTGTACGCAGAATACCTGCTGTGGACGGCGGGCTGCTTCTGGCCGGATACCTCTCCGGCAAGTCCAACCTTCTGGTGCGATATGCTGCTGACGCTTGCGATTCTGGGGCTGCTGCCTGCCACGAGAGAGGCGGTGGAAGCATGACCTACATCGAAAACATCTTCATCTGCATGGTATCTCCCCTGCTGGTGGCCGCTCTGTGCATGGGCAGGCGGCAGCTCCGCTTCTTCCTGTTCTGCATTGCCGGAATGGGGGTGTGCCTGCTCTCGGCCTATATCAACACCTTCCTCGCGGCGGTGTGTCAGGCGGACGCCCTTGCCGCCACGGCGGAGATCGCGCCGGTGGTGGAGGAAATGATGAAGCTGCTGCCGCTGATGTTCTATCTGCTGGTGTTTGAGCCGGAGGGGGATAAAATCAAGGCTGCCGCCATCACGGTTGCCCTCACTTTCGCCACCTTTGAAAATGTGTGCTATCTCATCCAGAACGGCGCGGATCGCTTCTCCTTCATCTTCTTCCGGGGCTTCGGCACGGGCGCGATGCACGTCCTCTGCGGCTTGATCGTGGGCGGCGGGCTTGCCTACATGTGGCGGCGGACGTGGCTGAAGGTTGCAGGCACCTGTGGGCTGCTGGGCGCAGCCATCACCCTCCATGCCATCTACAATCTGCTCATCGCCTACGCCCTGCCGGTGCTGCTGGTGGCGGCAGGAAGGCTATCCGTTTTCCGATTATCACGGAAGTAATAACCGAATATCCACTCTTTGAGAGCTGCTTTTTGGCAGCTCTCAAATTTTTGTGAAAAATTATGCGTTTTGGGTGAGAGTTTTTTCGTTTTTTTGTACCTATATAAGTGAAAGGGTTTTTATCACAGTTTCAGACAAACCGGAAGGGGGGTTCAAACGAAATGTACGATACCGCAAGACGGGTCGCACTCGTCAAGCAGCGGGTGCGGGAAAACAACCGCCGAAGGCAGCAACGCGGCATATATGGACTGAGCGCCGCGTGTATGCTGCTGTTCGCGGTGCTGATGCAGGCGGCAGACGCATTTGCAGTGCAGGGACAGACCGCCGCATGGGGCAGCTTCGGCGCGATGCTTCTGCGGGAGGACGCAGGCGGCTATGTGCTGGTGGGCGTCGTCTCCTTTGCTGCGGCGGCAGCGATCACTGCGCTGTGCTTTCGGCTCAGAAACAGAGAAAACTGTAGAAAAGGCGGAGAGGATAAGCCCGCCCGACACGAAAAGGAGGAGAAAAGCCAATGAAAAAACGAATACTCAGTATCTTGCTTCTATGCTGCATGGTGCTGACCATGCTGCCGACAACTGCGTTTGCATCGGTGAGCGATTCGCTGGGCAACACACCTGAGGAAAATCAGGCGATTTTGGAGCAGCTCGCCGACCTGACTGGCGGTAGCAGCGACCAGGTGCTTTCCATGCTGAACGCTTTGGGGCTGCTGGATGAAGACGGCAATTTCAAGGTGGATCAAACCATCACGCTGGACGGTCAGGTGTTGACACTGGCGGCTGTCATGGAACTGCTGGAAAATCCCGCCACGGATCTCACCCGTATAGCCGACGTGGATGGGACTCCGGTGGCGCTGGGCGATTTGAAGACCATGATCCAAATCGAACAGGAGCTGCAGCGGATCAAGGACACCTATTTCTCCGGCAGGGAGTTTACTGGGGAAGCACTGGAGAATCTCAACAGCCTGATGGAGCAGCTGGAGCTGCAGGGTATCAGTTTGCAGTATTCCGCCTCTGCCACAAAGCCTGAGGGCGTTGAGACGGTGGATATGAGCGGCATGATGAGCCAAACACTGGAGAGACAAGCAAACAACGAATGGAAATCCGGGACTTTTACTGTATACCGCGGAAAACCGGCCGGCTTTTCCTACCGCATTCAAGGAGGCCAGCTCAGCAAGTATATCACCGATGTGGAGGTCTCGATAGGCGAGACGAGTAAGGTCGTCGAGCAAAGCGACGGGTCCTACAAGCTGACCTATGACGTAGGCGAAACTTACAGTTTAGGTGGTTGTAAAATCACTGTCAAGGTTCAAACCAATGGAGGGAACCCAGACTGGCTCAAGGATTCTTATTCCTATGGCGACCTGCTGGGGATGATTGAATTTTACGATGCGGAAAATCTGGTGTTCTATGACGGCGCCGCTTATGCCGACCACTGTCAGCTCAAGCTAAAAAAGACGGTTGACGCCCCCGCAATAAAAACATCAATGACCGCGCCGGACTATGAGAAAACATACAAAAGTGAAGGCACAATACAGGGGGATATGTATATTCCTTTGCTGGCGGATGAATACAATGCCGGCGAGGGTGCCAAAAATCCGGATTTCGTTGCACTAAGCGATACCATCGGAATTCTGGAGGGCGCCCGCAACTCGGTGCTTCCCGGCGGCTCATCCAAATTTTATCAGCCATACCAAATCGACGCCAGCATCAAGTTTGACTGGAACCCCGGCAAAGAGACCTATACCGGCCCTGCGCCGTATGGCTATGATAGTGCCACACAACCCCATGCCCCGTTCTATCTGATGGAGTACAAGTTCGATGAAGCAGATCTGACGCCCACCAGCGGCGACAGAAAGAAACCGGGGAACTGTACGATTCAAAAGGGCAGTACGGTCAAAATCTCCCTGCAGTCTACCACGCAAAACAGAGGGGATCAGAAGTACTGGCTGCCCTTCCGACTGTATATGAAGAGTGTAATTGACGACCAACCATATGCCTCCGCCACCGTCAATACCAGCAGCGTCACCGCCAGGCTGTTGGACACGGACGCCCCCATCATTCAAAGCGTCACGGCCCCGGCGGGAACCTATGCCAGCGGACAGCATGTGCCCATCACAGTTACCTTTAACGAGTTCGTGGATCTTAGAAACGCCAGCGTGACCATCAATGGCAAAGAGTATACCGCCGCTGCTCTTTCCATGAACAACTACGGTGTCACGGCAATGCTCTGGTACCCGGTGCAGGATGCGGATGCCACCACGGTCACCGTCAATGGTATGACCGGTGTGGAAGATGTTTTCGGCCATATGCTGGATACCACACTCTATCAAGGCGATTCGATTATCGACGTTACGCTGAAGAGCGTCTTGATGCGCAACGCTTCCACCGAACTGACGGCCACCTACGCCAACGGCAAGGCATCGTTCACGATGCAGGCCAACATGGCGCAGGACTACGAGACCGCATACAGCAATTATCACACCCCGGAAGGAACAGAGCCGAAGGAAGCCCCTTTCCGCCTCGAGCTGAGGTACGACTCCGCGGTTGAACCAATCCATCTGCAGGTCTATCTGGACACAGAGAAGGAAGCCTTCACCATTAGCGACTACGCAATCGCACCCGCGGCTAACACCCGCACCTATACGGTGACGCTGCAGGCCAACGAGGGCACGAAAGACGCTCCTGACTGGGTGAATGTTCTTCCCCTGACCCGGCAGTTCACGGTGCCAAAGAAAGTTTCCGCGCACACGGTGACCATCGTCCCGGAAGCGAATGACGCCGACTATACGATTTCCCTCGGCGAAACCACCCGCCCCACGCTTAGGGCCGAGGTTTTTGGGGAAGGCGGTGAGCAGGCAAGCTACACCACCGGCAAATGGAGCAGCAGTGACACGCTCATTGCCACCATCAACGAGGATACCGGCGTTGTTGCCACCACAGGAACCAAGGTGGGAGCCGTCACCTTTACCTTTACGGCGGACAACGGGACTGAGGACGCTACCGATGATGTGACGGGCGAGTCAGAGCCCTATACCGTGACGGCAGGCGATTCCTTAGCACTGGTGATTCCCGGCGGATCGTCCATCGTGACGCGGGTAAATCAGCCCGCCACCGTGCTGTGGAGCTCCAACGCCGCGCTGATGGCACCGGACAAAGAGTTCAATTACAGGATTGATCTGTATGAGGGCAACTACGCGAATGAGGCGGCGCTGAGCGGCCGCAAGCCCGTTGCGACTTATACCGCCGGCAAGGATAAAAACAGCGTGCGGATCGAGGAGAATGTGCTCTCCAGGCTCTCCAACGGCGATACCCCTGCCTACACGGTATTGGTCTCCATGCCGCACCCCAACGCCGGGGGTGAGGACGTCCGCCTGTCGGCACTTGCCTGGATCATCGTGCAGGCACCACCTGCCACAGCCAAGCTGACACCGCCCCAGAGCATTTACCTCACGGATACCGACAGCGCCGTCAATATCGACTGGTCGGTGGAAAACGCCACTGACGGGGCCTCTCAACAGCCCACGCTGACCATTACCCGGGTCACAGAGGACAACACCACCCAAGAGGTGGCCAGAGAGAGCCTATCCGGTACCTCCGGAAGCTTCTCCCTGTCATTGCAGAGTGTGAAGGACGGCAATCTAAAGGACACCTATCAAGTGGTTTTGAGCGTGGAGAACCCTGGTGAGGAATCTCCCAGCACAGACTCCTTCCCCCTGTATGTCTACGATGCCGACGCACTGAAGGTGCAGGACGACAAAGGAGACACGATTTCTAAGCTGACCATGGACAATACCTCCAAGGTCAGCGGCAGCCTGCCCACTGATACAGCTGAAATTTTGCAGCTGCGCCAGGAGTTGGGGCTGATCGAGTACATAGGCATCAACTATGACGAGTACGGATGGAACTCCTTTAAAGACGGCATCCGGTGGCTCTCCAGCAACAACAATGCCATTTCCGTCAACTACAAGCAGGGCGGACTGTATGAGGACATCAGAAACTTCTCCTTTGATTCCTACCTTCCCGAAACCAAAATGGCGCTGTCCGGCTTGGCCAACGGTACCGCAACCGTCACGGCTACCCATGCCGCCACGGGCATGCGTGCCGATGTACAGGTGACAGCGAAAACGCTGCAAAATAAGTTCTATCTCTTCCAGCTGACGCCTGCAGCGGAAACTACGCTGCAATACACCGATGGCAAAGGTGTGTCCAAAACGGTCACGACCAACAGTGAAGGCGTGCTGGCGCTTTACGAACCCAACGGAATCGCCAGTGAGGTGTCTCTGCAGTCCGGCTCCGGCGCGGATATTTATCTGGGCACCATCTATAAAGAAAATCTGCGTTCCGGCGAGCGGGATGCCACAAAACTGCAGCTTTATCCCTTGAATACCTTCAGCCTTCGGCGAGTCGCCCGGGCATCTGTGACGCTCATCACGCCGGGCGGCGATCCGCTGGCGAACAAGACGGTGACCGTTCGCGGTGGCGTTTATAAAAACGGAGGCTACTGCGAGACAGCTCTGCTGGGCTCCGGGGCAGGAGCACTTGTCAGCGGCATCACCGGCGACACCTATACCACGGATGCGGAGGGAAATATAACCGTCTATCTGGATTCCACCCAGTTCTGGTCGGCCGAAAAGGGCGAGTGCAACACCACGGTGCTTTCCGCTCTGGATCAGCTGGAGTACATTCTGGAGATCAGCGCAATTGACGGCGACAAGTACTATCCGCTGCTGCTGACCGTCAACGGCAAGCTGGGCGTGGATGATGTAATGCGCACCGCAGAGGGCGTTGTCTCTCTGGAGTGCGTGCCGGAAGGGGAGGAAAACAAACCCTTCATTGTGGCGCAAAGCGTTGATTACGGTCTTGCCAACGGTCAGAAGGTGGATGTCCGCAACTCGACTGGGAAGATTGGCCCTAACAGCAGCTTTAAAACAGCAACCCTGCACACCACCATGTTCCTCTGGGGCGAGAAGATTGCCGACGCGCGGAATTACAGTCTCAAGCTGGCGGACGAATACGGCGTTCTTCCTGCCGCCCAGAGCAGCAGTACCAAGCAGTATCCCTTCTCATCCATCCCTGTAGCGGAAAACGATCTGACCCTCACCGAGGCCACCATGACCACCTCTGGATGGATCGCCGACGGCAAGGATGTAGGTATGAAAACGCAGCTGAGCCTGAACGGCAGCCTGCTGCAAGAGAAAATAATGCCCTTCCGGGTCGTTGATCTGACCCGAGTGCCCAAGGTGACAGAGGATGAGCGCGTCACCGGTATTCTGCTGACGATGAAGGACTCCAGTGGAGTGAATGACGTTGACTTTGGCGGAGTGGGCGATAGTAACATTCTCAAGGTGCTGACCGGACGGCTGGATGATCTGAGCGGTCCGGTGGACACTTCCGTGTTCAAAATGATTATCACCCCCAGCGAAGATCCCTCCGTGTTCCGTGCCATGATTTGGGCCGGGTACAATACGCTGGAGATGGAGGACATGGACTATTCCGAGGACGGCGTGGCGTTGGGTGCGAATGTGCTGACGCAGAACCTGGAAGTGGGTGTGCCCGGGACCGGGGATCTGAGCCAGATGGCCCAGGGCACCTATGATCCCAAGGGGGACTACAAAACCAACTCCATAGCCGACAATGTCACCAGCACGGATCTCAACTTGCAGTTGGAGGGCTTTTACGAAGCGGAAATCCGCTATAACGCCGAAAAAAAGGAGTGGGAGGTTTTCACCGTAGGCGGCGGCTTTACCGCCGGCGTTGGCGTGGGCTTCACCTTCAGCGTGAACGCCATGGCTGGCCCCGTACCGTTGACAGCAACCTTTGAGCTGGGTGGTGCCATTCAGCTGGATTTCCGTACCGCAGTGCGCTACGGACGGCAGGGCGAGGGTACAGAGCTTGCCTGGAGCGATCCAACGGCCACGGCAGTGAATGACTTTTTGACCACGCTGCGTATCAACGCCTATGTCCACGCGTTTGGCGGCATTGGATTTGACTATTCGGTCGTGGCGCTGAAGATCGGCCTATTCGGCAATTTGGATGTGGACAGTCAGAATAAGTTCCTTTCCCGCACCTATCTTGCCGACGAGACAAAGCGCCAGATCAACGGTCAGGCCCTGGGGATCCAAAGCGAAGTGGGAATCAAATTTGTGGCCAACTTCCTGTTTATCTCCTACGAGGCGGTGATCGCCTCCGGAACCCTTGGAGCTACCAGGACTTTTAATGACTGGAAAACAATCGACAACTACTGGAATAACGCCACCAGTGGGCTGAGCCTTGCCTCGCTGCGGATGGCGGCGGCCCAGAGCGGAATGCAGGTGGCTTCTGGCAGTGCAACGCTCCAAAGCCGGGACTATCTGGAGCAATATGCCCGTACTTGGGGCCAGCCCCAGCAGCGGATGATGCTGTTCTCTCTGAACTCCACCAGTGGGCTGGAAAACATCCAGACCAATGCCAACCCCACATCCTATCCACAGCTCAGCGATGACGGGAAGGTATTGGCCTACATCAACGACGGCAACAGCAGCAGTATTTACGACAGCCGGGCGCATTTCTCCACCCTCAATGGCGGCGTCTATACTCTCTCCAGTGAAATTGACGCTTCCACAGAGTTCCCCGGCTACGGTGACACGAGCGTTTCTTTGTCTGGCACTGGCAGCTTCGCGGCGGCGGCTTGGGTTCGCATGGGCACCGACCTGCCGGGTAAAAATGCCGGTGATCCCGTGACATTGGAAGAGCAAAACCTGCTGATGAACAGCACGGAAATCGTAGTGTCCGTCTATGACGGCACAACCTGGACTTCCACCCGCCTAACCAACGACGGCATGCCGGATCTGGCCCCAGCCACGGCAGTGGGCGGCGACGGCAAGGCCATCGTGTTCTGGCGCAGCGTCTACACCCCCGATCCCGGTACGCAGGACAGCAACAACCTGCTGAACTTCACGACCAGAGATTGTATCATGTACCGTTGCTATGACAGCAGTAACGGCACCTGGAGCGAGTCCAAAATGCTTTATAACGGTGCTACTGGCAGCGTGAAGGCGTTGCAGGCGGCCATGCTGCCCGACGGAACCGCTATGGCGGTTTACTCGCTGGACCGCAGCGGAACCGGAGATACCTCCGCCTACGAGATCGCCTATTGTACCGTGGCTGCTGACGGAACTCCCGGTACAGCCATGCTGGCGACCTGTGACAGCAATCTTGACGAAAACCCCCAGGTCGTTGCAGCCAACTTCGGCAGCGGGGATGACCGATTTGTCATCGGTTGGCATAGTGTCCGAGACGGCAGCAGCGATATCCAGCTGTTGGCTGTGGACGGCAGCGGCACCATGTCCAACAGTTTCCCCGGCTCTCTGTCTGCCCTGACCAGCAGCGGCAACGCCGTCGTGGGCGGAGACTTCCGCTTCGCTTCCCTCAGTGGGGATCATCGCAGCCTCAATGATCTTACCATCGTCTGGAATGAGACTGTCAATGATGCCAACGGCGCGGTAGATCACGGCATTTTGAAGGCGGCCAAGCTGCGCTATGCCACAAATACCTACACTCTGTCTGCACCATTGGAACTGGCAGAGCTGCCGGATCGCACGCTGGCTGACCATTTTGATGCCTATGTCAGCGGCACCAATCAGGTGCAGGCTGCCATTCAGGCAACCCGGTATGACGATAAAAACCCAGAGGTAATCGGCGGCGTGACCGTTCCGGGGGAGGAAACGATCCTCTATACTGCTACCTCTAATTTTATCACCGATGCGGTGGCTGTGGAACAGATCGGTGTGGATTATGCAACGCTGGCATTGAACAGCCTGACACCCATTCGCTTTACCATCCGCAACACCGGGCTGAACGATGTGACAAGCCTAACGGTCAGCCTTGACAGCGGGGAAACCGTCACCCTTACGGAAACACTGCTGCCCAATGAAAGCACCACCCTTACCGTCTGGCACCATGTGAAGGATCGCGTGACCGACCCGAGCTATACCATCACCGCCGCCGGCGGCATCAACGAAAACGGCACAGTGTATCTGGATTATCCAGACATTGGCATCTCGCAAATGGAAGTGATTGCGGAGAGTGCCGGCAAACGCACGGTGCGCATGACCCTATATAATTCCTCTGCCGCCACGCTGGCCGGCGGAAAGAACCGCGAGGTGAAGCTTGCGTTCTATGCGGACGATCTGCATACCCAATCTGCAGCGGTAGACTGCGCCACAAACGGCGTATCGGTTCGCGATAATGAAATTACCATTTCCGAAGACAGCGCCCTCGCCCGCATCGATCAGGGAACCTTTACACTGGACCTGACCTATGATCTGGGCGGGTATATGACATCCATTGGCAAAACCGAGATCCCCAATGTGGGTACCTATCTGTACGCCGAGGCGTGGGTGGAAGGTCAGATCGGTGGAACAGGAAGCAATCAGCGCCTGCCGGAGTATGACGGCAGTGACAGCGAGGCCAGCGTCCATATGACCGGCGCACTGGCCCGCACCGGAGAGCGGATGACTATGGATGTGACACAGGGGAACGACGGCAACGGTCACAGCACCGCCGCCATTACCCTGCGCAACAACTCCCTGCAGTCTCAGACTAGCGCAACGCTGGTGGCCACGCTGCTGGATGCTGCCGGGACCGTTCTGGAAACGAAAAAGACCAGTATTGGCGGTGCCATCTCCGGGGAAACCTTCCGGACGGAAACCGTCACCTTCTCCCAGCTTGGCACCCGCGTAGTGGTGCGAGTCGCAGTGCCCGGTAATGACCTTCTGACCTTTGAAGGTCTGGCAGTGGGGATCGGCGATTTTACCGCCAACGGAACGAACTATACCTATACGCTGCAAAATGATAGCGGAGCAACATCTACGCTAGTCACAGCGGTGTCTGGAAACGGCGAGCCCGTGAGCATCAACGGACAGGCTCTGTCCACCGGCGGCAGCGCAACCGTTGCCATCCCCGACAGCGGCACAACCGACATTGTCGTGGAAATCGGTGCTAAAACCTACACGCTGACGATTCTGCGCAATAGTGGCACAGGCGGCGGTGAGCATACTCACAGCTACGGCAGCGAGTGGAAGTACGACGCCGACAACCACTGGCATGAGTGCTCCTGCGGTGACAAGGACGATGTTGCAGTACATAGCTTCAAGTGGGTGGTAGATAAGGAAGCGACCGCAACCCTAAAGGGCTCCAGGCATGAGGAGTGCAAGGTTTGCGGCTACAAGAAGGCGGCAGTTGAGATTCCGGCTGCCGGCTCCACAACAAAACCGACCGATCCTACGCAAACCAACCCGGACACCGGCGCAGAAAGCCCGAAAACCGGTGACAACAGCAATATGATCCTCTGGATCGCACTGCTGTTTATCAGCGGCGGCGCAGTAATCGGCATCAACGTTTACAGCAAAAAGAAGAAAGAAAACGCTGAATAAATCAGCTGCGAACCTTTGAGCAAAGGGGCTGTCGCTTTAACGAATGAATTTTCGTGAAGCGGCAGCTTCCTTTTTGCTATTTTAAGGATAAAATCCATCAAAAAACGCTTTTCATTGTTATAGGCTATTATTAAAGACGCACTTTAATAAGCCATTTTTGATGGCTTGAAAATTGTTTTGACAAGTCAAAATTTAGGCACTTTTTATCGAAAATAAATGTGTTCCGGTTCTTCCATTTTGAATCTTATTATGTAGTTTGTTTATGTTTCTCGCCATGGCAAGCAAAGTACTCTCCGCAAGAACATTTGCATTTCCTTTGCTTAAATATCTGCGGAACAGCATATCCTGTTTTAAATCTCCAAAGGAGCCTTCCGCCTGTATGCTTCGGTTTGTCCGGAAGAGAATCCCTTCTTCTGAGAGTATCCGGTCTAAATCTTCTTTTCTATGTTTTAGAAATGTTTTCGCAACCTGAAGTGTCTTTGTCTGTTCTTCCAACGGTGTTTGGCAATTATTCCCTTTGATGCATTCGCTTTTGTAAGGGCATCCATTACAGTCCTCACATTTATAAATCGTTTTTTCGCTTACATATCCTGTTTTGCTTTTTGAGTGGCGGATATGATCTACACCTAATTTTTTACCATTTCTGCAGGTATAGATATTTTTTTTTACATCATACTCCATATTTTCTATCTTACCGATATCATTTTTATATTTACGGGTCTTGGAAATCTCATAGTTCGCAGGTTTTATATAAGAAAGCTGACCATTTGCTTCTAGAAACAGATAGTTTTCTTCACTTTCATATCCGGCATCTGCTGTTATGTTTTTATATTTGAATTTCAAATGTTCCTGTGCATCTTTCAAAAATGGTATCAGCGTTGTGGTATCAGTAGGCTGGGAACCTATGGTAAGCCATGTGATGTATTCAGAATCTACGCCATGTTGAAGATTATAAGCAGGCTTTAACTGTCCGTTTCCCATGGCATCCTCCTTCATCCGCATAAAAGTAGCATCATGATCTGTCTTTGAATAACTGTTGCGTTCCGCACAGATATGTATCTGCTGGTTATATTTTTTGAGTCGGTTCAAATAACTTTCAAGAGTTTCAATACTCTTTTGAAGCGGAGTTTTTCTTTTTCCAATCCCATGCACAAACACTATATTTTCAGTTTCTTTTAATGCATACAGTTTTTTGCGGAGCTTTTTTACATGCTTTATTTTTATTGTATTTCCATAAACGATTTTTATATCATAAAGCAACTCACACTCAGCTACAAAATCAGCAAGTTTCTGTAAAAGTTTTGTCTGGTTTTTTGTTACTGCCTTCTTCCAGACGAAAGTATACTTATTGGCACTGGCTTCAATTTTTGTACCATCAATAAAAATGGTCTCTCCGGAAATTTCTCCCATATCAAACAATGCATTAGACATTTCTGCAAGGATACGTTTAGAACAGGGAGCAAAATGGATACTTCTAAACCTTGCAAATGTTGCATGATCAGGAGCTGGGGAACCTTCTAGAAGAAACATAAAATTGATATCTCTTTTACAATTTAGTTCCATGGACCGAGAGGAGTAATCCCCGTTCATGTAAGAATAGAGCACAATCTTCAAAAGTGTTCTGGGCGATACAGAATTTATTCTTTCATAAGTAGAATATAGGTCAGTCAAATCCATAGCCTCCACAAACTGACTTAGTAATCGAACAGAATCATTATCTGGAATGATTGTTTCAAGATTTAACGGAAGTTTAAGTTGATATCCGTCTGAATTTTTCGTATAATCTCTTTGTAATAATTTTGTTAGTAGCATAACTTAATTTTACACCAACTGCCGGATTCTTTCGAGGTCTGGCAGTTATTTTTTTGCACAAGAAAAGAAGCTGCGCACTAATACTTAGTGCGACAGCCCCTTTCGCTTGGACTGGAGAAGAACCACATGATGCAGGATTATCAATCGAACCGCCCCATCAGGCAGCAACCGCCGGGACGATTCACGAACAAGTCAGATCAAACGGTAGAGAGAATCAGAAAAAGGAAGAAAAAACAGACGCAGCGCCGTATGGTGCTTTGCGGTGCGATCGCCGCACTGGAGCTGCCCTCCATATCCTACGATTTCGCCTATACCATCGACGGCAACAAGCTCATGATCGATTACGCCAACGAGTCGGTGCGGGATTCCGAATATGAATTTACCGTTGATGGAAATACCCTTACCTTGATCGGTGGCGAGGGCACGGTCGGCAGGACATACGAGCTGAGCGGAGTATGCGTTACAAGATGTCCGCCTATGATGATTTTACGGAGGAATATGATTATCGTGTGAAATACAACAGAACACACAGATAACAGGGTGGAGATTGTATGGAATTTTAAAGAGATATGATTGTGAAAGAGGTTATTAAAATTTCACAAATTAATTAGTAGGCAGGAGGTGTTTTTTCGTGTATACTATAACCAGAGGTCAGAAATACAGGAAGAACACCGAAGAGATTTGGAGGTGATAAGAATGCTGACAAAGCAACAAAAACACGAGCAGGATATGCAGAGAATAAGAGAATTTCGCCTGTTTGATGACGATTTTTTGAAGAAATGCTTTGAAGATCATGATGAATGTGCGGAGCTTGTTCTGCGTATTATAATGAATAAAGAGGACCTTAAGGTTCTTCATTCTAAAACGGAATATGTCATCCAGAATTTGCAGGGGCGTTCCGTTAGGCTGGATGTAAAGGCTACGGATTCTGAGAATAAGGAATACGATATAGAGGTGCAGCGAGCGGATAAGGGAGCAGGACGAAAGCGTGCAAGACACAACAGCAGTATGTTGGATGCCAATGCACTTGCACCACAGGAAGATGTCAATTTTCTTCCGGAAACATATGTGATATTTATTACGGAGCATGATGTGATAGGAAAAGGAGAGCCGATATACAGAGTAGAGAGAAAAATTCTGGAAACCGATGAATTTTTTGATGATGGTTCCCACATCCTGTATGTGAATGGAGCATATCGAGGGGATTCGGATATCGGGAAGCTGATGCATGATTTTTCCTGTACCGATGCGGATGATATGTTTTATGGAAAACTGGCAGACAGAGTCAGATACTTCAAGGAAGATGCGAAAGGAGTTGAGAGTATGTGCAAAGCAATTGAAGAAATGAGAAATCAGGAGCGTGAAGAAGTAACACGTGAGTTCGTTGTTCGTATGATTCGTGATGGCGAAACATCCGTTGAGAAAATGGCACGTTATTCCGGCTTGTCTTTGGATGAAGTGAAAGAAATCGTAAAGCAGGAAGCAGTTCTTGCCTGATTATAAGGTGTGCGTATGGGGCAGAGAAATCTGCTCCATATTTGTTGTAAAGGAAGAAAAACAATTTTCAGATACCACTTCGAACGGTGGAAGAGTGGGAAGCAAAACAAGAAGGAACACGATGATACTGTTTGAGGTCACAGTTTGTGACCTCAAAAGAAGGGAGAGGTGGAAGAAGATATATATGTCAGCTCTTACAATGTCAACCATAAGATTTAATGGAATGGAAAGTTGACTTGAAACCAGAACTGTCATATGAGAATAGATTTGGAAACAATGAATATGAACAATGAATATGATGATTTGTCAGTTGAAAAAAAGTGAATTTGGTGGTATGCTAAGAAAGTATATCTATGCTTAACTTTTTGGTTTGCTGAACAAATCAGAAAGGATTGATATATATGGGTAAATCGTTAAATGGTACAGTTGTGGCACAGTAAAGCAAAATTTAAAATACAAAATGCCGAAGAATGGCTTAAAATCAGGAGGTTTTAATAAAATGGAAGCATATAAGAAAGAGTTTATTGAATTTATGGTGGAGAGTGAGGTTTTGAAATTTGGTGACTTCACATTAAAGAGTGGAAGAAAGTCTCCATTCTTTATGAATGCAGGTGCATATGTAACCGGTTCACAGTTATCCCGCCTTGGAGAATATTATGCAAAAGCAATTCACGACCACTATGGTACCGATTTTGATGTGCTGTTTGGACCGGCATATAAGGGAATTCCGCTCTCTGTTGCAACAACGATCGCATTCAGCCGTCTTTATGGCAAAGAGATTCGTTACTGTTCTAACCGTAAAGAAGTAAAAGACCATGGCGATACCGGAATTTTGCTTGGAAGCAAAATCAAAGATGGTGACCGTGTTGTTATTATTGAGGATGTAACGACATCCGGAAAATCCATTCAGGAGACATTCCCAATCATTCAGGCACAGGGAGACGTAACTATCCTTGGACTGATGGTATCCTTAAACCGTATGGAAAAAGGCCTTGAGACAGACAAATGCGCATTGGATGAGATTCGGGAGAAATATGGTTTCCCTGCAAATGCAATTGTCAGCATGGCAGATGTGGTAGAGTGTTTATACAACCGTCCTTGCCAGGGCAGGCTTATCATTGATGATAAGATGAAAGAAGCAATTGATAAATATTATGAGCAGTATGGGGCAAAATAAACAGCAAAAATGAAATGGGGAAAAGGAATTGAGTCAGAAGACGAGAAAACTGCTTCGTATCGGAGCATGGATTTTATTCGTAATATATCTGGGTCTGCTTTGCTATTTCCTGTTCTTCTCAGAAATGCTGGGAAGAACCTATTCCGAAAGAAGCTACCATTATAATCTTATGCCCTTAAAAGAAATCAAGCGGTTTATTATTTACCGGAAGGCATTGGGCACGAAAGCAGTCTGCTTTAACCTTCTGGGAAATATTGTCGCTTTTATTCCTTATGGAATGCTTCTACCATTACTGGCACATAACCAGAGAAAGTTCTACCGGGTAGTGCTTTTGAGTTTTGACTTCAGTCTGCTGGTGGAACTGGTACAGCTTGTATCCAAGGTAGGAAGCTTTGATGTAGATGATCTGATTTTAAATACCATTGGTGGGGCGATTGGATATGTTGGTTTTTTGCTGGCAAATCATATCCGGTGTCACAAATTTGAGCAGAAAGAATAGACTTCGGTACAAATATGGTATCGGGAGAAAGAACATGAGAAAAAGACGAAGAGGATACAGAAAATATAAATTTACAGAAAAAACACTTTCGAAAAGAGGAATTACAGCACTTGTTCTGGCACTACTGTCACTGGTCAGTTTTGTGGTGATGGTAGTTCTTGCATTCAGAAGTGCCGGTAATTTAAGCATATACATAGCCTGCTATGGAATCCTGGCCTTTTTTGCAGCATTAGCCGCAGTGATTCTTGCAATCATAAGCCTGAAGGAGGAAAATTCATTTCGCAGCATTCCGTATGCTGCTACATTTTTGTCAATTTTTTCACTGCTTATCTGGATTGCTGTCTATGCAGGCGGTATTCTGTTGTAGGAAAAATTAGAAATATAAAGGATAGAAAGTATGGAATATCAGAATTTAAACGCAGAAGAAAGAGAAGCAATTACAGAACGACTGGATTTGGTGACGGAACGGATACATGAACTTGCGGCAGAACCGGAGGTTTGTGAGCCGTTCCGTGCTTATTTTAAAGGAACGGCAGCATTTATTGTAAAAACGGAAGAAGTATTGCGGCAGGTATTAAATGACAGCTTCTGCAGCCAGAGCAGGGAAACATTACAGAAGATAAATGAAGCATTGTATGAGGACATTTTGCCGGAACATTATAAAGAAAGCTATGCAAACCCGGATTATGCCTGTATAACCCTGGGCGAGGAATACGGCACACTCCTTAGCATGCTCTATGCAGAGCTTCGGAGCCTGATTCCTTATGCTTATGAGGGCGATGTGGAAGCCTATACCTGCTTCTGTGAATTGTTTATCCAGGTTTATACCTGTTTTAATGACGAAGAGGGAACAACCCCGAAAGAAGTGCAGCAGGCAATTTACTGGTTCTTCCACGATTACAGTGAATTGTTTACTGAGCGCAGCGTCTGTGAAATGGTAGATGCCAGCCGGGATTTCTTTACCCGGATAGTAATGGATTCTGATTTACAGGATTTAAAATACCTTTATTATTATGGAGAGCCAATCGGAGAAAATGAAATCCGTATGGCAGAGTATATGAACCAGCTTCCGCAGGAGAAGATTCAGGCAATGGCGGATACTTATACGGAAGGCTACCGGATTGGCTTTATTACCACCGGAAAAGACTTATCCATAAAATCTACCGTAAATGTGGAATATGCCATCGGAATGGAACGTATGGTGCGGGCAGCAATTGCTAATTTTGAGAAGATGGGATTAAAACCGACGATTTACCGGAATGCGTTTTCTTCCTTCCGTAACCGCGGCAATTCCAAGCGGGGCTGCTATGCGACTTCTGTGAACCGTCAGTTTGATTATGACCATAAAGCAGATAAAGCAGTATATTTAGACAAAGCCTTTGTGGAACGCCGATTAGAGACACTCCGGACTGTATATGAAGATAAGAAAGAACTTGCAGCAGGCTACGCAGGTCCGGCTGTAATCGAGGTGTTCGGAGAAACGTTATTTGAACCGGAAAATAAAAAAACTGCCTGCCATTACAGCGACAAGCAGAATGAATTAAATGTCTATTATGCGTCACAGGCTGGGCAGATTACCAATCAGTATATTAAGGGAGAGGAAAGAAGCTTTACGATTATTGCTTATCCGCTCCCGCAGATTGGCAGCAACTTTGAAGAAATTTTTGATAAGACGGTAGAATTAAATACACTGGATTATACCCTGTACCGGGATATGCAGGCGAAAATTATTGAAGTATTAGACCAGGGAGTCAGGGCACATATCAGAGGAAAAGGCGATAACGAAACAGATATGACAGTGGAATTATACCGCCTTAAGAATCCACAGAAAGAGACTATCTTTGAAAATTGCGTGGCAGATGTCAATATTCCGGTAGGGGAAGTGTTTACTTCACCGGTGCTGACCGGAACCCACGGAGTACTGCATGTATCTTATGTCTATCTTAACGGACTCCGGTATGAGAACCTGAAAATGACGTTTGAAGATGGAAAAGTTGTGGATTACAGCTGCAGTAATTTTGACAGTGAAGAAGAGAACCATAAATATATTTATGATAATGTGCTGATGCACCATGATACGCTGCCGTTAGGGGAGTTTGCTATTGGAACCAACACTACGGCATACCGGATGGCAAAGGATTTTGATATTGCAGATAAATTGCCGATTCTGATTGCAGAGAAGACAGGTCCACATTTTGCAGTGGGAGATACCTGTTATTCCCAGGCGGAGGATACGCCGGTTTATAATCCGGATGGAAAAGAAATTGTGGCAAGGGATAATGAAATTTCAATTCTTCGGAAAGAAGACGAAAGTAAGGCATACTTTAACTGCCATACGGATATTACGATACCGTATGATGAATTAGACTGCATTTATATCGAACGGGCAGATGGCAGTACCGGGGATATTATAAGAGATGGCAGATTTGTAGTGCCGGGCACAGAAAAACTCAATGAGCCGTTGGAAAATAAGACTTCATTTCCGGCGTAAAACAGTGTATACTAAAAGGACAAGTATCTATGAGAAAAGGAGAAAGAAAATGGCAAAAGTAGGAATTGTAATGGGCAGTGATTCAGATATGCCTGTAATGGCAAAAGCAGCAGATATTTTGGAACAGCTTGGAATCGAGTATGAGATGACAATTATTTCCGCACATCGTGAGCCGGATGTATTTTTTGAATATGCAAAGAGCGCAGAGAGCAAAGGATTTAAAGTAATTATCGCAGGAGCAGGAATGGCGGCGCATCTTCCTGGAATGTGTGCAGCAATCTTCCCTATGCCGGTAATCGGAATTCCGATGCATACCACATCCTTAGGCGGAAGAGATTCTCTTTATTCTATCGTACAGATGCCAACCGGTATTCCGGTAGCAACCGTTGCAATCAATGGTGGAGCAAATGCAGGAATTCTTGCAGCGAAGATTCTTGCAACATCAGATGATGCATTATTAGCACGATTAAAAGAATATTCTAAGAATTTAAAAGAGCAGGTAGAAGCAAAGGATAAGAAGCTTCAGGAAGTCGGCTATAAAGAATACATGAAATAGCAGGCGTAAGTGAGTCAACACGCTTTTAGAGCTGGCGAGTGGCGAAATCATTAGGTAAGAACAGTGAAATAGAGGAAAAAAGAAAAGGGTAGAGAGAAAAAAGTTTTAAAATAAGGTTGAGGAGAATACGAATGAAAACTACACTGATTATTATGGCGGCAGGCATTGGCTCCCGTTTTGGCGGCGGAATTAAGCAGCTTGAGAAAATGGGACCAAATGGCGAGATTATTATGGACTATTCCATTTATGACGCGGTGGAAGCAGGTTTTGACAAGGTTGTATTTATCATTCGCAAGGATATTGAGGCGGATTTTAAAGAAATCATTGGAAACAGAATTGGAAAGCAGGTAGAAGTAGATTATGTATTCCAGGATATCAATGACATACCGGAAGGCTTTACAGTGCCGGAAGGCAGAACAAAACCATGGGGAACCGGACAGGCAGTATTATGCTGCAAAGGCGTAGTGAAGGAACCATTTTTAGTCATCAATGCAGATGATTATTACGGAAAAGAAGCATTCGTAAAGATGCATGATTTTCTGTTAAATCATGAAGAGGATAAGAAAAGATTCCACCTTGGAATGGCTGGATATATCCTGAAGAACACACTGAGTGATAACGGAACCGTTACCCGTGGTGTCTGTGTGGTAGATGAAAAGAGTGGCTATCTTGAAAAAATTTTAGAGACACACAGCATCTATGCCGATGAAAAAGGAAAAGTACATTGTGAAGAAGCTGATGTGGCAGAATGGATTCACCCGGATGTAAATGTATCTATGAACATGTGGGCTGGCTATCCGGATTTTATTGATTATCTGGAAGAGGGCTTCCGTGAGTTCTTGGCACATATTGAAGACAATCCGATGAAGAAAGAGTATCTGCTGCCAAATATTGTGGAATTGCTTTTGAATCAGGATAAGGCAACCGTAAAAGTTTATGAGACAGCAGACCGCTGGTTTGGAGTTACTTATTTAGAGGACAAACCATTTGTTGTGGATTCCATCCGCGGACTGATTAAAGACGGTGTCTATCCGGAAAATCTTTGGGCATAGAATTGGAGGATTGTAACATGAAAAAGAAGAGAATTGTGATTGCATTAGGACATGAAGCATTGGGAACAACACTTCCGGAACAGAAGAAAGCAACCAAGCTTACCGCAAAAGCAATCGGAGATTATATTAAGGATGACTGTCAGGTAGTTCTTTCCCACAGCAATGGACCACAGGTGGGAATGATACATACTGCAATGGCTGAATTTGCAAGAATTTATCCGGAATATACTGCTACTCCGATGTCTGTCTGCTCTGCTATGAGCCAGGGCTATATCGGATACGATTTGCAGAATGCCATTCGTACCGAATTATTAAACCGTGGAATTTACAAACCGGTATCTACTGTTTTAACACAGGTAACCGTAGACCCATACGATGAAGCATTTTATCATCCAACCAAAATTATCGGCCGTGTCATGACAGAGGAAGAGGCAGAAGCTGAGGAGAAGAAAGGTAACCATACCGTAAAACAGGGTGAAGGATACCGCCGTATCGTAGCAGCTCCAAAGCCAATGGACATCGTAGAAATTGATGCCATCCGTGCACTTTCCGATGCAGACCAGGTAGTAATTGCCTGTGGTGGTGGCGGTATTCCTGTATTAGAGCAGGATAATAATCTAAAAGGTGCCAGTGCAGTCATTGAAAAAGACCTTGCAGCAGGCAGACTTGCAGAGCTTTTAGACGCTGACCAGCTTATTATCTTAACCAGTGTTGAGCATGTGTGTTTAAATTATGGCACAGCCAATGAACAGCCATTGGATGAGATGACCGTAGAAGAAGCAAAACAGTATATGGACGAGGGTCAGTTTGAAGAAGGAACCATGCTTCCGAAGATTCAGGCAGCAATCGATTACATCGGTAATTCTGCAGTCCGTTCCGTACTGATTGCCAACTTGGAGGAAGCATTAGATGGCGTCAGCGGATTAAAGGGAACTTTGATTCATAAGTAAGATAATATAAGGGAAATGTGAGGAAATCTATGAGAACATCAGAAAGAAGCACATTCCATAAGGGCAGCAGGCACTCGGCAGTTACCGTATGCCTGTTGCTTGTTATGTGTCTGGTATTTCTGACCGCTTGCGGGAAGGATAAAAAAGACGATACAGTTGCGAATGTGAATACCGAAGAAACATTAACAAATACAGAGGTACCAACAACAGAAAGTGTAATTGACACCGAAGAAGTTGTAGATACGGAAACAGAAACAGAGACGGAAACAGAGCATGTTCCGGCAGTATTGAATCCGGATACGGTAGTTTATGCAGAAGAGACTGTTTATACGACAACAAGAGTCAATGTGAGGGTAGAACCTTCTACCGATGCAGAGGTTTATAAGAAATTATCTGCGGGAAAAGAACTTACCCGCACTGCAAATGATGGAAGCTGGAGCCAGGTTTCATTGGATGAAGGAACTTATTATATAGCATCCGATTATCTGACCACAGAGAAGCCGCAGGAGCCGGTAGCATTGACTGGAAGTGCAGGAACCGGAATTACATCCGGAAGCGGCGGACATGTCATCTGCATTGACCCGGGACATCAGAGCAGAGGAGACAGTACACCGGAGCCGGTAGCACCGGGATCTTCTGAGACCAAGGCAAGAGTAACCGGAGGAACATCCGGTGTTGCAACCGGACAGACAGAGTATCAGCTTAATTTATCCGTCAGCTTAAAATTGCGGGATGAACTGGTAGCAAGAGGTTATACCGTAGTCATGACAAGAGAAACCAATGATGTGAATCTCAGTAACAGCGAGCGGGCAGCCATTGCAACCAATGCGGGAGCAGAAGCATTTGTCCGTATACATGCCAACGGATCTACCAACAGCGGAGCCAATGGAGCTATGACAATCTGCCAGACGGCGTCCAATCCGTATGTAGGAAGCTTTTACAGCCAGAGCCGTTCTCTTTCCCAGAATATACTGGATAGTCTGTGTGCACAGACCGGTGCAAAGAAGGAATATGTGTGGGAGACTGATACCATGAGTGGAATTAACTGGAGTACCGTACCGGTAACAATTGTAGAAATGGGATATATGACAAATCCCACCGAAGATTCCAATATGGCAACGGACTCTTATCAGACTCAGATTGCACAGGGAATCGCCAATGGGATTGATGCTTATTTTGCCGGTAATTAGGCAAGATAATTAATGACAGCAAAGAGAATGAGATCTTCTTTTGGAGAAGCATTTGCAATGCTGTGGGACTCTCCGCTTTTGCAGACGCAGGTGTCACCGGCTTCTAAAGCAACGATGGTTCCGTTATCGTCATAGGCTGCATGGCCGGAAAGAATGGTGATGATTTCTTCTTCCCCTTCATGCATATGCTTTCCGAGAGAACAGCCCGGTCTTAAGATGAGTTTTGCAATCATCTTGGCTGGGCTTTCATAGTCTATAGGATTGACGGAATGGATAATCTCAACGGTGCCGGTTCCGCCTTTCATATTTTCGTTAAAAATATGTTTTAATTCAGATGCTCTATGATACATATATTACCTCCTGAATAGTTGTGCTATGCATTACAGTATAGCCAGTGAGCAGTCAAATGTAAATATGTATTGTGATAGAAAATTATTGCCAATAAGAATGAAGAAGAAATACAGGAGACCTTTATGAATTTATTATCAGCAGAGAATATAACCAAGACATTTACCGGAAGAAAGTTATTTTCCAATGCCTCCTTTTATTTGCAGGAAGGAGAAAAAGTCGGAATTGTGGGAATTAACGGAACCGGAAAATCCACTTTACTGAAAATGCTGGCAGGCTTAGAGGAACCGGATGCTGGAGAAATCACCAAGGCAAATCATGCGGTAATCCGCTATCTTCCGCAGATGCCGGAATTTGGAGAAGAAGAGACTGTTTTAGAAAGTGTACTGGTAACGGCACACCGGAAAAATCAGGCAGATGCTTCCGGGGAAGATTATCAGATGTGGAATTTAGAGAGCAAGGCAAAATCCATGCTCACAAGACTTGGCGTATATAATTTTGAGGAAAAGACGAAAAACTTATCCGGTGGAGAAAGAAAACGTCTGGCTCTTGTGGCAGTGCTTTTAACACCCTGCGATATTCTGCTGTTAGACGAGCCTACCAACCACCTGGATGCAGATATGGCAGAGTGGCTGGAAGGATACTTAAAGGGCTTTAAGGGAACACTGATTATGGTAACCCATGACCGGTATTTTCTGGACAGCGTATGTAACCGTATTGCAGAAATTGATAAAGGCTCCATTTACAGTTATCAGGAAAATTATTCCGGTTATCTGAATCTGAAGCAGGAGCGTATGGATATGGCAGTTGCCGGGGAACGGAAGCGGCAGTCCATCCTTCGCAAGGAGATCGCCTGGATGCAGCGGGGCGCAAGGGCAAGGTCTACCAAGCAGAAAGCACATATCAGGCGCTATGAGAATCTTAGAGACCAGTCGGGACCACAGTTTGATAAGCAGGTGGAATTAAGCTCGGTTTCCAGCCGTATGGGAAAGACGACGGTAGAGCTTCATCATATCAGTAAATCCTATGGAGAAAAAAAGCTGATTGAGGATTTTTCCTATATCTTTCTTAAGAATGACAGAGTCGGATTTGTGGGACATAATGGATGTGGTAAGACCACTTTGATGAAGATTATCGATGGCAGGGTAAAGCCGGATGCCGGAGAACTGGTTATCGGACAGACCATAAAGATAGGCTATTATTCCCAGGAGATTGAAAAGGATGCATCGGCGGGAGTTGCCTATATGGATCCGTCTTTAAAGGTTATTGAATATATCCGCAATACTGCAGAATATGTCCGGACAGAGGATGGACTGGTGTCCGCATCAGCCATGTTGGAGCGTTTCTTATTCCCACCGGAAGAACAGTATGGCGTTATCGGAAAACTTTCCGGTGGAGAAAAGCGGAGACTGAATCTGCTTCGTGTATTGATGGAAGCACCGAATGTATTGATTTTAGACGAGCCGACCAATGATCTTGATATTACGACACTGGCAATCTTAGAGGATTATCTTGATAATTATGATGGAATCGTCATTACAGTATCCCATGACCGGTATTTCCTTGACCGTATCGCAAAGCGGATTTTTGCATTTGAACAGGGAAACATAAGACAGTATGAGGGCGGTTATACGGATTATCTTGCCAAGCGGCCGGAGGATGAGACAGCAGCGGGAAATGCAGGCACAGAGACTTCCGGGAAGAAAGCAGACCAGACGGAAAACGCAGATGCCACAGAGAATACCGAAAAGAAGGATTCCAGGGCGACCTGGAAGAGCGGCAGGAAGTTGAAATTTACCTGGCAGGAGCAGAAGGATTATGAGACCATCGAGGACGATATTGCAGCTTTGGAAGCAAAGTTAGAAGAACTGGATGAGAAGATGGGGAGCTGTGCCAGTGATTTTGTAAAATTAAATGAGCTGACCCAGGAGAAGATAAAAGTGGAAGATGAATTAGAGCATAAGATGGAACGATGGGAGTATTTAGAAGAACTGAATGCCAGAATAAAGGCTCAGGACAGGTAGGAGATAAGGCTATGGAGAAGGAAAAAAACAGTAAGAATATTATGGATTATGCAACGGTTACACTCTTAGATGCAGAGAATGCCATTGAAATCATCGACCAGACAAAGCTGCCTGGAACGATAGAACTGATTCGGTTAAAGAGTGCACAGGAAATCTGGAATGCCATTTATTTATTGAAAGTCCGTGGCGCACCGGCAATAGGTGTGGCAGCAGGCTTTGGCATTTATCTTCTGGCAAAAGAAATTGAAACAGAGGATTATGAAGTCTTTTATGATGCTTTTCAGAAACAGAAAGAATATTTGAATTCTTCCCGCCCTACCGCAGTCAATCTTTCCTGGGCATTAAACCGGATGGAGAAAGTCTGCATTGCAAATAAAAATAGGCCGGTTGCAGAGATAAAGGAATCGCTTCATAAAGAAGCCCTTGAGATTCAGGAAGAAGATATCCGGGTCTGCAAAAGCATCGGAGAACACGGACTGACCCTGGTAAAGCCGGGTGATGGCATTTTGACCCATTGTAATGCCGGACAGCTTGCCACCAGTAAATATGGAACCGCCACAGCACCGATTTATCTGGGGGAGGAAAGAGGTTATCATTTTCATGTATTTGCAGATGAGACAAGACCTCTTTTGCAAGGGGCGAGACTTACTTCTTTTGAACTGCATGCAGCAGGGGTGGATGTGACCCTGATTTGTGATAATATGTCTGGCACCGTCATGAAACAGGGACTGGTACAGGCAGTATTTGTAGGCTGCGACCGGGTGGCGGCCAATGGAGACACCGCAAATAAAATCGGAACCTCCGTTGTGGCAACGATAGCAAAGCGGTATCATGTACCTTTTTATGTCTGTGCACCGACCTCTACCATTGACTTAAATACAGCAACCGGAGATGACATCTGCATTGAAGAGCGTCCGGCAGAGGAAGTGACGGAAATGTGGTATCAGGAGCGGATGGCACCGGAAGGAGTCAAAGTATACAATCCGGCATTTGATGTGACAGACCACGATTTAATCAGTGGAATTGTAACAGAGTATGGAATCGCAAGAGAACCATATACGGAGAGTTTAAAAGAAATACTTTCGAAGAGAAATGCATAAGGTATCAATTTTTGTGCAAACTGATATCTTGAAAAGTGGCTATCAGTAAGGTATGATAGTAATAATGAGGTTTAATAAAAATATAGGCGGTGTCGATCACGTACACCGCCTGTTTAGCGAAAAGAGGGAATAGAAATGGCAATAAAGTTTCAGAAAGAGCCAATGAATGCACATTCATCCATAAAGCATGTAATCGGCGTAGTCAGTGGTAAAGGTGGTGTTGGAAAATCTTTTGTCACAGCATCCATGGCAGCCGCTATGCGTAAGAAAGGTTATGAAGTAGGTATTATGGATGCCGATATTACCGGACCATCCATTCCAAAGATGTATGGAATTCATGGAAAAGCAGTCGGAGATGGAAAAGAGATTCTTCCGGCAGTGGCAGAAGATGGAACCAAAATTATGTCTGTAAACTTATTGGTAGATACAGAAGAAACACCGGTTGTATGGCGTGGACCAGTCGTTGCCGGCGTGGTAAAGCAGTTCTGGAGTGACGTGGTATGGGGTGACATTGATTACCTTTTCGTAGATATGCCACCGGGAACCGGAGATGTTCCGTTGACGGTATTCCAGTCTCTTCCGGTAGAAGGAATCATTATCGTAACTTCTCCGCAGGAACTGGTTCAGATGATTGTAAAGAAAGCATATAACATGGCAGGGATGATGAATGTTCCTGTCCTTGGAATCGTTGAAAATTACAGCTATTTAAAATGTCCGGATTGTGGAAAAGAGATTTCCTTATTTGGAGAAAGCCATATTGATGAAATCGCAGCAGACCTTGATTTGTCCGTTCTTGGAAAACTTCCATTGGACCCGGCATATGCAAAAGCTGCCGATGCAGGACAATTTTATACTATGGACAACCCATATATTGCCAAAGCAATTGAGGCGTTGGAACAAATTTAGATAATAACAGGTAATCTGCCATTTCGGTGGGTTACCTGTTTTATGCGGGAAATAAGAAATATGTTTCCCGTAGTTAAAGCGGATGCAGCATAGCAACAGAAAAATGCATGAAAAGCACCGCAGAAGTGGAAAATAAGATTCCACGGATATCACACATTATATTTTAAGGAGGAGCTTTCGTTATGAACGAACGAAAAGACGCAATTCGCGACGCACGGACACTTGGTGTTCCAAAGATGCTGTTGTTAGGACTTCAGCACATGTTCGCAATGTTTGGCGCAACCATTCTTGTGCCGATTCTGGTGAACAGCTATTTTGAGGGAGAAGGCCTTTCCGTACAGGTTACTTTAATCTGTGCCGGTCTTGGAACTTTATTCTTCCACCTTTGTACCAAATTAAAAGTACCTGCATTCTTAGGTTCATCCTTTGCATTCTTAGGAGGATTTTCTACGATTGCACAGTTGGATACCGGAGTCTTTGCAGACATGACCATGGGAGAGAAGCTTCCATATGCCTGTGGTGGTATTGTTGTCGCAGGAGCTTTATATCTGATTCTTGCACTTGTTATCAAAGTCGTAGGAGTAAAGAAAGTAATGCGTTTCCTGCCACCTGTTGTAACAGGACCAATCATCATCTGTATCGGCCTTTCCCTTGCACCATCTGCAGTAAACAATGCATCCACCAACTGGATTCTTGCACTGATTGCACTGGCAGTTATCATTATCTTTAACATCTGGGGAAAAGGAATGTTCCGCATTATCCCAATTCTTTTAGGTGTTGTCATTTCCTATGCAGCAGCACTGATTATGCAGGCAGCAGGACTGACTAATCCGGATGGAAGTGCTATCTTAAACTTTACCGAAGTAGCATCTGCAAGCTGGGTAGGACTTCCTCCATTCCAGTTATGCAAATTTAACCTGACTGCAATCTTGGTTATGGCACCAATCGCACTGGCAACTATGATGGAGCATATCGGAGATATGTCTGCAATTTCTGCAACTGTTGGTGAGAACTTTATCGAAGATCCGGGACTTCACAGAACCTTAATCGGTGATGGACTTGCGACCGCATTTGCAGGTATGGTTGGTGGTCCTGCAAATACTACATATGGTGAGAATACCGGTGTATTGGAATTAAGCCGTGTGCATGACCCTAGAGTGATCCGTATTGCAGCTGTATTTGCAGTTATCTTAAGCTTTATTCCGAAAATGGCTGAAATCATTGGTTCTATGCCATCTGCAATCATCGGTGGTGTCAGCTTCATGCTTTATGGTATGATTTCTGCAATCGGTGTCAGAAATGTAGTAGAAAATCACGTTGATTTCACCAAATCCCGTAACTTAATCATTGCAGCAGTAATCTTAGTCAGCGGACTTGGATTTTCCAAGGGACTTACCTTTACCATTGCAGGAACCAGCATTACTTTAACCGGACTTGCAATCGCAGCCTTAGCCGGAATTATCTTAAATGCAATCTTACCGGGTAAAGATTATCATTTCGGAGATGATCCAAAGGCAGATGCCAACCGTGGACTTGATATGAATCCGATTCAGGAAGAAGATATTCAGTAAGAAACAGAAAGCAATTCATTTAGAAAGAAACAGGTCATATCCAGCTTGTGAGGGCTGGGGTGACCTGTTTTTGTGTTGCTTGGGAATGGCTGGCGTTTAGTTTTTTAATATTTCATTAAGTTGTTTCGAAATCAAAGGAAACACGGTATACTATAAGCAGCAGTAAAAGTGATGAAAATGTGGAGAAAGAAGAGGAACATATCATGTTAGAACAGTTATTACATATAGATGGGCAGATTTTATTATGGATACAGGAGTATCTGCGATTCCCGGCACTGACTTCTGTGATGAAGGATATTACGAATCTTGGAAATGCGGGAATCTTATGGATTCTGATAACCATTGTGCTTTTGCTGGACAAGAAGACGAGAAACGTAGGCTATATGTCGGCACTGGCATTAATTGGTTCGTTAATTGTAGACAATATTTTACTTAAAAATCTGGTGGCAAGAACCAGACCCTATGAAGTGATTGATGGATTGAAGCTTTTAATTGAAAAGCAGTCAGATTATTCTTTCCCATCGGGACATACCGGAAGTTCTTTCGCATCAGCAATTGTATTATGGAAAGAGCTTCCTGGAAAATATGGAGTAATGGCATTAATTGTAGCTGTTCTGATTGCATATTCACGGTTATATGTAGGGGTGCATTATCCATCGGATGTGTTGGCAGGAGTGGTGATTGGAACCGTACTGGCGTTAGTTTCGGTATGGCTGGTAAAAAAGATTCAGGGACAGAAGAAACTTGTGAAGTAAGAGAAACATTTCTGAACTAGCGGCGAAAAATAGAGAATGATAGGAAACAGAGAAGAGCCAGAAAACAGAAAGCAGACTCAAAGCAGGAGGAGAAGGATGGAATTACAGCAGGCGGTGAAATTGTCAAAGCGGGTTCAAAATGAAATCAAAAAAAGCGTAAAAGGAAAGGATGATTGTATCAGGAAGGCATTCTGTGCAATTTTAGCAGGAGGACATATTTTAATTGAAGATGTACCGGGAGTGGGAAAGACAACGCTGGCACTGGCTTTTTCGAGGGCATTGTGCCTTGAAAATCACAGGGTACAGTTTACACCGGATGTACTGCCGGCAGATATTTTGGGATTTTCTATGTATGATAAGGAGCAGGGCGGCTTTTATTATCATCCGGGTGCAGTCATGTGCAATCTGTTTTTGGCAGATGAAATCAACCGTACTTCTCCAAAGACCCAGTCAGCCCTGTTAGAGGTTATGGAAGAGGGAAAAGTGACGGTAGATGGCATCAGTCATCCGGTTCCGAAACCATTTCTTGTAATGGCAACCCAGAATCCGAAGGGAAGTGCCGGGACACAGATGCTGCCGGAATCCCAGTTAGACCGTTTCATGATTTGTATGAGCATGGGATACCCGGATTTGAAAAGTGAGATTGAGATTGCCAAAGGAAAGAGCATCGGACAGAGCTATGAGAGCATAGAAGGTGTGATGACAGGGGCGCAGCTGCAGGCAATGAAAGAAACCGTAGAAAATATTTTTATACATGACAGAATTTATGAATATATGATGGCGCTGATTCATGCCACCAGAAAAAATCCTTATATTGAGCTGGGCGTCAGTCCGCGTGGAATGGTGGCACTGACGAAAATGGTGCGTGCCAATGCATTTTTAAATGAGAGAGATTATGTGATTCCGGCTGATGTGGAGGATGTTTTTTATGATGTCACAAAGCATAGAATCGTATTAAATACCAAAGCACGGGTCACCGGGGTGTCCGGGGAAGCAGTTCTTGAAAAAATTATGGAAGATACCACAAAACCAACTTCATTTAAGGGAAAAGAGTAGCCTATGGCAACAGGACTGATACTTGTACTTATTGTTGGTGCATTAGGATATCTTGGAACCATTTATACCAGCCCGGCATTGATACTTTTGTCGATTTGCTGCGGAGTAATGCTGTTTTTAGGCTATGGCTATATTTTTTATATGATGCTTCGGGTAAAATGCCGGATTCAGATTCCGATTATTATGGCAGAGCAGGAAGAAGGCATTATGATCTGTGCGGTGACGGAAAACCGGAGCAGGCTGCCATTGCCGAAGGTGGTATACCGGATCGATTATCAGAACTCCTTTGGCAGGAAAAAGAGAAAGTTATCCATACAGACGGCAGCGGATGCAAAGAGCAGCAGCCGGATGAGCGTGGAGGTAGCAGCAAAAAGCAGTGGAAATTATACATTCCGGCTGGTTCGGGTAAGATTTTATGGCCTGCTTGGAATCGGCTATCTGATCAGGTATGTGCGCTATGAGGAACGGCTTTCCATTATGCCAAAGATAACACCGGTAATGATAGAGGTGGGATTAGCTTCCCGGTATTTTCAGGGAGAAGCGGAAGTATATGATGATAAAACCGGAGGAGATGATGTATCGGAGGTATTTCAGATCCGTTCCTTTCAGCCGGGAGATAAAATCCAGAATATTCACTGGAAGTTATCAGCAAAAGAAGATGAGCTGATGGTTCGGGAAAACAGTCTTCCGATGGGCTGTCCGGTGGTGATTCTGCTTGACATCAGCGGAGGGCAGAAAGAGACGGAGAAGCAGAGAAACCACTTTTTTGAAATGGTAATTTCGATTTCTTTTGGACTGGTGGAAAAACAGTGCCCTCATTATATCGCATGGTATGATGAAAAGGAACATGACCTCATCCGGGTAAGGGTAGATACAGAAGAGAAGGTATATTATTTTATTCTGCTTTTGTATGGAGCGGTTCAGAGCCGGGAAAAGATGGATATTGCACTTTTATATCAGGAGAAATACCGGGGTGAGACAGCAGTTACAAAGATAGAAATGAACCTTGCAGGAAAACTTATTGTGGCAGGAACGGAAATAGAAGATTTCGCAAAAGCGGAGATTAGAGTATGAGAAAAAAGAAGAAAACATATGCATCGGTTATGAAAAAGACTGGAAACATACGGTATTCGCAGAAAGGACGGCGGGCAGGAAAAATTGCATTGCCGCCGCAGGTCATGCGTGTGGGAATGCAGAGCCTGCTGGCTGTGCTTTGGGAGATTGCCATGTTCTTTATATTTGGAGACATCTTTCTGACTAACCGGTTTGGAAAGCCTGCATTGATATGGGGTTCGGTTTCTGCGGCAGCATTGACGGTTTCTTTTTCTTATTTTAAGAAGGCGGACAAGTGGCTGCTGCCTGTGGGAGAACTGCTGGTGGGACTGGTGCTTAGCCGGAAAGAGCTTTACCCAGGGCTGGCAGGACTGATTCGGCTGGTAGTGCAGAAAATCAATATGTACTATAATGTGCAGATTGTATCCGGATTTGAACGGTATCTTGATTTAAATCCGGTGGTAGAAGTAACAGCATGGCTGTTAGTTATCTTGTCTATTCTGCAGATTTATTTTCTGGTGGTAAGAAAACGGCTGGCTGGAGTGTTGATTCCACCGCTACTTCTTATAATGCTGGATTTTGCGGTGGGCTATGCACCATCAAAGCGGGCATTGATTTGTTTCTCACTGGCTGCGGCAGGAAGCTTTGGTTACCGGGCTGCCGGCCGGGTGGAATTAAAGCAGTTGGAATATCTAAGGCAGAAAGCAGTATGCCTTTTTCTGGTGGTGGCGGTAGTTGTTTCTTCGCTGGTATTTAGAGTGGCAGAACCGAAAGCCAAAGAAATGGTGGCAAGAAGAAGTGAAATTGAAAAAACTGCGCAGGATATGGTAACAGAAATGGCAATGACAGCTGCCAATCTTTTGGCAGAAATTCCTTTTGGTAAAGATATTTTCTCCTTCCATCAGCCGGGACGGGTCAGCAATATGGCACCGGAATTTGAGGACAAGCCGGTTATGGAAGTGACTGCTTATCAGATACCGGATGATACGGTATATTTAAGAGGTTATGTAGGCGATTATTACAAAAATGGAAGCTGGAAGACTTATGATTCCAGTGATTTTGTGACTGCCATGCAGGAAGTGGACAGCAGTCTTAAGGAACAGACCGCGGGACAACAGGTACAGAATATTCTGGCATATACCCAGAGCTATTATACCTATTACTGGGATACCATTTACCGGGTGAAGTATTTTGATGAGAAAGACCCCTATGCATACCTGCCATACTATACGTTGGCAAGCTATTATCAGGATGAACGGCAGCCCGCCGGGGTTCTTATGGATGGAGACCGTACTGTGCTCCGGAATGGCAATGACGTTCTGGAAGTAGACGGAACCATAAGAAACAGCATGTCACATCTTTATATGAATGCTTTGTTTACAGCAGATTTGGCAGATGGTGCTTATGTGGACCGGAATGAGACACTGAGCGAATCGGAAGTAAATGAAATTATAGAGAATATGAATAGCTGGCGGTATGATTTGGCAGGGTTTAACAGCAAATTACCGGAAGACGAATGGGCATTTATAAAGAAATATAATAAGTATACGGAAAAGTATACGTATGTGCCGGAAAATCTCACAAGAATCCGGGAACTGGGAAATCAGTTGGAAGCGGAGTATGAAAGAGATTATTCGGATTTTGTAGATAACCGATTTACTGTGAATGGTACTTATTATGATGATATTTATAACTTTAAGGAAATCTATGCAGTCTATCTGGTGAAACGGGAACTGGCGAAGTGTAACTATAATCTGGAATTGGACAATGTGCCATGGGGACAGGATGTAACAGAACATTTTCTGTTTGATACGAAGGAAGGCTTCTGTCAGCATTTTGCCAGTGCGGGAACACTGCTTCTGCGGCAGATGGGAATTAAGGCACGGTATGTCAGCGGCTATGCTGTAAGTACATCGAAGTTTAAGAAGGACAGTGATGGTAATTATACGGCAGAGGTTCTTGATAATCAGGCACATGCCTGGACGGAAATCTATATAGACAGTGTTGGCTGGGTGCCGGTGGAAATGACGCCGGGAAATAAAACCGGCATTGACCGTCTGGAGATTCAGCAGGAAAGTGACAGCATTACCATCCGGATGAATGATGGCAGAAAAGCAGACCTAATTACGCTGGAGCGAAGTGATTATCAGGACAGTTCCAAAGATGACAGTCAGTCGGATTTATCCGGCAGCGGAATGCCAAATACGGAAAATCAGAATACAAAAAATCAAAACACAGAAAGTCAGGATACAGAAAACCCGGATACAGAAAACCCGGATACGGAAAATCAGGGCACGGAAAACCGGAATACAGAAAATTCCATGCAGGATGGCAATAAGGCAGGAAAACAGAATCAAAAGGGAAGCCGTTTAAAGGTCATTTTGATTGTTGTGGTAATCATCATTCTGCTTCTTGCAGCAGGTATCTGGTATTATTTAAGAGAGATAGAAGGAAAACGGAAGAAGGGAACACATAGTTACAAGCGTATCATCCGTTGGAATTCGAACCAGATTTATCGCATTTTACGGCGGAAGGGCATTGTAAATGCTAAAGTACAATCCGACCGGACATTCCGGAAACAGCTTTTAAATTATGGGGGCTGGAGCATAGAAGAAAAGGAGCGTTATCTTCAGATTCTTGAAGTGGCAGCGTATAGCCATAAGAAACTTACCAGAGAGGATGTGCAGTTTGTACAGAAGCTTTACCGGAAACTGAAAGAATAAAAAGAGAAGCTTTGCAAAAAAACAACAGCCGCGCCAGTGTATACACTGATACGGCTGTTGCGATAGCATTATACGGTTTCCGGTTCGTCGTAATCAACACCAAAGGTTTCTACGGTAACGGTTTTCATTCGCTGGTCTTCCATTGGACGGTCGCTGTAGTCGGTTGCAACTTCTGCAATTTTATTTACCACATCCATGCCTTCGATGATTTTACCGAAAGCAGCGTAAGCACCATCTAAGTGTGGAGCATCCTTATGCATGATAAAGAACTGGGAGCCGGCAGAGTTTGGCATCATGGAACGAGCCATGGAAAGAACGCCTGCAGAATGCTTTAAGTCATTGGCAAAGCCGTTCTGTGCAAATTCACCCTTGATACCATATCCTGGACCGCCCATTCCGGTTCCTTCCGGGTCACCACCCTGAATCATAAAACCGTTGATGACACGATGGAAGATAAGTCCATCATAAAATCCCTTGTTGACAAGGCTGATAAAGTTATTTACTGTGTTAGGAGCAACCTGCGGATATAATTCCGCTTTCATAATATCTCCGTTTTCCATTTCAAATGTAATAATAGGATTCTGAGCCATTGTAAGATACCTCATTTCTGTTCATTGAATTCATCCTGCATAACAGAATGTAGTTCTACTATAGCGGAAAAAGGCTTTTTTGTAAAGAAAGAGAGAAGGAAATATGTGTCACTGGAATACTGTAAACTGGAACTGTATCATACGAAAAGAAACATTAGAAGAAAAACTTCCTGAAGAAGAGAAACATGCATTAAGCCGCCTGCAAAAAGAACTGTCAGAGCAGAAAAAAGTGGAACTGTTTTTTACAGATGCTGATTTGGAAAAAGATATCACATTTTTCCTGAGTGGACATCATGTAAAGCCGGAGGAATGTATGCTGCTTGCAACAGAACCGGAAGAAGTGGCATGGGCGAAAAAGGATGCAGATTCTGACTCAGACCAGCTTACCATCATTGGCTATGAAGTACCGGATTTTTCAAAACAGATGCCTTTAAGCAATGTGGATATGCTGCTTCTTGGACTGGAAGAAGTGGATACAGAATTTTTACTTCGGACATTTCAGCGGAAACACCATCTGCCGTGGCGGATATTAGAGACAAAGCGGTGTTATCTAAGAGAGATTACGTTAGATGACATGGACGATTTATTTGATTTATATAATAAGAAGGGAATCACCGATTATATCGAGCCCCTTTACGAAAGGCAGGAAGAGGAGGAGTACCAGAGAGCATATATTGAAAATATGTATGGCTACTATGGATATGGCATGTGGCTGGCAAAGGAAAAAGGTACCCACCGGCTGATTGGAAGAGCCGGAATCGACTATCGCTCGCTGGGAGAAGAAGAAATTATTGAGATGGGTTATGTCATTGCACCGGAATACCAGAGGCAGGGTTATGCATATGAGGTCTGTCAGGCAATCATGGCGTGGGCAAAAAGCAATCTTGATTTTCGAAGAATTGACTGTCTGGTGGAGCCGGGGAATGAAGCATCGTTGGGATTGCTTCATAAACTTGGCTTTCAGGAAACAGAGAAGATAAATCAGGATGGAAAAATATTCCGACATTTTCGGTATTTTTATTCGTGATTGGAAAGTTAAGCGGCAGGAAACATTTTTATACATAATATAAATCTTTTTTTCATATATAGTACAAAGCGAAACTGTATCCGGAACATGATATAAAAAATAAGTTACGGATGCAGGCGTAAGGTACGAAGATGGATGGAGGATATATGGGAAAAGAGAAGGTGGCAGGAAAAGGAAATCTTTTTATGACAATGGGCAAAGTGTTGCTGGTCATGTATATTCTGACGGGAATACTGCTTTTTATTCTGGCGGCAGTCTTATATAAAATGGAATTAAGCGAAGCTGCGGTAAATATCAGCATTATCATAAGCTATATTGTAGTGGGATTTGTCGGCGGCTTCATCATTGGAAAGATTAAGAAGAGCCGGAAATATCTGTGGGGAGCCGTGATGGGGCTATTATATTTTGCGGTGCTGCTCATTGTGTCCCTGATATTGAAAAAGGGACTGGATTCCGGAATGCAGCATATCCTTACAACATTGATTTTATGCACTGCTTCGGGAACTGTGGGAGGAATGCTCAGTTAAAAAAAGTGCTTTTCTTATGAAAGACTATGTGTTATACTAACTAGAGGTATTTTTTCGAAAGGAGATAACGAGATGAAACATATTAAGACCCTGAATACAAGAAAGTTACAGAATACAGTAAAGAAGGGCGGATGCGGCGAGTGCCAGACATCTTGTCAGTCAGCATGCAAGACTTCCTGTACTGTAGGAAACCAGACTTGCGAGCATTGCAAATAATTACCAGAAGTTCAGATTGAGAACGAACGAAACGACCGTACGCCTGCGCGGACGGTCGTTATAATGTTGTAAGAAAGTGAGGAAATATTGTAGTGGTTCACCAGTATAAAAACAACGGCTATAATATTGTCCTGGATGTAAACAGCGGCGCCATCCATATTGTGGATGACTTAACCTATGATGTCATTGCATTGTGGGAAGAGACAAGCCGTGAAGAAATCATACAGAGACTGAATAAGACCTATGATGAGGCGGAGATAAAAGAAGCAATTGAAGAGATAGAGGAATTGCAGAAGAACGGAGATTTGTTCACACCGGATGATTATGAAGAATATATCGGTGATGTAACAAAGCGTCCTACTGTAGTAAAAGCACTGTGTCTGCATATTGCCCATGATTGTAACCTTGCCTGCAGATACTGTTTTGCAGAAGAGGGAGAATATCACGGCAGACGTGCGTTAATGTCCTATGAAGTAGGAAAAGCTGCATTGGATTTCCTGATTGCCAATTCCGGCAACCGCCGGAACTTAGAGGTGGACTTCTTCGGTGGAGAACCTACCTTAAACTTCCAGGTGGTAAAAGATTTGGTAGCATATGGAAGAGAGCAGGAAAAAATACATAATAAGAATTTCCGGTTTACACTGACCACAAATGGCGTTCTTTTAAATGATGATATTATGGAGTTCGCTAATAAAGAGATGGACAATGTTGTATTAAGTATTGACGGAAGAAAAGAAGTCAATGATTATATGCGTCCGTTCCGTGGTGGTCAGGGAAGCTATGATGTGATTGTTCCGAAATTCCAGAAATTTGCAGACAGCAGAAATCAGGAACGCTACTACGTGCGTGGAACCTATACCCATCATAATTTAGATTTTTCCAAGGATGTACTGCATCTGGCAGACCTTGGATTTAAGCAGATTTCCGTAGAGCCGGTTGTGGCACAGGAGACAGATGATTATGCTATCCGTGAGGAAGACCTGCCACAGCTTTTTGCAGAATATGATGCACTGGCAAAAGAGATGGTAAAGCGGAAAAAAGAAGGAAAAGCATTCAACTTCTTCCACTTTATGATTGATTTGGAGGGCGGTCCTTGTGTTGCCAAGAGACTTTCCGGATGTGGTTCCGGAACCGAGTATCTGGCAGTAACACCTTGGGGAGACTTGTATCCATGTCATCAGTTTGTTGGAAATGAAGATTTCCTGATGGGAAATGTTTTTGAAGGCTTAAAACGTACCGATATCCGGGATTCCTTTAAGAGTTGTAATGTTTATTCCAAGGAAAAATGCAGAGAGTGTTTTGCAAGATTCTACTGTAGCGGTGGATGTGCAGCGAACTCTTATAATTTCCATGGTGATATTCATAATACCTATGACATTGGTTGTGCATTACAGAAGAAACGTGTGGAATGCGCAATTATGATAAAAGCCGCAGAGGCGGAAATTTAAGTCAGGAGAAAGGAAGAAGAAAATGAAGAAAAGTAAGGGCGTAGCCATATTACTTGCAGTTCTCTTGGTTTTAGCAGGACTGTCGTATTATGCGTCTATCATCTTATCTTCAACCGGAAAAGGTGAAGATAAGAACATTAAGCTTGGATTGGACCTGGCAGGTGGTGTCAGCATCACATATCAGGTAGAATCTGAGAATCCGACTTCCGAGCAGATGAAGGATACTATTTACAAGCTTCAGAAGCGTGTGGAAGGCTACAGTACAGAAGCATCTGTATATCAGGAAGGTGATGACCGTATCACTGTTGAAATTCCAGGAGTAAAGGATGCCAACAAGATTCTGGACGAACTTGGAAAACCGGGTTCCTTAGAGTTCCGGGATCCGGATGGAAATGTTTACATGACTGGTAATGATGTAAAGGATGCACAGGCTGCAACACAGCAGGATAACCTTGGCAACAAGCAGTATGTGGTCCAGCTTACACTTACCGATGAAGGCGCACAGAAATTTGCCGATGCAACCACTGCCAATGTTGGAAAGGTCTGCCCAATTGTATATGATGATGAGGCAATCAGTACTCCTCGTGTAAAAGAAGCAATTACCGGCGGAAGCGCAGTAATCGATGGAATGAGTTCCTATGAAGAAGCAGAGACTTTAGCTTCTAACATCCGTATCGGTTCTCTTTCCTTAGAGTTATCTGAGTTACAGTCCCAGATAGTAGCAGCACAGCTTGGTACAGAAGCAATTTCAACGGCATTAAAGGCAGCAGCAATCGGTCTTGCCCTGATTGCGGTATTCATGATTGCTTACTACTGGATTTCAGGTGTGGCAGCAACCATAGCACTTGGAATTTATACTACAATGGTAGTTGCAGTTATTTATCTTTTTGAAATTACACTTACCCTTCCGGGTATCGCAGGTATCATCCTTTCCATTGGTATGGCGGTAGATGCAAATGTTATTATCTTCGCCCGTATCAGGGAAGAAATTGCATCCGGCAAGACTGTTTCGACAGCGATTAAGACCGGATTCCAGAAAGCGTTATCTGCAATTTTAGACGGAAATATCACCACTCTGATTGCTGCAGCAGTGCTGGCATTTAAGGGAAGCGGTTTCGTAAAAGGATTTGCTTATACACTGGCAATCGGTATCGTTTTATCTATGTTTACCGCATTAGTTGTAACAAGACTGGTATTACATGGACTGTATGTAATTGGTTTCCGTGATGCAAAATTCTATGGAAGACAGAAAGACCGCCGTCCAATGCATTTTATTGCAAAACGCCACGTATTCTTTATTGTTTCAGCAGTAATTATCATTGCCGGATTTGTGGGAATGGGCGTAAACAAAGCCAATGGCAAGGGCGCATTGAACTTAAGCCTTGAATTTGTCGGTGGTACATCTACAACCGTAGATATGGGTAAAGATTATACTCTTGCAGAATTAGATTCTGAAGTAATTCCTCTGATTGAGGATGTGACTGGAGATTCCAGTGTACAGGCTCAGAAGGTAGAAGGAAGTACACAGGTTGTATTTAAGACCAGAAGCCTTGATTTGGACGAAAGAGAGCAGTTAAATACTACATTAGAAGAAAATCTTGGTGTAGATACTTCAACTGTTTCCTCTACTAATATCAGTTCCACTATCAGTGGTGAAATGACAAAAGATGCAGTCTGGGCAGTAGTAATTGCAACAATCTGTATGTTGGTTTATATCTGGTTCCGGTTTAAAGACATTCGTTTTGCAACCTCTGCTATTTTAGCACTGATTCATGATGTACTGGTTATTTTAACCTGTTACTCTCTGCTGCGGCTGTCTGTAGGAAGCACATTTATTGCAGTAATGCTGACAATTATCGGATATTCCATCAATGATACCATCGTTATCTTTGACCGAATCCGTGAGAATATGCATCTGGTAAGAAATGTGGATAAGGAAAGCTTAACCGAAATAGCTGACCGCTCCATTTCCCAGACAATTTCACGAAGCTTAAATACTTCAATTACAACCTTTGTAATGGTATTCCTGCTTTATATCCTTGGAGTTGCATCCATTAAAGATTTCTCACTTCCTCTTATGGTAGGTATTGTGAGCGGAACTTATTCTTCTATCTGTATTGCAACAGAGTTGTGGTTTGTATTCAAAACACGCTTTGCAAAGAAGAATGCATAAGTAACAGAAATGATTTCCCCTCTTCTGATTTGGAAGAGGGGATTTTTACATTTGGGCGTTGTTTAAAAATTAATATCCGGGGATTGCAAAAGGATAGAAGAGATTTGTTACAATAATATTACGTTGATTCGCAGTAGATTATCTTTCGTTATGAAATACCACAGTTCTAAAATGCGTGTTTTTCTTTTGGTTATGAAAACAGTCTTTCCAATGTTTGCCAGAATAGCTACACGGTTCGTCGAAGTACAGATGCCTGATAAGGGCTGTTAGGGGCACTGGGAATTTCATCTGGCAACAGGCAACGCTGGTACAGGGATGTACCAGCGAGGCACATTTGAACATGGACGTGAATTTGTGCCGGTTGCCAGATGAAAGTATAATTATGCCGAAATTCCCTGTGCCCCTTGCAGGCGTTATGCGGCATTTGTTCTCGACGGACAGTGCAGCTATTCAGTCAAAGCAACCGGAAAGACAGTTTATATGCAAGAAAAACACGCATTCTAAGAACTGCTGGCATTTCATAACGGATAAAGATAATCCGCTGTAAATCTCCGTAATATTTTCCAGCAAAGATTATTTCCGTTTGCAATCGCCAAAAATTAATATTTGAAAAAGGAGAAAAGAATGACTATAATTCAGAAAATAGCAATTGCATATGCAATAATTGCAAATATTGTTGGGTTATCCGTCATGGGAATAGATAAACGCAGAGCCATCTGTCATAAATGGCGTATTCCCGAAAAAACGTTATTTCTGGTAAGCATACTGGGAGGAAGCATTGGGACATGGGCAGGTATGTATCTGTTCCGTCATAAGACAAAACATTGGTACTTTGTAATAGGAATGCCATTTATACTGATTGTGCAACTGGTTTTATACTATTATTTTTGGTAAAAATATTTTCAAACCGGGATAGGCGTGATAAAATATATCAAACAGAAATGAGATATGGATAATAGGTGAGCAACAGTATCAGGGAGAAATGCAAATTATGGCAGGAATGATGGAGTTAAATGGCTGCCGGATTATTGTAAAGGAAATTGCCGGCGGGAAGATGGTATTAGATACAAGAATCAAATCTTATGATCCGATCCGTAAAGTAGTAAAGGTTAGTGCAGGAAGCCTTGACAACCGGATGGAGCATGCGGTGACGGTTATCATATTTGGACCGAATGGGAGCCTGGTAGAAGCTACCGGTAATCTTCGGAAGGTTATAATTGCCAATGAAGTAGAAATCGAGCTGGGCAGGAGTAAGAATGGTGAGAAGCGGAAGCATGTCCGTTATCCTTTAAAAGAAAAGGGATATATAGAATCTGTTATTGTGGATGGAACATTAATTGAATTGCAGAAGCCAATTGAAATGGAAACCTGTAATATCAGTGGAAATGGAATTCTGATTCAGACAATGGCAGGAAGCGGGACAGTTGGAACGGAACTGCGGATTTGCGTGAAACTTGGAGATACAATGTTACAGAAGACATATCGGATTGTCCGGATACAGAATGCAAATCTTAAGACAGAAGAGTATGGCTGCATGATGATTCGTGACAGGAATATATAAGGGCGGAGTGACAGAATGAGACTTAGAAAAATTCCAATTGATTTTTTATGGGAAGGCCTGGAACTTTCCGGAGATATTTATAATGACAGAGGTTCGGTGCTGCTTTTGAAACGGGGCGAAGTCCTGACACAGGACCGGTTAGATAAACTTTCCAAGTTTGAACGTGGTGGATATATTACAACCAGTGAGGAAACTTATCAGGAAATTCTCAACAGTGGAAAAGCACCAAGAGCTGCATTGCAGAGAGTATACGAAGAAGCAGTCGGCTATACAGCATTAAAAAACGATGTAGACAGTATTTTTTCTGTAACCAGAAATGCTTCCGAAATTAATATGGAAGCAACGGAGACTGTTACAAAGGATATTTTTACTAAGATTAAGGTATTGGATTTTCCTAAAATATTTCAGTGTATTGATGCACCGAGAGAGATGGATGAGAATTTGCAGCGCCATTCCCTGAACGTAGCATTTACCAATGGTGTTATCGGGCAGTGGCTGAAGCTTCCGGAACCGGTGATTAAAAAGCTGGTATGCGCCGGATTAGTGCACGATATCGGAAAGACGAAGATACCGGAAGAAATCTTAAATGCACCGAGAAGACTTACGGAAGAAGAATTTGAAATCATAAAAGCTCATCCCGTTTATTCATATGAGCTGCTTTGGGATAATGTAGATGAAGATATCCGGTTAGCGGCAAGACATCATCATGAGCGGCTGGATGGAAAGGGTTATCCGGATCAGATTGCAGGAGATGAGATTTCTCTGCTGGCAAGGATTACCGCCATTTCCGATGTGTATGATGCCATGATTTCCCAGAGAAGTTATAAGGAATCCATGATTCCTTTTGATGTGTTGGAGAAATTTAAAAAGGGCGAATTTCCGGGACTGGATGAACGCCTGGTAGACTTATTTGTGAAAAATATGGTGGAAAATTACCGGGATGTAAAGGTACAGATGTCCGATGGAAGAATCGGTGTGGTACGTTACATTCCACCAAATGACCTGAATCATCCGATTATCAACTGTAATCATGATGTCAGTCAGACAGATGATAAATGGTATTGCGTCTGCATTGCAAATCAGACAGGAAAATAGATTTTGCATAAATAAAAACCTCTTTACCAGAAAACTGGTAAGGAGGTTTATTATTTAGAGGCTTTGTTTCAGGCAGGTTTTGATATCATCGGAAGCATTGCTGATTGGCTTTATGTGGAAGGTATCGGTAAGATACTGCAGCACATTTGGACTGATGAAGGCAGGAAGCGTTGGACCTAAATAAATATCATGAATGCCAAGGCTTAAAAGGGCAAGCAGGTCAGCAACCGCTTTCTGTTCATACCAGGATATAATCAGTGACAGTGGAAGTCCGTTTATGTCCGTTTCAAAAGCATCTGCAAGCGCAGTAGCAATGCGGATGGCAGAGTAGACATCATTACATTGTCCCACATCCAAAAGACGTGGCAGTCCGGCTACTTCACCAAAATCTAGTTTATTAAAACGGTATTTTCCGCAGGCAAGCGTTAGAATCATACAGTCGGATGGAACCATTTGGGCAAAGTCAGTGTAGTAATTTCGTCCCGGACGGGCACCGTCACAGCCGCCGATAAGGAAGAAATGGCGGATTTGTCCGCTTTTGACAGCTTCCACAAGCTGTGGGGCATAGCTTAAAGCAGCGTGGTGTCCGAAACCTACCAGAATCTCTTTTGCCGGCTGGTCTTCCTGGAAACCGCCAAGTTCAATTGACTGTTTTATGATTTCACTGAAATCTTTGTCTCCATTTTCTTTCCGACCGACATGTTTCACACCATCCCAGCCTACTACATTCGTGCTGTAAATCCTGTCTTTGTAGGAATCTCTCGGGCGCATCAGGCAGTTGGTGGTCATCAGGATACAGCCTGGAATGTTGTCAAACTGTTTCTGCTGATCCTGCCAGGCTCCACCGAAGTTACCTACAAGATGAGAATATTTTTTCAGTCCATCATAACCGTGGCAGGGCAGCATTTCACCATGGGTATAGATGTTGATGCCGGTGCCTTCCGTCTGCTTCAACAGCATTTCCAAATCATTTAAGTCGTGGCCGGAGACAATGATAAATGGCCCTTTTTTAATAGTAACATTTACCTTATGCGGGGAAGGATTGCCATAAATAGTGGTATTGGCATCGTCCAGTTTTTTCATGACTTCAATAGCCATTTCACCGGTACGCATGGTCAGACGGATCAGGTCTTCGACAGTCAGCCGGTCATCGGTAATGGCTTCTAATGCCAGTATATAAAAGTCATCCACTTCATTACTGAAGTAACCTAATTCTCTTGCCTGATGACCATAGGCACTGATACCTTTTAAACCGTAGAGAATAGTTTGACGGAGGGAGCGGATGTCTGGGTCTAAGGATTTGTCATACATAATGCCCGCCATAGGAGCATCCTTTAACATATCCGTTTTTGAATCCGGCAGATGATAGGTGGCATGGAGTGTGGAATTCGAAATTTCACCTACCAAATTGTGAAGTTCTTCTTTGATTTGCTGTGATTGCCGGAGCAGTGCTACATGTACATCTGCATCAAAATTTACATTGGTAAGTGTCGTAAAAAGTACATTTTCAATAAAGCTTACAATCGATTTGTCCATATGTTGTCCCTGCTCCACCAGCACTTTTCCGTAGCAGCTGATCCCCTTTATCTGAAAAATAAGTAAATCCTGCAGGTTGGCAATTTCCGGTGTCTTTCCGCATACGCCAAGCTTTGTACAGCCTTTGCCACCGGCTGTCTGTTCACACTGATAGCAGAACATTTCATAATTTAAATCCATGTTATTTCCCATACGATAATCTCCTTTTATAGAAAATTTTTTGGACGATTGCGAAAAGATATATTTTTCTTTCAAAATTTTTACTATAGAAGGGTATTGGAAGTTTGCACCGAAATACCGTAGTTCTAAAAGGTATGTTTTGCTTGTGGCGATAAAAATAGTCTTTCCAATGTTTGACAGCAGAGCTGCATGGTTCGTCAATTACGGATGCATGGTAAGGGCTGTTAGGGGCACTTAGAATTTCATTCGTCCTTTGGCAACGCTGGCACAGGGATGTGCCAGCGAGGCGCAACTGAACATGGATGTGAATTTGCACCGGTTGCCGGAACATAAAACTTCAATACCGAAATTCTTAGTGCCCCTTGCAGGCGTTATGTTGCATCCGCAATTGACGGACAATACAGCTACGCAGTCAAAGCAACGGAAAGACAATTTACAATCAAGCAAAACATACACTTTAAGAACTTCTGGCATTTCAGCACAAATTACTTCCAATGCCCTTCTATATTTAAAATTTTTGAAATAAATTCTTACGTTCTTTTTCATAATCGCCTAAGAAAAGTTTAGATATCGGCATTAGCATGAGCCGGGAAAAGGAATATTATGCATGAAGAAATAGAGTAGATAAAATAGAAAGTTGACAATGGAATAAAATCTGACTAAAATACTTAGGAACCGAACTAATTAGAAATAGTAATAAGTTTAAAGAAAGGAACAGATTTGCCATGGAAACAGGAAAGGTAATTAATAAAATATCCAACCGGCTCCGCAGACGATCTAAGAAAATACAGGAATCTATCGGAATCAGCGGAGCAAAGGGTAACATTTTAAATTATATTCTGGTGGAATCAGAAAACCATCCGGTATACCAGAAAGAAATTGAGGAAGAATTTGGCTTGCGTCCGTCTACTGCAACAGAGACTTTAAAGAATCTTGAGCAGGCAGAACTAATCTGCCGGGTGCCGGAATCAGAGGATGGAAGATATAAGAAGATTGTTTTTACAGAACAGGCGCGGAAGATTGAACATATTCTGCGAAAGGAAATTACGGAATCGGAAGAACTTTTATTACAGGGAATTACGGAAGAAGAAAGAAAAGAATTTTTAAGAATTGCAGAGAAGATGCTTCGGAATCTGGAATGAGAAATTTAAAGTTACAAGAGGTCGATGAGTGGCTTTGGAAAGCAGATTTTACCGGTAGAAAGGAAGGGTTACAATGGATGAAAATGAATTGATGGGCAGCATGAAGGTGTCGAAGGCAGTAGCAAAGATGGCAATTCCAAGTGTTATCAGCAGTCTGGTTACTGTCGTTTATAATATGGCGGATACGTTTTTCGTAGGGCAGACAGGGGATCCGTTGCAGGTGGCTGCGGTCAGTCAGACGAATCCGATTTTTATATTATTTATGGCATTTGCCAATATGTTTGGTATGGGCGGAAGCGCAGCGGCATCTATGGCATTGGGCGAAAAGAAGGAAAAAAGAGTAAAGCAGGTTTCTTCTTTTATTACCTATGCATCACTTATCGTGGGAATTGTTTTTGCTGTAATTTTACTGGTTGGAATGCAGCCGGTTTTACAATTGTTTGGAGCAGATGCAGATACTTATGAACTGGCGAAAGGATACACAACATACATTTCTTATGGTGCACCGTTTATTATCTGGTCTGCGGCAGCAAGCTTTGTTGTGCGTTCGGACGGAGCCAGCCGGGAAGCTATGACAGGAAGTATGATAGGAACCGTGGCCAATATTATTTTAGACCCGATATTTATCAGTGGATTTGGTATGGGTGCAGCAGGCGCAGCCATTGCAACGACTATTGGAAATATAATGGCGAGTGTATATTATCTTTGGTATTTCTGTAGAAAGAGCAGGAACATGTCTATGGCATTCCGGTATTTTAAATGTGGGGACAGAATTCTGTCCCAGGTATGCTCGGCAGGACTTCCAACAGCTATTTTTTCTGCATTGATGAGCATTTCTACGATTATTTTAAACCAGATTCTGGTGGCATATGGAAATGCACCGGTAGCGGCTATTGGAATTGTATTTAAGGCAAATATGTTTATCACATTTTTACAGATGGGACTGGCAAATGGAGTACAACCGTTATTAGGCTATAGTTACGGTGCAGGGAACAGGGAGCGTTTTATTACAGTGGAACGTTATACGAAGAAATGCTGTCTGATTGTAGGTGTATTGGCGACAGCACTGTTTTTCTTTTTCCGGGAGCCGATTATCCGCCTGTTTATTTCTGATACAGAGGTCATAAATTATGGTGTGGAAATGCTGATTGCTTATATGATTTCCGGTCCGGTCATTGGCATTTTATTTATGAATATGAACTGTATGCAGTCTACCGGAAATGCACTTCCGGCAACGATTCTTTCTATATTGAGACAGGGCGTACTTTTGATTCCGGTGCTTTACGGCTTGAATGCATTGCTCGGTCTGCACGGTGTTATCTACGGACAGGCACTGACGGATTATGTGGCAGTTCTCCTTTCTATTGTAATCTGGCGGTGGAAACGCAGGAAAACTTTATAGGAGAAAACGGTCAGGTTGCCTTTTTCACAGGTTGGTGCTATGCTGACGATAGTAGATTGGCAGAGTAAGTGGAGGAGAAGGCATGGAGCAGAATGTTCAGAAAGCAGAACAGATGAAATACCGGCTGGCAGATGCCATGAAGCAGTGTATGGCGAAGATGCCGATAGAACGGATTACAGTCAGGCAGATTGTGGAACTGAGCGGAACGACAAGACAGACATTTTACCGTCATTTTCAGGATAAATATGATCTGATAAACTGGTATTTTGACAAAATTTTAGCAGAATCCTTTGAACATATGGGAGAGGGAAAGACGGTATACGAGGGGCTGGTAAAGAAATTTGAATATATTGAGCAGGAAAAATTATTTTTCCGGGCTGCATTTAAATCAGACAGCCAGAACTGCTTAAGAGACCATGATTTTGAACTGATTACCCGGTTTTATACGGATAAGATAGAAAAGAAATCAGGACAGAAATTATCGGAGCATCTTCATTTCCTTCTGGAAATGTATTGCCAGGGTTCAGTTTATATGACAATTCAGTGGGTGCTTGGAAGAAAGAAGGCTACACCGAAGGAACTGGCAAAGGCACTGACGGAAGCGGTGCCGGAGGAACTGAAAGCGGTATTTGAAAAATTGCAGATGATATAGTGGTGAAGGATGATGATTGAGAGTGGAATTTGCCCATGACAGATATTGAAAAATCAAGTGACAGAGTTGCCTTTTTGTAACTTTCTATTTGTCTTTTTCATTGGTAAAATAGAGGTATCAATAAAGGACAAAGGAGAAGATAAAATGGCAAACAGAATTATGTTAAATGAGACTTCCTACCATGGTGCAGGAGCAATTAAAGAAATCGCAAACGAGGCAAAGGCAAGAGCATTTAAGAAAGCATTTGTCTGTTCCGACCCGGATTTGATTAAGTTTGGTGTAACATCCAAAGTAACCGATGTATTGGATGAAGCAGGACTTGCTTATGAAATCTATTCAGATATTAAGGCAAATCCTACCATTCAGAACGTACAGCATGGTGTGGAAGCATTTAAAGCATCAAAAGCAGATTATATCATTGCAATTGGTGGTGGTTCTTCTATGGATACATCAAAAGCAATTGGTATCATTATTGCAAATCCGGAATTTGAGGATGTCAGAAGCTTAGAGGGTGTAGCTCCGACAAAGAAGCCTTGTGTTCCGATTATTGCTGTACCGACAACAGCCGGAACTGCAGCAGAAGTTACCATTAACTATGTAATTACAGATGTAGAGCGTAAGAGAAAATTTGTATGTGTAGACCCGCATGATATGCCGGTTATCGCAGTAATTGACCCGGAGATGATGTCATCTATGCCAAAGGGACTGACTGCTTCCACCGGAATGGATGCACTGACACATGCCATTGAAGGATATACTACAAAGGCTGCATGGGAAATGACTGATATGTTTCATTTGAAAGCGATTGAAATTATCAGCAGATCTTTAAGAAGTGCAGTTGCCAATGAAAAAGAAGGCCGTGAAGGAATGGCATTAGGACAGTATATTGCAGGAATGGGATTTTCTAATGTAGGACTTGGAATTGCACATTCCATGGCACATACATTAGGTGCTGTATATGATACTCCACATGGAGTTGCCTGTGCAATGATGCTTCCAATCGTAATGGAATACAACGCAGAATGCACTGGTGAGAAATATCGTGAGATTGCAAGAGCAATGGGTGTAAAAGGCGTTGATGATATGTCTGTAGAAGAATACAGAAAGGCAGCCATTGATGCGGTACAGCAGTTATCTGTAGATGTTGGAATTCCAACAAAATTAGAGGCATTAAAGGAAGAAGACTTAGAATTCCTTGCAGAATCCGCTTTTGCTGATGCCTGTGCACCGGGCAATCCAAAGGATACAAATGTAGAGGATTTGAAAGCTTTATTCCGTAAACTGATGTAATCAGAAGCTTGGAAAATATATGATAGAAGAAAAAGATAACAGACTCCCGGAGCATCGGAAAAGCGATGTTCCGGGAGTTCTTTATGAAAAATTTATTTGCGTCTGATAGGATAGAACCGTATAATGAAAATGGATTGATATTCAATAGAGCATACTTTGTGAAGGGTTTGAGAGAGGAATCGGAAACAAAGGAGGCTATTAATCTGAACAGCGAAATTACAAATGCAGTAAAAGCTGCAAAAAGTCGGGCACAATATGATGAATGTGCCAAAAGACTCTTAGGACAAAAAAGTATTCTGGCGCATATTTTGGTGAATACTGTGGATGAATTTAAAGGTATGAATCCCAAGGATGTGATACCGTATATTGAAGGAGAACCACAGGTTGGTGTTGTGCCCATAGAACCGGGACTTACAAATGCAAGCGATATGGCAGGACATATTGGCGGATTTAATTCAGAAAATGCAGAAATAAATGAAGGAACGGTCAGGTTTGATATTGTTTTTTATGTGCGCATGAGAGATGGAATTTCTCAAATTATAGTAAATATTGAAGCTCAGAAGAACAAACCTGTTACATATAAAATATTGAACCGGGCGATATTCTATGTAAGCAGGCTTATTTCATCCCAAAAGGAACGTGATTTTTGGCATTCGGATTATGATGACATAAAACGGGTATTTAGTATCTGGATTTGCATGAATATGGATATGAATTCGATGAGTTATATTCATCTGATGAAAGAAGATATCGTAAATGAATATGACTGGGAAGGAAATATAGACCTTTTGAATATTGTATTGCTTGGTGTAACAAATGAAGTTCCCAAAAGAGAGGAACGCTATGAGCTGCATCGGCTGATAAGCACACTTTTGTCAAATGAAATAGAAGCAGAAGAAAAATTAAATATGATAGAACTGGAATATCAGATTCCGGTAAGTGAAGAATTGAGAGAGGAAGTGAACCTGATGTGTAATCTGAGTGAAGGAATAGAAGAAAGAGCAGCAGAAAAGGCTGCAGAAAAGACATTAAGAGAAACAAATAAAAAAGTAATTACCAATATGCACAGGAAGGGCTATACCTTAGAACAGATAGCAGAGATTGTGGAAATCAAACCGGAGGAAGTAGGAAAAATCATAGAAGAAGAATCTATGTCAGTATAGAATAGAGAGAGGAAAAGAAAAATGGCAGCACAGTTAGCATTTGCAAGTGATTATATGGAAGGAGCTCATCCGGCAATTCTCAAGAAGTTAGCGGAGACAAATCTGATAAAAAGTGCCGGATACGGACTGGATGAATATTCGGAAACTGCAAGGGAAAAGATTCGGAAAGCCTGCAATGCACCGGAGGCAGAGGTGCATTTTCTGGTGGGAGGAACACAGACCAATGCCACGGTAATTGATGCCCTGTTAGCATCCTATCAGGGAGTGATTGCGGCAGAGACCGGACATGTCAGCTCCCATGAGGCAGGAGCTATTGAAGCGGGTGGACATAAAGTGTTGATGATTCCGCAGACAGACGGAAAAATCAGCGCAGAAAAGGTAGAAGAAGTCTTAAATACATTTAAAGAGGATGGCAACCGTGATCATATGGTGATGCCGGGAATGGTATACATTTCCCAGCCGACAGAATATGGAACCTTATATAACCGGCAGGAATTAGAAGCATTAAGTAAAGTATGCCGCAGCAATGGTATTCCACTTTATTTAGATGGAGCAAGACTTGCTTATGCACTGGCATGCCCGGTGAATGATGTGACATTAGAAGATATTGCAGCATGCTGCGATGCCTTTTATATCGGAGGAACAAAATGCGGTGCATTGTTTGGAGAGGCGGTGGTATTTCCAAAGCCGGGGCTTATTCCGCATTTCTTCACCATTGTAAAACAGCATGGAGCACTGCTTGCCAAGGGACGGATACTTGGCATCCAGTTTGATGTGTTATTTGAAAATGATTTATATGAGCATATCGGAGAGCCGGCAATTGCAGCGGCAGATAAGATTCGGGAAGGCTTAAAGGAAAATGGAATCGAACTTTATCTGGATGCTCCCACCAATCAGGTCTTTTGCGTGGTAGAGAATGCATTTATGGAAAAGCTTGCGCAAAAAGTTGAATTCAGCTTCTGGGAGAAAAAGGATGAGACGCATACGGTAATTCGTTTTGCAACCAGTTGGGCAACGACAATGGAAGACGTGGATGAACTGATAAGATGGATTGAACAGAAGAAAAATAGAAATTAACAAAAATTGTCTGAAAATTTTAGCACTCACCTCTTGACAGTGCTAATAACACGTGCTATATTTATGCTTGGAAACAGAAATAACAGGAATTCGTTCATAGCACAGTGGGAAATGAGGTGAAAGATATGAACATTCAGAAATTTACACAGAAGTCAATGGAAGCAATCCAGGATTGCGAAAAATTAGCATATGAATATGGCAATCAGGAAATCGAGCAGGAACATCTTTTAGTGGCATTACTGCAGCAGGAAGATGGACTGATTTTAAAACTGATTGAGAAAATGGAAATCCAGAAGGAGCATTTTGTAGACAATGCAATCCGCCATCTGGAAGCAAGAACCAAGGTGTCCGGCGGCCAGGTTTATGTCGGCCAGGCATTGAATAAGGTATTGATTAGTGCAGAGGATGAGGCAAAGCAGATGGGAGATGATTATGTCTCCGTAGAGCATCTGTTTTTATCCTTGTTAAAATATCCGAACCCTGCATTAAAGGAAATTTTTAAGGAATATGGTATTACAAGAGACCGTTTCCTGCAGGCACTGTCTACGGTGCGTGGCAACCAGCGTGTGACCTCCGATAATCCGGAAGCTACTTATGATACCTTAAATAAATATGGTTATGATATGGTAGAGAGGGCGAGAGACCAGAAGCTGGATCCGGTCATCGGACGAGATGCAGAAATCCGGAATGTAGTGCGTATTTTGTCCCGTAAGACGAAAAACAATCCGGTACTAATTGGCGAACCCGGTGTAGGTAAAACCGCAGTTGTAGAGGGACTGGCACAACGGATTGTACGTGGTGATGTTCCGGAAGGATTAAAGGATAAGAAGCTCTTTGCACTGGATATGGGTGCATTGGTAGCCGGAGCAAAATACCGTGGTGAATTTGAGGAACGTCTGAAAGCAGTATTGGATGAAGTAAAGAAATCCGAAGGACAGATTATCCTCTTTATCGATGAGCTGCATACCATTGTCGGTGCAGGAAAAACCGATGGAGCCATGGATGCCGGACAGCTTTTAAAACCAATGCTTGCCCGTGGAGAACTGCATTGTATCGGTGCTACCACATTGGATGAGTACCGGGAATACATTGAAAAGGATGCCGCATTGGAACGAAGATTCCAGCCGGTTATGGTAGACGAACCAACGGTAGAAGATACTATTTCTATCCTGCGTGGATTAAAGGAGAGGTATGAAGTATTCCATGGAGTAAAGATTACCGACAGTGCACTGGTTTCCGCAGCAGTGCTTTCGAACCGTTATATCTCAGACCGGTTCTTACCGGATAAGGCAATTGACCTGGTGGATGAAGCCTGTGCACTGATTAAGACAGAGCTTGATTCCATGCCGACCGAGTTAGACGAACTGAACCGTCGTGTCATGCAGTTAGAGATTGAAGAGACTGCATTGAAAAAAGAGGATGACCGTCTGAGCCAGGAGCGTCTGGCAGACTTACAGAAAGAGTTAGCAGAGCTTCGGAGTGAGTTCCAGAATAAGAAGGCACAGTGGGACAATGAAAAGAAATCCGTAGAGAAAGTCCAGAAGCTGCGTGAGGATTTGGAAAGCCTGAAAAATGAAATCCAGCAGGCAGAGCAGAGCTATGATTTAAATAAAGCGGCAGAATTAAAATATGGTAAGCTGCCGCAGTTACAGCAGCAGTTGGAAATTGAAGAAGAGAAAGTCAAAGGTGAAGATTTATCACTGGTACATGAAAGTGTCAGCGAAGAAGAAATCGCAAAGATTATCTCCCGCTGGACCGGAATCCCGGTAGCAAAACTGACTGAGAGTGAACGAAATAAGACACTGCACCTTGATGAAGAACTGCATAAACGTGTCATTGGACAGGACGAGGGCGTTACCAAGGTAACAGAAGCAATCATCCGTTCCAAAGCCGGAATCAAAGACCCGAGCAAGCCAATCGGTTCTTTCCTGTTCTTAGGACCAACCGGTGTAGGTAAGACAGAGCTTGCCAAAGCATTAGCAAGCTGCCTTTTCGATGATGAATCCAATATGGTCCGTCTCGATATGAGCGAGTATATGGAGAAATATTCCGTCTCCCGTCTGATTGGAGCACCTCCTGGATATGTAGGCTATGATGAAGGTGGTCAGCTGACGGAGGCAGTCCGCCGGAAACCGTATTCCGTAGTCCTCTTTGATGAGGTGGAAAAAGCACATCCGGATGTCTTTAATGTACTGCTTCAGGTACTGGATGACGGACGAATTACCGATTCCCAGGGACGTACCGTAGACTTTAAGAATACCATTATTATCATGACTTCTAACTTAGGCTCCATGCATCTGTTGGAGGGCATTGACGAAAATGGCGAGATTCGTCCGGAAGCAGAAGAAGCTGTCATGGAAGAACTGAAGGGTAACTTCCGGCCGGAATTTTTAAACCGTCTGGATGAAATCATTATGTTCAAGCCGTTGACCAAAGACAACATCGGCAACATTATCAAGTTACTGATGGAAGATCTGAATAAACGTCTTGCAGACCGTGAACTGAAAGTGGAACTGACAAAGGCTGCCGAGGATTATATTACTGAGAAAGGTTATGACCCGGTATATGGTGCAAGACCGCTGAAACGTTTCCTGCAGAAATATGTGGAGACATTGGCAGCAAAATTGATTCTTGCAGATAAAGTCAGAGAGGGAGATACCATTCTTATCGACCTTACCGATGGAGAACTGACTGCAAGCGCAAAACCGGCGACCGCCTGAAATGGTTCAAGCCTGACATAATAAGAAATGCAGTTGCTGCATATATTGTCAGGAGAGCAGAAAAGTAACGGTGTAAAATGAGTCGAATCCGAAAAGTATTGATATGGATGAATCTGGCACTGGCGGTATTGGTAATTGCCGCCGGAGCCTGTCGGATCCGTGTCAATCATCTGGTAAATGCAGAGAGCATGAATATAAAGAAAACAAGTGGAATAAAAGAGGTTGCATTGACATTTGACGATGGACCAAGCCCGGAATGTACGAAAGATTTACTGGAAGGGCTGAAGGAGCGCAATGTCAAAGCAACCTTTTTTGTAATCGGAGAGAAAGCAGAGGCATATCCGGATTTGATAAAGAAAATTCAGGATGATGGGCATATCATAGGAAATCATTCCTATACCCATGTGAACCTTGGCATCTTATCAAAGAAAGATGCCTGTGAGCAGATTCGAAAGACCAATGATGCCATTTATCAGATTACCGGGGAATATCCGCAGTTTTTGCGTTCTCCTTTCGGAAGCACCCAGAAGAATCTGGACTGTCAGATGAATATGATAGAGGTGCTCTGGGATGTAGACCCAAGGGACTGGGAGGTGCAGAATAAGGAAAAAGTCGTCAATAAAGTAATGACGGATGTCAAAGATGGTGATATTATTTTATTACATGACGGTTATGACAGCAGTATGCTGGCAGCCTTTGAGATTATTGACCGGCTGCAGGCACAGGGTTATGAATTTGTAACGGTAGATAAGCTGATATTTGAGTTACCTTGAGAAAAAAGAATGTTTCAATGGATTTTTTGTGTGTTTTCACTGGAAAATCAAGAAAAAATACCAGAATAGACTTGTCAAAAGGCAAAAATTAAGGTATGGTATCTTAGGATGAAATGAATTATTTTAAAGCTCAAATGTCATTTTGAAACCCCAAAAGTATAAAAATGAAGAAAAATAAGAGTAAAAATGCAAGATTCGTTTTGAAATTATGCAAGGAGCAAAAATGGATTTATTTGATTACATGCGGGAACAGAATATGGAAAAAGAGTCTCCCCTTGCGGCAAGACTTCGTCCCACGACCTTAGACGAAGTAGTCGGGCAGGAACATATTATCGGAAAGGACAAGCTGTTATATCGTGCCATTAAAGCAGATAAGTTAAGTTCTATTCTTTTCTATGGACCGCCGGGAACCGGAAAGACCACGCTGGCAAAAGTGATTGCCAATACCACCAGTGCTGAATTCCTTCAGATGAATGCTACATCTGCAGGAAAGAAGGACATGGAGGAAGTGGTGCAGCAGGCAAAGAACAATCAGGGAATGTATGGAAAGAAAACGATTCTTTTCATCGACGAGATTCATCGTTTTAATAAAGGACAGCAGGACTACCTTCTGCCTTTTGTAGAAGACGGAACGATTATCCTGATTGGTGCCACAACGGAAAATCCATATTTTGAAGTCAATGGAGCTTTACTATCCCGTTCCATTATTTTCGAACTGCATGCACTGGAAAAAGAAGATATTAAGAAGCTTTTGGTGCGGGCAGTTACCGATAAGGAAAAGGGAATGGGTGCATATCAGGCAGTCATCGACGAGGATGCACTGGAATTCATGGCAGATGTTGCCAATGGAGATGCAAGGGCAGCCCTTACCGCCATTGAACTTGGAATCTTAACCACACCACGAAGCGAAGACGGACTTATCCATATTACAATCGATGTGGCACAGGAATGTATCCAGAAGCGTGTAGTGAAATATGATAAGGCAGGCGATAATCATTATGATACGATTTCTGCATTTATCAAAAGTATCCGTGGAACAGACCCGGATGCAGCCCTTTATTACCTTGCAAGAATGTTATATGCAGGAGAAGATATCCGTTTCATCGCAAGAAGAATCATGATCAGCGCGGCAGAGGATGTTGGTACAGCAGACCCGATGGCATTGAATGTAGCGGTTTCTGCAGCACAGGCAGTAGAACGCATCGGTATGCCGGAGGCACAGATTATTCTTGCAGAAGCAGTTGCCTATGTGGCAAGTGCACCAAAGAGTAATGCATCCTATATGGGACTGAATCGTGCGATGGATGTGGTAGAACATACCAAAACGGCACCGATACCAAATCACTTAAAGGATGCACATTACAAATCCGCCGGAAAATTAGGACATGGTCTGGGTTATCTTTATTCCCATGATTACCCGCACCACTATGTCAGACAGCAGTATCTTCCGGATGGGCTGACGGATTCGGTATTTTATGAGCCGACCGACAATGGAAAAGAAAAAGAAATCGCCCAGTGGCTTCACTGGTTAAAAGAAAATGATGAATGATACAGGAGGAAGGAATAAGATGCAGTCTTATCAGGAAATGTCAAAAGAAGAATTGTATAAGGTAAAGGAAGGTCTTGAAAAAGAATATGCAAAATACAAGGGAATGGGTCTTTCTTTAAATATGGCAAGAGGAAAGCCGGCAGCAACCCAGCTCGACCTTGTCATGCCGATGCTGGATGTATTAAACAGCAGCAGTGAATTAATTGCAGAAGATGGTACAGATTGTAGAAATTATGGAGAATTAAAAGGAATTCCGGAAGCAAGAAAATTAATCGCAGATATGGTAGGAAGCACACCGGACCATGTCTTTGTATACGGTAATTCCAGCTTAAATGTTATGTACGATACCGTATCCCGTTCCTTTACCCACGGTGTCATGGGAAGTACACCATGGTGCAAACTGGATAAAGTAAAATTCTTATGTCCGGTACCGGGTTATGACCGTCATTTCGGAGTAACAGAATTTTTCGGTGTAGAAATGGTAAATGTACCGATGACTTCCGAAGGACCGGATATGGATATGGTAGAGCGTCTGGTAAGCAGCGATGATTCCATTAAAGGAATCTGGTGTGTACCAAAATATTCCAATCCTCAGGGAATCACTTATTCCGATGAAACTGTCCGCCGTATGGCAGCATTAAAGCCGGCAGCAGAAGACTTCCGTATTTACTGGGACAATGCCTATGTAGTACATCATCTCTATGAAGATGAGCAGGATGACCTTTTAGATATCATCAGCGAATGTGAGAAAGCCGGCAACCCGGATATGGTATATGAATTCTGCTCTACATCAAAGGTAAGCTTCCCGGGAAGCGGTATTGCAGCAATCGTAACTTCCAAGGCAAACCTTGACTTCATTGAAAAACAGTTTACGATGCAGACCATCGGACATGATAAGATTAATCAGCTTCGTCATGTACGTTATTTCAAAAATATTGACGGAATCAATGCACATATGATGAAACAGGCAGCAATTATGCGTCCGAAGTTTGAAATGGTAGAAAGAACATTGCAGGATGAATTAGGCGAGCTTGGAATCGGTTCCTGGATTAGCCCGAAGGGTGGATACTTCATCTGCTTTAATACTTTACCGGGATGTGCAAAGAGTGTTGTTGCCAAAGCAAAAGAAGCAGGCGTTGTTTTGACACCGGCAGGAGCACCTTTCCCTTATGGAAAAGACCCGGAGGATTCTGTTATCCGTATTGCACCAAGTTTCCCGACTATGGAAGAACTTGAGACAGCAACTAGAATTTTTGTACTTTGCGTCAAACTTGCAAGCGTAGAAAAACTGCTTGCAGAATAGAAAGAATCATATGAAACAGGAAAAAAGACAGGGAATTTTATTTATTATAGGAGCAGGCTTCTTCTTTGCGCTGATGACATTTTTTGTCCGGCTTTCAGGAGACCTGCCTACGATGGAAAAGGCTTTTTTCCGAAATGCAGTAGCTGCCGTTGTGGCAGCTTTTCTGCTCATCCGGGCAAAAGAGCCATTCTATGCACCAAAGAAAAGCTGGGGCGGACTCTTCATGCGAAGCTTCTGCGGAACGGTAGGATTAATCTGTAATTTCTATGCCATTGACCGGCTGAATATTGCAGATGCCAATATGTTAAATAAGTTATCGCCTTTCTTTGCAATTATTATGTCAACCTTTATCTTAAAGGAAAAGGCAAATAAAGTAGAATGGGGAGCAGTCGTGCTGGCATTTACCGGAGCACTGCTTGTCATTAAGCCATCCTTTGATATACAGTTTGTTTACGGACTGATTGGAGCACTGGGCGGACTGGGTGCAGGAATTGCTTATACCTATGTGCGTAAATTGGGGAAAATGGGAGTGAAGGGACCGGTTATCGTCCTTTGTTTTTCACTCTTTTCCTGTGTTGTCACATTGCCGTTTTTTATCATCGGATATAAGCCTATGAGCATGACACAGTTTGTCTGCCTTATGCTGGCTGGCGTATGTGCAGCAGGCGGACAGATCTGCATTACCACAGCATATACGAAAGCACCGGCAAAAGCGATATCTGTTTTTGATTACACCCAGATTGTCTTTGCGGCACTTCTTGGCATTCTGTTCCTGAATCAGATACCGGATGCCCTCAGTATTGCAGGCTATATTGTTATCATTGGAACTGCCATATTTAAGTGGCAGTATAATATGAAATACGACACCTAGAAAAGGGAACTGGAAAAGATATTTGAAAATGCACTTTTTTACGGTAATGCGTAAAAATACTGTTGCGTTGAATCAGGCTATCACTTATAATGATACTCAAAGTAAATTTATTGGGCGATTGCGAAATTGGATAACCAGTCTTTCAAATTTTTCTATAGAAAGGGCATTGGAGTCTGCACTGAAATCCCGTAGTTCTAAAAGGTATATTTTGCTTGATGCGATAAAAACAGTCTTTCCAATGTTTGACATCGTCGCTGCATTGTTCGTCAACTTCAGATGCATGATAAGGGCTGTTAGGGGCACTTAGAATTTCGTCTGTTCTTTGGCAACGCTGGCACAGGGACGTGCCAGCGAGGCGCAATTGAACATGGATGTGAATTTGCGCCGGTTGCCGGAATGTACGATGTCCATGCCGAAATTCTTAGTGCTCCTTGCAGGCTTTATGCCGCATCTGCAGTTGGCGGACAGTACAGCGACCCCGTCAAAGCAACGGAAAGACAGTTTACAATCAAGCAAAACATACACTTAAGAACTGCTGGCATTCCAGTACAAATAACTCCAAATACCCTTTCATAGCAAAATTTTGAAAGAAATGCTGTCCCCTTTCGCAATCGCCTAAAGAAAATCACATAGAGAAGGAGAAGAAACATGTATACATTAGAAGATATTCAGGCAGTGGACATGGAAGTTGCAGATGCCATTACCAAAGAATTTGACCGTCAGAACAGCCACATTGAGCTGATCGCATCTGAGAACTGGGTAAGCCCGGCAGTAATGTCAGCAATGGGCAGTGTAATGACTAATAAATATGCAGAAGGCTATCCGGGAAAGAGATATTACGGCGGATGTGACTGCGTTGATATTGTAGAGAACCTGGCAATTGAGAGAGCAAAAGAGCTGTTTGGCTGTGACTATGTAAATGTACAGCCACATTCCGGTGCACAGGCAAACATGGCTGTACAGTTTGCTATTTTAAAACCGGGTGATACCGTAATGGGAATGAACTTAGACCATGGTGGACATTTAACACACGGAAGTCCGGTAAACTTCTCCGGAACATATTTCCATATTGTGCCTTATGGTGTAAATGATGAAGGCTTCATTGACTATGACAATGTTATGCAGATTGCAATGGAATGTAAGCCAAAGATGATTATTGCAGGTGCATCCGCATATGCAAGAACCATTGATTTCAAGAAATTCCGTGAAATTGCAGATGCCTGTGGTGCAGTTCTTATGGTTGATATGGCACATATCGCAGGACTTGTTGCAGCAGGACTTCATCCAAGCCCAATCCCATATGCAGATGTTGTAACAACAACAACCCATAAGACCTTAAGAGGACCAAGAGGCGGAATGATTCTCTGCAATCAGGAAGCAGCAGATAAATATAACTTTAATAAGGCTGTATTTCCGGGAATCCAGGGTGGACCTTTAATGCATGTCATTGCAGCAAAGGCAGTCTGCTTAAAAGAAGCGTTACAGCCGGAATTCAAGGTATATCAGCAGGGTATTATTGATAATGCCCAGGCACTTTGCAAGGGATTATTAAGCCGTGATATCAAGATTGTATCCGGCGGAACTGACAACCATCTGATGTTAGTAGACCTTACTAATTATGATTTGACAGGTAAGGCGGTAGAAAAATTATTAGATGCTGTAAACATCACATGTAATAAGAATACCATTCCGAATGATCCGAAGTCTCCATTCGTAACCAGTGGCGTTCGTCTTGGTACTGCAGCTGTTACATCAAGAGGCATGAATACAGAAGATATGGACAAGATTGCAGAGGCAATTGCCATGATGATTAAAGAGGGCGAGGCAGCTTCTGAGAAAGCAAGAGCAATTGTAGCAGAATTAACTGCAAAATATCCTCTGAAATAAATCGTAAAAATTTTTGTCGGGAAATTAATGATTTCTTAAGAAATCTTAGGAATTATCCACGCTGTATTTCGAATAAGAAAATGATAAAATAGTCGTAAAGTATGAAAGCTTTACGGCTATTTTTTCAAAGTCAGGCACCCATAAAAAGCTGCCAACGGCAGTTTCTACAGGTAAAAGGCAGGAAAAAGGAATTATTCAGGAGGAGACAGATGAGCAAAAAGAAGGTAGGCATTATTATTGGAGTTATTGCAGCGGCAGTAGTTGCAGCCGGAGTAGGATTCTATTTCCTAAAGGGAAGAAGCAGCGGTGGAAATTCTGCAGACAAGGTATATGTAGAAAAAGTATCTGCAATTATGAACCAGTCAGCAGGAATCAATAATCGTTACAGTGGTGTGGTAGAACCACAGGAGACCTTAGAGATAAATAAGGATTCCGAACGTAAAGTAAAGGAAGTATACGTTTCTGTTGGTGATGAAGTAGAAGAGGGAACCGTATTATTTTCTTATGATACAGAAGAACTGCAGATGCAGATAGACCAGGCAAAGCTTGAGATGGAAGGCATTGCAAATGACATTTCCAATTCAAATGCACAGATTGCAGAATTGCAGAAAGAAAAAGCAAGCGCACCGGAAGACCAGCAGTTTGAATATACCACACAGATTCAGACACTGCAGACTTCCATTAAGCAGTCAGAATACAACAAGAAAAGCAAACAGGCAGAGATTGACAAATACCAGAAATCCATCGACAACTCAGAAGTAACCAGTAAGATGGCTGGTGTTGTAAAAGAAATCAATGAAAACGGGGTGGATCCCAATGGAAATACTGCAGCATATATGAAAATATTAGCGACAGGCGAGTACCGTGTAAAAGGAACGATTGATGAGACTTCTGTAGGAACAATTTCAGAGGGAACACCGGTTATTTTACGTTCCAGATTAGATGAGACGCAGACCTGGACAGGAAGTATTTCCAAGATTGATACTGAAAGCAGCCAGACGGACAGTAATTCTTCTAATATGTATGATGGAGGCAGTTCTGGAGATTCTGCGTCTAAGTATTCATTCTATGTTACTTTGGACAGTACAGACGGACTGATGTTAGGACAGCATTTATATATAGAGCCGGATTACGGACAGGGCGAGGTTGAAGAAAAGGAAGGAGTCTGGCTGTACGGCTATTATATTGTGCAGGATGATGGAGACCCATATGTATGGGCAGCAGACAAGAAGAACAGACTGGAAAAACGCAAGGTAGAATTAGGCGAGTATGATGAGAATCTCGATGAATATGAGATTAAATCCGGACTTTCTGAAGATGACCTGATTGCATTCCCGATGCAGGGACTGTATGAGGGTGTAACAGCAGTTACCAATATGGAAGAAGTAGATTATTCTTCTCCGTTATATAATCAGGAATCTACAGATGATTCTGGTATGGACGAAGGAATGTATGATGAATACGGAACTGAATCTATGGATGAAGGCATGTATAATAATACTGACGGAACCGAATACATGGACGAAGGAATGTATGATGAAGCCGGAACTGAATTTACAGATAGCGGCGAGTCAGGTGCGACAGATTCGGAGGTGGTTGAATGATTCTGAATCTGCAGCATATCTATAAAGATTACAATCAGGATAAACTGGTAGTTCCGGTATTGAAGGATGTATCTTTACAGGTAGAAGAAGGAGAATATGTTGCTATCATGGGACCGTCCGGTTCCGGGAAGACAACATTGATGAATATTATCGGGTGTCTGGACAGACCGACTTCCGGAACCTATGAACTGGCAGGAAAGGATGTCTTAAACTTAAAAGACCGTGAGATGTCTGCTGTCCGACTGAACAGTATTGGATTTGTATTTCAGAGTTTTCAGCTGATGCCAAGGGAAAGTGCACTGGATAACGTATCACTTCCACTGAGCTATGCCGGTGTAAAGAAGAAAGAACGGAAAGAAAGAGCACAGAAGGCATTGGAGCGTGTAGGGTTAGGAGACCGTTCCGGGTTCCGTCCGACACAGCTTTCCGGTGGACAGAAGCAGAGAGTAGCAATTGCCCGTGCCATGGTAAATAATCCGAAGATTTTACTGGCAGACGAGCCGACCGGAGCATTGGACCAGAAATCCGGTAAACAGATTATGGAATTGTTCCAGAGCCTGAATGATGAGGGCGTTACCATTGTCATGATTACCCACGATATTAACATTGCAAAACAGGCAAAGAGAATCCTCCATATAGTAGACGGAGAAATATTTACAGACGATGAGGAGGGCAAGGCATGAAAAAGAAAGTTGTAATTGCAATTCTAATCGTAGTTTTAGCCGGAGGTGGAATCACCGGAGGAATAGTAGGATACCGGGCATACCAGAATAGTAAGCTGGTAGCAGAGGTACAGTCAGTATCCATGTTAAATACTGGTTCCTGGGATGACAGCATGGAAAGTGACGGAACCGTGACCAATGGACAGCAGCAGGATGTTTATGTCAGCACAGAGCAGACCATTCAGAAAGTGTTTGTAACAGAAGGACAGGAAGTATCCGAAGGTGACCCGCTGTTACAATATGATATGACCAATATTGACCTGGCAATTGAGATGAAGAAATTAGACATCCAGACAATCGAAAATAATAGTGCTGTAGCACAGAAGGAATTGGAAAAGCTTAAAAATACCAAGCCAATCAGCAATGCCACAACAAGTACACCGTCTGTAGACAGTGTGACGCCATCAGCACCGGAAACACCATCTACGGATACTTCTGTAACCACACCGGATACGGTAGAAGAGAAGAACGGAGATGCCTATAATTATATTTCAACAACGGCGCAGCCATATACCGGAGATGGAAGCCAGGAGAATCCATACCGCTTCTTATGTACAAAGGAAGCATATGTCTATGGAAGCTATCTGAATACATTGAAAAGTGAGGGGAAGGTTGCGGTATTTGAAATTCATGACGGAAATACCGTAGCCGGAACCTTAATCAGTGCATGGACAAAAGTCGGTGCAGCTTTAGAGGAAGCAGACCCGGATGCAAAATGGTATGTTATTGATGGAAGTAAAGTAATTAATGAGCCGGATGTCCCGGATACCCCGGTTGAACCGGTTGTACCGGATACACCATCTGTACCGGATGATAACCAGCAGAGCGGATATACGGCAGATGAACTGGCAAAAGAGATTGCGGATAAAGAAAAAGAACTGACTAAGCTTGATCTGGATAAGAGAAAAGCGGAGCTTGCGTTGAAACAGATGGAAAGCCAGTCAGAAGATGGAATGGTTTATGCTGAGTTTAATGGTACCGTAAAGAAAGCAGGAGATCCGGATAATCTTCCAAATGATGGAAGTGCATTTTTGACACTTTCCGGTTCAGATGGTCTATATGTAAAAGGAACTCTAAATGAGCTTGCATTGGAACAGGTGAAAGTCGGACAGAGTGTTACAGCAACCTCCTGGAGCACCGGAATGGTATTTGATGCAACAATAACAGAGATTAATGATTACCCGGAGGATTCCAATGGCTATTATTATGGCAATGGCAATCCGAATGCATCCTATTATGGCTATACCGCATATATTGAAGACAGTACTGGACTTAGCAATGGAGACAACTTAAGTCTTTCCATTAATCTTGGTGGAGATGAAGATTCTTCCGATAAGATTTATCTGGATAAAGCATATGTGCGTAAGGAAGATGGTAAGAGCTATGTCATGAAGGATGATGGAACTGGTCATCTTGTAAAACAGTATGTGAAGACAGGAAAGACCATATACGGATATGCAGTAGAAATTAAATCCGGAGTTACAATGGATGATTATCTTGCTTTTCCATATGGTAAGACAGCAAAAGAAGGAGTCAAAACCAATAAGGATGAAGATTCCGGAACTGTAATGTATTAGTAGGAGGGACGAACATGTTAGAAAATTTAAGATTATCTTTTCAGGGTATCTGGTCACACAAGATGCGTTCCTTCTTAACTATGCTGGGTATTATTATTGGTATTGCAGCGATTATTGCAATTGTATCTACGATTAAAGGAACGAATGAACAGATTGAGCAGAACCTGATTGGCGCAGGTGATAACAATGTTACAGTGCAGTTGTATCAGGGAGATTATTCCATGGATTTTTCCTATGGAAGTGTACCGGGTGGAATTCCGGTAATTACAAATGAAGCACTGGAGCAGATTAAAGATCTGGATGAAGTAGAGGATGCATCTTTATTCCTTTCCAGACAGGATTATGATGGAGCATACTATAAAAATACTTCTCTTTCCGGCGGTTATATTATGGGAGTAGACAATGGCTACTTTAATACTGCGGGAATGATTATGAAGAGCGGACGCTGCTTTACCGAAGAGGACTACAGTGATTTTGCAAAGGTCGCAATCTTAGATGAAGATTCTGCAGAAGCATTATTTCAGGGTGAGAATCCAATTGGAAAGACCATTGAGATTAAGCAGCAGCCATATATTGTTGTAGGAATTGCAACCAAGAGCGAGCAGTTCGAGCCGGTTATCAATTCCATTGATGATTATTATACTTATTCCCAGGACAGCAGTGGTAAGATTTATGTACCATCTGTAACCTGGCCGATTATCTATCGTTATGACGAACCACAGCAGGTTCTCATTAAAGCAAAGAGCACCAGCGATATGACCAATGCAGGAAAGAAGAGTGCCGATATTTTAAATGGCTATCTTGCAACATCGGATGATACCATTAAGTACAAATCCGAAGACTTACTGGAGCAGGCAAAACAAATTCAGCAGTTGAGCCAGTCCACCAATACCATGTTAATCTGGATTGCCGGAATTTCCCTTCTGGTTGGCGGTATCGGTGTAATGAATATCATGCTGGTATCCGTAACGGAGCGTACCAGTGAGATTGGTCTGAAGAAAGCAATCGGAGCAAGAAAGTCTGTTATCTTAGGACAGTTCTTAACCGAGGCAGCAGTACTTACCAGTTTAGGCGGATTGATTGGAGTTCTGGTGGGAATCATATTAGCTGAGATTATCTCGAAACTTAGTACCACACCGGTTGCCATCAGTGCACCGGCAGCCGTAGGCGGCGTGGTATTCTCCATGATTATCGGAATTATTTTCGGTCTTCTGCCATCCTATAAGGCAGCAAACTTAGACCCAATCGAGGCATTGCGTCACGAGTAAAAAATAGAAAAAGTGTAAAAAAAGAGGAAAATTCAGATTTCATTGAATTTTCCTCTTTTTAGGTTTTACTGTCATGGTGTAAATGAGCTGTTTTTATATCAGAAAGACCAAGAAAATAATCAGAAGAAACTTGATAGTAATGGCAAAGCTTCAGAAGATGGCGGATAGGAAGCTCGTTAGCACCACGTTCGTAACGGGCATACATGGTCTGGGAAGTTCCGAGAACGTCGGCAATTTCCTGCTGGGTTTTGTCATGATCTTCGCGTAAATTACGCATTCGCTGTATGTAATCCATATAATCTCCAAATCTGAAAATAAATCCGGAATTTTTTTGAAAACAAATTTCTATAATTCTAAAAAATCCAGAGTATATCCTAAAAATAATAGGTCTTGCAGAGGACTTTTTTAATTTATCATAATAAAGATGTTTACTTTTGATTTTAGTAAATATATGTACTAAAATAGAGAGCAGTTCAAATGATAAAAGGAAGATAAAAAGGAAAGGCGGACATTTATGAAAAACAGAAAGATTTCAACAGCAATAGCGGAAAAAGTTATGACAGGAGTATTAACGATACTTATGGCAATATCAGTTACAGCCTGTGGCAGCACGAAGGAGCAGGCAAATTCAGCTGCCACAGAAGTGACCGAAGCAGTTGTCACAACTGAGACAGAGAGCGAGACAGCAACGGAGGCAAAGGCAGAAAATGAGGACGTGACAGAGACCGAGGCTATGACGGAGACAGAAACAGAGGAGCCGGTGCTGTTTCGGGTGAAGGTTACAAGTGAAAATGGAGCATATATTTCGGAAAAACCTACAGATTTTGCTTATGGTGAAATTATGCTATATGATTATGGAACAGAATTTAATGTTTACGAAGTTTATGAAAATTCGGAAGAAGATTCCATTTATTATAGAGTTAAGAATGAATCTGGTGAAAATAAATATATATGGGATGGAGATGTTACAGTTATTGACTAGCATTTTAATTCATCATGATTTTCAGTAACACAGTATTTTGGATATAAAGAACTGCAAAAATTTTCTTAAAAGAAAAATCGCTTAGACCGTGAATGTGCCAAGGCACATTCTTTTTCCAGAAATGAACATGGATATAGTAAAAAGTAACAAAAATCCCTTCCGAATTTTGTTATGGGTTTTATGGTTTTACGATGGTTTACGATGGGTTTACGAATGGAAAACTTGATAACATAGTCAAATTATGATATGATGTGACTATAATATAGGCGGAGGTGTTTTTTATGCATGCATTACAGGAAACAATACGACCATCTGCAGATTTAAGAAATCATTATAGTGAAATTTCAAAACAATGCAGAGAAGAAAATGAAGCGGTTATAATCACAGTAAACGGTCGTGGTGATACAGTCTCTCTTTCGTATGAGGAATATAAAAGAATGAAGTCAAGAATAGAACTTTTGGAAATTCTTACAGAAGCGGAAGATGATGTAAAGAATGGTAGAGTAGCACCGGTTCGTGAAACATTTGATGATTTAAGACAAATGCTTGGGGAGGAATAGAATTATTGAAATATGAAGTTGTTCGTACAGAAACGGCAGATGCGCAGATTAGAAAAATCGTATTGTATATAGCCGAAAATTTTGGTAATAAGGTTGCACTGGAAAAATTAGAAGAACTGGAACAGAATATTCTTGATTTGGCAGTTCATCCGTTAAAGGGGGGAGAAACGCATTATCTGGTATTGAAAAGACAAGGGTATCGGGTGTTGATATTGGAAAAAAATCTGGTTTTCTATAAGATAAATGAAGAAAATAAAAGAGTTATAATCTATGCTGTTGTTGACCAACGCCAGGATTACTTAAATATTATCAGAGGATTGTAGAATCCCCTTGCGTAAATCCACTCCCCGCGCTATAATAGGGAACAGAGTAAAAACAGCGTTTGACGAAAGCTAAGATTGACGGAATATTTCAGAGAGCCGGCGGCTGGTGTGAGCCGGTATTAGGAAGCAATTGGTCCACTTTCGGAGGCTGGTGGTGAAAGCCACGGGTTCGTACCCCTTATGATACGCAATGAAGTGGTCGCAGGCAAAGAAGAGAAGACGTAAAAAGAGATGCGGCAAAATGGGTGGCAACGCGGAACGGTAGATAAGCCTTTCGTCCCATGTATGAAAATGCATGGGATGGAAGGCATTTTTTACGCGAGTAGCGAGAAAAACCGCATGCTTACGAATCAATCCTATAAAATTTTCAAAAAAAGCACATGATATCAAAGAAGGAGAACAAAGATGATTGATTTAAAATTCTTACGGGAAAATCCGGACATCGTAAAAGAGAACATTAAGAAGAAATTCCAGGATCACAAATTGCCACTGGTAGACGAGGTAATTGAGTTAGATGAGCAGGCAAGAAGTGCACAGCAGGAAGCAGATGCATTACGTGCAAACCGTAACAGTATTTCCAAGCAGATTGGTGCATTGATGGGACAGGGCAAGAAAGACGAAGCTATGGCATTAAAAGAGCAGGTAAGCAAAGATGCAGCCCGCCTTGCAGAGTTAGAAGAGCAGGAAAAAGATTTACAGGAAAAGATTACCAGGATTATGATGACAATTCCAAACATCATAGACCCATCCGTTCCGATTGGAAAAGATGATTCCTGTAACGTAGAAATTGAAAAATTTGGTGAGCCGGTTGTTCCGGATTTTGAAATCCCATATCATACCGATATCATGGATCGTTTCCATGGTATTGATTTGGACGCAGCAGGAAAAGTTGCGGGAAATGGCTTCTACTATCTGATGGGAGACATTGCAAGAGTACATTCTGCAGTTATTTCTTATGCAAGAGATTTCATGATTGACCGTGGATTCACATACTGTGTACCACCATTTATGATTCGGAGCAATGTTGTAACCGGTGTTATGAGTTTTGATGAAATGGATGCCATGATGTATAAAATCGAAGGTGAGGATTTGTATCTGATTGGTACTTCTGAGCATTCCATGATTGGTAAATTCATTGATACCATCAATGATGAAGAAAAACTTCCATATACCCTGACCAGCTACTCTCCATGTTTCCGTAAAGAAAAAGGAGCACATGGTATTGAAGAACGTGGTGTATATCGTATCCACCAGTTTGAGAAGCAGGAAATGATTGTTGTATGTAAGCCGGAAGAGTCCAAAGAGTGGTATGACAAGCTCTGGAAGAATACCGTAGATTTGTTCCGCAGCTTAGATATTCCGGTACGTACCCTTGAGTGCTGTTCCGGAGACTTAGCAGACTTGAAAGTGAAATCCTGTGACGTAGAAGCATGGTCTCCACGTCAGAAGAAATACTTCGAAGTAGGAAGCTGCTCTAACTTAGGCGATGCACAGGCAAGAAGACTGAAAATTCGTGTCAAAGGCAAGGATGGAAATAAATATTTCGCACATACCTTAAATAATACTGTAGTTGCACCACCTCGTATGCTGATTGCGTTCTTAGAGAACAACCTCAATGCGGACGGAAGCGTAAATATTCCAAAGGCATTGCAGCCATATATGGGTGGAAAAGAAAAACTGATTCCACTGGATTAATTGAAAATAAGAATTTTGGAAACTGATTTTGAAAAAATAAGTTTCAAATAGTGAGAAAATCAAAAGAAACAGGAAACTGTGTTTTGTGTATAAAATTCACAAGACACAGTTTCTTTTTTGCGAAGAACTATTGTGAAAAGTGTGATAATTATTGATAAAAATAACCGGATATTGTATAATATATACAAATATTGTAATGAATCACGGCAAAAAACAACCTGTGAGGGGAGCAATACAGGTATCATACAAAGGAGGGGCACATGGCAGAACCAAGAGAATTGATTCTGAAACTTGGTCAGAAGATTACAGACCGAATCGGAGTAAAAGTTACGGAAAATGACCCGGAATACTGGGGCTTGGCAAGTGTAGTGACGGATGAGATGGCAGAAGTTGCATTGGCAATGAAAGTCAGAGTACCGGCTACCGCAGCAGAAGTAGCAAAGAAATGTAAGAAGAGTGTAGAGCGGACCGAAGAACTCTTAGAAAAAATGAGTGTCATCGGAGTCATTGAGTACAACTGGGAGAACGAAGACCATCACAAACAGTATGTACTTCCAATGTTCGTACCGGGATGCGCAGAATTCATGGTAATGAACAAAGAGCAGGTGGAAGAGCATACCGAAATCGCAGATTTCTTTGAGCAGATGGCAAGACTTCCACTGGAGAAAGTAACACCGATGGTTCCGCTGGGTGGAGCAGGAATCGGAATGCATGTTATTCCGGTAGAGAAAGCAATCCCGGCAAACCAGCAGTCGGCAAGCGTGGAGCATATTTCCCACTGGCTCAATAAATATGATAAATATTCCGTTGGCGCATGTTCCTGCAGACGGCAACAGCGAATCCGTGGGGAGGGAACCGGAGACTTAGAGGATGATTTATGTATTGGTGTCGGTGATATGGCAGATTACTGTGTAGAGACCGGAAAGGGCCGTTACATTGATTATGATGAAGTAATGGAGATTCTGCAGCGAGCAGAGGATAATGGCTATGTCCATCAGATTACCAATATTGATGGAGAAGATAAAATCTTTGCAATCTGTAACTGTGCAGTCGGTGTATGTAATGCATTGCGTACATCCCAGCTTTTCAACACACCGAATATGTCACGCTCCGCATACCGTGCCAGCGTAGAGCCGGAGAAATGTGTAGCCTGCGGAAGATGTGTAGAGTACTGTCCGGCTGGTGCAGCAAAGCTCGGACAGAAATTATGCACCAAAGATGGCGGGCATATTACCTATCCGCAGCAGGAGCTTCCGGATACCACCAAGTGGGGACCGGAAAAATGGAATCCAAATTACAGGGATGATAACCAGATTAACTGTTATGACACCGGTACCGCACCATGTAAGACAGCATGTCCGGCACATCTTCCGGTACAGGGATATATTAAAATGGCATCTCAGGGAAGATATCTGGATGCATTGAAGCTGATTAAGACGGAGAATCCGTTCCCGGCAGTATGTGGAGCAATCTGTAACCGCCGCTGCGAAGATGCATGTACCAGGGGAACCATTGACCAGGCAGTAGCTATTGATGAAATCAAGAAATTCATTGCGGAACAGGAGCTCCATGCAGAGAAGCGTTATATTCCACCAATGTTGAATTATTCTGGAAAGCCTTTTGAGGAGAAGGTAGCAGTAATCGGAGCAGGACCGGCAGGGATGTCAGCCGCATTCTATTTAAAGAAAATGGGTTATCCGGTTACTGTGTTTGAAAAAGAAAAAAGACCGGGTGGTATGCTGATGAATGGTATTCCATCTTTCCGTCTGGAAAAAGATGTGATCAATGCAGAAATCGATGTGCTGCGCGAGATGGGGGTAGAATTCAAGTGCGGCGTAGAAGTTGGCGAGGACATTACCATAGCACAGCTGCGTGAACAGGGGTATAAAGCATTTTACATAGCAATTGGTGCACAGGGCGGACGTATGACCGGAGTACCGGGAGAAGACGCCGTAGGCGTAGAAACCGGAGTAGACTTCTTGCGTCGTGTCAATTTAAATGAAGAAGGCGTGAAATTATCTGGCAAGACCGTAGTAATCGGTGGAGGAAATGTAGCAGTAGACGTTGCAAGAACCGCACTTCGTACCGGATCTTCAGATGTATCCATGTTCTGTCTGGAATCAAGAGATATTATGCCGGCAGCCGATGATGAGGTGGCAGAGGCAGAAGAAGAGGGCATTGTGGTAAATAATTCCTGGGGACCAAAGGAAATCCTTACCGAGAATGGCAAAGTAACCGCAGTGGTATTCAAAAAATGTATCTCTGTACTGGATGAGAATCAACGGTTTTCACCAAAATATGACGAAGAAGAATTATTAACTGTTCCTTGTGACCAGGTATTATTATCCATTGGACAGTCCATTAAGTGGGGGGCTTTATTAGAAGGAACCAGAGTGGAATTTAATCCGAACGGAACCTTAAAGGCAGACCCGGTAACATACCAGACTGCAGAGCCGGATATTTTTACCGGAGGAGATAACTATACCGGACCAAGATTTGCTATTGATGCTATTGCAGCAGGAAAAGAAGGCTGTGTATCTATTCACCGTTTTGTCCATGAAGGACAGAGCCTTACTTTGGGACGTAACAGAAGACAATTCATTGAACTGGATAAAGACAATATTAAAGTTGAGACCTTTGACAATGCAAAACGTCAGGTGCCGGGACATAAGGCTGGAGATGCAAAGCATACTTTCCGTGATTTACGAAGCACCTTTACCGAGGAGCAGGTACAGAAAGAAGCAAACCGCTGCTTAGGCTGTGGTGCTACCGTAGTAGACCCGAATAAGTGTATCGGCTGCGGAATCTGTACAACGAAGTGCGAATTTGATGCCATCCACTTAAGCCGTGACCTGCCGGATGCAAGCCGCATGGTAAAATCAGAAGACAAGTTAAAGGCAATCTTCCCATATATGTTAAAGCGTGAGATTAAGATTAAATTCAGAGGCAGGAAGAAATAAAAAGCAGGATGTGAGTGTATGCATGAACTGGGAATTATCATTCATATTTCAAAAACATTAAAGGAAGTAGCAGAAGAAAATGAAGTGACGAAGATAGGTTCTGTTACTCTGGAAATTGGAGAAGTCAGTGGAATTGTCCCGGAATACCTTTTAGACTGCTGGGACTATTACCGGAAGAAATCGGACCTGTTATCGGAATCGGAATTGCGTATCGAGACGCTTCCGGCGGTAACCATGTGCGAGAATTGCAAAAAAACTTATCCGACTGTAAAATTCGGCAGACAATGTCCGTACTGTAAGAGTGATGACACCTATCTGCTGACGGGAAATGAATGCAGTATCAAAGAAATGGAGGCCTGCTGAGGCAGGCTTTCCAATAAATAATTTACCAAAGAAAGAAGGGGTTAAAATGTTGTTTCATGTTTATGGAGGAAATGGAATTTATCAGTGGATTGCCATGCTGGCAGTCTTAGCCGGACTTATTTTATTAAATGAGTTTGCAAGAAGAACCAAGTTTGGTGGACTTATGATGTTTGGAATTATTCCGCTGGCACTTACCGTTTACTTTGTTGTAATTGCAGTATGCGCAGGACAGGGCGTAGAATGGGCAGTCAATAACCAGACACATCTTTATATGAATGGATGGTTCCATTATGCAAAACTGTATGCAGCACTTGCCGGATGTATCGGCTTTATGATGATTAAGTATGAATGGGGTATTGGAAAGAAACAGTGGTTCCGCGCATTCCCATTTGTAATCGTAGCAATTAATATTTTGATTGCAGTAGCCAGCGATTTCGAATCCGCAATCAACGGCTGGTATTCCTGGTGGCTATCTTCCGAAGATGTATGGCTTTATGGTGGCTGGCACAACGTAATGAACGGAATCGCAGGAATCTTAAATATCCTTTGCATGACAGGCTGGTGGAAAGTATATTCCTCCAAAGACAAGAAGGATATGATCTGGCCGGATATGATCTGGGTTTACATTGTAGTATATGATATCTGGAACTTCGCTTATACCTACAATTGTCTGCCAACCCACTCCTGGTTCTGTGGTGTAGCACTACTTTTAGCACCTACTATTGCAGCATTAATCTGGAACAAGGGTGGCTGGATTATGAACCGTGCAAATACACTGGCAATCTGGTGTATGTTTGCCCAGATTTTTCCACTGTTTCAGGAGACTACTGCCGATGGAACAACCTATTATCCATGGGCAACCGTTTCCAGACAGTATGCAGACGGAACGGTAAATGGCATTGCAGCAGGAACTTCGAACAACGCAGATCCGACCGCAATGACCATCGTCAGCGCACTGGCACTGATTGTAAATGCCATTGCATTAGGATACATCATTTACAAATCGGTAAAGAACAAGAAGAATCCATATACCAACGAAGTATTTACAGACTTCAAGTATTATAAAGATGCACTGGCAAGAGCAGATGTAAAATAAGATATAATTGAGGAACTGGAAATGAAAGTAATTGAAGTAAAAAGAAGTATATTTGAAAATAATGATAAGGATGCTGCCAGCCTAAGAGAACAGTTAAAGGGAGAGAAAACATTTCTCTTAAATCTGATGTCTTCACCGGGAAGTGGCAAGACTTCTACCCTGGTGCCAACGGTCAATGAGCTGTTAAAGGACTACCGGGTAGGAGTCATGGAAGCGGATATTGATTCCGATGTAGATGCATGGACGATTGCTGATAAGACAAAGGCAAAGGTTGTGCAGCTTCATACCGGCGGTATGTGCCATCTGGATGCAGACATGACCAGACAGGGCTTGAAGGAGCTTGGCACGGAGGATGTAGATATTGCTATCCTTGAAAATGTAGGAAACCTTGTCTGCCCGGCAGAGTTTGATACCGGAGCAGTGAAGAATGCAATGATTTTGTCCGTACCGGAAGGACACGACAAGCCATTGAAATATCCATTAATCTTTACTGTATGCGATGCACTTATTATCAATAAAATTGATGTGCTGCCATATTTTGACTTTGATATGGATAAGGTAAAGGAGTATGCATGGAAACGGAATCCGAATCTTAAGATATTCCCAATCTCCGCAAAGACCGGAGAGGGAATGGAAGCATGGTACTCCTGGCTGAAAGAAGAAGCAGATAAATGGATGAAATAAAGCATCCTTTTGGGTGAGAAAACAGCCGGAAACATCACAAAAAAACTAGCAAAAGAACAAAAAATAATTAATTGATTTAAAAATGCCCTTGCAATATGGATAAAAAAGTGCTATAGTCCTAGCTGTAGACGAAGATGTCAAAAACACGGAAACGTGTTTTTGGCATCTTTTTTTTTACTTTACAGGAAATTGCTTTCCTGTAAAGTAAAAAACGCTCCGCGAGGATGCGCACTGCGGCGTATAAGGTAGATGTCGCAAGCGACCGCCGCAGGCGCGAGAATGTGCCAAGGCACATTCTTTGTTATGTGCGCTACTCGCATAAAGAGTTTCTCAAGTGAAAAGAAGGAGGATTAGATATGAATACTGGAGATACAGCCTTTATGCTGATTGCAACAGCACTTGTGTTTTTTATGACACCGGGACTTGCATTTTTCTATGGAGGTCTTGTACGAAGAAAGAATGTATGTAACACGATGATGGCATGTGTGGCAATCATGGGATTGTCGGTAGTGCTTTGGACACTGTTTGGTTATTCCCTTGCATTTGGTGGCAATCACGGAGGTATCATCGGAGATTTCCGTTGGATAGCCTTGAATGGTGTAGGCTGGGAGACAGGACCTTATGCAGATACCATTCCACATCTTGTATTCTGTGCATTCCAGATGATGTTTGCCATGATTACACCGGCACTGATTACCGGTTCCTTAGTAGGAAGAATGAAGTTTAAGGCACTGTTTCTCTTTGTAACACTATGGTCCTTTGTTGTATATTATCCACTGGCACATATGGTCTGGGGAGAAGGCGGACTTTTAGCAGCGATTGGCTCTGTTGACTTCGCAGGAGGAGATGTGGTACATATCAGTTCCGGAATCAGCGCACTGGTTCTGGCAATCATACTTGGAAGAAGACGTGGCTATGAGCAGGTAACTTATCGTATTCATAATATCCCGTTTGTTGTATTGGGAGCATCCCTTTTATGGTTTGGCTGGTTTGGATTTAATGCAGGAAGTGCACTGGCAGCCGATGGACTGGCAGCCCATGCATTTATGACATCTGCAATTTCTGCAGCAGCAGCCTTATTATCCTGGATGTTTATTGATGTTGTAAAAGAAGGAAAGCCAACCCTGGTAGGCGCATCCACCGGACTTGTAGTAGGACTTGTGGCAATTACACCGGGTGCAGGATTTGTTCCAATCTGGTCAGCATTTATTATCGGAGCTTTGGTCAGCCCGATTTGTTACTTCGGAGTTGCACTTATTAAGAAAAACTGAAAATTGATGATGCGCTGGATGCATTTGGATGCCATGGAATCGGCGGTATCTGGGGTGGAATTGCTACCGGAATTTTTGCACAGAAATCCATTAACAGTACTGCAAAATGGGATGGTCTGGTGTTTGGAGATTACCGTCTTTTCCTGGCACAGCTGGAAGGAATTTTAATTACCATTGTAATTGCAGTGGTTGGTACCCTGCTTTGTGTAGCAGTGGTAAGAATCTTTACTCCGCTTCGTGTGAGCTTAAAAGAAGAACAGCTTGGACTGGATGTAACACAGCATGGAGAAAATGCTTACCCAAGCTTCAACGGATTAGACCAGTAGGATAGAAAAGGAGATAATCAGATATGATGATTAAAATAGATGCAATTGTGCGGGAAGAAAAATTCGAAGATGTAAAAGCAGCATTAAATGCCATCGGAGTCAACGGTATTACGGTATCGCAGGTTATGGGCTGTGGTGTGCAGAGAGGATATAAGGAAATCGTCCGGGGCATGGAAGTGGCAGTGCAGATGCTTCCGAAAATCAAATTTGAAATCGTAGTATCTTCCGAAGAATGGGAACAAAAGACCATCGAAGCCATTCAGAAGGCAGCCTTTACCGGAGAAGTCGGCGATGGCAAAATTTTCAGCTATGAGATTCGCTCCGCCCAGAAAATCCGTACCGGAGAGACCGGCTATGACGCATTACAGAGCAACGATTAAAGGAAGTATAGATTAAAAAAGTAATACAAAATTGATTAAATTTAGACCTTGACATTAAATTTAAAAGGGAGTAAAAACAATAATTAAATAATTCATATGAGGAGGAAATTGAAAATGAATGGTTTAGTTATTGTATTAATAGCCATCGTATTGTTGGCTGCCGGTTATTTACTTTATGGACGCTGGCTGGCTAAGAAATGGGGAATCGACCCGAAAGCTGAAACCCCTGCAGTAAAATATGAAGACGGAGAGGACTTTGTTCCTTCATCCAGATTTACCGTATTCTCACATCAGTTCTCATCTATCGCTGGTGCAGGCCCTGTAACGGGACCAATCCTTGCCAGTGTGTTCGGATGGGTACCTGTATTCTTATGGATAGTAGTTGGTGGATTGTTCTTCGGAGCAGTACAGGACTTCGGTGCTCTGTACGCATCAGTTAAGAATGAGGGAAAATCCATGGGTATGATTATTGAAAAGTACATTGGTAAGATGGGAAGAAAACTTTTCATGTTATTCTGCTGGTTATTTACCCTTTTGGTAATCGCAGCATTTACAGATATGGTTGCCGGAACCTTCAATGCATATCCGGCAGGTGATGGTAAGGCTGTATATGCTAACGGTGCAGCAGCAACCGTTTCCATGTTATTTATTGGTGTTGCAGTTATCCTTGGTATTATCTTAAAGAAAGCACCAAAGATGAACGAAATCGTAAAAGGTATCGTTGCAATTGCATTAATCGTAGTAATGTTTGCAGTAGGTATGAAACTTCCAATCTATACCAATAAGACCATGTGGATCTACATTATCATGATTTACTTATTCTTGGCATCGGTACTTCCAATGTGGCTTTTGATGCAGCCAAGAGATTATATGACAACCTTTATGCTTCTTGGTATGATTATCGGTGCAGTTGTTGGTGTAGTAGTAGCACATCCTGCAATGCAGTTAAATGCATTTAACGGATTCGTTTTAACCGGAGCAGACGGAAGCAAATCTTATCTGTTCCCGACCTTATTTGTAACCATTGCCTGCGGTGCTGTTTCCGGATTCCACAGTCTGGTATCTTCTGAGACATCATCTAAGACTATCCGCAATGAAAAAGATATGCCTATGGTTGGTTATGGTGCAATGGTAGTAGAGTCATTACTTGGAATTATCGTATTGGTCGTTGTTGGTGCAGTAGCTGTAAATGGTACAAAACCAGATGGAACACCATTTGCAATCTTCTCATCCGGTGTTGCCGGTTTCCTTGAAATGTTAGGTGTACCAAATGATGTGGCAACTGTATTTATGACCATGTGTGTATCTGCATTAGCACTTACTTCACTGGATTCTGTAGCACGTATCGGAAGAATGTCCTTCCAGGAATTATTCTATGAGGATACAACAGACCCTGCAAAAATGGGTGGTGTCCGCAAAGTATTAACCAATAAATATTTTGCAACAATCGTAACCTTATTCTTTGGATACTTATTAACACTGGGCGGATACAACAATGTATGGCCGCTGTTTGGTTCCGCAAACCAGTTGCTTGCAGCACTTGTTCTGATTGCACTGGCTGTATTCTTAAAGACTACCGGACGTACCGGCTGGACGCTGTATGTACCAATGGTAAGCATGCTGGCAGTAACCTTTACTGCACTGGTTCAGAAATTCATTGCACTGGTAAGCAATGTAATGAATGGAACTGCAGTATTCTTAGTAGATGGTTTGCAGCTCATTGTTGCAGTTCTTCTGATGGTATTAGGTGTTATGGTAGCAGCAAGCTGCTTTACCAAACTATTAAAGACCAAAAAACAGGAAGAAGCATAAATTGAATAGAAATTAAATTGAAATTTTTAAATGGAAATTACATTTACTTCTTTTCAAATGGGGAAAAATAGGATACAATCTTGAGTTATGAGATAGTAAAGGAGCAAATGACGATGATTAAGGTAGTTAAATTTGGTGGAAGTTCACTTGCAAGTGCAACGCAGTTTGCAAAAGTAGGCAGGATTATCACATCAGACCCGGAACGCCGCTATGTTGTACCAAGTGCACCGGGAAAACGAAATTCCAAAGATACCAAGGTAACAGATATGTTATATGCATGTTATGCTCTGGCGGAAAATGATGAGGATTTCGATAAGGAATTAAAAAAGATTGCAGAACGTTATGATTCCATTATTAACGGATTGAACTTAAAGCTTTCTCTGAAAGATGAGTTTGAAGTAATTGAGAAAAACTTTGCAGCTAAGGCAGGTTCTGATTACGCAGCTTCCAGAGGCGAATATTTAAATGGTATTGTAATGGCGAACTATTTAGGCTATGAATTTGTGGATGCAGCAGAAGTAATTTTCTTTGATAAAGATGGTAACTTTGATGCAGACAAGACAGATAAAGTGTTGAGCAAACGTCTTTCCAAGGTTGAACGTGCTGTAGTTCCTGGGTTTTATGGTTCCATGCCGGACGGAAGTGTTAAGACCTTCTCCAGAGGCGGCTCTGACATTACAGGATCTATTGTTGCAAAGGCTGTTCATGCTACAGCATATGAGAACTGGACTGATGTTTCCGGTTTCCTGATTGCAGACCCAAGAATTATTGACAATCCGGAACCAATTAAAGTAATTACATACCGTGAGTTAAGAGAGCTTTCCTACATGGGAGCAAGCGTATTACATGAAGATGCAGTATTCCCGGTCCGTAAAGCCGGTATTCCAATCAACATCCGTAATACCAATGCACCGGAAGATGAGGGAACATGGATTGTGGAAACAACCTGTCACCAGTCCAAATATACCATTACCGGTATTGCCGGAAAGAAAGGCTTCGTATCTGTAAATATTGATAAAGATATGATGAATTCAGAAGTTGGTTTTGGACGTAAAGTGCTTTCTGCATTTGAAGAAAACGGTATTAACTTTGAACATATGCCATCCGGTATTGATACCATGACCGTATTTGTACATCAGCCGGAATTCGAAGGCAAAGAACAGGCAGTAGTATCTGCAATTCACCGCCTTGCAAAGCCGGACAGTGTAGAATTAGAGTCTAACATTGCCCTGATTGCAGTTGTAGGACGCGGTATGCGTTCCACCAGAGGAACATCCGGAAGAATCTTCTCAGCACTGGCACATGCAAATGTCAATGTTAAGATGATTGACCAGGGGTCATCTGAGTTAAATATTATCATCGGAGTAAGTAATTCTGATTTTGAAAATGCCATCAAGGCAATTTACGATATTTTCGTAACAACACAGTTATAAGAAAACTGAAGAAAATATATAAAGAAGATGTAGAAAAAGAGACCTGTTATTTTGCAGGTCTTTTTTTACTTTACAGGAAATTGCTTTTCTGTAAAGTAAAAAACGCTCCGTGAGGATGCACACTGCGGCGTATAAAAATGTCTGGTAAATAAATTTAAGGAGTTTAATAAAAAGCAGGTGGAAAGTTGGAATATTTGTGGTAAAATAAAAGAAATATGCTGGAGGGAACATAATGGAAGAACTGGGTAATATTGCAGTCTTTTTAGCTGGATGGAATAGTGAATATCAGACCAGATTAATCAATGGTATTATTCGTAAGGCAAAGGAAGCAAACTATGCAATCTCTATTTTTTCCTGTCAGGCAGGGAGTGAGATTTCGGACAAGCATGTGCTTGGAGAAAATAAAATATATTCGCTGGCTAATCTTTCGCGTTTTGATGGCGTAATTCTTGCAACCAATACAATTTGGGAGAAACCAACAAAAGAGGAAATTATTCGAAGAATACATCACGCTGGCATTCCTGCAGTAAGCTTTGAGGAAAAGGTAGAAGGCTTAAGCCTGATTGGAATAGATAATTATAAGGCAATGCGGGAGATGATAGAGCATGTTGACAGTCATGGCTATCATCCAATTCATTTTGTAGCTGCAAATGCAACAAATGAAGAGAGTAATATCCGCCAGAAGGCATTTGAAGATTTTGTGGAAGAAAAGAACTATTCAACAGAAGATTATGCGGTATGGCATGGGGATTTTTCCTTTGACAGTGGCGTACAGGTAGTGGATGCCATGGAAGAGGCTGGAAAGATACCACGGGCACTTTGCTGTGCCAATGATGAGATGGCATTAGGCGCCTGCAACCGTTTGAAACAGTTGGGATATCAGGTGCCACAGGACATAGCAGTAACAGGATTTGATGGCTCTTATGATACCCAGCGCTATATTCCGGGAATTACTACGGTAGCCAGACCAAAGGAGACACTGGGATATACCGCTATGCAGTTACTTTTGCAGGGAATTGAGACAGGGAAGAAACAGGAGCTGATTTTATCTTCCCGTGTTGCAGTGCATGAAAGCTGTGGCTGTGTTTTAGAGGATAAAAAGCGCGTGGTATCTGCGATAGAAACGTTATACTTTGAAAAAAAGGAAAATGAAAAATATACTTATCAGATACGCAATATGGAAGATGAGATGATGGAGTGCGAATCATTGGAAGAATTAATCTTCTGTATCCGCCAGAATATTGGGAAGTTTACGACAGAGGATGTATATCTGTGCCTGAATAAGAGTATTTATTATGAGATGACCGGCCGTGGTAACAGCATTTTACGCAACCGCACAATTACCCGGGATTATGAAAACAAGATATACATAACCAAATTAAATAATGAGGACGGCATGCCGGAATTTTATTCTTTTACCAGTGAGCAGATGTTCCCGGCAATGTGGAATGGCAGAGGTTCAGGGGAATATCTCTATATGCCGGTTCATTTCAGGGATAATTGCCTGGGATATATGATACTGACCGGTACATTGGATACAAAACATATTCCGAATTATTATGTCTGGATTCGTAATATCAGTAATGCATTGGAAAAGTTAAAGAATGTATCAGAACTTCGGAATGCTGTCCGTAACATTGATAATATGGCAGTCCGCGACAGCCTGACAGGAGTTTATAACCGGATGGGAATCAACCGTTTTGTGGTAGATATGGTAAAACAGGCAAATACCAGCAGACGTCGATTGTTATTTATCTTTGCTGATATGGATGGGTTAAAGAAAATCAATGATGAGTTTGGTCATGAAGCGGGTGACCAGGCAATCTGCTTTGCAGCAGAGGCATTACAGGAGGCGTTCTGTGAAAAGGAACTGATTATCCGTTATGGAGGGGACGAATTCTTAGTGGTTTCTGATGCTTTATGCTGGGAACAGGCTGAAGAAAAGAAAGCTCAGATAACAGCCTTGTTAAAGCAGTGGCAGAGGGATGAGAAGCTGCCGTACCGTCTGTCTATGAGTATCGGTTATTACCAGAAGGAGCCGGATACCGAGGCATCCATGGAACAGTATATTAACTGGGCAGATGAGCGAATGTATGAGATGAAATGTAAGAACCGTGAGCAGCGAAAATAAATAATAAGTATAAAAAGCATGAAAGGCATTGGAGCAGAAAAATTTCCTGTTCCGATGCCTTTTTGACAGTTGCAATGCATCTGCAGGTTAAGCCATCTGATTTGCAGTTTTATAACGGTAAATCATTTCTGCATGCTGCTGTTCTTCCGTCTGGATATGGTTTAAAATCTGACGGACTTTTGGAGAAGCAAAGCTGAATAAATCGTTGTTGTATGCGGAAGATACATACTTTTCACTGGAAATGGAATCACTGCACAATAATGCATCATGCTTCTTGTCGGCATTTTCACTGGATGCATGGTAAGCGGCTTTTGGCTGATAGTTCTTCGGGGCAGCTATACCAACATCAGGCGTATCACCGGAAAGCAGACTGCTGATGGTGTCATAGTGTTCTGCTTCTTCTTTCTGAATGACCTCAAATAACTGTTTTAATTCAGGGTCTTTTGCTTCGCTGCTGTAAAAGGCATATTTGTCGCGGCAAAGTTCTTCCTGCTGTTTTAAATCATTTAACAGCAAAGTCTCTTGTTCGGTTAAAATCATTTTGTCATCACCTCATCCGTAATATAACCCTAAAGGAGCATTTTTATACAAATTATGCAAAAAAAAGATAGAATTATTGATTGCACTTGATAACTGTGCTATGCTAAAGTGTATTTAACCATTTAAATTGGAATCAAAAGAGAATAGGAGCGAACAAAAATGTTAGACCAGATTAACAACATTCTTGGTAAAATTGATAATTTTGTCTGGGGTGTACCACTTATTGTATTGATCCTTCTGGTGGGAATTTTTCTTACCATCCGCCTGAAGGGACTTCAGATTAGGAAATTACCATTAGCAGTAAAATATTTGTTTGAAAATGAAAAGAGTGGCGAATCCGGCGAAGTATCCAGTTTTGCAGCACTTTGCACTGCATTATCAGCAACCATAGGAACCGGAAATATTGTCGGAGTAGCAACTGCATTGGTAGAAGGTGGACCGGGTGCGTTATTCTGGATGTGGATAGCAGCACTGGTAGGAACTGCCACAAAATATAGTGAGTGTCTTCTGGCAATCAAGTACCGTGTGGTGGCAGAAGATGGTCATATCATCGGCGGCCCATTTTATTATATTGAAAAAGGAATGGGACCAAAGTGGAAATGGCTTGGAAAATTATTTGCCTTCTTTGGTGTAGGTGTAGGCTTATTTGGAATCGGAACCTTTACACAGATTAATGGTATTACCAGTGCAGTAAAGGGTTTCTTTGACCCGGATACCATCTGGACAGTTGACCTCTTTGGAAGAACTTATTCCTGGACTGTAATTATTGCAGGTATTATTCTTACCATCTGTGTGGCGCTTGTTATCATCGGTGGAATTAAGAGAATCTCTACAGTATCACAGGTCATTGTACCATTTATGGCACTGACTTATGTGGTAGTTGTATTAATTATTATTGTGATGCATATTACAGAGGTTCCAGCAGCATTTGCAACCATTATAAAGAGCGCCTTTGGATTTAAGGCGGTAGCCAGTGGTGCAATGGGAAGTATTATTGTAGCAATGCAGAAAGGTATTGCCCGTGGTATTTTCTCAAATGAAGCAGGACTTGGTAGTGCACCAATTGCGGCTGCAGCAGTCCAGACCGATTATCCGGTAAAACAGGGACTGGTTTCCATGCTTGGAACTGTAATTGATACACTGATTATCTGTACCATGACAGGTCTTGCAATCGTACTTACAGGTACATGGGACATGGGCTTGGAAGGTGTTGCCGTTACAACCAAGGCATTCCAGCTCGGACTTCCGTTCCCAAATCAGGTAGCATCCTTTATCCTGATGGTATGTCTGGTATTCTTTGCATTTACCACAATCTTAGGATGGGATTATTACAGTGAGCGCTGTCTGGAGTATCTGACCGGACATAAGAAGGCTGTTGTAAAGGCATACCGCTGGTTATACATCTTAGCGGTATTTATCGGACCGTTTATGACAGTATCTGCTGTATGGACCATTGCAGATATTTTCAACGGACTGATGGCTCTGCCGAACCTGATTGCAGTTACTGTATTGAGCGGTGTGGTTGTGGCTGAAACCAAAGTTTATATGGATGGATTAAAAAAAGATAAGATTCAACCATAGAAAGATAGGAAAAAGGGAATATTAGATGATCACTAATTAGGAGCAGGTACAGTGAGAAAGTTATTGCGTTTTTTAAAGGATTACAAAAAAGAGAGCATTTTAAGTCCATTATTTAAATTATTAGAGGCATCCTTTGAATTGTTTGTGCCTTTGGTTATGGCAGCAATCATTGATACCGGTATTGGCAATAAAGATGGCGGATTCATCTTGAAAATGTGTGGAATCTTGATTTTGCTGGCAATAGTGGGACTGACCTGTTCCATTACTGCACAGTATTTTGCGGCAAAAGCGGCAGTAGGTTTTGCAACTAAGGTACGTCATGCATTATTTGACCATATTCAGAAATTGTCCTATACAGAGATGGATACCGCAGGAACGGATACCATGATTACCAGAATGACCAGTGATATCAATCAGGCACAGTCCGGTGTCAATATGGTACTCCGTCTGTTTTTGCGTTCTCCTTTTATTGTATTTGGTGCCATGATTATGGCATTTACCATTGACGTAAAGGCAGCGCTTATCTTTGTGGTAACGATTCCTGTTTTATCCGTTGTGGTATTTGGAATTATGATAATTACAATTCCGTTGTTCCGCCGGGTGCAGGCATCTTTAGATAAAGTCCTTGGAGTAACAAGGGAGAATCTGACCGGAAGCCGTGTTATCCGTGCCTTTAATAAAGAGCAGGAAGAAATTGCAGATTTTGATGAGAGTAATGAGAGGCTGACGGATGTACAGCTCTTCGTAGGAAAAATTTCAGCATTGATGAATCCGCTTACCTATATTATCATCAACGTGGCACTGGTTATTCTTATCTGGACAGGTGCAATTCAGGTAAATATCGGAAAGATTTCACAGGGCGAAGTAGTAGCACTGGTAAACTATATGTCCCAGATTCTGGTGGAATTAGTAAAGCTTGCAAACCTGATTATTACGGTAACCAAGGCAATTGCCTGTGGAAACCGCGTGCAGAGTATTTTTGAGATGGAGACTTCCATGGTGGATGGAAATGGAAGCAAAAAGGAAGATACCGGATATACCGTAGAATTCCGCAATGTTTCCATGCGTTATAAAGGTGCCGGAGCAGATACCTTAACCGGCATTGATTTTAAAGCAAAGCCAGGAGATACCATTGGTATTATCGGTGGAACCGGTTCCGGGAAGTCCTCTGTGGTCAATCTGATTCCTCGTTTCTATGATGTCACGGAGGGACAGGTTATGGTAGATGGCATGGATGTCCGGGAATATAAGATTACGGATTTAAGAGATAAGATTGGTATTGTGCCGCAGAAAGCAGTGCTGTTTGCGGGAACCGTCCGAAGCAATCTTGCCTGGGGCAAAGAGGATGCGACGGAAGAAGAGATGCAGCAGGCGCTTTCCGTTGCACAGGCAGCAGAAGTTGTAGATAAGAAAGACGGTAAGCTGGATGCGGAAGTAGAACAGGGTGGAAAGAATTTCTCCGGTGGACAAAAGCAGCGTCTTACAATTGCCAGAGCACTGGTAAAACAGCCGGAAATCCTTATCATGGACGACAGCTCATCTGCACTGGATTATGCTACCGATGCTAAACTGCGTCAGGCAATTCATAATATGCCAAACCGTCCGACCGTATTTATCGTATCACAGCGTGCCGCATCCATTATGTATGCCGATAAGATTATCGTATTAGATGATGGAACTGTTGCAGGAACCGGCACCCATGAAGAGCTGTTAAAGGATTGCAGCGTATATCAGGAAATCTATTATTCGCAGTTTAAGAGGACGGAAGGAGGACACTGATATGAAAAAGGAATCAAGACAGAAGGAAACCCTTGGAAGAATCCTTAAGTATATGAAAAAGTACTGGTTATTCTTAGGTTTGTCCATTGCATTAGCGGTGATCAGTGTAATTTTAACCTTATACATTCCGATTCTTACCGGAGATGCCATTGATTATATCGTAGACAAAGGAGAAGTAGATTTTACTTATATTACACCAATCCTTAAGAAAATGGTGGTAGTCATTCTGATTACGGCAGTTGCCCAGTGGATTATGAATGTCTGCAACAATAAGATGACTTATAATATTGTCCGGGATATCCGTAAGGATGCTATCCGTAAAATAGAAATTCTTCCACTGAAATATTTAGATGCTCATTCCTATGGTGAAATAGTCAGCCGTGTAATTGCAGATGTAGACCAGTTCGCAGATGGACTTCTGATGGGTTTTACCCAGTTGTTTACCGGTGTGGTAACAATTATCGGAACTTTAGGTTTTATGTTGAGCGTCAATGTAAAGATTACGGCAGTGGTCGTATTTTTAACACCGTTGTCTTTTGTGGTAGCAGGATTTATTGCAAAGAAAACATTCTCCATGTTTAAGCTGCAGTCGGAGACAAGAGGAGAACAGACGGCTTTAATCGATGAAATGATTGGAAACCAGAAAATTGTCCAGGCATTTTCCCATGAAGATGAGGCGTTGGAAAGTTTTGATGAAATTAATGAAAGACTGGAAAAATATTCCCTTCGTGCCTTATTCTTTTCCAGCATTACAAATCCGAGTACCCGTTTTATCAATGCGTTAGTTTATGCAGGTGTTGGCGTGTTTGGCGCAGTTTCGGCTATCCATGGTGGAATCAGTGTTGGGCAGTTATCCTGTTTCTTAAGTTATGCAAATCAGTATACGAAGCCTTTTAATGAGATTTCCGGTGTCGTAACTGAGTTACAGAATGCACTGGCTTGTGCAGCAAGAGTATTTGAGCTGATTGATGAAGAGGCACAAGTACCAGATGCAGAAGATGCAGTGGTATTAGAGGAAGTAAAGGGAGATGTGGATTTAGAGCATGTTTACTTCTCTTATGAGCCGGGGCAGAAGCTGATTGAGGATTTTAATCTCCATGTCAATCCGGGTGAGCGTGTGGCAATTGTCGGACCGACCGGATGCGGTAAGACAACATTGATTAATCTTCTGATGCGGTTCTATGATGTCAACAGCGGAACCATCCGTGTCAGCGGCGTGCCGGTGAAAGATATGACAAGAAGCAGCCTGCGCAGCAGCTATGGTATGGTATTGCAGGAAACCTGGTTAAAGGAGGGAACCATTCGTGAGAACATCTGTATGGGAAAACCGGATGCTACCGATGAAGAAATCATGGAGGCAGCAAAAGCTTCCCATGCCCATAATTTTATCAAACGTCTGCCCAAGGGCTATGATACGGTAATAGCAGAGGACGGTGGCAATCTTTCCCAGGGACAGAAACAGCTTCTTTGCATTGCCAGAGTTATGCTTTGCCTGCCGCCAATGCTGATTTTGGATGAAGCAACTTCATCGATTGACACACGAACTGAGATGAAGATTCAGGAAGCTTTTGGCCGGATGATGAAGGGAAGAACTAGTTTTATCGTTGCCCATCGTCTGTCTACCATTGAAGAGGCAGACATTATTCTGGTTATGAAAGACGGACATATTATCGAACAGGGCAATCATGAAGAACTGCTTCAGAAGAATGGCTTCTATGCAGCCCTTTATAACAGCCAGTTCGCACAGTCATAGAATTGATTTATAGTGTTACATGTTGTAACAGCATTTCGTACGTTACCCCAAGTTCCGGATTAAAATTCCATGGAACGAGAGCTGCCTGGCAGCCGGGGTAACGTTTTTTGATGTCTAAAATGCATTCCATGGCGCCGATTACGGGAGAATCATTAAGGGAAGAAGTCCGTTCATTTCCAAAGAAAGCGTCTTTCCCGGTAGAAAGCAAAATGGTATCATTAACCCGTTTTACAATCTCATCGGTCTGGGAGGCAATATATTCCGTTACCCGTTCGTCCTGCCAGTGACAGGCTTCTGCAATGGTATCCCAGATCCACGCAGCCATATTATTAAGCTGGCTGTGAAGACCAAAAGCTACAGAATAATCAAAAGCATGGCTGCCATAGCGTATGACATGCTTTTTGGCTTTCTCATAAGTCTGATGTAGAAATGCCAGAGCCGTACTGACCGGAAGCTCCGTATCGATGGAAGTACCAAAAAGCTTTTTCTGCTCAAAGAGTGTATCACAGAAATTCTCGTAGTCACTGCCGTATAAACCGGTAAGATTGCATTCGTCAAGGTGAATGGTAGGATAAGTTTCCAGTTGATAGCGTTTAAGAGCCTGTTTCATGGCAGGAAGGTTATTATCAATTAAAGTAATCGATGAAAAGTGTCCGGCAAGGAGTGACAAGTCCCAGTCGTTACAGCAGCCAGCACCAAAGATAGCAAGAGTACTGTCAGCAGCAGTAGATGCAATCAGATAGTTGCTGATGGCATTGCGATAATCTGTCCAGTCTTCGTATGCGTGGGGCAGAAACTGTTTTTGCAAGAGGTCTTCGTAAAGTGACATGGGATACTCCTTTCATTATGTGTATCAGAACGGTTGGTATAAATGTGGTTATTTTTGATGCTGAGAGGGAAAGAACATTTTCCAGGTATCTGCACGCAGCCACTCGGCAAATGCCTTTCCTACCACTACAACAGACCACATTTATACAAACTGGTTTGCTTCCTCATCATATTCGTAGTCGATGGCAGAAAGCTTGCTGCAGAGCTCATCTTTCGAAAGATTTAATTCAGAACAGAGTTCATTTAAGGTAGGGTAGAAGTCCCGAAGCTGCGTGTTGATGTAACTTAATAACATGACTGGGTCATTTGGTATATTCATGGTGTAATATCTCCTTTTATCATTGATTGCATAGGTGCTTGCGAAAGGGGGAGAGGATTTCCTGCAATAATATTACGCCGATTCACAGGGAAATTTCTCTTTCGATACAAAATACCACAATTCTAAAATGCATCTTTTGCTTGTTATTATTAAAACCGTCTTTCCAATGTTTGTCAGAATAGCAGCACGGTTCGTCGAAGTACAGATGCCTGATAAAGGCTGTTAGGGGCACTTGGAATTTCGTCTGGCAACAGGCAACGCTGGTACAGGGATGTACCAGCGAGGCACATTTGAACATGGATGTGAATTTGTGCCGGTTGCCAGACGAAAACAGCATTATACCGAAATTCCTAGTGCCCCTTGCAGGCATTATGTGGCATCTGCCCTCGACGGACAGTACTGCTATTCAGCCAAAGCAACCGGAAAGACAGTTTACAAACAAGCAAAAGACTCATTCTAAGAACTGTTGGCATTTTGTATCGGATAAAGAGAAATTTTCCTGTGAATCGCATAATATTTTTCGCAAAAACTCTCCCTATTCGCAAGCACCTATGGATTATTCTGGTATATGTCCAATTTTAGTCTAAAATTTATCGGCTGACAACCTGAAATTAATATAGAAAATGATTTACATTACTGATTTATCATGGTAGTATACTAAAGTGATAGAAAAAGAACTTAATAAAAAGATATTACAAAAAGAGGAGGAACTCTATTATGAAGAAGAAAATGTTGACTGTTTTACTGGCAGCTGCAATGACCGTGTCACTGGCTGGCTGTGGAAGTAAGGATGCAGATAAGAAAGACAATGCATCTGTCCAGAATACTGAAAATGCAAAGAGCGACAATGGTTCAGACCGAACCCAGTTTGTTGTAGGATTTGACGCAGAATTTCCACCATATGGTTATATGGATGAAGATGGAGATTATACCGGATTTGACCTTGAACTGGCACAGGAAGTATGCGACCGTAACGGATGGGAACTGGTAAAGAAACCAATTAACTGGGATTCAAAAGATATGGAATTAGAGTCAGGTTCCATTGACTGTATCTGGAACGGATTTACCATGAACGGAAGAGAAGATGATTATACATTCTCTGATCCATATGTAGACAACAGTATCGTTGTAGTTGTTGCAAAAGATTCGGATATTAATAAATTATCAGATCTGGCAGGAAAAGTAGTAGACGTCCAGGCTGATTCTTCAGGACTTGCAGCATTACAGGGAGATGATGCAACCGATGAAAATAAAGAGCTGACTGCATCTTTTGCTGAACTTCAGCAGGTAGCTGATTACAATACTGCATTTATGAACTTGGAGTCCGGTGCTGTAGATGCAGTAGTATTGGATATCGGAGTAGCAAAATACCAGATGTCATCCAGAGGAGATGCTTTCCGTATGTTGGATGAACAGGTATCCAGCGAGCAGTATGCAATCGGATTTAAAAAAGGTAATACAGAGTTAAAAGACCAGGTTCAGAAGACCTTGGATGAGATGGTAAAAGATGGAACATTTACTACTATCGTAAATAACTACACAGATTATAATTTACCAGAAATGGTTTGCTTAGGAGAATAGATATGTCATTTATTGCTGTAGCACAGCAGCTGGGTTCCGGTATGCTGGCATCACTTTCTATATTTGTATTAACATTGGTATTTTCACTGCCGTTAGGACTTTTAGTGGCATTTGGAAGAAAGTCACGGATTAAGCCGGTGCAGTGGCTTGTAAAATTATACATATCCATTATGCGTGGAACTCCGCTGATGCTTCAGCTTCTGGTGGTGTATTTCGGACCATATTACTTATTTGGAATCCGAATCTCCAAAGAGTATAGCTTTTATGCAACAATCATTGGTTTCTCCATTAATTATGCGGCATATTTCGCAGAGATTTACCGTGCAGGAATCGAGGGAATCCCGGTAGGACAGTATGAAGCAGCCAAAGTATTAGGATACTCTAAGGCACAGACCTTCTGTAAAATCATTTTCCCGCAGATGGTAAAACGCGTGGTGCCGCCGGTAACCAATGAAGTTATTACACTGGTAAAAGATACTTCCATGGCATTTGTACTGGCTTATGCAGAAATGTTTACCATTGCAAAACAGATTGCAGCCCGTGTCAGCAGCATCATGCCATTGTTTGTAGCTGGACTTTTCTACTACATCTTTAACTTTGTAGTGGCATTTATCATGGAACGAATTGAAAAGAAACTGAGTTATTATAAGTAAGGAGAGGAAAAGAATGAAGCTGTTAGAGATAAAGAATGTAAAGAAAAGCTTTGGGGCTGTAGATGTACTTCATGATATTTCACTCTCCGTGGAACAGGGTGAGGTTGTAGCAATTATCGGTCCTTCCGGTTCCGGTAAATCAACACTGCTGCGTTGTGCCACACTTCTTGAGACTATGGATGAAGGAGAACTGGTTTATCTCGGTGAGCATGCGGTGTCAACCGGTGCGGATGGAAAATCCCAGTATGTGGGAAACGCAGAATTAAAAAAGATTCAGGGATATTTCGGACTGGTATTTCAGAACTTTAATCTGTTTCCACATTATTCCGTGTTAAAGAATCTGATGGATGCACCGGTACATGTGCAGAAGCGGAATAAAGAAGAAGTAAAGAAAGAAGCAATGGAGCTTCTTGAAAAAATGGGGTTATCCGATAAGGCAGACTGCTATCCATGCCAGCTTTCTGGTGGACAGCAGCAGAGAGTTGCCATTGCAAGAGCGTTAGCACTTCATCCACAGATTTTATTCTTTGATGAGCCAACCTCCGCATTAGATCCGGAGCTTACCGGAGAAATCTTAAAAGTAATCCGTCAGCTGGCAAGTGAGCATATGACCATGGTAATTGTAACTCATGAGATGGCATTTGCCAGAGATGTGGCTGACCGTGTCATTTTTATGGATGGCGGTTATATTATTGAACAGGGTGACCCGAAGGAAGTAATCGAGCATCCGAAAGAAGAGAGAACAAAGCAGTTCCTGGCAAGATTTGCCCAGAATTAGGATTGGGTAAAACCGGGATTGCATTATTTATAAAGTCTGCTATAATTCGTCATAGGTATTTGCTTCAACGACCAATCAATATGTATGAGAACAAGCATAGGAGAAGCTATGAAGATAATTATAGTGGGCTGTGGTAATGTAGGTGCAACACTTGCAGAACAGCTTAGTAAAGAAAAACATGATATTACAGTAATTGATACCAGACAGCAGGCTGTAGAGGCAGTGACCAATGTCTGTGATGTAATGGGAATTATTGGAAATGGTGCAAGTTTTAATGCACAGACAGATGCAGGGATTGCAGATGCAGACCTTATGATTGCAGTGACAGGTTCAGATGAACTGAATCTTTTATGCTGTCTGATCGCAAAAAAAGCAGGAGGCTGCCATACGATTGCAAGAGTCAGCAATCCTGTATACAGTAGAGAAATAGGTTTTATTAAAGAGGAATTAGGGTTGTCCATGATTATCAATCCACAGCTTGCAGCAGCACGCGAAATGGCGAGACTGCTGAAATTCCCTTCCGCGCTCAAAGTGGATTCATTTGCCAAGAGCCGGGTGGAATTAGTCAACTACCGGATTGAGGAGGACAACCCTCTTTGTAATATGCAGCTTAAGGATATGGGAAGCAGACTGCATTGTGACGTACTGATAGCAGTGGTTGAGCGTGGAGATGAAGTATATATTCCGGATGGTAATTTTGAGTTGAAAGCCAGGGATGAGATTTCTATTGTAGGGACACCGGCTAAAACTATTGAATTCTTTAAGAAACTGGGCGTGCCTACTTCTTCTGCGAGAGATGCACTGATTGTCGGTGGCGGAAGAACTTCTGTTTATCTTGCAAAGCAGCTTTTGGAAATGGGTATCCGTGTCAAAATTGTAGAGCGTGACGAAGAACGCTGCGAAGAATTAAATGAAATGGTTCCAAAGGCGATGATTATCTGTGGTGATGCAACAGATAAAGACCTTTTAATCGAAGAGGGATTGTTAGAGACAGAAGCCTTTGTGGCAACCACTAATTTTGATGAAGAGAATATCATGCTGGCATTGTTTGCAAAGAGTTTATCTTCTGCAAAACTGATTACTAAAGTTCATCGTATTTCTTATGATGATATTATTGACCAGTTAGATGTAGGAAGTATTATTTATCCGAAATTTATTACTTCCGAGAGTATTATCAAGTATGTACGTGCTATGAAAAACTCCATGGGAAGCAATATTGAGACATTGTACCGGCTGAATGATAACCGGGTAGAAGCACTGGAATTTTTAATTAAAGAGGGTTCTCCGGTGGTTGGAATTCCATTGCAGGATCTTCGCTTGAAACCTAAGATGCTGATTGGATGTATCACCCATAAAGGAAAAGTGACCATTCCAAAAGGACAGAGTGTAATTGAAGTGGGAGATACGGTAATTCTTGTTACCACGACGACAGGGTTACATGATATCCGGGATGCATTAAGGTAGGGGGCTTGTCATGAATTATTCCATGATTCGATACATATTAAGCAGTGTTATATGCTTCGTGGGAATCTTTCTTCTGCTTCCGGCAGCAACAGCAGGTATTTATCAGGAAAAGGAAGGCTTTTTATATCTGATTACCGGACTTGCCTGTATGCTGATTGGGTTTTGGGGCAGAAGAAGAAAACCGAAGAGCAGTGTATTTTATTCAAAAGAAGGATTTGCAGCAGTTGCATTAAGCTGGATAATCCTCAGTCTGATTGGCGCATTGCCAATGTATTTAACCGGAGAATTTCCATCTTATATTGATGCGTTATTTGAGACAATTTCCGGCTTTACGACAACAGGTTCAAGTATCTTAAGTGATGTAGAGACACTTTCCCGTGGAACAGCTTTCTGGCGTTGCTTTACCCACTGGATCGGTGGTATGGGTGTGCTGGTATTTATTATGGCAGTCATGCCCCTTTCCGACAGCTCCAGCATGCATCTGATGCGTGCAGAAAGCCCGGGACCAGCTGTTGGAAAACTGGTTCCAAAGGTAAAGACTACTGCAATGATTCTCTATGGAATCTATGTAGTCTTTACGGTGATTGAGATTATTGCGCTGTTAATAGCAGGAATGCCACTCTTTGATTCCATGACATTGACCTTTGGTACCGTGGGAACCGGTGGATTTGGACTATTGAACAGTAGTATAGCATCTTATAGTACAGCGGTGCAGATTATCATTACGGTATTTATGATTATCTGTTCCATTAATTTTACTGTATATTATATATTTTTGATTAAGCGGCCGAAGGAAGCACTGATGTGTGAGGAAATGCGTTACTATCTTTTGATAGTATTCGGTTCGGCACTGCTTATTGCATTTAATATCAGAGCCAGCTTTGCTTCTTTTGGAAAAGCATTCCAGCAGGCAATCTTTCAGGTGGCATCTGTTATCAGTACTACAGGATTTGCCACGGCAGATTTTAATCTCTGGCCGGAATTTTCAAGAATGATTCTGGTGCTTTTAATGTTTGTCGGAGCCTGTGCCGGAAGTACCGGCGGTGGATTTAAGGTTTCCCGTCTCATTATTATGGTAAAATCTGTCCGCAATGAAATTATGTCTGTGACCCATCCGAGAAGTGTGCAGAAGGTACATATGGACGGAAGACGAATACCGGATAATGTGGTAAAGACTGTGTTATGCTATCTGGCAGGCTATGTTGTTATTCTTATCGTATCAGTGTTGTTAATCAGTCTTGATAATTTTGATATGACAACGAACTTTACAGCAGTTATGGCAACCTTTAATAATGTCGGACCGGGACTTAACATGGTAGGACCGACCGGTAACTTTGGTGGGTTCAGTGTTTTATCCAAGCTGGTATTGATGTTTGACATGCTGGTTGGTCGATTGGAATTATACCCGATGTTAGTGATTTTTGCACCGGGTTTATGGCGGATTCATCCTCACCGCCATGTTGGCAAAGTTCAGTAAATCTTAATAAATAATAAGGAATCCCTCCTTTGTCTGTATGCTATAATGTGTTTGGAATAGCAGACAGGCAGGAGGGATTTTTATGAAAAACCGTATTCTTGTGGTGGATGATGAGAAGGAGATTGCAGACTTAGTAGAGATATATCTGGTAAGTGAGAAGTTTGACGTAATCAAGTGTTACGATGGAGATACAGCAATAGATGCAATAGAGCATGAGAAAATTGACCTTGCAATTTTGGATATTATGCTGCCGGGGATTAGTGGACTGGAGCTGTGCCGCCGGATTCGAAAAAAAGAGAATTATCCGGTTATTATGTTAACTGCAAAAGATTCCGAAGTGGATAAAGTAACCGGACTTACCATAGGAGCAGATGATTATGTGACAAAACCGTTTCTTCTGCTGGAACTGGTTGCAAGAGTGAAGGCACAGTTACGCCGTTATGAGCACTATGGAGCAAGGACGGACCAGCCGGCAGAGAATATGTCTTTCGACGGTAATATAATAGAAAATACATCTGCAAATGGTTCATATGATGCGGCAGATGGAACTTATGCATCAAATCATGCAGGAACGGAATCGGATGATACTATTATATGCCGTGGAATTTTGTTAAAGAAATGTGCACATGAATGCTATCTGGATGGAGATGAGATTTCACTTACACCGACAGAATTTACGATTTTGCAGGCGTTGTGTGAAGCAAAAGGCAGGGTACTCAGTGCGGAAGAGCTGTTTCATATTATCTGGAAAGACGAATATTATAGCAAAAGCAACAATACCATAACCGTTCACATCCGGCATCTGCGGGAGAAACTTAAGGATACCGGTGAACGTCCAAAATACATTAAGACAGTATGGGGAGTGGGATATAAAATTGAAGGATGACAATAATAATAAAAAACTGGATTTTGCACCGGTAAGACGAAAAATATTTTCCCGGATTATATTACTGATGGCAGGAGCTTTCTTTGGCATCTGGTTTCTCTACCAGTATGTGCTGCAGGGCAGATTTGCGGATGGAATTGTAAGGTTTCTTTATGATTTTACCAGCATGACTTATGAAGATGCGAGAGATTTCTATTGGCATAATATCGGAAATCACTTCGAACTGATTTTCTTTGGGGCAATTGCACTGGTATTCTGTCTGATGTTTTATTTCTTTTTAAATTCATTTACAAAATATTTTCAGGAAATCGATGACGGAATCAATGCATTGGTGCATCATGATGGCAGACAGATCCGCATGTCAAAGGAAATGGCTGCCATGGAAGAAAAGTTAAACAGCGTGAATGCAACTTTAAACCGGCAGCTTTATGATATTCAGATGGCAGAGAAGAAGAAGGATGAGCTGGTATTGTATCTTGCCCACGATATCCGGACACCGCTTACCTCTGTGATTGGGTATCTGAAATTATTAGAGGAGATGCCGGATATTTCAAAAGAGCAGCAGGATAAATTTATCCATGTCACCCTGGACAAAGCACTGAGACTGGAAGTTCTGGTGAATGAATTTTTTGACATTACCCGTTTTAACCGGCAGGATATTGAACTGGCAACGACAGAGATAGACCTTTATTATATGCTGATGCAGCTGTCGGATGAAGTCTACCCGCTTCTTGCACCGGAACATAAGAAAGTGGAAATACGGGCTGATGAAAACTGCAAAGTATATGGGGATGCAGATAAGCTGGCGCGGATTTTCAATAACATATTAAAAAATGCCATTGCCTACAGCAACCCGGACAGTACCATTGTTATTTCCGCATGGGAGGAGCCACCGGGAACCGTTATCCTGTTCAGTAATCAGGGGCAGACCATATCACCGGAAGAACAGCAGCGTATTTTTGACAAGTTCTATCGGCGGGATGAAGCGAGACAGACCAACAGCGGGGGAGCGGGTCTGGGACTTGCCATCGCAAAAGAACTGGTGGATCTGCATGGAGGAACCATTCGTGTAATGAGTGAAAACGGCCGGACAACATTTAAGGTCTGCCTGCCGAGACGAAAAATGCCGACAGCTTAGAAACGCCGGTTGTATTTTTATGCGTATTATTTTATAATATTCGTTATGAGTAAAGAAGAAAAAAAGCTAAGACAACAAAATAAAGAGAAGATAAAGAAGGAGAAAGCCGCTGCCAAAGCAGAAAGCAAGCAGGAGAAGCAGGCGGTCAAAGAGCAGAGCCGGTACGAAAAAGCCGCTTCAAAGGAACTAGAAAAGCAGGAGAAGCAGCAGCGGAAAGCAGAAGATAATAAGCGTCGTCATACCGATATCAAATGGGACCGGCTGGATAATACGGCACATCTTTTTCCGGTCATTGCAGGAGAAGCAATGAGCAATGTGTACCGGATTGCAGTTACCTTAAAGGAAGAGGTGCAGCCGGAGTATCTGCAGCAGGCACTGGATATCGTACTTCCAAAATTTCCGGGCTTTAACTTAAGACTGCGTCAGGGGATTTTCTGGTATTATTTTGAAGAAAATGGCAAGAGTGCTCCAAGAGTACAGGAAGAAAGACATTTTCCATGCCGTTTTATCAGACAGAATAAGAACCACAGCTATCTTTTCCGGGTAACTTATTATAAATGTCGGATTAACCTTGAGGTTTTTCATGTACTGACAGATGGCATGGGCGGAATCAATTTCTTAAAGGAGCTGACCTATCAGTATTTAAGACTGGTGCATCCGGAACTGAAGGAGAAGCTGGGAGATAAGTTAAGCAGCGACACATCCATGAACCGTGAGGACAGCTTCCTTAAAAATTACAAGCACAGCTATGCCAAGGGATATAAGACAAAGAAAGCATATCTTATCAAAGGGGAAAAATTACGAACCGATGAATTTGGAGTGATTCATGGATTTGTAAAGATTCCGGCATTGAAAGAGGTATGTCATAAATACGGTGTCAGCATCAATGAGTATCTGGTTGCGGCATTTGCTTACAGCGTATATCGGGAATATCTGCATGGCATGCCGGACAAACGTCCGATTCGTGTAGCGGTTCCGGTGAATTTAAGACCATATTTTAATTCCATTACCACCAAGAACTTTTTTACGGTAGTATCTGCAGAGTTTGAACCGGTGGAGGATTCCTATACGTTTGAAGAAGTATTGAAGATTACTACAGAGAGTCTTCATCAACAGATTAATAAAGAGCATTTAGAGGAACTGTTTTCCTATAATGTTTCCAATGAAAAATTGTTGGTTGCAAGAGCAGTACCGCTGTTTTTGAAAAATATTGCCATGCGTTATGTGTATACATCGGCAGCACTGGCAAATACATCAACCGTAACCAACATTGGAAATGTGAAAGTGGAAGAGGATTACCAGCCATATATCAAGATGTTTTATGCATTCCTTGCCATGTCAAAGGGACAGAATATCAAGGGAACGATTTGTTCCTATCAGGATACGCTGGCATTTACCTTTAGTTCTGTTTTAAAAGATACATCCCTGCAGCGTGGATTTTTCCGGAAACTGTCAGAGGATGGTCTGAATGTGGAAATAGAAAGTAATGGTGTGTATTATGAGTAAATGTAAGAACTGTAATGTGGAAATCTTAGATGACAGCCAGATCTGTCCGCTGTGCCACAGTGTATTAGAAGAGGGAGAAGAAGGACGCAATACCTATCCGGATGCATGGATTCCCACCAGAAGATTAAAATTTGTGACAAATATTATATTCTTTCTGGTGTTATTAGGCAGTGTGGCAGTAGGCTATCTCAATTATATCTGGTATCAGGGAAAACTCTGGAGCCTGATTGCAATTGCAGGACTTTGGTATCTGTTCCTGATTTTCCGGCTGGATATTTTAAGCAATAATGGATATCGGACGAAAATTATAGCAACCACATTATCCGGAATTTTATATGTGATTCTGATTGACTGGATAGTGGGATTCCATGGCTGGTCGGTTAATTATGTGCTTCCGGCAGGCATTATGCTGTTAGATGCAGGTATTGTTCTGCTCATGATTATCAATTCCAGAAACTGGCAGAGTTATCTGATGTTCCAGTTGTTTGGAATTGTATGCAGCCTGATACCGCTGCTTTTGATAGCACTTCACATCGTGACCCATCCGGGTTTAAGTGAACTGGCATTTGGAATATCGGTATTTTTATTCCTCGGAACGCTGATTATCGGTGACCGCAGAGCCAGACTAGAGTTAAAGAGAAGATTTCATGTAAGGTGATTATGGAAGAAAGTAAGACGAGTGTACAGGGCAGAGTCATCCGTGACCTAATTGCCCATTTTGCAAGTGATAACTTGATAGGAAGAAAATTAAAGACCGGAGAGCTTCGTAAGAAAATGGTGGAACCGGCGTGGAAATGTCCGGACTGTTTTCTGATGCAGAAAATTAAGATGCCACAGTTTGAAATGGAACTTTTAACCTCCATGCAGAATCCGAGGGAAGATAAAGTAGTTCTGCAGCTGCATGGTGGCGGGTATATTGGAAAAATGCGAAATGCCTACCGCACCTTTGCCGGACTTTACAGCGAGGTGGGAAGAGGAATCAGTGTGCTGACCATCGATTACCGCGTGGCACCGGAGCATCCTTTCCCGGCAGCATTGGAAGATACGGTGGAAGCCTATGAATGGCTGCTAAGCTGTGGATTTAAGCCGGAACAGATTATTGTGGCAGGTGATTCTGCCGGAGGTGGACTGGCATTGGCACTTTGCATGTACTTAAAGGATCATGGGAAAGCACTTCCCTGCGGACTGATTGCTATGTCTCCCTGGACAGATCTGACTGCCAGTGGTGAATCCTATGATACGAATTATGAGCGTGACCCTTTATTTGGAAATACAAGAGACAGTCTCATTTATAATAAGGATTATGTAGGAGACGCAGACGAAACGAATCCTTATATTTCACCGTTGTTTGGTGACTTCACAGGATTTCCGCCAATGCTGATTCAGGTAGGTTCTTATGAGATGCTTTTAAGTGATTCCACATCCGTAGCAGAAAAGGCAAAGAAGCAGGGCGTAAAAGTCCGCTTAAGCATTTACGAAGGAATGTTTCATGTATTCCAGATGGCAATGCTTATGATGCCGGAATCCAAGCGGGCATGGGCTGAAGTCGGCAAATTCATTGAGATGATTTCGGAATAAAAATCCGCTGTATCGGAAAAGACTGATTAAAATGTCTCAACCGGGACAGCGGATTTTGTATATGCGAGTAGCGAGAAAAATCGCATGCTTGCATGCAGATTTGGCGAGCACCGCGATAACTCGAGAAACTCACAAAGCGTGTTTCTCGTAGTTTATGCAGGTAACTAACGTTTGTTAGTCAGGTGTGACACGTTCATATAATTTGGCAGTCCATTTTCATAGGAAATGGAAGTCTCGCCCTGAATCAGTGGGAGAAGATATGCTACCATTTCTTCGGTAACGTCATTTCCACGCTCGTTAATCCATGATCTTGGAACGGATTTTGCTTCGTTCGCAATATTTTTGATTTCTGCATAACCGTATTCGATGGTATATGGTGCATTGGAAGTACGGTTCATGGTTACCATAGAAGCGGTAATGCCCTGTTTTGCAAAAGCAACAGCATGTTCACCGGAAGCAACTGCTTCATTTAAATCGGTGGCAGAAGAAAGGTGGGCAGCGCAACGTTGTAATACATTTACTTCTACAGAACGGACTTTTACGTTGATATTGTCTTTAATCAGATATTCCAGCGCTTTACCGGCACCGCTTAACTGGCTGTGACCGAAGGTATCTTCCTTGCTTTCTCCGGCACAGATATAATTGCCTTCTGCATCATGAATTCCTTCAGATACCGCAATGATAATATTGTTGTGTTCCTCTAAGAGCGCACGCACATCCGTTAAGAACTCATCTTTATCAAAATTGCATTCCGGAAGATAAATAAGATGCGGTGCATCGCTGTATTCGTTTCTGGCAAGGGCGGAAGCGGCGGTCAGCCAGCCGGCATCGCGTCCCATAATTTCTACGATTGTTACACTCTTTACGGCATAGATAAATGTATCATGTGCAATTTCAAGTAAAGAAGACGCAATATATTTGGCGGCGGAGCCAAATCCCGGAGTGTGGTCTGTTACCATCAGGTCATTATCGATGGTCTTTGGAATACCAATAATGCGGACATTGCTTCCGATACGCTCGGCATATTCGGAAAGCTTTAATACGGTATCCATGGAATCATTTCCGCCGATATAGAAGAATGCACCGATATTCAGCTTTTCAAACTGTTTGAAAATATAGTTATAAGAAGAATCATCATCCATAAAATCCGGCAGCTTAAAACGGCAGGAACCAAGGTACATTGCCGGTGTGTGAATCAGACGCTCTAATGCATTATCGTCTGCTTCCATAATTTCGGAAAGGTTAAGATAATGTTCATTTAAAATACCTAAGATTCCATTTACGGAACCGTAAACAGTGCCATAGCAGCCGGCAGCACCTTTAATGACACCGGCAAGGCTTGCATTTATTGCAACGGTTGGTCCGCCGGACTGGGCAACCATGCAGTTTTGAATCGATGTATTCATAGTCAGACTCCTTTGTGATTTCAAAGATTTGTGTTAGGATATATAAGAAAGTTATAGTTACGATAAGAAAATATCCTACAAGAATAACTATATATGATAGAATCGGAAAAGGCAAGACTAATCCGGCGGGAGTGTGAAGAACCGGAAAAGAAAATAGAGGAAAGGCAAAAGAGATGGAAAATTGTATGCTCTGCCCAAGAGAATGTGGGGTAAATCGTAAAAAAGGTGAAATGGGAGTCTGCGGTCAGACAGCAGCTATAAAGGCTGCAAGAGCGGCACTTCATATGTGGGAAGAACCGTGCATTTCCGGGCAGAATGGCTCCGGAACGGTATTTTTCAGCGGCTGTAATTTAGGCTGTATCTTCTGCCAGAATCACAATATTGCCACAGGAAAAGCTGGAATTGAAATAAGTATAGAGCGGCTGGCAGAAATTTTCCTGGAATTGCAGGAAAAGGGTGCAAATAATATCAATCTGGTAACGGCAGGACATTTTGTACCACAGGTGGTTGGGGCACTGAAGATGGCAAAGCAGCAGGGACTTTATCTTCCGGTTGTTTATAATACCAGCTCCTATGAAAAGGTGGAAACACTTCGCCTGTTAGAGGGTTATGTGGATATTTATCTTCCTGATTTAAAATATGTTGACAGCGCAATCAGCAACAGGTATTCCCATGCAGCGGACTATTTTACTTGTGCCAGTGCAGCGATTGCAGAAATGGTGCGGCAGGTAGGCGAGCCGGAATTTGTTTTCGAACGGGCAGCAGGCAAAGAAGGCAGCAGTGCAGAATTTCTGGCAGATGAGAAAAAGAAAATTTCGGAACAGCAGAATAATATGATATTTGACGCAGTAGAATATCAGGAACGCAGCGAAGCCGGGGAGTTTCTTCTGATGAGAAAAGGCGTCATTGTGCGCCATCTTGTTATGCCGGACTGTGTGGAAGATTCCAAGCGTGTGATATCTTATCTTCTTAAGACCTATGGCGGTCAGATTTTTATCAGCATTATGAATCAGTATACGCCGCTGCCACAGTGCAGGGAGTATCCGGAATTAAGCCGCCGGGTAACGGAAGCGGAATATGATGCGGTGGTGGATTATGCGATTGAACTTGGCATTGAAAATGGCTTCATCCAGGAAGGGGATGTGGCAGAGGAGAGCTTTATCCCGGAGTTTGATGGAGAAGGGATTGTGCGGGAAGATATGGGTAGATAATTATAAGAGAAAAAAGTGATGTTACAATGTGGTTTGTAGAGCGTTTGGATGAATTATATAATTTGACAAAAAGGGTACATGGAAAAAATTATATGGTATAGAAAGCGGTGAGGAGGTACTGGGAAATTATCTTGCGTTCCGCCAATAATTGATAGTAGTAAAAGTAAAAATATGTGCTATAATAAATATATGTTAATTACATTAGCCAGAAAGTTAATATAAAGTGTTTTATGCATAAGAAAAAAATGAAGGAGTACTTGAAATGAAAAAGAGTATTGTAATTGCAATCGTTGGAGTATTAGTTGTAGCTGGTGTTGGAAGTGCAGTTTACTTCCAGACAATGAAGAAACCAAGCGTAGGAAGTGCAGTAGCATCTACAGAGCAGGAAGCTGCCGTTCCATCTGCAGATGATATGGAAGCACAGGTGAAAGAAGTTGTAGCTGCAAGGGAAGCAGAATTGGAAGCACAGAAAGCTGCAGAAGAGGAAGCTGCAAGAGTGGCAGCGGAGCAGGCTGCAGCAGAACAGGCAGCAAAAGAAGAAGAGGAAAAGGTTGCCAAGGAAGAACAGGTAGCAAATGGTAATACTAGCACCAAAGGAAATACAACTGCAAAATCCAATAAATCCGGTAGCACTGGAACTAAGAGCAACGGTTCTACTTCTGGAAAAGGAAGCAGCAGTGCATCCGCATCCAGCAACGAAGAGAATCCTTATGGATTTACAGAGGATGACCTTCCGAACTTGGCACCTGGTACAACAATTGATTTTGGCAACCATACAGGTGAATATGAAATTCCAGGTGGAGGAACAGCTTATACATATGACCATATAAGTGACGATGAACTTAATGAGCATCTTAATTAATGACAAAAATTATTATAAAAAAAGGAAGGACGTTTGCCCTTCCCTTTTTTGTTGCCTTATTGTAAAAAAGGACAACAAAAAGGAGCGTTTTATATTCGCTCCTTTGTTAAAATTATAAAGTTAAGGCACTAAATTCGCCCTAAATGATAAAAAATCTTGACATCTCCCGCAAAAGTTCTATAATACATTTTCGGTAATGCGAGGATGTAGAAAGATGAATAAAGAAAGAGACTATTTTTTTGATAATTTAAAAGCGGTATTGATATTCTTAGTTGTGCTTGGACATTTCCTGCTCCCAATCCGTGGAGATAATCCACTGGTGGTAGTGAAACGGCTCATCTATGTATTTCATATGCCGCTTTTTGTATTTATCTCCGGCTATTTTGCCAAGAAAATTTATAAAAATGGACAATATAATTTTAAGAAAATATTGTATCTGCTGAAAGCATATGTTGTGTTCGTTGTGGCAATTCAGATAGTATATGCCATTGCGGGATTTGAAAAATTTACGGAGATAGATTTCTTTTCCCAAAGTGGTGCACCGTGGTATTTATTTGCAATGATTGTATGGTATCTGACGATACCACTTGTCCGTAAATGTAAAGCGGTGCCGGTTCTTTTGCTTACGGTAGTGCTGGCATTAACAGCTGGCTATTTTAAAAATGTGGGGGACTTTTTATGTCTGTCACGAATTCTGGTATTTGGACCGTTTTTCTATCTGGGTTATTTTCTGGAGCAGAAGACACTGGAAAAAGCATTGCAGCCAAAGCTTCAGAGACTGGTGGTTCCATGCGCGGAGGCAATCTGTATCTTTATTCTGGCATATGGAGCAAGGTTGAAAGATTCCCTGGGAATGGTATATGAAAATATATCCTATTATGAACTGGAAGAAGTGTGGAAAGGACCGATGGTCCGCCTTTCCCTGATGATTGCAGCATTTCTTATTTCCTGGGCAATTATGTTTTTCATTCCGAGAGGAAAGACAAGGTTGTCAGTAATCGGACAGAATACCATGCCGGTATATATGCTGCACCGGATTTTACGGGATATTCTGATGTTTGCCGGAATCTATGATTATCTGGGTGACTGGGGCTGGATAGCATTTTTTATCCTGTTGGGATTAAGTGCTGGAATCGTATATGTGTTAAATAATTCACATGTTGTTAATCAGGTCAACCGGATACTGGCATTACATACGCCACAGTTGATCAGAAACTTAAAAAGGCAACGGGCACGTTAGTCTGGATGGAAGAGATTGATACCATTGGAATGATAAAGAGAGGTGGTCGTATGTCAGAAAATAGAAAAATTCGTGTTTTTTATCAGTTTAACGGATATGTCCAGGGTGTGGGATTCCGCTATCGCATGTCGCATCTGGCGGGGCATTTTGGTGTGACTGGCTGGGTGCGCAATGAATATGACGGCTCGGTACAGGCAGAATTGCAGGGACTGCCGGAAGAAATTGATATGATAATTCAAAGACTCTGCCAGGACCGTTACATCGAAATCCACAGCATGGACAGAAAAGAACTTCCACTGGATGAGACGGAACGGGGCTTCCATGTAAAATATTAAAATGCAAAAAGCAGCTTCTGGCATACTTTGTCAGGAGCGTTTTTACTTTACAGGAAATTGCTTTCCTGTAAAGTAAAAACGCTCTGCGAGGATGCGCACTGCGGCGTATAAGGTAGATGTCGCAAGCGACCGCCACAGGCGCGAGAATGTGCCAAGGCACATTCTTTGTCTCAGAAAAGTTGCAAAAAATAGCAAGAAATAGTAAACTGTGGGATATGCGAGTATACTACTATGAAAATGAATTAGAGGATGAATTCAATGCATTTGACAGCTTTGCCATCCAGCTTGCCTTCGAACAGGCTAAATTGAAAAAGAAAAGGATGTACCGTGTAATCCGGGAAGGCAATTATACCGGATTTCCGGGATTTTACGGAGTGTTAATGCGCCATTGCAACACACTGCCGTTAAGCTCTAATTTTAAGACCATGGAGAAATTCATTGCTGCCGTAGACAGGGTATTAGAGAAAAATCAGTTTGTACTTGTCTATCCGGAGCAGGGAATGTGGTGGAATTACCGGAAACCAAGACCGCTGCAGAAGGGCGCATTTACCTTCGCTGCCAGAAATAATAAGCCGGTACTTCCCGTATTTATTACCATGGAAGACAGTGATGTTTTAGATGATGACGGATTCTATGTGCAGGAATATACGGTGCATTTCTGTGAACCGATTTATCCGGATCCGAATAAAAAGCGTGCACAGAATTCCTATGAGATGCGGGATAAGAATTATGAAGCGTGGAAAGCTGTTTACGAGCAGACCTATGGAGAGAAACTGACCTATAGTTGTGATGAGGAACAGCCGATTAAAGAGAAGAAAGCACTCTAATAAAAGTTGCAGGAAATGTAATATGTATTGAGAAAGGGTAAAGGGATAAATTATGAATAATCAGTGGAACCAGATGCCACCAAACATGCCGCCACAGCAGAGACCGCCGATGCCACCGAATATGCCGCCGCAGCAAGGTGGACCAATGCCGCCGAATATGCAGATGCAGCAGGGCAGACCGATGCCACCAAACATGCAGATGCAGCAGAGACCGCCGATGCCAACGAATATGCCGCCACGACAGGGAAAAATGCCACGGCCGGAGCTCTCTCCGGAAGATAAGAAGCAGGCAGACAAATTATGTATTATTTCCATGATTTTGATGTTTGCACCGATGGCAGTAATTTTTATTAAGAATATTATTCTGGGACTGTTGTTTGATGCAGGAAAAGAAGAATTTTATTATAATATCGCAAGCAGCTATGTATTAGGTTCAATTCTGACTTTTCTTATGGCTGGCTGTGGAATTGCAGCACTAGTACTTATGATTTTGGTCCGTGTAAAATATCCGCAGAGTGTATTTGGTAAAGTGCTGATGTGGCTTTATATTGCACTTGCCATTCTTGTAGTAGTATTTATAGCAGTAACAATTATTGCCTGTGGGCTGGCATTCATAAGCTGTGTCCGAAACTGTCCGGGCTGATGAGGCAGGAAAATAAATGATAGATATTACGATTTTGCGCTGGAGAATTTCGCCGTATTTTATCTGTTTTCTCTTAAGCTTTGTACTGGAATATCTTTATGTCACATGGTATTTGAAAAAAGCAGGAGTAAAGGGCAGTCATATCTTCTATTCAGAGCTTTTGAATACAGTTCTGGCATTATATTTTGGAGCATTTTATACCTTTATTGTGCAGCTGGCAGAACAGGGTAAAGTAGAAACATTTGGTTTTTCCAGTCTTGGCGGTATGGCGGGCATCCTGCTCGGTGTGTGGATTTTTACAAAAATCAGTAAGGAACATAAGATAGAGCTATGGACTGCATATGTGCTGGCATTGGGACTGATGTATGCGGTTTCAAAGCTCGGCTGTTTTTTTGCAGGCTGTTGTGTTGGCATGAGATATCAGGGACCTGGCAGTATCCGCTATCTTGATAATGGAGCAGCGGGGGAATACCTTTTTCCGGTCCAGCTGGCAGAGACGATCTTATTTCTGCTGGCGTTTTTGTTGCTTCACAGGATGGCAGAACGAAAAAGGAATGGTATAATTCCAAAGAGTCTGTTGCTGTATGCGATATTAAAATTCGTACTGGATTATCTGAGGTATTATGAAGACAGAAAGATTTTCAGTGCGAACCAGTGGGGATGTCTGCTGGTAGCTGTAAGCGTATTGCTCTATGAGGCAGTACGGCAAATTAAACAAAGAGCGAATAATAAAGTAATATAACGGATATGAGAAAAGAGTTTTGCGGGTGTTGTGCCGGCAGAACTCTTTTGCATTGTTATGCATCCAAAGAGGCTGCCGGACAGGTTATGGTGGTTATCAAGCGTTATATTTATTGTAAAAGGTTGGATTCGGAACAAAGTATTTAGAAAAAAATGGAAAAATAGTTTACATAATATATGTACAAAATATGGGACACATCCTGTTGTAACATAATCTTATCAGAGAGCAAAGCCACTGAAAAATACCAGAAAAGTGGCAGAAAAGCGAAGGAAAAGATAAGAAAAAAGACACAGGGAGGTCACAATTATGCGTGATAATACAGTACATGTAAGAAGAGGAAAGAAACATCCGTCAAGAATGGAAATGATAGTGCTTGCAGCTCTTGCAGCCCTTATGGTAAGCGGCGGAACATTATTACTGCTGGCAGCTTTGCTGGGACAGGATATTACAGACTGGAACCACAGGGCAGCAATTACAGCAGGACTTTCTCTTGCCGGAGTTGTGTGGGGATGGTTAATCAGGGCAAACCGTTAGACATATCCGTGGGATAAGTACGACATGGTTTTTCGAATTGAGGTTGACGCATTCCCGATAGTTTTCTATAATGAAACTGATTATATTGTACAGGAAAATCAAAAGAAGATTTTCTGTTGTTTTGGAGAAAAAGGGAATTGAAGGAGACGGAAAATGAAGAAAACAATTCGTAAGATAGAGATACTTTTCATGGCATTGATTTGCATTTTTGCCATGTCAGGAATGCCGATGCAGGTATATGCAGGTCCTGCGGATAATTCGCTGGAGACACTGACAGTAGCCGAGGGTTCATTATCACCTGCATTTGAAGGAAGCCGTATGTACTATACGGTACAGGTAGGACAGGATGTAAGCAGCGTGACGGTAAGTGCAAAAACGGTAAATCCGGCAGCAACGATTCAGTCCGGGGTGGGAACCACTACCTTAAAAACAGATGGAGATACAAAGATTGACGTAGTAGTGCAGGCAGAGAATGGAAATCTTGCAACTTATCATCTGACCATAACCAAGTCTGCAACAGGTGCTGCAACAGATACTACAACAAGCACAGACACAGGCAATACTCCGGCGGACAATAATACCGGAGCAGATAATGGCACAGATACAGCCACGCCGGACGATACTGTATCTGCCTATACCGTGTCAGAAGATTTCACAGCAGAACAGATTCCGGCAGATTTTACAGAAGCGCAGGTAACTTATCAGGGAGCTGAATACCGTGGTGCTGCTTTTAACAATGGTAATTTATCTCTTTTATATATGACAGATGCAGCAGGAAATGCAGGCTTTTATGTGGTAAATGGCACCGATGGCAGTGTGTGCCCATATATTCGTATCGATAATGGGGATAATTATCTGATTTTAATGACACCTTCGGCAGTGACTTCCTTTGTACCGGGCGAAGCAACCACGCCTATTCAGGTTGGGGACAGTACATTTGAAGATGCATACGCAACAGATACAGAAAATATTTATACCGTATATGGAATGACAAATGATGGACAGGAAGGCTGGTATAATTACAATACCAGTGATGGAACCTTCAGCGAATACCAGTACAGTGACAGCACAGAGGAGGATACCGATACCACCTATCTTCAGAATGCATTAAATGACTTAAATGACAAATATACCGCTAGAAAAGACCGGGATTTAAAAATAATTGCCGGATTAATTGTAGTAATCGTAATTCTTATTTTTATCATTATCAATCTTTTGCTTCGCGGAAGAAGAGGCTATGAAGAAGAGGACGATGATGAAATCGAAGAAGCAGTAGATATCTTTGAAGAAGAAAAACGCAGAAAGGCAAAGAAGAAACAGAAATTCGTAGAAGATACCGGTAAAGTCGAAGAAGAACCGGTCAAAGAAAAAGAGACCAGTGCAGTGAAGGATTTACCGGAGAAAACAGAGTCAGAAGAAAAAGAAGAAGCGGATTCCGCCGCTCAGTTACCGGAAGAAGTGGCAGAACGGTTAGGTGAAACTGACTTTATGGAAGAATTTGAAGAAGAACCGGAATTTATGTCCGGCAGAAAGAAACGTGAAAAGGAAAAGAGAGAAAAAAAAGAGAAGAAACGGCGGAGCAAAGATATTTTTGATGACGATGATGAAGATAATGGAATTTTTGCAAGCCATGATGACTTTATTGAAAAAGAATCATCAGATGATGATATTGAAGTAATGGATTTAAATGATTTATAAGAGAATTGGCGCGTAGTGACAGGAGGATTTTATGCATAAACCATATACAAAACAAGCGCAAAAAGTAATAGAACTGACGACAAAAGCAGCCAGAAGCATGCATCATAATTATATTGGAACAGAGCACCTTTTACTGGGATTGCTAAAAGAAGGCAGTGGAGTAGCTGCCTGTGTTCTGATGGATGCGGGAGTAGAAGAACCCCGTCTGGTAGAACTGATAGAAGATTTAATCGCTCCATCTTCGGATGTGGCAGTATTAGACCGGAAAGGTTATTCTCCAAGGATTCAGCATATCATTGAGACCGCTGACCAGGAGGCAGAGCGTTTTGACAATGAGAATATCGGAACAGAACACCTTTTAATTGCATTATTGAAAGAGGCAGACTGTGCCGGTGTACGTCTGTTGAATACACTGGGTGTGAATATCCAGAAGATTTATATCGAGACTCTGGTAGCCATGGGAGAAGACGTAAACCGCTATAAAGAGGAGATTGCGGCAAGCAAATCCGGAAAAAAGAAAGCAGTAGAAGTAACGCCAACCTTAGATCAGTATTCCAGGGATTTAACTGCTATGGCAGCCTATGGTGAGATAGACCCGGTGATTGGCAGAGAGGCAGAGATTGCCCGCGTGATTCAGATTTTAAGCCGCAGGACGAAAAATAATCCATGCCTGATTGGAGAGCCGGGAGTTGGAAAGACAGCTATTGCAGAAGGACTTGCCCAGCGTATTGCATCCGGACTGGTTCCGGATACAGTCCGGGGAAAACGAGTGGTAACACTGGATTTATCCGGAATGGTAGCAGGCTCTAAATACCGTGGAGAATTTGAAGAGCGGATTAAGAAAGTCATTCGTGAAGTGACAGAAGCAGGAAATGTACTTCTTTTCATAGATGAACTTCATACCATTATCGGAGCAGGTGGAGCGGAAGGTGCTATTGATGCATCCAATATTTTAAAGCCATCCCTTGCCCGTGGAGAAATACAATTAATCGGAGCAACCACATTAGAAGAATACCGTAAATATATTGAAAAAGATGCAGCCCTGGAACGTCGTTTCCAGCCGGTAACGGTGGAAGAACCGACGGAAGAGCAGGCAATAGAAATATTAAAGGGATTAAGAGAACGCTATGAGAAGCATCATCATGTACAGATTACAGATGCCGGAATTGAAGCCGCAGTGAAGCTGTCTATCCGTTATATTGCAGACCGTTATCTGCCGGATAAGGCCATTGATTTGATGGATGAGGCTTCCTCGAAGGTTCGCCTTGGCGGATTTAAAATGCCGGAGAAGATTAGTGAACTGGAACGTAAGGCTGCTCAGTTAGAGGACGATATGGAGACGGCATTGATGGAACAGCGGTTTGAAGATGCCGGGGCAATCCGCAAGGAGAAGGAAGCTGTCCGGAAGAAATACGAAAAGCAGGTGGAAAAATACCATCGGGATGCAGACAAGAAGAAACTGGTTGTTGGAGAAAATGAAATTGCAGAAATTGTATCTGACTGGACAAAGATACCGGTGAAGAGACTGGCAGAGGGCGAGGCTGCACGTCTCAACCGTCTGGAAAAGACACTGCATAAGCGTGTAGTAGGACAGGAAGAAGCAGTCAGTGCAGTGGCAAGAGCAGTCAGAAGAGGACGGGTAGGATTAAAAGATCCGCATCGTCCGATTGGTTCCTTCCTTTTCTTAGGACCGACCGGAGTTGGTAAAACAGAGATAACAAAGGCACTGGCAGAGGCTGTCTTTGGCGATGAGCAGGCAATGATTCGTGTTGATATGTCAGAGTACATGGAGAAGCACAGTGTTTCTAAAATGATTGGTTCACCGCCAGGTTATGTAGGTTATGAAGAAGGCGGCCAGCTCAGCGAAAAGGTCAGAAGAAAACCATATTCTGTTATTCTTTTTGATGAAATTGAAAAGGCACACCCGGATGTATTTAATGTATTGCTTCAGGTACTGGATGATGGACAGATTACAGATGCCCAGGGCAGACGGGTAGATTTTAAGAATACGATTATCATTATGACTTCCAATGCAGGGGCACAGTCTATCATTGCACCGAAGAAGCTTGGATTTGCTGCAGGCGAAGATGAAAAGAAGAATTATGAATACATGAAAAATGGTGTAATGGAAGAAGTCCAGAGAATCTTTAAGCCGGAGTTCTTAAACCGAATTGACGAGACCATTGTATTCCGGGCTCTCAATAAAGAGGACATGAAGAAGATTGTCACCATTTTAAGCAAATCTTTAATTGACCGGTGTGAAAAACAGATGGGTATCCATCTGACCATAACCGGCAGCGTAAAAGGATACATTGCTGAGAAGGCATACAATCCGAAATATGGAGCAAGACCATTGCGGCGTATGATACAGACACAGATAGAAGATATGCTGGCAGAAGAGATTTTATCCGGTAAAATCAAGCCGGGAGATGATGTGGAAATCCGCATGGTAAAAAAGGAAATAAAAACCGTTGTGAATTCATCAAAATAACTGGAAAAATGTGTCGAGATAAGCTATAATATTTTCATAAAATTTACGAAAAAGCCATCGTGGGATAGTGGCTTATAGGAGGATAAAAAATGGCTGTAGTTGCAGAATTAATTCGTTCAGAAGCAAACGGAACAATCAGTTTTGGAGATTATACACTGGGAGCAAAATCCAAACTGGACAATTTTGAACATGCAGGAGATTTGTACAAAGTTAAGACATTTCGTGAGATTACCAAATTAGAGAGAAATGGAATGTTTGTATATGAATCTGTTCCAGGAACTGCAGTTACAAATATGGCAGCATCCGAAAACGGTGTGGAATTTGAAGTAGAAGGACCGGAAGATGCAGAGATTACACTTGGCTTAATGGAAGAGACAGAGTATGATGTATTTGTAGCAGGAAAATCAATTGGTCAGATGAAGACCAATTTAGGTGGTAAATTAACACTTAGCGTTGAATTAGACCCGGAAACTCCGGTTGCAGTAAAAGTATCCAGAGTATAAATGGATATATCAATAAGATGATAAGAAAGAGAATCCAATTCCAGCGGATTGGGTTCTCTTTTTACTAATTTACGCGAGTAGTAAGAAAAAATCCGGGAGAAAAGAAGAAACTAAGCTCGTAAAGGGTGTTTCTCGCAGTTGCCGGTAGGTAAGAAAGACAGTTATTGCAAGAATAAGGGGGAAAATAGATGGCAAAGGGAAAAGCAACCGTATTTTTCTGCCAGGACTGTGGCTATGAATCATCCAAATGGATGGGACAGTGCCCGGGATGCGGCGGGTGGAATACTTTTGTAGAAGAAGTGATAGATAAATCAGCACCTGCAAAAGTGCGGAAGGAAGCAGCGAAAGCAGAAGTTGTAAAAATTGCAGATATTAAAACAGGACGGGAAGAGCGGCTGACTACAGGACTAAAAGAGTTAGACCGGGTTTTGGGAGGTGGAATCGTAAAAGGTTCCCTTGTTTTAGTCGGTGGAGATCCTGGAATTGGAAAATCCACGTTGCTTTTACAGGTGTGCCGGAATCTTTCCCTGCAGAAGACCGATGTATTATATATTTCCGGAGAGGAATCCCTGCAGCAGATAAAAATTCGTGCAGAGCGTATCGGAGAATTTGGCGATACTTTATCACTGCTTTGTGAGACCAATCTGGATACTATCAAAGAAGTGATTAGCAGAACAAAACCGGAAATCGTGGTCATTGACTCAATTCAGACCATGTATAATGAAAATATTACATCGGCGCCCGGCAGTGTTTCCCAGGTCCGGGAAGCAACCGGAGTTCTGATGCAGATTGCAAAGGGGCTTGGTATTTCTATTTTTATTGTCGGCCATGTGACCAAAGAGGGTGTTGTGGCAGGCCCCCGTGTGTTAGAACATATGGTAGATACGGTATTGTATTTTGAAGGTGACCGTCATGCGGCATATCGTATATTGCGTGGCGTGAAGAACCGTTTTGGTTCCACGAATGAGATAGGTGTATTTGAAATGTGTAACGAAGGGTTAAGGGAAGTGGAAAATCCTTCAGAATATATGTTAAGTGGAAAGCCGGAAGGAGCATCCGGTTCTGTAGTGGCATGCTCTATGGAGGGAACCCGTCCGATTCTTTTGGAAATACAGGCACTGGTGTGCCACAGCAATTTTGGAATGCCAAGAAGAACAGCTGCAGGAACGGATTATAACAGGGTCAATCTTCTGATGGCTGTATTAGAAAAGAGACTGGGACTGTCCTTAAGTTCCTGCGATGCATATGTAAATATTGCCGGGGGTATCCGTATGAATGAACCCGCAATTGATTTGGGTATTGTACTTGCGATTGTATCCAGCTATAAAGATGTTCCAATTGATGAGAAGACCATCTGTTTTGGGGAAGTAGGACTAAGTGGTGAAGTACGCGCAGTCAGTATGACAGCACAGCGTGTGCAGGAAGCTGAGAAGCTTGGCTTTACCACCTGCATTCTACCTGAAGTTTGTAAAGCAGGATTGAAGAAGAATCCAAATATAAATGTAGTGGGTGTCAGCAACGTACAGGATGCCATCCGCTATATTTTATCCAAAGAAAAATGAATTGAACACACAATTCAAACAATTTAGATAAAAAACGACAAATGACCTACTTTAATAAATATGGCAAAATCGTGTTGACATCCCGAAAATGACGTGCTATTATAAAACTCCACCGCGCAGGAAACG